>JACKZZ010001345.1_pt1 | contig 26250 bp, 24 predicted proteins | sample 8027871 | NCBI WGS metagenome assembly JACKZZ01 (sample SAMN15724774, study PRJNA655200) | protist metagenome | isolation source: fluorescence activated cell sorting (FACS) single amplified genomes of... | place: USA: West Boothbay Harbor, Gulf of Maine | collected 2000-07-19 | reverse complement strand
AAGGTACACTATCAGGATTTAAATGTTTTTCGATTTGGTCACGAATATTTTTATAAATATTTATGCTACCTTTAGGGATTCCTGTTTTACATTTATTATCAGAGGTTGACCAATTACATGGATTTCCTTGTTCTTCCTGTTTATTACATTTCTTTCTAGGACGATGTTTTTCACAAGGATCTGTTCCATTATTATCCTGAAGTGCCTTGATATGTGCTCTACTATGGGCTTTTTTAGTATCTTTTTGAAGTTTATTTTGCAATTGAAATATACTATGGTTTAATGCTTGTATCATATGCATTTCATCATTTATTGTTTTTTTATCAAAGGTTTTCCTTAATATCTCTATTGTATGAAGTTTAGTATATCCATCTATTTCTACTACATCTTCTGTAGTATTAAATCCAGGAATAACGGAAACTTTAAAATGATCAATAAATGATTTAGTAAAAGATTTAGCAAATTTTTTTTTTATCAGAGTGGCTTTCTTCTTACTTTTAACACCAACCAATGCTATTTTTGTTTGTGTTTTGTTAACATGAAAAGGTAATAAGAAAAAAAAATTCATTCCTTCGTGAAGATTTCCTCCCTTCATATGTTTTAAACTTTTATTTCTTAAATTAAAAGATTTTTTCTTTTTACTAAAACTCTTATTTCCTCGCCTTTTTTTTCTTTTATCACCTTTTACATGCTTCATACTTTGATTTTTACTGTGTCTTATTTTATGTAATCTTTTTCTAGTTAATAACATTTATATATAAATAAAAATAGATTTTTTTATTGTGAACTTATTATAATAATGTCTTGTAAAATAACTACAGCACCAATAAATTTACCAACAGAAGTTAGTGAAGAAGGATCAGAAAATACCGATTTTACTTATAATTATGGTGTATCTTCTTGTTCTGTCACAAATAAAACAACATATTTAGATATAAGTTGTTTTGATGGGATTAATCAAATACAATCAGGATTAACAGGTGATTTATATGTTTCTGGTGTACGATTATATAAACCATCTTTAAATTCATATAATGGAAGAAAGGCAGATGCTGAATTAATTATAACACATGCCGGAGGAGGTAAAAATTTATATTTATGTATTCCCATTACATCAACAACTTCATCAGGAGGGACAGTAGATTGGTTTAGACAAATTATACAATTTTCTCCATCTAAAGCAGGAAGTTCTAAATCAATAAATGTTTCAAATTTTACTCTAAATAGTATTATTCCTAAAGCAGCATTTATTATATATGATGGTGGAACATTTGATTGGGGATGTTCGAAGAAAGATGTAATGATATTATTTGCATTAAAAGATGGTATAAACATGTCATATAAGGATTTAAGAATATTAAATAATATAATAAAGCCTGCATCTTATAATGTTTCACCCGTTCCGGATTATCTTAAGTTTAATAAACGAGGAACAATTGCTGGACCTGGAAAAAAAGCAGGTAGCAAACCAAGTGATACCTTAACATGTACTCCAATAACTGACCAAGATGGAAAAAATATAGAAAATCCAGATGAATCAACTTGGATTAACAAATCAAAAAATGTAGGAGATAAATTAAATAAAGATATAGAAAAATATTGGCAAATTATATTAGGAGTTATATTAGGAATTGTTGTTTTAGGACTTATTATATTTGGTATAAGAAAGGCTATAAGTAGTGTCGGAGGTAGTAGTGGAAATACAGGAACTTCAGGGGGAAGCGGATAAAATATTAAAGTTGATTTAACATTAATATTTTATATTAAAATTTTTATTAAATATCAATTACTTCAGTGTGATTGATTACTTCTCTTTTTCTTAAATTTTGCATTTCAGTTTTCTCTTCTAAAGTCATAACAGTATCCCAATATTTTAATTTAGCCCACCTAGAAGATTCAGTCCATACAACATGATTATTATTTATATTAGGGTCACTAATTGTATATCCATTTCTCTTTTTTTTCAAAAAACGTTCACAATCAGATATTCTATTTGCCTCTATTTCGACACCATTGCTCCAAGGAAAATGCTTCCACCATGATAAAGCCATATTTATTATGATGTAATAATTTTATTTTTCCTAATAATTTGAAGTTTATCGAGTCATAACAGCATCATGATTATCTGCTAAAACTGGTTTAAATTCAGATTCAGTTAAATCCATATTTCTATTCATAGGAAGCATAGTAGTAATAATTTCTTCTTCTAGAGTTGATGGAAATTGATTCATAGAATTTAAATAACTTAATTTTTTATTTTCATTTGGTAAGAAATTTCTCTCCCCGTAACTACCAGTTTTTCCTTCAGACCTCTGAATAAGAACATATGCTGCAACAATTGCAACAACTCCAACCAAAGTATTTTGTGATAAAATAGATAATGCTAAAACAGCAACGCCAATTTTTCCGATAGGATTATCAATAATTTCTGCTAATACAAGTGGAATTTCAATATCAAAAACAACAAAAAAAGAAAGTAATAAACATAATATTAAAGAGTGTTTGTCACGTGTGAGTGAGTTCAAAAACTTTTCCATATATCATAATAGTATATTTTTTAATTTATAAATTGAATAAAAATAGTCTAAATAGTTCATACTATAATATTTAATGCAAGATAATGAAATTGCTACATATATAGGCTATAAGGGTTATACAATTATTAAAGATTATATGTCAGTTGAAGAACAAGAATTTTTAAGAAATGAATTAACAGTTAAGCAATTTGTTCCTAAAAATTCTTTAATAAAACCCCAACCTTTTAGAGTTTATCGTGAATCTAAAAATAAGTTTTATATACCTAAATTTTATGGATTGGAAAATTATGGTGAACCAGATGCTATTAAATTCGAAAAAGGTAAATCAATAAATTTAAAATTTAATGGAGAGTTAAGAGACAAACAAAAACCTGTTGTTGAAAAATTTTTAAAAAATATTGAAAATCGTAAATCTGGATTGCTAGCCCTTCATACGGGATTCGGCAAGTGCCTGGCAAAAGGAACTCATGTTATGATGGCAAACGGTAAAATAAAAAAAGTAGAAAATATAAAAGTCGGAGATAAATTAATGGGAGATGATTCAACGCCGAGAACTGTTTTAAGTTTAGCGAGGGGTAGAGAAATGATGTATGATATTATTCCAACTAAGGGGGATAAGTATACTGTTAACGAGTCTCATATTTTGTCTTTACGATGTGGATATAGCAATGGTAATAAAAACTATATAAAAGATAAAATAATTGATATTGAAGTTAAAGACTTTTTAAAATTACCAAAAACAATTAAAAATCATCTTTTAAAAGGATATCGTGTTCCTATTAATTTTCCAAAAAAAGAGGTATTATTGGATCCTTATATATTAGGATATTGGTTAGGAGATGGAACATCATGTCGTACTGATATAACCACAATAGATAAACCAGTAATAGAATATTTTAAATATTATTGCGAAGAGTTAGGGCTATTTTGGAGACAAGGGAAAAATAGAAATGATATTACATATTCCATGAGTGCTGGTAAAAAAAATAAAAAAGGAATATCAGGTACATATGGGAAAAATAGAATGTTAAATATGTTGAATAAATATAATTTAATAAGAAATAAACATATTCCACACGATTATAAATGTAATAGTAAATCTATCAGATTAGAATTATTGGCTGGAATTATTGATAGTGATGGTTATTATAATGCTGGATGTTATGATGTAGTTCAAAAAAATGAAAAATTGTTAGATGATATAATTTATTTAGCAAAATCATTAGGATTTGCGGCTTACAAAAAAAAATGTAAAAAAAGTTGTATGTATAAAGGAGAAAGAAAAGAAGATACTTATTTTAGAACAATAATTCATGGTGAAGGAATAGACTACATTCCTGTTAAATTAGAAAGAAAAAAAGCAAATAAAAGAAAACAAATTAAAAATGTATTAAACACATCGATTAAGGTAGTTAAAAAAGAAGTAGGTGAATATTATGGTTTTGAAATAGACGGTAATAGACGGTTTGTTTTGGGTGATTTTACAGTAACTCACAATACCTGCCTAGGATTATACATCATATCTGCTCTTAAATTAAAAACAATTATTGTTGTACACAAAGAATTTTTATTGAGACAATGGATTGAAAGAATAGAACAATTTTTACCTGATGCTAGGGTAGGTCGAGTTCAAGCAGCAACTATAGATGTAGAAGATAAAGATATAGTAATTTGTATGTTGCAAAGTTTAAGCATGAAGGATTATCCGCAAGAAATATTTCGAGATTTTGGGTTTTCCATTTATGATGAAGTTCATCATTTGGGAGCAGAAGTATTTAGTAGAGCATTTTATAAATTAACAACTGAATATTCATTAGGATTATCTGCTACTATGAAAAGAAAAGATGGATTATCTAAAGTTTTGAACTGGTTTTTAGGTAATATAGTATGTAAAATAGAACGTAAGGGTGAAGATAATGTTTTAGTGAAAGTTATTCGATATCAAGTGAATGATGATGATTTTAATAAGTTGGAATTGGATTATAGGGGTCGTATTAAGTATACAACAATGATAAAGAAACTTTGTGAATTTAATAGACGAAGTGAATTTATTTTAAAAGTGATTGCCAATCTTTTAAAAAAAAATATGGATCAACAAATTATTGTTTTGGCTCATCAAAAAAAACTTTTAGGTTATTTACATGATTCTATAAAACATAGAAATATAGCAACAGTAGGGTATTATGTAGGAGGAATGAAAGAAAAGGATTTGAAAATAAGTGAGGGAAAACAAGTAATTATTGCTACATATGCGATGGCAGAAGAGGGTTTGGATATTAAAACTCTTACAACATTAGTAATGGCAACACCTAAAGTTGATGTAACTCAGTCGGTTGGAAGAATTTTAAGACAAAAACGTAAAGAAAGTTTAGTAGTAGATATAGTGGATAGTCAGGTTATTTTTGAAAAACATTTTAATAAGCGTAAAACATTTTATAGAAAACAAAAATTTAAGATAATAGAGGCAAATATGGAGCAGTATAAAAATAATGAATGGAATACAATATTTGACCCAACTTTAAAAAAGAAATTAAAGTCTATGAAAAATGGACCAAAAAAAAAGAAAAATCTGAAAATAGATACAAAATATAAAATAAAATCAAAATATGATACAAAATCAAAAGATTCTTTACTATCTGGAGTTTGTTTGATTAGTGATGATGATGAATGATAGTGTTAATCAATAATATTGATAATTAAAAATATTGATAAATAATTTTAATTACATAATATATCATATGGAATATAGATATTTGCAAAAGGCAGATTTTAATAAAAATTATTTAGATTTATTAGAACAATTAACAAAAGTAAATAAAAATCTAATAACATATGAAAAGTTTTCTAATTTTGTAGAAAATTTAAATAAAAATCATAAAATAATAGTAATAGAAAATAATAATAAAATAATAGCAACAGGAACAATTTTAATAGAATCTAAATTAATACATGGTATGAGTAAAGTTGCTCATATAGAGGATATAGTAATATGTAATACAAGTAGAGGAATAGGGTTAGGTAAAAAATTAATATGTTATTTAATAAATATAGCAACAGACGAAGATTGTTATAAGGTTATATTAAATATGTTGGTTTTTATGAAAAATGTGGGTTGGTAAATCATGATATAGAGATGGTGAAATATATTAAATAATTTTCATATTCTGAAATTTATTTAATAAATAATTAATTTTTGTAGTGGTTGTAATTGTCATAACTATTGACATATCTTACTTTGCTGACAGGTCCGGTAGCCCATGGTTGAGATCCAAATGTATTAGGAGTAGAATATCCGGCAGAATGTGCTACATTACTGGCATATTGGGAATATGCGCCACCTTTTTTGATTCTTTTCATTCTTGCTTCTATTCTTTGTTTAAGAGTCATACCTTCCATTTTATTAGAAGAAGAACCAGATGAATTACTATTACATTTTCTATATGCATCATCACATTTTCTTTCTTGTGGAGCATCCTGTTCTTTAGTTGTTTTTATTATTTCTTCTAAACATCTATCTTTTTTCTGTTGGCAAGTAGGCCCTTTAGGCTTAGATTTATAACCGTCATTTGTTCCTCCTCTGCGAGAACGCCTGCGTTTTCTTTTGCGTGAACGTCTGCGATGTCTTTTTCCCCCCAGTTTTAAGGTATTTCTTAAAGGAGATGATTTTGTAGTTGCTTTTCTACTTTTATCAGTACCAACAATAGAACCATCACTCATTTGTGCGTTAGATATTTTTGTTTGGAAATTTGTCTTCCATTCATTATTTGTTTGATTTGCAATAGACTTCCGTGCTAATGGACTATATTTTGGTTGTCCTGCAGCACTTCTACTGCGAGATAGTGAACTTGAACGAGAAACTCTACCTGGAGTAGCAAATAAATTACGTTTTCCATTATTCAATCTATTATTTGATATGCGAGATTTGCTGCGAGATTTGCTGCGAGATTTGCTGCGAGATTTGCTGCGAGATTTGCTTTTACTCTTCTTTTTTTTCTTTTTCTTAGTTTTTCTTTTCTTTCTTTTTTTTTTACCACCACACATATTTGTACTTTTAAGTTTTGTTATAGGTGCATAACTTCCACGAAGTGTACCAGCATGTTGTGCTCCAGATTTTGTAAATCCGTAACTAACACCACCAAAATCACTATCAAGATCTGATGCTCCACCCTTTTGACAATTATTGTAATGTTTGTTAGTAATAGGATATGTATTTCCTAATCCAATATTATCTGAATTTGATAAAGATGACATAGTGGAACCGTAACCACCACCACTTTGTCCAGAACATGTAACTCCGCTTTTACTACCAATTTTTGGTTGAATAAATTGGTCATTATTATAATTAGCGTAACTCATTATATATATATTAATAGTTATTTTTTTTTTCTACTAAATTTATTTCTCTTATGGAACATATTTTTTCTTTTGTTTTTTCTAATGGAACCCATCCATTGAATTTAGAATTATAAACGCATTTAATTATTTCTGTTTTTTCTAAATCAACAAATTTATCAATAGACATATTTTCAAATTCTTCTTCACTATCACTTTCCTCTAATGCATCTAAATTTATGTTTTCTTTAATATTTCGGAAATTATTATTCATAAAAACACTTGTTTTATAATCTGGTATATAACTATTTTTATATCTTTGTAATTTTTCATTTTCGTCTAAAGCGTATAAATCATAAATATCATTAATAATTGTTGCCTTTATTAAAAATGTTTTATAAAGAGTTTGAGTATTTTTATAAATTAAATTTAAAAATGTATTATTCTTAAACAATAACCTATGTTGGATAGAATATATAACAAATTGTACATTAACTGATTGTTTATACAATTCATTAATGTTTTGCGATATAATAGGTGTTCCAATTGTAAGTTGATTTTCAAGAATTTTATTTTGAGATATATATAATTTCATCATTTCATCAATACATTTAAATTTATTATATTGATTATAATTAGTTAAATTATGACCCTTAAAATAAAATATATTTTCAATATTAAAACAATTATTTTCTTTAACAAAAAAAGTTGTTCCATATAAAATAGTACCTTTTCCTGCACATAAAATAGAATCAAAGTTCGTTTTTTTGGATTGTATATTTGTAATTTTTTTTGTTCTTAAATTTAAAGTCATTAAAAAACAAGATGGTTTATTTTTATACATTTTAAACCATAAAAAACATTTTCTTCCCTTAGGAATGAGTAAATATATATCTGATTGGACTTTATTATGAATATATTTTTCATAAGAAAGTTCTATATTGGGAAAATATTTCAAAATATCATTATAGTTTTGACTTCTGTGGTTGTTCGACATATAATAGAATTATTCAATATTTCTCTAAATATATTTCTAAAATGTACTAAAGTTATTTGAATCAAATACATCTCCAGAGGGTTGTTGAATATTTGATGTTTTTTCTTGTTTTATGGATGTTTTTTTATTAGATAAATTTTTCAAATAATTTTTTAGTTCTGTTTTCATATTTTCATTTTTTTGCTTATTTTTTTGAATGGAATTATAAATATCTTTATATTGACCTACTGGTTTCTTTATCATATCTATAGTTTTTGGGATTGTTAAATTATTTTTAAAAAAAAGGTAACTATAATGCAATGTTAAAATTAATATAATTGATAATACTATTTGTTGACAGATCCAAAATAACATGGTATATATATCTTATATATTTAACGATTCTAAATATAAACTTATATCATTGTTAAAAAAATAGTCATTAAGTAAATTATTTTTTGTAGTAAAATATAATTTTACTAATTTATTATCTTGTAATTCAATAATCATAGTTGTATCACTATTTTTTAATGAAAAATATATTTTTTTTATTTTTTGTTTTAAATAACAAGTGGGTAATTGTGTAATATTTTCTATTTTTTTTATAAAATAATCATTACCAAAAAGTGTATATTTTTTAATAAAATCTGATTGTTTAAATGAATTATTATTATTTATTTTAAATAAACAAATTTCATTATTTTTGACTATATAGTAACCATTATTTGAGAATAAAATGTTTTCTTCAGTTTCATTATATCTAAATTTATCTTTTAATTTATTGATAGTGGAAGATTTTATTTTATTTATATCTAAAGGAGTAACAAAATATTGTGTTGGCATTTAATATATTATTTTATAAACTATTTAAACCGATTATCCATAATCAATACAGATGACTAAAATTATTATTGTAGAAAAAAACAAAACAAAAAAAGAAACTAATATAAAAGATTTTTCTTTAGAAAATTTATTTAAAAAGGCAAATTTAAAAAATTCTAACAATTTTTTAAAAAGACATACATGGAAAGTTGAGGATAAATTTATATCTGTATATGCAAAAGATAGTGGAAGAGCAAATAATGAAAATAGTTATGAATTGCCTCCACCGGTAGATAGTGAACTTTATTTTGGGAAATTATTGATAGTAAAACATTTAAATGAAGAAATAAATAATGATAATGTAGAAGATTTAACATTGGAAGAATGGGAAAAAATATATGAAAATTTATTTGGAGGATTTGAAGATTTAGATGAGGAAGAAGAAAGTTCTAGTGAAGAAGAAATACCTGAAGAATTTAAAACTAAGGATGGGTATTCTAAAGAAGACGGATTTATTGTAGATGACGATGAAGAAGAAGATGTGGATTATATACCAGATGATGAAGAAGAAGAATATGATAGCAATGGAGAAGAAGAATATGATAGCAATGAAGAAGAAGAAGAAGACTTAGATTCTGATGAATTAAAAAGTGAAGAAAATAATAGCAGTGATACTGATAATGAAAATGTGAATGATTCTATGCCAGAATTAGAAGAAGAAGATAGTGATGAGGAATTAGATATAGGTTCAGAATTAAGTGAAGAAAGTTATATTTCAGATAGTGATTAAAATTAAAATTGAAAAGATTTAAAACGATATATTATCATTATAATAATGAATACAGATTATAAAGAGTTTAGAAGTAAAGTAACCCAAAATATTGAAAACTTTATTAAAAATAAAAAAATTGCTATAAATATAGAAAAAGGTATATATAATTATACAATTAGAAAGGCTAAATCAAAAAATGTTGTACGAAAATGGGAAAATAAGTATTTTCTTCAGATTTATAACGATAGATTTAAATCTATTTACTTTAATTTAAATCCAAAAATTTCAACATGTAATAAAGATTTAGTAGAAAAAATAAAAACAAAAAAAATAAAATCAAAAAAACTAACATATATGACTCATCAAGAAATGAATAAAAAAAAATGGGATAAATTAATTCAAGAAAAAATTAAAAGAGATAAAAATTTAACAAATGATAGTTTGTGTGCATCAACTGATGAATTTAAATGTTATAAATGTAAACAAAGAAAATGTACTTATTATCAGTTGCAAACTAGGTCTGCAGATGAACCAATGACGACATTTATTACATGTTTAAATTGTGGAAATAAATGGAAATTTTAATTAGTTGGAAATTTTACTTAATATTTAAATCAAATTAAATTATATTATTTTAGTATATAATTTAAATGTCTGTCCCTGTAATAACGAATTTTAATTATACAATACAACAAAATTTTATATCAAAAACTTATATTTTTTCATGGGATAATATTACACCACCTGTAAATACAAATGTTTTTTTTGATATTTATTTAAATAATGTAAAAATAGCAAGAACAAGTAATAATTATTTTTCTATTGATAGTGGAGTAGGTTGTGAAAATAAATGTGTGAAGGTAAAGACTGTATATGAAAATACAATAACTAATGTGATAACAGAAAGTGTATTTAGTTCTGAATTATGTTTTACAAGTCCTGCAGATAGATATTGTAATTTACCCTTTAATTTATGGCAAAATGAAAAAATAAGTGCTTCAGATAAAAAGAAGTATCAAGCCAAATTAGAAAATTTAAAAGTTATAAAATATTCTTCAAAAACACGATATGCTAGAGCAATTAAAAATAAAGCATCTGCTTCATCGTTCTTATCAAATGTTATATTGCGTTCTACGTATTATACTGAATGTGTTCCTTAAATAATCAGAACCCAGAGCCAAGCCATAGCGGAACATAAACTAGATTATTTAAATAAAATACATGTTGTTTATAAAATGTAAATTATTCTATATATTTATCTATAACTATATATAATATGTTAGGAACAACTCCACAACCAGAACCAGAACCAGAACCAGAATCAGAAAATAATTATCCTATTTTTACAGATGTTTATACATATAGATTAGAACGAGATAGTGTGAATGATACCAACAATAATAATAATATAGAGGATAATAATTTTTGGTTAAAAATTAGAAAAAATAAAAATGAACTGGCAAAAGTTGAATTAATGAGTAGAGTTTTTTATGATACAAATAATATTGTTCAAGCAATATCAGGATTTAATTTATTTAAAAATATTCCAATGAGTACTACAAATCCATGGACATTAACCCCACCAGATAATTCAAGTGTTTGGTTAGAATTAAAAAATGATAATGTATTAATATTAGATTTTGAAAATTTAGACAAAAGAAATTTTTTAAATGATCCAACAGATTCTAATAGTTTCCCTAATTTAAAGTATTTAGTTATAAGACTTACTGAAACAGAACAAATAAAAATAGATAATATTTCATTAGGGCAAAACACCGGAAATTATTACAATTATAAATTTATTGGTGATATAGTTGGACCAATTGATTTTTTAGAATTTAATACAAATTATTGTATGAAAAAAACTACAATTTATAGAACCATATCAATACCTGGTTATACTCCAGGAGATATAGTAAATCCTTTTATTACAAGTGATACATTAATTTTATTTCATCCAATTAATTGGTGTTCTATTGATAATGTTAAAATAAATAATTATATAAATTTAAATTTAAATATTAAAATTAGCCCAGAATATAAAATAGATGATGGTATTCCATTATCAGGTGGATTAATTACAGAAAATTTAATTACAAAAAAACAATCTTGGCTGTATAATAATCATTCTCCTGTTACAACATTTTATCAAGAAACAATATATGAATTAAACTCCCTTTTTTGGTGTAGTTTGAATTCAAAACGGCATTTAAAATTAATATTAGCATCAACTGCAAATGCACAGGCACTTATAGATAATCCAGGAGCAAATAGTACATATAATGGTTCATCAAATGAAGATGAATATAGATATATACAAAATTTTATTTATGATAATATTAGTGTTAATTATGGTTCTACATCAAAAATACATAAGGGTAACAAAGGAGGTGGTTATAGAAAGAATAAGGGTTCTATAGAATTAGTTAGAGAAACATATATACCTTACTACCATTCTAATTACAATTTAAATACGTATAATACATTTCAAGATAATTTTAATACACAATACTATGGATTAAATAATTCTTCAAACGAATGGCCAATGCGTGTTAATTCTAGTTCAACCCCTATAGCAAATTATTTTGAGATTAGATATAAACCTCTTTTGCCTATACGAAATTATTATACAGGACCAGAGCCAGAACCAGTACCAGAGCCAGAACCAGTACCAGAGCCAGAACCAGTGCCAGAGCCAGAGCCAGAGCCAGAGCCAGAGCCAGAGCCAGTGTCATTATATGAGTGGAATCAGCAGGGTGGCATCATAGGTAATGACCACCAAGGCCCCCATGTAAATGCTCAAAAATCGCTCGCTTTAGGATGGTTTGGAAGCATTCCCACCACCACTCAATTCACCACCGGGAAAGATCAAGATGAGCAAATACAAAAAATTAAAAATTGGATAGAACAACAAAATAAAGATGTGTACAAATATACGCATTATATATGTTTTACTTACAACCACTACTACCCCACACTCCCACAACTGTATGAACGCGCCAAGGATTGGCCTATTGAAGACGGCATAAACAACACCATAACTGGGATACACTTACGTTTGACTGCTCATAACGATTGGAATAATTATTATATTAATAATTTTTTAGATTTCGTTTATCATAATACCGGCGGGTATTATTATTTATCAGGAAGGGCTGGAATAAACGATCCATACTTAGAACCAGAACCAGAACCAATACCAGAGACAGAGCCAGAACCAGTACCAGAGCCAGAACCAGTACCAGAGCCAGAACCAGAACCAGAACAACCTCAACCAGAGCCAGAGCCATCGCCAGAGCCATCGCCACAGCCAGAGCCAGAACCAGAACCGGAACCGGCACACTATACAGGATTGAAATCTAGAGGACAATATGGAGAGATAAATATATCATATAATTTTAAATATGTTGCAGGAAGCAATACAGATAATGCAATTGTGACATTTGAAAGATATCCGGGAATGAATGGTATTGTATTTCCATTTGGAGATAAATATAAACATGCTAATAGGGAACAAGATACAATTACACTAACATGGGATTCATATAATATAGAAGAACAATCTATAATATTATTTGATATAGCATCTGGATATAGTTTACATGAAGCAACTATTTCTACAGATAAAACAAATTTATATAATGATATTGTTATGAAACAAACAAATTATAATATAAAAGCATATGTTTATCAATTAAAAATAAATGATATAATTAATCCATATCCTTATAAATATTTTAATAATGCTATAAAAAGTTTTCAAGAAACAAATACAAGTGATCTTTTTAAAAAAAATAAAGAATTATCAATAGATATAATACCAACTTTAAATAATTCATCTATACCTGTAAGTATATTTAATTATAATGATTCTATAACAGGTGTATCGTCATCTGGTCAGGATCCAGACAGAACAAATCCAATTGATGAATCAACTATATTTTCAATGATTTTAAAATTAGAAAAAATAAATATGGAGAATTATTTATCTAGTGGCTTTTCAAATGCTACAAATATATCTGGAAATAGTAATAATTCAAATTTATTAAACGATATTATTATATATTTAAATAATGATAATTATTCTAATTCAAATGGCTCCCTAATAACTTCTCCTAGTATTATACTAGATATAAGCAATGATTCTATTGATAATATTGCATTGGGGAAAGGTTTAACAAATAATAATATTGAAAATCAAATAAATGCATTTGACACTAATTTATTTTTATTTTTATTGAATCAAAACTTTTTAACAGATTATTGGAAATATAAACCAAATATATCTCATTTATCACTACCAAAATTTGGAGCAACGGGTACTACTAGCAGTGGTTCAAATACAATATTAGATTCTAGAATTAATCAATATGATTATCAAAGAAAAATAGCATTGTCTATTCATGTTGTGAATTTTTCATTATCTGGTCAAATATTTTTAATAAATTCATCAAAATCAAAAAATAATATATCATACATTAATTCTGTTACATCTGAAATTATAGATAACACACAAGTGACCATAAATCCTATTATGAATTTTAATAAAATAGATAATATATATCCTGCAATAGATAATTCTAACCCACTTTATATTAAATTAACTAATATAACAAGTAATAATAATACATTATATCCTATAAATAGGCAACCTTTTCCGAGTACATTTGATAGTAATTTAACAACTTCAAATATAACCGAAATAAATCAACCATTATATCCGGGTAATAATATATTTGATATTAATACACTTTTTTCAAATACTGGTAATCAAGATAAAACTATAAGCACCGTTTTAACTCCAACAGCAGTAAATGGCATTTATTATTTTGATATGACATGTGGTACATCTAGTAATAGTAAATTAATTAATTATAATATATTTCCCGGAACTATTATGGTAAATGTAGTTGAATTACCAGATATTAATAAATCTGATACTACAATAAATTTGAGTTCTGACAATAGAAAAATAAATATAACATGGCCTAGATATTATTATAATACTAGTCAAGGAGATATTACATGGACAATTATAAGACAAGATATGGCTTCCTTTGTAAAAGTAACTCGAACTTATACTATTAGTTCTTCTGAAATAACAATAGTTGGAGATAATATTGTTTACGAAGATACTGATATTCGTAGATTTGATAAATATCAATACACTATATCAGGTAAATTTAATTTTATATCTACCATTAATATTAATAATATACCAAAAAATTATAGTTTATCATTAGATATACAAGGATTTAAAACAGATACTATATTTATTTGTTATGGATATACAACTCGTTTTCCTTTTGGTAGATTTAATACAACAACAACAAATTTAAAACTTTTTGTTCCAAAATTATTAAGAACAGATATTAATTCAACAACAAAGAGTTTTTTTTCTAATCAGTTATTATTAACAAATCCTGCTCCTCCTGGTACAAGCGACGAATATCATTTGGAAAATAATATTACATCATGGCCTGGTGGTAGAGGTTCATGTACAAGTGTAACAGGTGATGTAGAAACATTTGGTAGAACATTAACACAAGTAAACGAAAATATCTATTCAAATACATCAAATCAATTATCTAAAAAACAAATTTTTAATTTGTTGTCAAAATCTAGATTTAGACCTGATAGATAAAAAAATAATATTTTAAATTTTAATATTATTTTTTTTATAGTATTTCAATATTATTTCCAATATTAATGAATAATTTTAAGATCCTTTACTTTCCAATATTCACTAGTTCCATTAGGCAAAGGTCTTCTTATAATGAATGGAATTTTTTTTTGATTAAGTTCCATTAATGCAATTGTATGACCATCTATAATATTAGAAGGTACATCTACAAAAGGAGTTGAACCGTGATTTATTTGTTTTGCCCTTTGTCCTAGTATTTTTGCTTTTTCATAATGTGTTAAAAACGGTATAGTTTTATGGAATGAATCTATAATTTCTCCTTTTTTATTTTTAGTAATGTTAGAAAGTGTTAAAAGTTCTTTATAATTTATATTTTCTGTTTCTGGATGATAAAATTTTAAAATATTTGTATCAATATCTTCTTCTAGATTTCTATAAAATAAATTTTCTTCTTCTTCTTCATCGCTTGATGCATCTGTGGGAGTTATGTTTGATTCATCTATTTCTCCCTCTTCTAGGGGGCTTTTGTTTAATTCTTCCGGAGGGGTTATATTTAATGTTGATTCATCTATTTCTCCCTCTTCTAGGGGGCTTTTGTTTAATTCTTCATCTGGAATCTCTCCAATTTCTAGTGAAATATTTGTATCACTAACAGGATGATTTTGAGATTCTACTGGCGATGATTTATCTTCTTCCTCTTCTTTTTCTGGTGAACCTTGAATTAAAGATGAAAGTAATTCTTTTTGTTCTATAGGTAGTTGTTCGTCTTCAATATTTTCATCAAGAGGCTCTGTTTGTATTGATAATGTAGGGACATCTTCATTATCACTTTTTTCAAGTTCTTTTTCGATATCTACTTCCTGAAGTTCGGACATTATATAACTTATAATATTTAATTATAAGTTATTTTCAATTTTAATTAAAATTATTCAACATTCCAAATTTTATCACAATGAGCACACAAATAAATAAATTTCATATTTGCATTATCATATTTAATATATAATATCTCTTTTTCGACAGTTTCTTCTTTTCCCTCTAAAGTTTTATTACAAGGGCAATCTTTATTGGGACAATCAATAGTATAAATTCTAGGAATAGTTGGGTCTAGTTTTGTATACTTATTTATAATATTTTTATAATTACTTTTAATTTTCAAATCATTTCTGCTAACATATAAATTATTTTTATTTTCTAATATATTTTCATCCTCATTTCCGCATTTTCTACAATAATATACTAAATTATTACTAGTATTATCTTCTATATTTTTAAGTTTTAAATAATACATATTTCCACATTCTATACAAAAATGCATTGTTTATTTATATAATATATTTTTTTATTTATTTCAATTTTATATTTATTATTTTTTATTATTGTGTTTTGTTTTTTGTTTTTTATTTTTTTCAGTAGTTTCATTATTTTCAGTATTTTTATTAAAATACTCCTCAAACCCTTCATATAATTTTATATAATTAACAGGAATATTCATATTATACATACCAGTATTGTGAATAATAGTTCCGTTTTTATACTCATCTGTTGTTTTAATTGAATTAATATATTTTAATATTTCATCTTTATTGTCATTTACATATTTTCTATGATATATTAACAATCCATTAATAATATCATTAAACATATGTTTACTATTTTCTGTTACATTTCTCAAAACAGCAATTTCTAAATTTTTAAAAGTTATTATTTTGTGATAAGGAATAAATGATGAACTAGATTCTTTAACTCCAGGTTCATTAAGGAGAGATTTATTATGTAATAAGGTTACCAACATTAGTAAAATACTTCTAATAGTTTGACATGATGTCCATTGTTCTCCCTTCCATGTATTTAATATAGAAATACATACCTTACCATTTCTATATAAATTTGGATGAAATCGGGTAACACCATCATTAGTTAAATATTTTAATTTTGGAGGAGAAAATGGATAATTAGTAGGGAAGTTAAATTCAAAAATATAAGCCCCATATCTATAAATGGTATCAGTTGGGCCGTATATTAAGGCATATCCTCTTAACATATTCTCGGTATCATGAGCATAATAAATTCCATTATCTGTTAAGGGATTTTTAATAATATCAATAATATCCTTCTGTAATCTTTTAATATTGTCTTTTCTCATTGTAATTTTTTCAGACATATATTTTAATATATTTAGAAACTTTTAAATACATATTAATTATCTTTAAAAGTCTAAGCATATATGGTAATACATTTGATAAAAATACTAATTTGACTAATATTAAAATTGATTTAAAAAATCTCTTCTTAATATATTCAAGAATAATGAAATCATGCAAGTCACTCAATGCATTTTTAAAAAAAAGAAAAAGAAAAAAAGACGGTGAATACACTCATACTAGGATAGGTAATGTTGCTTTAGGTATATATGGTGGTTCATATTTTATTCCAACAAGTGATAGAGATGAGTTTTATAAATTGTATTTTAAACATGTATTTGAAGACAAAAAACCAGAATATCTAACAGAAACTCAAAATAAAGTAGATGGTGGACCTTTATTAGTAGATTTGGATTTAAGATATCCTATAGAAATTAAAGAAAGGCAATATAAGGAAAGTGATATTAGTGATATAGTAGATTTGTATGCTGAATCACTACAAGAATTATTAGATATTGAAGAAGAACTAGTATTCACAATATTTGTTTTTGAAAAGGATGAGGTCAATGTTTTAGAGGAAGTAACAAAAGACGGTATACATCTTGTATGTGGAATATCAATGAAACATAATTTACAAATGATATTGCGTGATATTGTGATGTCAAAAGAAAAAAATGAAACACATATTTTTAAAAATATAGGGTGTGTAAATAAAATAGATGATATTTTTGATGAATGTATTAGTTCAGGTCGTAATAATTGGCAGTTATGGGGAAGTATGAAACCTAATTGTAAACCATATAAATTAAAATATGCATATAGAATTGATATAGAAGGTAATGATTATGATAAAGAATCAATTGATATTGATACATTAACTCCAAAAGAATTATTACCAGTAATTAGTGCTCAAAATACAATGTTTCCAAAGGTTACAAATATTAAAGAAAAATATGAAGAGAAGTTGAAAGAACTAATTGAAAGTGAACAAAATAAAAAGAAAGGAAAAAACAAAACTAAAAAGAAACCGCAATATAATGGAGCATTACTAACAGTATCTACGGCTAGTTCTTTTGTAAAAGACCCTAAAAATGCAAAAGAACTAAATGCATATATTAATAATATGATGCTTTATTTTGATATTAAAGATTATCATATTAAAGAAATTCATGAAATTGTTATGTGCTTAAGTGAAAATTATTATGAGCCATTTACAAATTGGTTGAATGTAGGATGGGCATTACATAATACACATGACAGTTTGTTTTGGACATGGGTTAAATTTTCAAGTCAGTCTAGTAAATTTGATTGGGGAGATATTCCTAATTTAAAGGAAAAATGGAAAAATGAAATGGGAGATGGATATACCGATCGGTCTATTCATTATTGGGCAAAACAAGATAATCCAGAAAAATATAAAGAAATAAGAGCCAAATCTATTGATAGATTTATTAGAAGTACATTGGAGAGTCAAGGTTCAGATACAGATTTGGCTATTCTGACCAAACATTTATTTGATGGTGAATATAGTTGTGTTAGTATTAAACATCATAAATGGTATAAATTTAAAAATCACCGATGGGTTGAAAATGATTGTGGGACTGGTTTGAGAAGCGAACTTTCTAAGAAAATCAATAAACTTTACGTAGATAAAACTAGAAGTGAAAAAGATATGGCCGCAAATCCAGATATTGGTTCGGCAGAAAGGGAAAAGCATATTGAAAATATGGGAATATTTAATAGAATTGCTATTAAACTTAAGATGAATTCTCAAAAAAATAATATTATGCATGAATGCGAGCATTTATTTCATAATCCTGAATTAACAGATAAATTAGATTCAAATAAATATTTGTTAGGATTTGAAAATGGCGTATATGACTTTAAAAAAAAGTTGTTTCGTAATGGAGAAGCAGAAGATTATATTAGTTTTACAACAAAAACTAAATATGTCCCATATGATCCAAATAACGAGGAACATGTCAAAATTAAAGAAGAAATAGATGATTTCTTTTATAAGGTATTTCCAAATAAAGAACTTAGAGAATATATGTGGCAACATGCTGCTGCATCTTTGATCGGGACAAACAGAAATCAAAAATTTAATATTTATACTGGTGTAGGTGGTAATGGTAAGTCAGTTTTTGTAAATCTTATGAATTTAGTTTTGGGACAATACAGTGGTAAAATGAATATTGCTCTAGTAACACAAAAAAGAAAAGGTATAGGTGGTCCAACTCCAGAAATTGCACTATTAAAAGGAAAAAGATATATTTCTATGGATGAGCCTAGTACAGGCGATGTTTTAAATGAAGGAATTATGAAACAAATGGTTGGCGGAGATGAAATGGAAGGAAGAGCAATGTATAGTCGTGAGATGACTAAATTTTATCCACAGTTTGAACTTGTTTGTTGCACAAATAAATTGTTTGAAGTAAAAAGTAATGATAAAGGAACATGGAGGAGAATTCGTCAAGTTGATTTTCGTTCAGAATTTTTAGATGAAAAAGAATTTATTGAAAAAAAAGGTCTAGGTTTAGCAGACGATACTGAACGACCTATATATCCCAAAGATGACCAACTTGAAACCAAGATAGAATATTGGGTTCAAGTTTTTACAGCATTACTTGTTGAAAAATGTAATGAAACAGAAGGTAGAGTTGAAGATTGTGAAATGGTAATACAGGCATCAAGAGATTATCAAGAAAAAGAAGATTTCTGGTCACAATTTGTAAAAGAAAAGATTACTAAGGGAAATAAAGATGATAAAATTAAGAAAACAGATATTCAATCAGAATTTAAAGATTGGTATGAACAAAATAATGGATCAAAGGCACCTAAGGCGAAAGATTTATATGAATATTTAGATAAAACATTGGGAAAATATAGGAAAAAAGGATGGTGGGGTTATAAGATTATTTATGACCAGTTCGATAGTGAAGAAGAAATATCAAATAGTGATTAATAAATTCTATAAATAATTATAGTTAAATGATTTAATAATATTAGTATTATATATAATGGTTTGTAAAACGTATTGTATAATAGCAGGAGCATTTATTTGCGCTAGTATTTTTGTTTGTTTTTTAACTGATAAAAAGGCACTACATGGGTCTTATTTGGATGATCTTAGTCCAGATAATAAAGCACGCTATAAATTTATAGTTCAAGAGAGAAGGAAAATTTATTTTCAGGGATTTGCTTTAGGTTTTGCCCTTTCAGTTGGTAGTTTATATTGGAATAACTCAAAAACAAAACAAAATCGCATAACAAATATATGTCAAGTTTTGGCCATTTCATTTACAACAAACTACTTTTACTATATTTTATACCCTAAAACAGATTATATGGCAAAATATTTGGAAACTGAAAAACAAAGAGTTGCATGGTTAAAGATTTATAAAACCATGCAATTCAATTATCATTTCGGATTTGTGTTAGGATTGGTAGGTATGTTTTTTGTTGCTAGAGCAATTTGTTAAATGAATGTTTAATATAATAAATTTTATTATATTAAATTTAATATTTTTACTAACTTTCTGTTTTTTCTTGATTTTTGCGAACTTTTTTTGAAAAGTTATTCAATTAAATGGTAATGTACTTGTAAAATTTAATATACTAATAACAGAAATAATAGTAATAATAAAAATAAAGTAAACATTATCAAGTTTAAAATGTGTAAATGTACCCATAATAAATGTATAATATTTGTTAAGTAAATAAGGCATAAATAAAATAGTTAAATAAAATATATACATTTTACTTTTTTTGAACTGGTTTTTAAATAAAAATATTATAAAAGATATAACAAATAATACATAATATAAAATTTTTAAATAATAAATAATTCCTGTTACATCTTCGGTATTATTATAATAAAATTCTCCTAATCGTTGATTAACATTTTTTATTTGTTCTGTATCATAAATTTTTTTTTTTAAATTGCCTAATTTGCTATCATAATTCTTGTATACATCATCAACATTTTTCAAATAATTATCTTGAGAATTGTAATAATGAATAGAATTAGTTATATTGTCTAGTGTGTTATTAATAAGTTCTCTATTCCAAGAATTAACATGATTTTGTGCTTCTTTTTTGAATTTGTCTCTTTGAATATTTGAATAATATAAAGAACCTTTAGATTCAAGATAATATGCTTTTTCCGCTTTGTCTAATTCATCTGGTGAGTTTTTAACTTTGTTTTTTGCATTTATCATTTCATTTCGTAATTTTTGAATATTTCTTTTTTTTATTTGGTCTGGTGTCAAAGACATACGTTTATCAAGTTGATTATGTATTTTCTGCATGGATTGTAAAGCATTACTTAACTCATAATTCACCATATATTATAATATATAATATATAGAAATTAAAAATATACATTTAAAAAATATTATAAAATGATTCAGCATTTTTTGGTTCACTGTCTTCTACATAAGATGTAAAATTTTCAGTGGTGGTAGATTCTTTCTGTGTGACATTTAATCTAGAACTAGTATCCATTTCATTTTTTAATGCTGCTACACCTAGGGATCCGGCCGAATAAGCACTATCTCTTATATTTTCACAAGAAGTGGTAAATAGATCCCACCAATTCATTGGTTTCTTTTCGGTTTTATCGTCAGGGGGTAATTTTTTATCGAATTGGAATTTATTCCAATGTAATTTAGTTCTAGTAAAGTTAGTCAACATTCTTTGAGCAATAACAATCATTACTATTGCTATAATTATACAAATAGATAACATACCAACTGATGCTGGGAACCATGGAAATGACATTAAATAAACAATCATAAAAACACCTAAAGCACCGTAAACAACAATTTTTAAAATATTTTTATGTGATGAATATCTATCATATTCATAATCAGATAATTCAACAAGACGTTTTTTATTTTTGTATTCTTTTTCTAAAGAATCTAATTGTTTCTGAGCATTAGTAAGTTCATTATCAATAACTTTTGTCATAGTTAATTGGTCTGCTAGGTTACTACGACTACTTGCTGTTTGTGTTTGTTGATCTTTATACATAGTCTTTAACTGGTTAAATAGGGCTACTCTCATAGAACTTAATTCTTCTATTCTTTTCTTGATAATATCTGCTTCTTGAACTGAACCAGCAGAAGTTTTATTAAGTGATTGTAAGTTTTGAAACATATATTTTTCAAGTTCTTGAAGATCATTAATATTTTTAATTGTATCTGCATGTTTATCACCTAAAAGTCCTTGTCTTTGTGTATTGAATTGATTTAGTTGATCCATAGTTAAAGAACTACTATCTGTATTTTGCTGGATATTACCTGATTGAAATAAATTAGACATTATATATATATATAATTAAATTATAAAATTATTTTCTCATTCTATTAATTACCAAAGAAAACGTAATTATTGCTAAACTTAACCATATAATCATATGTAATGATTGACTTTTTTCTTTTAATAATATTTCTTCTACTTGCCCTTCAACTGTAGTTTGTTTAGATTTATCATAACTTTGAATAGTAGCATAAACATTTTCGTAAAGTGCTAACTGATTTTTTAAATGAGTTTCTTCATCTTTAATAGTTTGATTAATAGTATCATCGACAGTTTTTAATTCTTTAATTTTATTAAAAATATTTTGGGCCAATTTAATAAGGTCTGTATTTTGTTTTGTTAAATTTGCGTATTGTATAAACATATTTTTATTAGTATGAGCAGAAGATACTCTTGCTTGATAACATCTATTTACTGTATATTGACCTTCACCAGGATTATATCCTAATGCTTTTGGTACATCTGTACATTTACGAACTTTTTTTGTATTAATTTCAGATGTAGGGGGTCCTCCTATACCTCCACCACATTGACAACATCCATCTTTGATAGTTACATCTTTACTATCTGCATAATCACTACTTGTAACAGTTGCGTCCATTCCTAAAACTACATTTCCATTGATACATTTACCTTTTGTAATAATATCGCATTTTTGACCATTTACACGAGAACCCTTGAAATTATGGCTGCACTCTGAAATATATGGACCTTTTAGATCACATCCTGCTTTACATGCAGTTCTACTAAAACTCCAAGAAGATGTTCCGGGTCTATGTCTACTTTCACAATCTGCTTTGCAAGAAAGAACATCTTGAGTTGCTTTATAATATGATTCCATAAAGATTTTATAAGATTGACTATATTCTGAAAGTTTTTGGTTATATTTTGATTTTAAATTCTCTAAAATTTCTAATTCATCTGCTGAAACATTATCTAATTTATCTGTTTTAAATTGTTCTAATAGTAAAGAAGTATTACTTAATTCATTGAATTTATGTTGTTTATTTTGTAAATACTTTAACCCCTGTGCTAATTGATTGAGAGGAACCTGAATTTTTTTATGTTGTTCTTTTTTTTTATCAGAAAATAAATCTGTTATATTTTCAAGTATATTTGTAAAAACCATTTTATTTAATATATGTAAATAAAAAAGTTATATTTACTTAGCATACATAATTGCAGATGCAACGAATGTAGCACCAACAACCATCCATATTAAATGATGGAACTGTATTGCTGAATTATCAAGAATAATTTCATTTGTTTCTGCATCCATTGTTACATTTCTAGTTTTAAGTTTATTAATTTTATCTTTTTGTTTTTTCAATTCATTATAAGTATTTATTAGTTTCTGTTTTTGAATAACAATATTTTTGTCTAAAGAAACATCTTTTGATTTTAAAGAATCTATCTCTGTTTTCATTTCTTCCACTTTTCTCATTAATTTTCCATTTAATGCCATCAATTGATCGTATAATGGAGAATCCAAACTAATAATAGAACAAGGGTCATTACGTCCAAATGATTTCCCTGTAGGTATAGCATTAAATTGTACTGATGTTAATCGTTGTGTTTGAGAAGGACATGTTGAGTGTCTATTTCTAAAATCATCATAAAAATGTTTATAACCTAAAGTATCAATCCAAGCAGTAGTTCCAGAAGATGCATCCACGGCATTATATCCACCCGGAGAACACTTTTCACCTATCCCCATTGCAGACCCTAGACTTATTTCGGAAAATTCTTTAGCACTAAGTGTAGCGGCTGAATCAGGACAAGAGTTATCTTTACCTGTCCATGCTGCAGCCGTAAATCGTCTTGCAATTCCTACATTATTTATAAAATAATATGAACCATCTACATCTTTAATAACTTTATTTCTATATTTACCTTTTATAGATGATTGTCTGGATTGTAATTCTTCTAAATATTTCTTATATTTAGTTTCATATTGACCCATATAATCATTAAATGATTTTTCTAAAGTTTCAAGTTTGTCTAATTCATCTCCGTTAATTTTTTCTACTTTATCTTCTCCAGAAAACTCTTCAAATGTTTTATAATTTTTATATCTTAAATTATTTACAACATTAAGTTTTCCTAATGATATATCTTGTAAATTCTTATTTTTAACTAAATTATTGTATTTATTTTGATATTTTTTAAATTTTTTTCCTTGTTGAAACATATATACACTATTCTTAGAAAACATTATTCCATTTTAATTTGTTTATAAATAAAAAAAAACATAGTAAATATTGAGATAGTATAGAAACTTGAAAATATATAACTTTTGCTATTTTCATCATATTTTTGTACTTTAAATGGTATTGCAGATTTATTTTCTCCTATTTTACTTCTTAATTCAGTATGTTGATCATTATATTGATTTTTAATATTATTTATAATTTTATTTTTATCTTCTAAATTTTTATCATTTGATGATATATTACCGTCCAAGTTTGCTTTTAAAATATTTATGTCGTTATAAGTTGTTCTAACTTGTGCTAAAGCACGATTAAATTGCGACCTATCTAATCCTAATTTTGAATCAGGATAATGTGTTACATATTTTTTAGTAGCAACTGTCCATCTATATTTTAAATTTTTAAATTGTTGTTCTAATGAAATACTATTAGTATATCCAGACATTACTTATATACATAAGCGATAATATTTTGTTTGTAATGACGTTGGACTAGAACGTATAATTTCAAAAACTTGTCCGGGTCTAATACAAAATACAATAGATACAGGATCGAATCTAGATATTTCCGGAAACTGATTATCTTTTACAATGTTAAATTTTTTTTTAAGTTTTTCTTTTTCTTCATTTGAAATAACTCTATGAGGAGGTACTAATTCATTGTCTAAAATATCATATATAAAATCATTATAATTATACACATTAATATAATATTTATCTTTTTTATAAAGAATATCTAAAAAGTTTGTTAAATTATCATTAAGTATTTCTTTTGTAATTATAATTAAATCATCTTCTTTTGATAAAATTTCATCAATATTAAATAAATCTTCAATATAATCATAAATATGATTTTTTCTAATTTTTGTTCCTAAATGATATTTAAAATATATTTTTTTATTTGTATCGGGATTAATTAAGAGTAAGTCTAGTTGTTTATTTGCATAAAGAGATGCTATTTCATTAATACTGAAATTATTATATTCTGAAATATCGAACCCTTTAGAATCTGCATGTTTTAAAAAGATTTTTCTAGATTTAAAAATCTTAGATATAGTTTGACTGTTTGTGTTTTTAGAAGCCATTTATATTAATAATAGACATCTTATTAATATAATTTTCAATTTTAATTTATTTTTAATTTTTCTAATTTACGATGATATACTTTTTGTTTCATTTGAATCGTTATCTTTTTCTTTTGATTGGTCATCTTCATCTTCTATAGTAGAAAGTTTTTCTAATCCTTCTTTATTTGTCTTACTTACAATTTTTGTAATTATTTTCTCTCCAGTGTCTTCTTCAACTTCTCCCAAAATATCAACCATTGTGTTTTCTATTTTTTTTTCTGTAGATTTGGGAGATTCCCCTAGTTCAGCTCTTTTAAATACTGATTGAGTGTCCATAGTAGATGTTTTTTCTTTTTCGTAATCTGGTAACTGTTCACCGATGTCATACTCTTTATCTAAATGCCACTCACCTAGTTCATTCATAA
>JACKZZ010002531.1_pt1 | contig 26262 bp, 17 predicted proteins | sample 8027871 | NCBI WGS metagenome assembly JACKZZ01 (sample SAMN15724774, study PRJNA655200) | protist metagenome | isolation source: fluorescence activated cell sorting (FACS) single amplified genomes of... | place: USA: West Boothbay Harbor, Gulf of Maine | collected 2000-07-19 | reverse complement strand
CAAATATTGGGGTTATGGACAGTTCAACTCTTTTCAAGTACATTTGCATCAGATTTATTTAGTTACGTCTCGTGCACTGCATGCGAAATTACTTGAGAAGGATGCTTTGAGGCGATCTATTGGTGGTTCTTGCCTTGTAGGTCTACTATTAGGTGGATTAAACTATGGTGTAGGTCACTATGGTAATTATACCATGATGTTAGTCAAATTCCCTTATGTCAACACCAGTAATATGACAGCTATGATGTTTTTCATGGGAGCATTTATATTTGCTCAACAAGTAATGACTGTACAAATTTTATGTCGCAAAGTTTCTTTGTTTCGTCAAGAACAAGCAGCTGGTTATTGTGGTATGGGTACTTTTGCTTTTTCTACCTTATTATCAGAAGCACCTGTTAGCAGTGCCATGGCTCTCATCTTTGGCTCCATTGCTTACTTTATGACTGATTTAAATTACGGTTTAGAAAACTATCTCTTTTTTTCCTTGGATGTCATGTCACTTGCTATTATTGGACTGCAGACAGCATTTCTTTTGGCTGTTGCTTTGAGACGGGAGATTATAGTTAGAGATCTCTTCTTAATCATTACTTTCTTGCAGGTTCTATTGTCTGGTTTCCCATTCCAGTTGACTGCAATCGCACCTATTTTCAAGACAATCTCAAAAATTAATCCAATGCGATGGAATTTTGAAGCTTTTATGAACTTCAAATTTGGACAGAATTATGAAGATGGTGAAGCTTATTGCGAACCTTTTGGGATGGCAAATTACGAGTGGGAGCATACACTAGGATATTATCACACATTTATGTTTGTTGGCTTTTCCTTATCTTTGTTATTTATGCTTTCTAAGCCTAATCTCTTGAGAAGAAAGTCAAACGATCCAATGTACAGGAAAGGTCATGGTAACCAACAGAACTCGAATAGAGTGATGGCATGGTGCATTCGTATGGGGTCTTGCTGTGGTCTTTTATATGATGTTGACAATGATGATGACGATTTGCGTGGTAGAGCATCCTCACTCGATCCTGTCGAGAAAGCTATGTGGCTTTCTGATGCGGATGCAGGAATGGATGCTGCTTCTCGTCGTGGTGATAAATCTGGCAGTCGTAGTGGTTCTTTGTCAGAAGCTGTCGGTCTCGGTGGATCTAATCACAGTGCATCAACCTTGGGTGAAATTAACAAGAACAAGAATTCTGTTGTAGAACCTGCTGCATTTCAGCGTATTCGTACTGCAGAGTTAGCCAAACCTCTTCTCTATCATCGCGAAAGTAGTGTAACTGGTGCTGGTGGGTCTCGTCTGTCTCAACAGATTTCCAAGGATGGTACCCGCAATCAATTCGGCACTGGTCCTACTGTAGCATTTCGTCATGTCACTCACAAAGAGTCTGATAGATCCAAAACTGGCTTCAAATATAGCTTGGAAAACGTAAGTGGTCAATTTGATTGGGGTAAACTGTCATGTATTATGGGCGCGCCTGGTGCAGGCAAGTCCACTCTTCTGCGAGTCATTGCTGGTGATATCAATCACAAAGCCAATGTCACAGGCTACATAACTTATGATCAAACTACTCCTGATATTAACTTACCACTATGGCAGCGATGTGCGCTTGTCGGGAAGGATGATGCTCTGTACCCGTCTTTAACCGTTTACGAGGTGATTACTTATGCTATGGAATTGCGTTGTGTATCAAAATTAGCCTTGGAACTTGTAGAAGAAAATGTTATGAAGACACTGGATGTTTTACACTTGAATGATGTGATGGATAAACCAGTGAATAAACTGAATGCAGGAGAACGACGTCGTTTAAGTATTGCTGAAGAAATTGTGTGTGGGCCCACTTTGCTATTGATTGACGAGCCAACAACAAATCTCGATCCTTTGGCAGAGAGTGTATTATTGCGTACCTTTCGTGAAATGGTGAATGAATCTAGGACTGTTGTTGCTACGTTACATCAACCATCAGCCGTTGTATTTGATTTGTTTGACACTCTTCTGCTTTTGTCGAAAGGCCAAGTCATCTACCACGGACCAGCAGCTGATGCAGTCAAGTATTTCGTCGCACAACCATTAAACTTCCCGTTTACTGATTACTCGAATCCTGCTGACTTCTTAACTGATGTTTCAGCTGGTGCGGTTGTTGATAACAAGAAGTCAAAAGCTAACCCTTTTACATTGGCTAAGGAATGGAGAAAAACTGATAAGTACATTGCCCTGATGAAGAGACTCAATCCTGAAACGTTCATTGCGGGTGGTACTGGCAATAATAGTAAGGCTAATAGCAAGGCTGGTACCGCCAAGACAAGTGCTAACAATAGCGTCCAACCGCTCCGAATCACAGAAAAGTCCGGTAGTTTATCTAGTCCAGTGCGAAGACTAAACACAAATGGAAGCGAGACAACTGATGATGGTGGTGATGTTTTTCCTAATGCTGATGGTGCAATGGATGGTGACAGTGGTCGTCTGACCTTTTCTCGTAGTACCAATTCATATGGTGGCATGCAAAAGCATACAATTGCTCTGGAGCAAGCTGCCGGTTCGAATGGTGAACCTTTGCGCAAGTCTGATGGTGCTGCGATGCAGTACAATCAATTATATACGGGTGCTAGCGGAAGTTTGGCTACTGTATTATCCGATGAAGATGATGTGAAAATGTTGGAAATGCAACGAAAAGCCGAATATGATAATAAGGCTCTTGTGACTGGTTCTTTCGCTCGAATTTGGGGCATCGTTTGTGATATTATAGGCTCATTCTTTTTTACTGTGATTGGTGGGACTGCAAGTTTCTTTACTAATTCCGAATATCGGACAATTCTCTTTATGAGGATGTATGTACTACTCAAACGCAGTGCAGTTGGTTTATGGAAGAGAAAGCAATTATTCTTTGGAAGTTTCTTTGTTTTGATTTTTATTGCTTTACTCCTTGGTACAGTGTTAGGGAACAGTCAGGAAAGTATCTATAATACTATTTCTTTCTTTGCCGTGGGGCCGTTGTTGATTATGCTTTCCAATGTGCAAATGATATCTTATCTTTTTGCCACTCATCAAGTTTTTTATAAGGACCATAGCAGAGGGATATATAGTAACTTCACCTATTGGTTAGTTTCATCGATCCCACTGTATCTGCTTCGTATGCTAAGTGCATTTTGTGCAGCTCCTATTTTATATGCCATGCTTGAGCTGGAAGCTCCTGCAGGAAGTACATTTGCAGACACGCAGGGCTTTTATATTTTAATGACTGTTTTAGGTACAGTAGCATCCACAATGATAATAGAATTCCTTATCTATATTGCACCTACAATCCGTGCAGCATATTTGATGGTTCCAGCTTTATCCTTTGGACAATTCATGTTTTGTGGATTGTTCCTGAAACCTCAGTTGTTACCTGCGTGGATGCAGCAGTGGGCACCGTCAATTTCACTATTTCGTTGGACATTGCAAGGTTGTTTCCTCAACCAATTTGAAGGAAATGATACGTTGTTTCCACCTATTGGAAACATGAGCACGTTCGATGCATTCACTAGCTTGTATGGTTGGGGTAACCAGAACAAGTGGTACTGCATGTACATGGTTGTCGCGGTTATTGGTGTCACCAGGTTGATTACTCTTCTCGCTACATCTTTCGTCAGCCGTGTACGCAAGGGAAATTAAACAACTCAATATATATATGTAAATAATCCCACGTTCGTTCAATTCTAGAATCTGCTCACACATCATTGATTATGTCTTACTCGTTACAAACCTCTTACCTCCTCCCCCCTCCATTCCTCTATCTACCGCCATACTACTCAGAGGTCCTCCTCCTCCTCCTCCTCATCGGGAGGCGCAGGCACACCAGCACCTGTGCTATCGTCATCCTTGCCCTCGGCACCAGTGTCAAGCTCAATCGACGCAGATACAGGGTACTTGACTGGGCTGATAGGTGCATCCCCCTCGTCGTCGCCAACAATACTCTGACTCTGACTCTGCCCTACTCCCGCCATCAAAGGCGAAGAAGTGACCATAGCTAATTTGGCACTCTGCTGGCTCTGTGCGCTGGGAGATTGAACGAAACCATCAGCAGTAGCGTAGAGAATCTTAAAAATCTTGGTGCTGATTTCATTACCGATATCTCCAGTTCCCTTAAACTGGCCCTCTTCCTCCATATCTTGTAGAAGGATCTCAATATCGCGTAGCTTATCAAAGTAGAAATCTCGTTCCTTTTCTAGTCCAATCATATCACCCTTCATTTCCACCTTCTCAGCTTTAAGTGTTTGCACTTCTGCCACTAAGGCCTTATTGGCAACAATAGCAGCATTTGACGACATGCGTGCACCAGCACCAGGTGAACCAGGGGCAGCAGCAGCCTTGTTGTTGGAATCAGCAGTTGCGGGTGCACGGGCACCGCGAGAGGGGGCGCACGACTCGTCGGATGCAGCAGCAGACTTAGAGCGCGCCATCTTGCGGCCTTCTGCTTCTGCTTTCTTTCTTGCAGCAACGCGCGTATCTTGTCCCGGTGCAGAACTGACACGGGGTGCAGCAGCAGCAGCAGCTTTCTTTGAGCCTACAAATGTTTTGCCACCTTTACCTCTGCAGCGAGCGTCTACAGCGTCATAATTCTCAGCGCGTTCGCTGCTTCCAGTGGATATCTCATAGAAGCGTTTGAACCACTGCATGAACTCCAAGTTATCCATGTACTTCCCTTCCTTCAGACGATCAACATCAATGTGTCTGTCCACTTTGAGTCGTGTGAAGGAATCCTGCAGAATTTTATAATTTCCTACGAATTCAAAAGACTGCTTCGCATTCCAGTTGACTTTCTGCAAAGGTACTTGTCCTGGGTAGATCTGGTCCAGAAGCATGCAAGCAGGAGCACCCGAAGCGGTCTCCTCGACCTTGGTCAAAGACAAGGAACATGTCTTATTCACCCAATCTACGATTTCTTTGCGGCCCACGAAGTAGGCGCCTTCCACTGTGTGTTTACCAAAAGCGAGGTGGGGTGAGATAAAAAGGATGGAGAGAAGAAGAAGAGCAGGGTTAGTTCCGCGTGGAGTGAGAAGGAGAGGTTATGTTTCCATGGGTTTACTGCTGCACAGCATCCAAAATACGTGACAACACAAACTTTCAAGCAATCACAAACCAGTTGGAAAAACTTACTTATTCCGATGTTCGACATGGTGACCTGAACTCGCGTGAAATGCCTCGAGAAATATCGTAAGCTCAACGTTAAATTGACCCCGGAACTGAGAGTCGTCATTTTTGATACTACGGTTGGACCTTTCACGTCCCTTGGAGCTCGTCGTACTGCTTCAGACACTATTAAGTGCATCACAAAGGTTATAAAGGTGGCTAATAGAGCTCTATTTGCTAAAAGGAGTTGCAAAAGACTCCCTCTTGTTGGCCTATGGACGGTTCTAGCACTGCATCTGCTGCATCTGCTGCATCTGCTGCATCAGCATCTGCCGCTGGCAAACCAGCACTTACAGTGAGTTTGGACATACCAGAAAGAGACACAGAAGGATACGATGAGGTTGAACATATGAAGACGAAAAAAAGGGAGAAAATAGCCAACCCTTTCTACGACTACAGAGTAGGGGGAAAGATAAACTCAACTGGTGCACGCACCAAATGGCAATCCAAGTTTGAGAAACCATTGGAATACTTCTTATTTCCGTCGTTGCAGCTTTTACCACCGGAGATACAAGATAAAGAAATTGTGGCCAGTCCAGTGAAAAGTACAGGCAAAGGGAAAGGAAGAGTCGGTCTTGGTAATGGTGGAAATAACTCTCCTAAAAGCATGGCGAATCATAGAGGTAGTCCCACACATAGAGGAAGTCCAAAGGGTGGCAATAGGAGCCCCAGCCCTGGTCGTAGGAAAAGGAAGGGAAAGATCTCTTCTCCCGCAGATGATCACAGTCATATAGACCCCTATGGTTCCGAAGACGAAATGGAGGAAGAGGAGGAAGAAAGGCCGATCAATTACTCACGCCCTGACATCTACTGGGACCTTGCAGTTGCAACAGCTGACCCCGCAAAGCCAGAAGATGCAGCAGAAATCAGGCAAAGGCAGTTCCGAGAGAGACTGGAAGTAGGTGAGAAGTACCACAGAGCAAGGTTTTCACAGATGTATGAAGACGGGAATAGAGAAGTGGAGCGTCAAAAGGAAGAAGATAAACGAATAAAGAAGGGACTTCAAAGTTCTCTTAAAGCTGTTTTGTTTGAAAAAGAAAAATTAGCAGCACACGAGAAAGCCAGAGCAGGAGCAGGAAGGAGACGTGGCCGGGGGCTCTCTATTGCAGATACAGGTAGAGAAGATGAAAATTCTCCTAATAGGAAGCAGTCAGTGGGAGGTAGGGGTAGAAGGGAATCTAGTGTTGGGGGCAAGTTCCCTGGCAGTTCTGTTCTGGAAAACATGAACACCCCGCAATATATCTACAAGGCACTGCGCAATGCCGGCAAGAAGAAACAGGGTGCTGGGGAAGTGTTAGGTGGATTCTTAGAAAGCATCAAGAACCAAATGAGCAAAGAAGACGATGGGGGTGGGCACGTCGATGATGCTGGTACATACGCTCGTCAAAATCAAAAGCTTAAAGAGATATTTGGTGAGAAAGGATATGAAGAAAATGCTTTTGATGTTGAGGGGTTGTTATTCTATCGCTTCCAATACGATGCACAGCAAGAGGCAGAGAAGAAGCAGGAACAAGACGAGCTCGACGCGAGATTGGCAATGACACAACCAGGCAAGGGGAGCTATGTTTCAGGCGGAAGTTCACTTAGTACCAGTCTGAAGTCTGGAGTGCTGAAAGACGAAGACGAAGAAGAAAGTCAGTTTGCCCCACTCATGGCAGAATTCAACAAGTCGCTCTTGAAGACCCACAAAGGTGCAGCTGTTATGAAGAGTGATGCATCTACTGTGAACTTGTCTCGATTGCGAAGGGCTGTTCAGCACAGTCTTAATGGCATGTCAGAGATATCTATGAATGATACAGATGCCATCTTGGATGCGGCACAAGAGACAGTTGACAATGCGAAATCAGCAGCGCTACTGAAAGCCACATCTCCAAACAAATCGAAGAAACTGGAGAAACCCCTGCAAGAAATAAGAGATCGAGAAGAGAAATCATTCATGGCTGGCATGGGATTGGCTGTCAGCAAGGGCAAGAGCTTTTCATCCCCCCATTCGCCAGTACGACCAAGTACAGCTCCAGGAAAAGGAAGCAATGGTTCCCCCAATGGGGCTAGTGTTGACCCATACGGTTTTGAGGTGGGGAGTGTCAACGGCACAGGAGGAATTGCCACATTCTCTCCTGAGATTCACAGAGGAAGTAAATTGAACCAGCAAGGTGTTACTGGTACCACTCGTACTGCACAGGACGCACTAGTGATGGCTCAGTTACAGAAGGGTATCTTACCTACAGCCTTCATCAGCCGAAGTGATAATCTTGATTTCATAGATATTGACATTAGTAGCTATTCCATTGGAGATGAACAGGGGTTGTGTTTAGCGACAGCCATCAGAGGATTAAGTACTCTACGCAAGCTTTTTGCCGAGGATAACAGACTCACAAGTCGGTCGCTTCCTGCCATCATCGAGAATATCTATCCAAATAGATTGATTACTCTGAACCTTTCTAGTAATATGCTGCACAACGAAGGTGTTGTTGCGGTAAGCCAACTGCTATCAAATACTGATTGCGTGCTAAATGAGGTTATGCTAGCAAAATGTGGAGTTACTTGCGCAGATGTGCCGTTATTAGTGAAAGGTCTTCGAGCTAGCAATGTTAAATATGTGAACCTTTCTAACAACGGTATTGCTGTAATCGGTAGTCTGAACTTGGCTTCATTGATGGAATATGATGGATGTACGATCAAAAATCTTGATCTATCTTGGAACAAAGTAGGTACTGATGGCTCTATAGCTATAGCAAATGCTCTTAGTAAGAATACATCACTGACTTGTCTGAGTCTAAGTGCAAATGGCATCTCTGATAAAGGTGGCCAGAAGCTAGCGTCGGCTTTGTATGGCAACAAACACATTGAAGAATTATTTTTGAATCAAAACAATCTTGCTGGTGGTTGTTGTTTCGTATTCAGTAAAGCTATTATGACTCATCCAAAAATCCAGAAGCTAGACTTATCGTTCAATCCAGTTGGTGAAGCAGGTGCAAGAAGTATTTATAGGCAAATCATGAGAGGTTTACGCTGTTTCGTTGTAATGAGATCATGTTCTTATTTCACACAAGATGGCATGTTTGATTACGCTACACCTTCCTTGAAATCTCCCTATGAGATTGACCTAGCGGAGCCTTATCAAGAATCAATAATGAAAGAATTGATGTATATGGTCAAGGAAAGCCCAGCTTCAAATAGATTCGGACCTGTGAAATTCACTCCTGCTGGATCTGCTGCTAGTGCAGGTAATAATACTGAAGAAATTAATCTCATCGAAAAGAATGGTGAAATATACAGTAGAGGTAAAATATGGAAGATGCCAAAAACTGGCAAGTTGCTAGTACCATTCTATTCAGCTATTACGCTCCCCAAATTAAGTGACAAAGTTGCTGATAAATCTTTAGAAGTGATGAAATTAATTATTACTCATGCAAGAGAGCAAGATAGATTGGATTATCTAAAGCTCATTACAGCTGACCTTTACATGACATGTGAACAAGCACAATCTGTTATACAAACATTTATTCAACATCAAATTATCGGTTCAGGAGGTTTAAGAAAAATTGATATTTTGGCATGCACTTGGACAAGATTGCTTGACACAGAGAACATGTATGATTTTATGTGTGCCAATGTGATTCCATCCGAGCGCCGTCTTCTTATTAATGAAGTTTCCATTGATGAGTATAAGTTCAATTGGACCAATCCTACTGGACATTGGCGCCTAAATTTAGAGCAGAATAAACAATTGCTCGTACTTATGAAAATTATTTCTATCAATCAAACTGAAAGTGAATTTAGTAGAACAAAAAGTGGTCGCGATGATACATCTCAAGAAGGCAACTGGTTTAATTTTAGAAATGCAAAAATGATTAATAGAAAAGGGGCAGTAAGTATTAATATTGACCAGGATTTTTGTGATAACATACCTCGAACAGGTATTATTGATTTTGATTTTGTTTCAACAACACGACCATTGCAGCGTTTAAGAGATGCAGCAGAAGGTACCACAGAAGTTGCCACAACTACCCTAGTAGATGAAGCTACAGATAATGTTGATGCTGATGACGATGATGATGACGGGGAAATAGGAAGGGGGGCTGGACCTGACGGCTCCCGACCCGGTACCACCGATGCAGGTGTCTCACGACCATCGACTGGCAATGGCAACCCCCCCAAGAAAAGCAATAACCCCTACGATCAAATTGTCACTATTACTGACGAAGCCTTTTATAGTCTCATGTCAAAACTAGGTCTGAGTAATAGAAAACGTGTGTCTGCGGAGAATTCTTTGTTTCCTTTGATTGAATTGCAATTGGCAGTTACTAAGTATTGGTTTACTGTACAACAAGTTGTTGCAGTGATGGATATGTTTGATATTGGTAATTTCCATACTCAATCGAATGTGGCTGTGGCGATGTTTAGTCGTATCAAAGACTTACATAATTCTGACCAGTTGATGAGAAGTGTTGAAGTAAAAACACAAAGAGCTATACTCAATCGCTTAGGTCCCTTAAATGTCTTGAATCCCCTGAAGTTGGCTCTTCACTACTACATACCTATGACTCACTTAGATTACCGAGTGCTTCTTACAACATTGTTAGAAATTTCCCCACAAGAAGGTACAGAGCAAATTCGTGAAGACGCCAAAACGGATGTCAGTGTGCTGACATTCTATGGAGCACTGCATAGAATTTGCGCAGTTTCTAGGCCAGAGGTTCTCAAGTTTATGTATCTTGATTTTGGTGTACAATCACATGTAGTTGCGTGGGGCATGCGTCGCGATGCCTTGAAGAAATTCTTGGTTGGCACACAACCGATGGATAAATCTCTGTTTCGCATTGTTGGCATGTATCGAGAGATGGAAAAGCATGGCACGCTATCTCGAGGGCCCATCGAACTGCAATACGCAAATCATTTCAAAATTATGAAAAATGCTAGAAAACAAGCAGCGAATGACCGTACAGCGTCGCAAACAGTAACAGCACTACGAACGAAGGTGACAGAGGCAAAGGCTACAGCAAGTGCTTCTGCAGCAACAACTGTTACCACTACCACTACTGCATCCAACCCTGAAACAGAAGAGGATGCGACGGAGGGAGGCGACGACGACTTTCCCACAATAGGAGCATCTTGATCGGCGGAGACTGGTGTGGTATGAGGCCATCACTTGGGTGACTCCGTCATTCAAGACTACAGGAAGTATGTTAAGATCTAATAGTGCTTCTTGTCATCTATATAGTCTTGAATACTTAGGCCTTTGAAGTTTTGACCGGTCACTATGTCGAGTGTGATTGTAAAAGACAGCGAAGGGGTGATAGATTTGTTACAGATTTGAAAGATGATGCATATAAAGACAATACAATATTTACCTACCACTCCTACCACTGCTTCCACCACTCCTACCACTGCTTCCACCACTCCTACCATTATTCTCCCAAAGACAACCAATCAGTGCAAGCTCAGAGACAGTGACGAAGAGCACAGCCCACGCGCTCGACGCATTTATAGAATACTGATTTACCTCAGAGGCGAAGTCACCACTGAGGCAGGTACCACTATGTGCAACGGCTGAGCACAGAGCAGACAATGCGATGCCGAGAGTGCCTCTGTACCGAAGAAGCAGTCGTGATAAATACTTCGGGAATAAATAGAACCTACTATAAGGCCTCAGCTTATTACTACCGGTAGTAATTGGTGACGGGGAGAGCAAAACATTCTGCGAGTCATCTGAATATGCTGTAGGAGTAAAAGCAGTCATGCCCAGCTTGAGGAGGCCTATCATGTACTCAGGCAGGTTGATATCGGTTGCAAGCACGGTCATGTCATCAGTTGATGGCTCAGAGTCGATGGAGTTCATAATAGCACTACTACTGTCTTGAGGTGCAGGCGTTGAAATGTCAACTATTGGAACTGTGTTCATTAGAGGTGGTGGTACATCATCACCCAAAGCAGGCACAGGAGTGAAGCTACCCATGTCTTCCCACTCATCCTCATCCTCGTCATCATCATCATCATAGATTTCGCGGCTGATACCATTGCCCTTCCCCTCTGCGTTAACAGGCAACCATTGCTCTGCGAACAAGGGAAGTACCAATGCAAGTTGAATGCCTGCTAGAAGCAATATGTATCCATGCACAACACGCACAGCTTGCAAACCATAGTCAAAAGCACCATTTGGCAGTTCAGTGGGTGCAACAGAAAGCTCTACCTGAACACACGCTGACGGGTTGATCAGAGATTGAAACAGTGAAGATGCATGAGAGAACAATAGAGATATCCACGAAGGGTCAGTAACAGCAGCATCTGTTGCATCATTGACTACAACTCCCGACAATGAGCAAGCATTAAATTGCATACTACTTGACCCAGGAACAGGCAAATGCATTAGGCACAGTGGTGCTGCCTGCTCATTAACTAGACTGTGTCTGTGAGCATCATAAGTACTTGGCGCCAGAACTGTGCAATAGTTGTTATTATATGCGAGAAATTCTTCTGTCAGCGCTACGTAGAACAATGCAAAGGAAAGAGAACAGTCCAAGACAAGTATCAAGGTGAAAAGCATATTCAGGACATAGCTCATAAAAGCACTACCGATCTTATAAGCATTGACAACTGCCGCGAAGGCACTTGCTGCTACAGGAACGACTGGATTCTCTTCAACAGTGCGCTCCAGTAGATGAAGTAACTCGAAGGGTTTGGGCAGTTTGCCATGATACCCATTACGCATCATCCTAGCACCGTGCCAATATATTGGGTGTCGAGCCACCGCCGCCGATCGTCGCCTCTCTACGTCCGACCTAGGCCGTGGAGTCATCACCTTCTTCACCCTGGGCTTTTTCTTTGTTCTACGCATCCACACTGGTTCGTACTTCTTAGTATGTATGGCTAAGCGCATATTTTTTATGTAGGTTGCCACAGATTCGTATGCTTGCCATGGAATTGAGAGCAACGGTGGAGCTATAGTGGTAAGTGTCGAAGACAAGAAGGGCAAGACACGGAAGGTTGCATCAGCTATAGTGGCTAGTTTTGGTTGCACTTCCAGAACTACGGGTGCAATCAACACGGGAGCTACAGAAGGTGCAGCTGCTGGGCCTAGCATAGGTGTGATATGAACTTCTGTAAAGCAATATACTGCCCTTAATGCAGAGGCCAAGCCCCGGATAGCATACTCGATCAAACCCAACAACAAATTTATCGTCAGTATAGTGCAGCGGATTACTACCCAAGCACCAAGAACAACTTGCTGTTCCCCAAAGCTAGGAGAATCACCTCCAAAATCAACCCATGATGGGGAGGGACTGCTATCCACATCACTGGTAATTTCAGGTTCACAACGACTACCATCGGAAATGTAGACGCTCTCGAAGTCTTTTCCCAAGGCCTTTGATGCCGCGATGTTAACCTGACTCTCTGGTGTGTAAAAGAACTGGGGGTTGCTGCCTGCAGACATAGGGACTGGTGCAGGCAGACAGGTCAAGTCTTCCTTCCTCACCCTCCTCGGTTGTTTACTACCACTACCACTGCCACTACCATGTAGAGAGACGTAGAGAGATTCTTTGTCTCTGCCACCCACCCCCACGAACTCCCCTGCTTCGTTGTACCGGGAGGACAGCGTGCGCTCGTTGAGCTTGGCCCAGTCTTTCGCGGATTCAGGGAGGGGGAATGGTGGTGGTACTCCTAGAGTATCAGATACAGAGTCATTGTCTTCTTCAGATACATCACCGAAGTATGGGACAGAGCTCAATGACTCATAGGTAGTATCGATAGTTGGTTCTGTTGAATCCACAGTCGACTCAACGAAAGGTCCGTCTGCACTGATGGTCTCTGTTGACAGTGAACCCTTTTCAGATGTGGGAGTAGTAGTAGCTGGAGTATCTGGAGCCACGAATACAGGTAGGGGCGTGTACACGTCAGTGAGCCAAGATTGGTCTTTGTCGCTCTTCTTCTCCTCCATTCCCTTATCATCGTGCAGCCAAGACCGTGTACCAACCTCATGGGTAATTTTCGTTCCCGTCATTCTGAATCTTATGCCAGATCCAGACTCTGTTGATGACACGTGGTTGGCACCTGAGTTTTGTTCAGCTTCATGCATAGGGGGACACGGGGAGGCGTGTGGGCTTTGGTTTTTTTTTCGTTTAGTTTTTTTACAAATGTGAACGTATATATTGCAAATTTCTTCTTCATTGCCGAATAAACGCCTGCAGCGCCTCGCTGACAGATCCATTGTTTCTTCTCAATAACTTCTCAGCTTTGTCTTTTGGAAGGTCTGTCTCCTCGACAATGACAGCGAGGTCCTTATCTGCTACCTCACCCTCGAAGAGACCAGTCTCCTTCTTCTCATCCGTGGTCAAAGATGCCACAGCGGCCGCCGCCTTCTTCGTGTCGCCATCCTTCTCGTTGTAGTAGTCTGTGATACTCGCTGCCGCCTTCGCAGCTTTCTGCGCCTCCTTGTTACCCGCCTTATCGGCTGGCTTATTCTCATGTTCGTCTGACTTCGACATGGTTTATAGTTCCAACCACCTGATTTCAAACACCTTCCTGTTGCAAAGCACTTTGTCACTCACTATTTGGAGTTAGAAACCCAATTTACGTACCAACTTTCTTTTGATTCGAGCTTTTTTATTCCATCCTTCGAACAAGTTTCTCTTCTGACCGTATGCTCCAGTCACAGGTGCACTGTCGGCACTTGTAAGCTTTCCTGCGCCTCGTTGCAACTTTCCAAACACAAATCAACAAGCTTTGCCGAACTGATCGCGCCGCAGCGAGTACAGGGTACATTTCTCTAGGAGCTTCGCGTCAGGGTCAGATCATCGTATATATCTACCATGAGCAGCTACAGTCCCGGCCCAGCGCTGAACGTGGGCATGCCTGCGGAGATGTATAACACCATCGGCCTGCTCACCTCTACCGTGCTCCTGCTGTGGGTCATGCGATGTCTGCAGAAGTTAGTGAACGTCATCAAGGTGCGATACGGTATCACCACCGGGAGGATTGTGCAAGTACGTGGTGCGGGCTCTTACCTCAACTTCTTTGACGATGCCATGTCACAGCATGCGAATTACATCGTACACACACGGCAAGTCGAGCCACCAAAGAAGGTAAGGACATTATTCAACCCATTCACTGTCCACGATGTGAAAATGAAATTGGTGCTAGAAAAGGCTGCGAATGGTAGTAGTAGTGGTAGTCCCTTTCTATCAGGAGTAGGAGCAACAATCAGTGCCAAGAAATACAAAGTTGAATTCGACATTCACATGTCAAGCACTGTACCGTGCAAAGTCATCATGCTGACACAATTTCGCCCAGAGGTATTCAAGTGGAAGGCTGATCGGGACCAGATGGCATACAGTGGCGATTACCAGCCAGGGAGAGTGTATAGCAGTGTCAATAGCAGCAAAAGCAAATGGGTCAATGAGCTACTGCAGGAGTCAGCTTCCGGCAACGGTGGGGATGGTTTTGGGTACACCATACGAAACAACATCATTCATCGGTCAGGTCTGTGTGCCACCTCCAGTGCATTTGCTGATTTCAATGCTGGGGTAGGTAACATCAAGCTCACAGCTCGGAATAATCTGAACCCTGCAAAACCATTCGAATTCAATGACGAGGATGGTGATGGCGATGGTGATGAAAAATCTAAGCTACCACTAGGTGCTTTAGGCAATATAATTGCAAGGGAGAAAGAAAAGGAAAAGGCTGAAAATTTGGCTGCAGGCAACGATGAGAATGGCAAGGACCCCGAAGCAGTAGCAAGAGGCAAAGTGGTTGAGGCCGAGCACATAGAAAAGGCACAGAGGGGGGATACTACGTTCGCCTTACTAGTGATTCCTCTGGCAGAGACTAGTGTTAAAGTTGAGTTTGCCAATGCCGGTGTTGACGGCAATAGTAGCCAAGTTAGTGCTGCTGGTGGTGGTGCGCATGGGGGTGGCGATGTGGAGCTGGGCGCCATAGATAGCTCCAGAGGTGGCGCCCCCAAAAGCCAAGAAGCGACACCCGTCAAAAGCAGTAGTGGCCTTTTCTCGTCTTTTGGCTTTGGCAGAAAAAGTGCTTTACCTTCAGAGTCACCAGCTACCAGTCCACGAATCACCGGTCTCGCACCACCGCCAGGTAGTAGTTTTGAAGTAGACGATATCTACGGACGCGACTCAATTGTTGGTGGTGTCAACGATGCTGCAGTTGGCAATATCAATAGTAGTGTCGGTGTGAATGTGCTAAGGAAAAGAAGTCGCAGTAATAGTGAATCAGCACCATCAAGGCAAAGTATAAGTGACAAGAATGGGAATATGATCTACAACCCCGCGAGACACTCCGCAGCTGGTTCTAGTTTATTTCCTTTAACCTTAGACACACCTACTATTATCGACGCAGGCGGCGCGCGTGTTGGTAATCTTGGTGCAGTGAACACTGCGGCAGGAGGGAATACCAATATTAGCACTCCTACAGAGATTGCTTCTGGTAAAACTGCTGCTAATTCATCGGAGGATTTAGGAATATCTGTTTCTGAAGACTTTGGTTTGCTTACTTTATCAGCACCTATATCATACTATATGGACACCATGGGAATAGGAAAAGGTGAAGAAGGTAAAATCGACACATCAGAATCAGAGAATGGGGACGAAAAGGAATCCCCTAAAAAGGAAGTCGTAGATGGAATCAAAATGACACCCAAAGAGTTGTTGCTCGGCGTGAATGGTACTTCTATATACAGTGCTGTGGAAATTTTTGGTTTACCTGGAAGTGACGAAGGGAACTCAAAGACTTTCTTTGATAATACAATTGCAGCCGATGCAACTGAAGTGACTAAATCGCTGGTAAATGAAGCTGTAGAAGAGTCAGAGGGCTTAGACGATGACTGTGTGATTTGCTTGAGTGAGATGAAAGGAGTGTTTCTCTTGCCTTGCAGGCACTTATGTGTGTGCAAGGGCTGCCTAGTGCACATTGACAAATGCCCTGTGTGTAGGGCCAATTTCGAGGAGTACTGCTATATCGACCAAGACGTAGAGCAGTCGTCCATTCTTTGCACCCCCGCTCTAGCTTAGAGCCACAGTATAGTCTACTCGGCAGACGCGCGGTAGAAGCACCATCAATACTCCATATCAACTTTCAAAATTTGTAAATCTAACTAAACTTGTGTCAACCCACCTCCTCTCAGGCTTCCAGTTCGCCTCCTTTCTGCCATTCCATATCTAGCAAGTATTATGATAGCATGGAGCTATATGCAGCTATATCTCCTGCTAAGCAATCAAGAGGGAGAAACTCAGAGATCAGAGACAGAGACAGAGACACACATGTACCCCGGGTACGTACACCTGTAGCTTCGTTCCCTTTTTCTTATAAGCTGCGGTCACTTCGAGCAAGCCGCCAGAATGGTCGTCGTGCTTGTGTGTGACCCACACCTGCTGCAAATCAATGTCGTTCATGCGTGCAGTGGCCGCCAGTATGGCAGAGTGGTCAGCTGGGTCGACTGCCGCAGCACATCGCGTGGCTGCGTCTATCACGATGTAGCCGTAGTTGTCAGAGAACTACACGTAAAAGGCAAGAGTGGAGAGAGGTTGGGGTTCAGGTGAGCAAGAGAGAGGCACACACATTGACATACACACACAGAGAGAGAGAGAGAGAGGGAGGGAGAGAGAGAGAGAGAGAGAGATTTCTTTCCACGCACCATGGGGATCAGCCTAACCTCAAGCCCTCCTGCCTGAACAGTCTTGATATTTTCAATAGTATGCGTAGAAGCCGACATGCTTCGATATGCTCTTGGTAATGGTAAGTTAAGTCTCAAGCGGAACATGAGTAAGACCTTTCTGTGTTATGATCCAATCTTTCGATTTCCATGGATTTTTGGATCTCACTGGATCCATTTTAAGGGAAAGGTAAGATCCTTCTCTAAGAGAATGTCGGCAACCACCCAAGTGACTCCGGAAAGCCCTCATGGCTTTCGCCTCATGGAAACAATGCTCCGAATCAAGGATCCGTCGAACTCCCTCCCGTTTTACGATACACACTTCGGCTTCAAGCTCCTACATATCCACGCACACGCTGCCACTGATACGTCGCATTACTACCTGGCCATTCTCAGCCCTGAGCGCCATGCCGCGTGGCCTGCACCTGGCAGCAAGGAGGCGGAACAGGCGTTGTTTAGCCTGCAGTACGTGTCTCTGTGTCTCTGTGTTTCTGTGTTTCTGTATTTCTGTGTTTCCGTGTGTGTCTCTTCCGCTCATACGCACCGCCTTTCTCTCTCACACGCATAAACTCACCCCTCTTCCTCCCTCTCCTCCCACCATCAGGTACGGCGAGAGCACCATAAGACTGTGCCACGTACATGGGTCTGAGAACGACGATTCCTTCGCAATTAACACAGGGAACGTGGAACCACACAGAGGTTTCGGACATATTGCTGTGATGACACCAGACGTATACGCTGCTTCTGAGGAGTTAGAAGCAGCCGGCGTAAAGTTCCAGAAACGTCCCAACGAGGGACGGATGAAAGGACTGGCCTTTGCTCTTGATCCTGATGGATACTGGGTTGAGATCGTGTCTAGAAATAAAAACAGTGTGGTGCCTGCGTCGTTGAAGTTCTCATTCGCTCAGACAATGTTACGAGTGAAAGATGCGGCAGCGAGTGTTGCTTTCTACTGCAACACACTCGGCATGACGAATCTCAGGGAGATCCACTTCCCACCAGAGTCCGGCGACTTCAGTCTGTATTTCCTCGCACAGCTGGCTCCTGGACAAACTGTGCCTGCACCTACATCTGAAGACAGCGCTGAATACATCCGCTCTATGTTCCCACAGGTTCTAGAGCTGACACACAATCACGGCACGGAGAGCCGTGATAGCACCTTTGCAGGTTACCACAACGGTAATGACGAGGATCTAGATGCAGGTGTGTGTGTGTGTGTGTGTGTCTTTGTCTCTCTGTGTCTCTCTGTGTCAATCATTCAAACTTACACCTTTTCAATCCCTTCTCACCGCCTGCACCTCCACTTACACCCACAGATCCGCCTATGCGAAAGGGATTCGGACTTGTAGGGTTTTTATGCAATGATCTCACTGCGGCCATAGAAGCCAATTCTAAGGCCTTTGACATCGTCACGCCAGTCGGCTCTCACGCTATTTCTGATACTGTGGCTGTGGTACGTGATCCGGATGGTTATCTCGTAGAGCTCATTCAACAGGGCTCGGCACTGAAGTAGGTGTGAGGTGTAGGGGGGGGTGGAGGGAGCATCCTCGAGCTGTTTGCGTGGCTCAGACATTCAAGACTATACAGGGGACGAAAAGTATCCCATATGGTTCATAAATCTTCCCATAGTCATCTATATAGTCTTGAATGCCTGGGCCTCTCGTGTGGTGGACCCTGCCATACGTCGAGTGTGCATGTGCGAGAGGTGGAGAAGGGAAGGGGGTTGGAGAGGGAGAGAGAGAGAGAGAGTGCAAAGGAGCAGGACTTCAGTCCTCGGTGTTCGGTGTTCACTGAACAGAGAATTTTGTTAAAGCTAAACAGCATTACATTACATAACCCCTGCCCTCTCTCCCTCTCCCTCTCCCTCTCCCTCTCCCTCTCTCTCTCTCTTTATTTCGGCAGTGTCGAGCCCCCAACTACCATGCAGCTCTTACCTCCCGCCTCACACCCTGCTCGCATAGCTACGTGTATGTCCTCTTCGTGTATCTCTACATTAGCGTAAGGAATGCACTGACTGCTGGCACCACCTGAAGTAGAAGCACTAGCACTAGCACTAGCACTAGCACTAGCACTAGCACTAGCACTAGACTGGGATCGCTGCAGTCGGGAACTTGTCAGGGCTCCAACAAAAGCACCTGCAAACGCATCGCCCGCGCCAGTGGTGTCCACAATAGCAGAGTCTAGCCTATCCCCCAAGCACTCCAGCTCCACCACTGCACCCAGTTCACCACTCTGTTCGTCATATAGTGTCAAGTGTCTGTGGGCGCGGAAGGTGGCGAGCCGGTCACGCATTTGACTGCGTCGTTGGCGTGGTGACTGTGACTGTGAAGAGTAATGTCCGGACAATGCCACTGAATGCTTCCTTTTGCTGCCCACATTATTACTGTTTTCACTATCACTACCATTGACGCTATTACATCCACTACCATTGCAAGCAACGGTTGGGTCTCTGAAGAATGCCACTGCCCCTCTGCTGCCCAAGGTCGCCACTACAATGCTGCAGCCCCAGCCTAGCACTCGTAATGCTGCCTGGCTTAGTGATTCCGCTCGTTCTGCTTGTGTAGCTCCAACACCTGCACCTGCACCTGCACCTGCTCCTGCACCTGCACCTGCACCTGCACCTGTACCTGCACCTGCACTCGTCGCCAGACCCTCCCGCGAATTAGCTATCTGAAGGACCTCCTCTTCGTTCGCTATGAGAATGTCCAGCTATGTTGTATATCGAGTGTGTGGTGGGAAAAGTTGAGTGTTAGAGAGAAAGACAGAGATACAGAGATAATGTACACACAGACACAGACACAGACACAGACACAGGGAACGCACCTGGTGACAGATGGGTCGCACACAGTCCCAGGTGCCGGTGGCGTCGTACTGTGGATTTAGGGACGTGCACACCGCTCTGTGTGCTGTACTTCCGTTCCTATGTGTGGAGCTAGAGACAGTCTTACTAAAAATATCACGAATGCCTTGGGCTTTGTGCTCTCTTACCAGTGGGAGATTATAAATGCCACTCATGTGGAAGTGAGTGAGTTGCGGGCTGAACATAGCAGTCTGGTCGTCTGGCGAGAACAAGGACAGCTGGAGCTCGCTTCCAATGCATGCCCCGTCAGTCAAGAAAGACCGCTCCATGCCAGACGACAACACAATGCAAGAGCCAGTTTTCGCGCCTTTGGTGCTTACTTTGACATGCGAGTGGTCCACGCCAGCATTATCCAATGCGTCGAGACACATACGTCCGTGCGTGTCGTCGCCTACGCAGCTGAACATGGCGGTTCTGATGGGCACACTTGTTTTCGACTGATTCCTCTTGAGGAAATTAGACAGATGCACAGAGATGTTCAAGCCACTGCCACCAGGAAATACGTCGATCTTGCTCAGTGTGTCTCCCCCCGCCAAATTGAGCTTGGCGGGCACGCGGGCAACAATGTCGGTGAAAATGTCTCCGAAGACGTTGATTACTGCAGTACCCGGGCACACTCCCTCAACTCCTGGCAAGGTGGCTACATCTTCACTTGTCACAGTCCGAGTAACTGCAGGTTTTGTCAAGGAGCTTTTTCTAGGACTGCTGCTCATGGTAGCTGTTGTTGTGTTCTTTATAAAAGGTCCAGAATGAGACAGAGTAATATCGATAGAACACTCCTCAGCTCGGAGTCAGAGTCAGGATATGCAACAAAGCCGCAAACGGGTAATTTCGAGAGAAAGCGGAGCTTTTTATGCCGTCTGATTCTAGATAATGCACTCGTACGTGTAGTGCTACCTCGTAAGCCTCGCTTACAAAAAGATAGAAACCCACTGAGTGATTGAGACGTGGCAATGGCATATTGAGTATTGAGGTGGAAAATGTTGGTTTTGACTTCAACTCAGCTCAACGCACGGTCGGGCGATGCTCCGTTTTGCCCGGGAATTCGCACAAGTGACTTGTGCCCGCAAAGGTTTAGTAACTCTACAACATGGCCGACGACGACGCTCCTCAGTGCAAGGTGGTGTACACCGACCGAGAAGAACCCGAGGAGACCAACTGGATCAGCCGAGCAGGCGACTGCGAAGTCACCTACCCCAATGGATGTACCTTCAAGGGTACCTTCGACAGTGACAAAGTAAAGCAGGGAAAGGGAGTCTACGTGTGGATGGGCCCTGGAGCAGAAGAGGAGGAGGTCGTTGAGAAGGCCAGATATGAGGGAGAATACAAGAATGGTATGCGTCACGGCATTGGAATGTTCGTCTATCCCAACAAAGATGTTTACGAAGGTGAATTTTTTGAGAACAAAATGCACGGAGAAGGTACTTACACATACAACAGCACCGCCAAGGGGGGCAATCCTGACATCTACTCCGGCTCATTTGTTGAGGGAAAGAAGGTAGGCGAGGGCCGATACGAGTTCGGTGCTGACCAGAGCATGTTTGTGGGTACATGGGAAGCAGGGGAGATGGTCAGTGGAGCCTGGGAGCTTGTAGGCGCTGCCACGTACACTGGCAACTTCAAGCTCTCCCGCCCTTTGGGCGAAGGCAAGTTCGAGTTCACCTCTGGCCTATCGCAGACAGGCTCTTACGACGTCAAAGCACCGGCCGAGGGCGAGGAGGCAGAGGCCCCTGAGGAAGGCGCAGCGGAGCTGCCTCCGAATGTCAGCTGGAACGGCAACAACATTGTTGCTTTCTAAGCTGAATGCGGCTGATAACCCTTTCCGTTCCTGACGCTGTTGTGCGAAGTATTGCAACCAAGACATTTGTTTAATCCAAAAATCAAGTATATAACGAAGCTGAAGCTGATATTCTTATATATATTTCATTTACATCTTACATTGTTTACTATAAACACGCGCATGTATGCGCTACCCGCTCAAAACAAATGGTGCACTACTACTATATTCTCCTAGAGATGGGCCGTAGCGGAAAGAAACTCTCTCACAGCTTGCATAAGACTCTGCGCTGCGCCAAGAGTAGACATGGCTTGAAGACGCCGCCGCACCCTCTGCAAGTGAGTGTAGCACACGTCACACTTCTTCACGCGCTCTTCGTGGTTGAGATCCACTCCGGGCGATCCGAAATGGTTATTATTATGGTTGCTATTGTTGGTGTTGCGATTATTACCACCGCCAGAATCTGAACGGTTCAATGCAATCAACTCGCCGAATGCTTTCACTAGTGACATCAGAGCCTTCAGCACGGCTTCGGTTATGTGCGACGAGGCTGGCTTGAGTGTTCCTGACCCATGCAATGTCCTGCTCCGCTCAGAGGTGGCCAATATCGCATCCAACAGTGGGATGAGTCTAACGCAAGAATCTAGGCATAATCCATTACCCCTCAGCTCGATTCTAGTAAGGAAATCAGCAAGCACGACCAACTGCAATGAGTCGTGCTTTGCACTCTCTTCTATGGTGCATAAGTAGTCAATGACATCCGTCAAGTCGCCCCTGTCCCACAGTTTGCGAAGCACACGTACCCCTACTAGACGTTGGGACACTGTTGAGGAGAATTCTCTGCTGCTGCGCAGTGCTTCTCCAAGCAATGCATTAATGGACGTGGAAGATGGCGCTGCTGCTGCTGCTGCCCCACTGCTGGCGATGCCACCACCTGTCCGAGGGCGCGCCCCCCTTTGGCCTCCTCCCACTCCTTCTCCTCCTCCACCACCTCCTGGTGCAGGCGCAGGCGTCGGCGCAAGGTCGTCGTCTTCGCTATGCTTGAAATCCCGGTCATGGTCGCGGTCTCTGCCTGTGGTGTCATTGCGGGGCTGGCTGGGGATAGATCTCTCCACCACGTAGTTATCCAAACGGCTGCAGACGCCGTCAGCTCTTGAGCTCCCTGCTCCTGCTGCTGCTTCTATTTCTGCACCTGCACCTGCACCTGCACCTGCAAATCGAGATGAAGGAGGGAGGCGTGTTGATAGAGCTTGCACTTGATTCTTCCTTGCCAGCACTGCGTCAACTGAAGAGGGATTGGTGTCAGGACCCCACCCCTTCGCTTCCACCCGCTCCCTGTGTCTTTCTACTCGCTTCTCGTCGTCTCTGTTCCTATTGCTATTACCACTGCTGCTGCCGTCAGCGTAAGTAATTGGAGACTGGTCGCCGCGAATAGCGGCGGTGGAAGGGTTGGGAGAGGGTCGTCGAAAAAGCTCGGGACTATGTTGTGCTCCTCTGGGAACCCTATCACCACTACCACTACCACTACCACTACCACTACCACTACCACCTGGGGATGAAATAACATCGTATTTCGGCTCAGAATTCATTCCCACGCTCCCCCCACTGCTGCTGCTGGTAGTGTTAGTGTTCTCACCCCTTCTTGCCACTGATCCACTGGGTACGGTCGTGCTCGTGCTGCTGGTGTCTCCAGTGCCGGTGTATCCACTACCGTGTCGACCGTCGCCTCCTTCGCGTGCTTCTCGATCCAGGTCTTCGTAACTAGGCCCCAGTCCCGACACATCACTAGTAGTGGAGGGCGCACCTGGGCCGCGAGAAGTGCGTGGTGGGCGGCCCACGTCAAGGGACACCACCTTACTACCACTACCAGTACCACTACCAGTACCACTACCACTAGGCTTCTCTCTACCACTCTTCACAGGAGAACTGGCATGTTTCGCCTCGGACGGCACTGCGCGCCGATCACTGCCTTGCGACCGGCCATTGTAATAACCAGGAGGGGGGGGAGGACACCACTGCTGCACCTGCAAATGCTGCTGCATTTGCTGCACTGTGAGTTTTCGCATCGCTTCCGCCACCATCATTATTATAGACAATATCACTGACTGCAGCGGGCAAAGAAGCCTGAGGTGCGTTATGTAACGAGAAGCGTGGCCTCTCGGCAAGCTTTGCATCACTGCCACTACTGCTATTATCAGTATTGCTACCAATGGAAGGCACACCACCTTGTTCCAAACGGCTTTGTCGGGCAGCATTCTGCAGCTGCTGCTGATGCTGCAGCTCCTGATAATTTTCCACAAGTTGCTCTGTAGTAGTGGAATAGACAGACATGAAGTTGCTGATACATGAGCCGCCAGTGATGCAGCCTGAGGTGCTGTCTACTGCCAGCGCGGAGAGAGGCGCCCCCTCGGACCCAAGAGCCAGCTGGCCTTTGATTGACATAGTGGTGGTGCTATTACTACTATAACTATCATTGTCATCGGTAGGGGGACCCCAGGCCCACAGCTTAACGTGATCTTTGGTAGAGATACAAAGAGTGGGTTTCACCACACCACCTTCATTCACATCGCACCCAAATGCCAGGCTTTTAATAGGTGCCATTTCTGGTGCAGTTTGTGCAAGAAGTTGCATTGAATCAAGGTCCCACAGACGAATCGCTCTGGAGGAGGTCGCTGCACCGAGTATCCTTTCACTTGGGTGGAACTCGAAGGTGGTCACGTATGCAGGGTTTATCTTGAATGTTTGCATGTGCTTGCCTGCTACCATATCGAATATCAGGACAGTGCCTAAATTCATGTATATGCAGGGGAGGTGGAGGAGGAGAGGGGGTCAGTGCGAGTGTAGGCGAGATAAGACGTTGACGTAGACAGGGATAGACAGGGAAAGAGAGTGCAAAGAGTGCACATAAACATTAATAACATAAGCATATGAATACACACACACACACACACACACACACACACACACACGCGCGCGCGCACGTACCGTCCATGGCAGCCGAAGCCACCCAATCTCCCTCTGGACTGAAGCGCACGCACGTCACCTCCTTGCTGTGGCCGCTGTACGTGGACACGCACTCCTTATTGCGTACGTCCCATACCTTGACTGTTGTGTCCTTGGAGCCAGATGCCACGAAGTCGGAGAATGGATGGTATTGAACGGATGTTACAGTGGTCTTGTGTCCACCTAGGTTTCGGTAGCGGCCCTCATTCAAGTCAAACACTTTGATACTTCCGCTCGTAGAGCCGGAGACTAGACACTGCTCTGACGGTGCAAAGCACAAGCATTCAATGGCAGATTTGTTGCTTCCTAGAGTTCTGAGGTTTTTACCGGTCTTGACATCCCATACATTGATCTTGCAGTCCTCGCCCCCTGACGCCATTAGAGAATGTGATTGTGCGCCCACTGTAAGGCACTTCACCTCAGTAGCATGTGCGATGAATTCATGCAGCTTGAAAGACACGGACATGGCTTGCTAATGGACGCTAGGTACGTCTAAAGTCTCAAAATCTGTTCTCAGTCGTTCCTTGGTGATATCTCCTGCTTCGGAGTATATTGATAGATAAAACTTGTCTTGGCCAACAATTTAAGTCAATCCTAATAGGTTGCGCGGTAAACTTGGTGCAATTATCAAGGACACCCTACAAACACCTCACTATTTTACCATGAAGTTTGGAATTGGTCGGCGGCGTACTTTAAAGTTTGGTTTTGAGGTTAACAAGCTTGTGGCTCTCTGGTTGTTCCATCAAATTGCAAGGATGTCGGCCCTCATTGCACAGGAGAGAGAGATGCGAGAGGCTCACAAGGCTAAGCGGCAAAAACTGGCTGACGACGGCAGCGATGGTGAAGATCTAGGAGAATCTTCACAAGACGACGAGGAGGCTCGCAGCGGAGAGGAGGGTGAAGAGGGGGAAGATGACGAGCCATTTCGTGGGAACGACATGATAGACCTTGTCTTCATGGAGCCAGACAGCGCCGACTACTTTGTCTCAGAGCCGCAATACACACACCAGGTCTTCACGGAGGAAGACCACCTGGAGGAAGTTACCTTCATGAAAGAACCAGAAGCATGCAGAGTCACTATCAACGTGCGCTGCAGCGACTACCGTCATTTAGTAGGTGTGCCTGCGGGGGCTTCCCTGGAAGAGCAGAAGAAGCTGAAAGAATGCTTGCAACTCGCACTACCCATCGATGCAGAAATTCATATGCTTACTGGAAACAACAACAATGGGGAGGAGGAGGAAGAAGAGGAAGAGGATGCTGCGTATTTGGACCGCATGGACCGCTTTGCCGCAGAGGCAGCGGATATAACAGCACCTGGGACACTCATCCATTCCTTCGCTAGGAAAGTCGAGGGCAGTAGTAGTAGTGTTGAGGGTGAGGAGCGCTACGAGATATACCTCGCCTCCAATAAGGACAAGGGCGCGTCGCAGCTTATCAAGAGGGCGGAGGCGATAGCCATGTGGTACATTGAAACAGCGGACAGTGTTGACTTCGCCGGAGACGACAGATGGCAGGCTCTCTTTCTGTACGTTAGTGTGCATGTGTGCTTGTATTTATGTACCTGTATACTGTGTGTGTGTGTGTGTGTGTGTGTGTGTCCCTCGCTCACACTAACCTCTCCACCTCTCCTCGCCGCCCCTAATAGGTATCGTCGCACACGCAGTAGCACAGACTACGCCGGCAGAATTGTGAAGGGCAAGGAGTCTCTCTCGCTGGCTGGGTACTACACTCTGTTCACCTTTCACAACCCCTTCGCGGGCTCCAAGGTGCGGGTGTGTCAAGCTCTTGTA
>JACKZZ010022277.1_pt1 | contig 26264 bp, 9 predicted proteins | sample 8027871 | NCBI WGS metagenome assembly JACKZZ01 (sample SAMN15724774, study PRJNA655200) | protist metagenome | isolation source: fluorescence activated cell sorting (FACS) single amplified genomes of... | place: USA: West Boothbay Harbor, Gulf of Maine | collected 2000-07-19 | reverse complement strand
CGGGAGGCGGAAGACTTTCCGGCAATATCTGATTCGGTGGAGCGTCGATCATGGGAGTGAACGAGACCGCTAGGAGATGCGCTTGCAATCGGAAGGGTGTCTTGAACATGCCTTTCGGCGTGTTTGGACCAGGGCCGGGCTCGAGCTGAGAGATTTTAAAATGTCTCATGCGTTAATCAAGTTTAGTAAAAAAAGGTCAAAATAGAAATGATGATCCTAGCTGATGATTAGACTGAATAGAGGAACCCAGAGATTAAGATACCCATAACCATGCAGACACGACTTCTTGTGTCCATAAATCTCAAAACAATTTTCACGAAAGGCTTTAGCTTTTTTAATACCACGATCGTCTTCGTCTTGGGCATTTGCCATCGAATTCCCTGCAGCATCGCTTCTTCAATGCCGCCCATCCCTTTTCTGGCTCGACACAACAAACCACACGACCCAGAATTTGCAAACTCGCTGTGATTTTTGAAAAATGGAACATGCAAACAAACATGCTCTTCTCAATCTGAGACTGGCTAACATTCCTCCCGCGAACGTTACTATCATATTTCACGTGCTGGTGCTGCCACATAAAATAATAAATCACCAAAACTATGCAATCTATCTATCAAAAGAATACTCTCTCTCCTCCTCCAGGATTTGTGCATCCGTTCTCGGAGTTTCACCACTACCTCCGCAACACGTCCAATTCACGGGCCATTGCTGGATAAAAGTCCCGCAACAACCCATGCAGCAGATGCAAATCACCAGACATGCGAGAGCGCACGTTCTAGCACTTGCACAGCACAAGCAGCAGCAACAGCATATCTTTGCGCAAAAACTCGGTTTTTCTTCGTAGTATTTCCACTCCCCATCTTCCGTCCAATAGCCCTCCTCTGTACCGTAATCTTCCCAATTATCGGTATTCTCCCACCAATCGTCCGTGGTTTCCTCAGCTGCTGCACGTGGCTTGTGCTTCTCCGCTTGTCTGGAGGCACGCCATTTTTTCTTCGACGGCCATTGCTCTTGTGCATCTGCAGTACTAACGTTAGGCGAATGTGCTCTCTCAACAGTGCCTCTATCGCTCCACTGGCTTCCGTGCGAGGGTCGCCAATTTGGTACGGGTGAATTATCATAGCGCGACGAATCGATTGTTGTGTTTTGTAAATGACTCGTTCTTGAAGGCCTCGCGTCCGGAGAGAGCAATTTCAATTTATCCAGCCGTGGAGAAGCTTGGTGTTCAAGCAATGGACTCCTGCCTCTTGGACTTCCTCGTGTTGCTCCAAAACTGGGACTGGGAGCGTGATATGTATGCCTTGTTCCACGCGGAATATTATACTGATCCTGCGCTGTTGGAAGATTAGGAACGTCGCTGTAGCGAGTCGTGGGGCTTCTCAAGCGGGACGCACCACCAGATGTGGGAAGGTTCAGATGATTGCCGGCGTAGTTATTTCTATTGGGTGAAGGGGGATGAAGATGCAACGGAGCCGCCACCGGCGATGCTGTTCGTGCTGGAAACGCATAGGTCGTGGACGGAGAGGGACGCGCTGGGCTGTGGGCTGGATACGGCAGTTGGGAATTTTTACGGTTGGATCGTCTGGAGGGAGGAGCCATGGTTCATTTGTTTGGTTATGTTAAGAATCTGCAGGCTGTAGCTATGCACAGGAAATGAAGTTGAGGAAAAATGTGAGAATAAGAGCGGGAATTTGCACAATCGAATGGTATTAGTCATACATCGGGCTCAAACTCAAATATATAATTGCCAGTTTTTTGGGAAAATCTGAGAATGATGACTCTGGGAATATCTTGTCTTTTCCATTAGAACGAAACAGTGCTAGAACCATGACGTGTGGAGCTCGCATGTGAGGTGTGAAGATCGCGAAACAAAGGGAACTATTACGTGCTGATCATCGAACTTCAAGAACTACTACGCCGCAAAAAAACGCCTCCCTGGTAGAGATTCAATTTCCATCATTCAAATTCTTCACCGTTCTGATCATACACGAGGATTCTAAATGATTCATGCATAAGTCGCTTCATCTTCGTAAGTCATCTGTTGTATAGATTTATCTTCGTACCTTCTCACCGAGATGTCTTCTTCTTGTAGATTCAATTCTCTGTTGTATGCACAGGCTCATAGATTATTGTCAACTGTATACAACTTGAATCGTCTTGTATAACTTGAATCGTCTTTAGGATATAACATCAATTCTGTGTCGTTTCATTCGGTTGCCACAACCTGCACTATAATTCGCCTGCAGTGTAGTTATGTCTCATGAACGAATAAATGACCAATGTTGTGTCGTTGCATGCCATCTTCCCCACCTCTGCAAACGAGCCATATGTCAGAATCTAGGTAGATTCCGAAACATGTCCCGCTAGGCATATTCGTCACAACAATGAGAAATCTACACAAACTGTCCATCTCTCGCACCCGGACAGATCTCAAAAGAAATATTTCATTTCATTCACTTTGTTATCAGTATGCACCGTATATCATTTTTGTATGACATCGTCAAGCCTCTATTACCCCGTATTTATTCATTTCTCCATCGATCTTATTATCGAAATGGCCCACTTTCTCACCACTCCACAAGCCTCTCATACATTTGTTTCTAAGTTAGACTTCAACGAACGACATCACACTAAACTATTGAGAAAATTCACTTGCTTTGTATTACTGTCGTACTACCCGCTCGCTATTTATTACTAATTGTCAATACCAATAGTGTTCCTGTTGTCTATTCAGGTTCAGATTCTACACGATTTAGTAAACTGGTTATTCTTGCCGTATAATTCTAGACCAAAAACGATTTATCAGCTCTAGTTCATCACAGTTCATCATCACAGAGTCACGTTGTCTGATAGCGCTGAAATACTTCCATCGCTGATCATCTCTGCTGTACGTAGTGATGAATCGAGTTTGGATTAGCTACTATCTCTTTGTGAACATTTCTGTCTTTGTCTACTCCGATGTGCAACTGTAAGTGTATCCATCATGACACTCGGCACAACTGCTCTCGTGCCTCTTTCGAGTGTCGAGAACGAAAACAAAGACCCACAACGCGAATTAGAATTAAATTTCTGAGTCGTTGAATGAAGATCGCCGGAAGTCCGTGGCGAAGAGCAGGAGCAGCCTTCTGGTGTCTTCAGTAAGCAGGACCAGGTGCAAGAAAATCCGGTTCCGGTGGTGGTGATCCCTTTATGTTCATAGGTTCAGCCCGCTGTGCCCGCTGTACCGGCTCGTTGTATTGGATGTTGTATTCGACGTCCCTGTGGCCCTGCTTCCACATCTTAACCATTTCTTGCAGATCCGACAAACCGATGTACACTTTGCGCGTGCGGCCCTTGGGTTGCTTCCACTCGACATAGGCAGGAGTAGCAGCCCACGAAATACCGTGGATCTCCTGTGCATTTGGACCTCTGACGGATGCACTTTTCATGTCGAGAGGACAATGAAACATTTTGGCGATTTTTTGGGGCACTTGAGATTTCTTTTTCGCACTCAGAAGCATGTCAACATAGTTTGAAAACGCCGCGTCCGCATCCTCCTCAGCGATCGCATACACATCCGTTATTTCTCTTTCTTCAACCGAGGTGAGCGTCGGTTTCTCATCTTGTAGGCGTAATCTCTTCTGCATGTCAGCTTGCCTGACCCATTGGGCCTCTTCCTCCGCACACTTGCGCTTGTCTATTTGCTTCTGTTGATCGTCCTTAGATTTATCCGGATACGGAAGTCTCCCCGCCTGGTTCCACTTGCTCACCAGCTCCTTTATTTCTGCTGGGCCGAGATAGACAGTTCGTGTGTCTTCTTCTCCTGAGTTTTTGTGCTCCCAATCTATCTTGTAGTAGCATACCCAATCCTTGTAATTATCGTCCTCGCGATCATAGGGCTTGTAAGCCCCACTCACTGTGGATTCAGGACAGTGAAACATCGCGAGCGCATCGTTGTCCAATGAATCGCTCTTACCCTTCATAAAATTGTCATAATAATATTTAAATGCATTGTTCGCTTCCTCCTCAGGAATGCACATCCCAAGCAGTTGCTCACTACTTAGATCGTCTACTTTCTCCGCCTTTTTTTTTAGTTGCTGTTGGTGTGCAGACTGACTCGCCCAATCCATTCGGCCACCCTTTGGTCTAGGAGCCTCTTCAGCGTAGTCGTCGTGTCTCTGGGCACGACCACGAGGTGCATCATCATACTCGATGCGTTCTTCTCGAGGCATCGGCATTTGCATCTGCATCCTCTCGTGCATTGGATTGACTTCGAATGGTGTCAAACAGCCGAATTGTTTATAAAAATCCCGCACCACATTCAGATCTTCCATGGCGATATGCACGACCCGAATGGCAGACTTGCGACCACTCTCGCCATACCAGTTAAGCGTGAGACCAGCACATTGGTTGACAATTGAGCTCTGTCGGTTAGTATGGGGCACAGCCGAAAAATCTGTGGCGCCGAAAGGCTTGCACAATATTTTCTCCACTTTTATGGGGAGAATCTCGTCTTTTTTATCCCCATCGCTGACATCATCCACACGCTTGCAATTTTCATCGAGGGTCAGCTTAGCGTAGTGCTCGACTGAATCCTGAGCATCCTCTGTGGAAAACAAGTACTTCTCCATTGTGGCAAACACCTCAGGTTCCATGCTGTGATCCACATACATCTTTTTCAACATCGCTTGTTTTTCGGCCTGCTTTGCCCAGTGCTCGTCGTCCTCCTTCTTCGCTACTGCAGGACTCTTCGCATGCGTTGCAGGCACTACATCTGCTGTGCCAGCATTCGATTCTGCGTCTTCTTTTTCTTTCTTCTCGAATAATGCTTTTACCCCAGCACTGACTCTCTTCTTGGACGTGGTCGTACCGTTGGTGGTCTTCTCCTTCTTATCGGTGGCTACTGATGCAGGAGAGTCGTTGCTCTTGACACCAGAGATACGTGATTCCTCATTAATCGAATGATCCTCTTCAATCCTCGCCTCTTCGGGTTCATCCATTCCTACATCGTCGAATTCTCTTTGTCCCGCATTTGCTTTGTCGACTTGCTCGTCTTTCTCGCAAAATGCCAATTCGAAGTTCCCGTCATTCAATTCCCCCAACTCTGTAACATTGAGTGCATTCGACGTGTATCCGCGTTTCACCAAGAGGACAAGACCACTGACATCGTCGTTCTCCAGCTTTCCCGCTTTGACTTCCCAAGAATTTTCGTTTACGAACTCGATTTTGTGGACTTCCGACAGATACTTGCGCAATGGCAAGGCTTTAGCCTTGGCTTTGGCTCTCAGATTTTGTTGAAGGTCAGATCTAGTTAAAGCCTTCTTGACCTTCGCCTTTTGCGTCAGCGTCTTTTGTGCCGTTTTCAATTTCTTCTGGACTTTGAGCAAGAGTTCTGCTTTTTTCTCGTCACTCATATCATCCGATAGAGAGCCCAGAGAAAAATCCCATTCTGCTGAATCACTCTGTGAGCTCGAACTACTGCTGAAGATTTCCGTCGTACCCGCAAGAATTCCGAGAGTCGCACCTGTAACAACTGCTGCTCCTCCAAGAGTCGAAGCTACGGCGATCATCACGATTGCTCCTGTGCTCCAAGCAGCTACTGCTTTCGCACTGGCAACTCCGGCAGTGCCTGCAGCACCTGCTCCTGCTGCGCCCGCGGCGCCAGCACCTCCAGCACCACCTCCGGCGCCTCTGGCACCTTTGCTCGCACCGTAGTCATCGTAATTCCATTCGTTCTCCCCCCATTCCTGATCGTAGTAATCGCCGTCGTTCTGGTCGTTGTACTGAGGAGGTTGGTTGTTGTTGTATTGGCCTTGATTGCCTCCGTTCTGGTTGTTGTTATTGTTCTGCCACTGGTTGTGGTTGTTGTTGTTATGTTGTCCCTGTTGGTTCTGGTTCTGGTTGTTATTGTTGTACTGTCCTTGGTTCTGGTTATTGTTGCCATATTGGCCCTGGTTCATGTTATTGTTGTATTGTCCTTGATTCTGGTTGTTGTATCCTTGCTCCTGGGGGTTCCAGTTACCCCCTTGCTGTGGACCGCCCTGATAGGGATACTGTTGCTGAGACATCTTCACACGCTAGCAATTCAATGTTGGTAATGGTGTGTAACTGTAAATTTATCGTGATAGAGTTATACTGCAAACTGGTTACTAAACACTTCTGCTTTACACTAAAAAGATGCTGTCTATCTCTGTTGTCTTCCTTGCTTGTGTCCAACTGAGTCGGAGAATTTTTAGATGTGAATGTGCAACCCTGAGCTCTCGCTATATCAACTCATCGTCTTCTTAATTCATTGCTGAAAAACGCGATGCCGCAAAACCTTCAACAATTGTATGAATCCAATGAAATGCATTGCACGGACCAATCGCGTTCTCCCATCGCATCGTTGCTGCTCAATTGTACATGATTAGATAAGTTGAGCCGAAAATATGACAAAAAGCTCCGTGGTTGCTCTGCCGTTACCGCCCTGCGCTTTGTGGACACAAATATGAAATGATCTCGAGAAAACAACCACATACTTCTATGTGTGTGAAGGAAAATAGGCCGAGACAACACATCTTATTTTGGAATCGGAAAGCAAAAATCAAGCCGCTCTATAAATGAGAAATGTCGTCTGATTGTTCTCGGGATTGCATCCACAACGAAGCGCCTCACCGAAAGATGACTACGGTTTATGTGTACGGATGATAACGCGCAATCAATGCCGTCGATGACATGGTCGCCCCAACTTTAAACTACCGAGATCACACGTCGCCCCTTGAACGCAGTAAAAATTCGATCATCGACTTCTGCGAACTCCTGCACGAAAAACACTCTCAACAATAGTTGAATTTTTTCAGTGACATTCACCTCTTGCAAGAGATTGGTATAGTAATTCTTCACTGTCTTCTCGAACGAAATCGTACACTAAGAGTTTATATTGTCGCTTCATCTATAATTCAAATTCAATGCATACACGTAAAGAAAGATATTGATATAATCTGGTATTTGTTGTATAGTTTCATCATGTATATTCGCTTCTTGTAGATCTTTTGTATATTTCCTTCAATGCTGTTCTGTCGAGAAAAATTACGTATAGAGTCCTGTATAGAGTTCTAGAATTATTTAGACAGATGTATTCTGATTTCTGTGCCAGTTCGCTCTGATGCGAGCAATATAAGTGTTCTTCCAGTTGCAAATTGCACGATTAGAATATTCTTTCATCTGCTGACTGTGTTTCTCAACGCCGTCCTCCGTTGTTCGAGCGAGCCACACTGCCAGAATCTGATAGGACTCTGAAATGCGCCCCGCTTCCAGGCATCGAAATAGATTGGTATAAACAGTAACACTAACAGACCTTATAAAAACAGTGAATATAAAGACATAGAGAAATCTACACTGTAGCTGTCCATCTCCCCGTCGGACATACCTCAAAAGAAATGTTCTGTCTGCTCCTTGTTTCATCTATTCTTTCCAAGACATTATAATTGTCACATACTCTAGTAACACAGAACGTATTTTAATTTTTGCGCCTCATCAACCACTCCAGTACTCTTATTTTCTTCCCGACTTCTCCAACAAGGGCATCACTTACTAACTAGTACTGAGAAAATTCAATACCTGTTGCTTCCGAGAATCTTTCTAATTGTGTTTTCCGCCGGCCAATGAGTGAGTCTGCAAAGGCAATTTATATTATTTCACCTGATTGTCAGTTCTTCTTGTTGCAAGAACGGGAAAGAGAGCGGAGGTATACTGATCAGCAGTAGAGTCATCGGACGAAAAGTAATTGATCGTGAACGAGAATAGGAACAAAAACTGAGCGTGAACCAAGTATCGAATGCATAAAAGATCAATGAGTCCATCTAGTTTATCCTCAATGTATGAGATGTTCTCATCGGTATATTTCTGCGGCAGACCGCGTGCTCTACTTAGGCTGTTAAATAACATAATCTCAACTTCCCCCATCTAAATCGACATTCTGACCCCATTGCAAGACTCTTGCTCAAATCATCTGATATTTGTACGAGTAATCTTTCGCTCGAGAGAGGTTGCAAAAGATAAAAAGGGCAAGTTATGCAGTTCTTCGAGCAGTCAGGCTCAGTAGCTACCGGCGGCAACGGCTGCTGCCTACACGTCGCTCTGAATACCTCCGCTTCGAGTCTCGCTGCCTTGGTGGGTGCTGCTGCAAAATCTTTTGGGACTTCGAAAAGAGGGTTTCAAGTTGGATCCTTGCTGTAAACTACTCTGGCTTACCCGCTTCGTTCCACAGCCTGACCATTTCTTTCAAGTCCGACAGGTCGAGGTACACTCTCCGTGTGCTATCCTTCAGTTGCTTCCAGTTTATGTGGGGAAGACTAGCAGCCCACTTAGTACCATCGACCTGAAGCGCATGTGAAGGCTGAAAAGTGGTTCCATTTTGGATATCAACAGGACAATGTAGCATGTCGGCAATTCTTTTGGGCACTTCAGCAGATTCAGTGCTTTTAACTTTATGTACATAATATGTCAGTGCTGTGTCCGCCTCCTCAGACGGGATGGCATACTGATCCTTTATCGCTCGCTTTTCGTCAGAGCTGAAAGTAGTTTTCTCAGACTTTATGCGTAGTGCTTCCTGAGCGTCTCTCTGCCCTTCCCATCGAGCTTCCTCCTCCCTGCACCGCGTTCTCTTCTTTTCTCGTCCTTCGCGGCCTGTTTGTCCGCTCGTTCTTTGTCGCTCTTCTCTGAGTACTCATCCCTCGCAGGCTGGCTGTTCGCTTGCTTCCACTTTTCCACATAGTCCTTCACCTCTGACAAGCCAAAATAGACTACCCGTTTCTGCACTTCTGAGGCACCATTTATGTACGTCCACTCTATCCTCCGGGCGTATGCCCAATCCTGATAGTCCTCATCAACATCCTCATGAGAATGTTTCCGGCGCTACTATTTTTTTCACGGTGGCGGCGAAGGCTTGCCAGCGACTTGCCACAGCCTGACAATCTCTTTCAAATCCGGCAGATCGACATACACCATCCGTTCGCGAATCTCTGTGTCGCTTGGATACTTGTACTTCCAGTTCACAGTACCATGACAGGCCAATTCTTTCCATTTAAGTGCCAATCCGTTTGTGTAAGACCTGACGCCGAACGGACACGATAGCATGTTAGCGACTTCGTTAGGTACCCCAGGTTCGCTGTTCAAAAGCAAAGAGAGATAATATTGGAGTGCTTTATTCGCATCCTCCTCGGATATAGAATGATCTTTGATCTCCTGCTGTCTTGCGGGGCTGAGCGTGTTTGGCTCCAACTTTGTACGCAGGCTGTCCTGCTTTTGTTGCTGAGTCGCCCAATGAGTGTCGTCCCTCTTATGCTTTTCCTTTCTCTCTTCCTTCGCGACCTTTTTGTCGGCTCGCTTTTGGACTTCTTCGGCAGCTTCCGGAACCTCAGGGCTTCCTGCTTGTTTCCACTTGTCCACGAGCCCCTTTATTTCTGACAGACCGAAATAGACTTCCCGTTTCTGCTCTTCTGCGGCACTATTTATGTACGTCCACACGATTGCCCAGCCATACGCCCAATCCTGATAGTCTTCATGAACATCCTCAAGACTCGAAACGGGATAATACGCCATCCGAGGACTGTCGTCGAAACTGACAGGACGGAACAACATGGCGATTGCACTTAGGGTGACTGGGTCGGTCTCCTTGGGAAGTTTCCGATAATACGTGACTGCCTTGCTCGCGTCAGCTTCAGGAATGCGATATTGCCTGATCTCATCTTTGTCTTTCTTGCTCAACCCCTCGGACCTCCTTTTCTCAGACGCTTTTTTTAGCTCCTCTTGTCTTATAGACTGCTTCGCCCAGTTCAGCTCTTCTTCTTCCGCATCCTTCTTACGCTGTGCTTTCTTCTCTGCCTTCTGCTGCTGCCTCTCCAGTCGCTTTTTTTCTTTCTCCTCATTTTTCGGAGGCGCGGGACTCTGCGCCTGTTTCCATTTTTCCATTAGCGTCTTCATTTGTGATAAACCGAAATAGACAGTTCGCGTGTGTTCCGTTGCATCTCCTTTCTTTTTGTACTTCCACGTCATGCTCGTGCGAATTGCAAAATCATCCAGTGTCAATCTATCCGTGTGATATGAAAGGCGCCCGGGTATCCCACCAGTCATACCGATTGGACGAAAGAACATCGCAAGTGCACTTTGGTCCACAGCAGGATCCACATCGTTTTGCCAGATCTTGTTGGAATAATAATCGAAGGCTTGGCTCGCTTCGTCTGCAGGAATGCGATATTCCATGATCTCCTTCACTTGTTCGGAGGATAGAGTACCTCTTTCGGCTTCTCTTCTTAGCTCGTCTTGCCTCTGGGAGTGCTTCGCCCAATTTTGCTCGTCCTCTTCTCTTTTTTTATCGTTTTCTTTTTGGTCCTTCTTACGCCGTTCTTTTTCCGCCTCATTCGCACGCTTTCGTTCCAGAAAATACTGTTCCCGCCCGGTGCCTCTTGGAGCCGGAGGACTCCCCGCCTGTCGCCACTTTTCCACTACAGTCTTTAGTTGTGAGGGGCCGAGATAGACAACTCGTTCCTGGTCTGCTGTGTCGCCTTTCTTCCACTTGTACTTCCACGTTATCTGGCAGCCACATGCCAAGTCTTCGATTTCCTCTGTATCATGCAAAATTGCGACTCCCGATTGCATCGAACCACAGAGAGTGACATGGCGAGGAAGGAAAAGCACTTCCGGGACACCAGTTTGGTCCAGTATAAAGACAGGGCCGACCCCGCTCTCAATGTCCCAGATCTTGTTGACAAAATAAGCCGTTGCCTCTTGAGCATACTCCGCAAGGATGCGGTATTTCTTGATCTCTTCTACTTGTGCCACGTCGCGCGCGGATGTTTCGGCCGCTTCCTTCAACTTCGCTTGTTGGACAGACTGTTTCGCCCAATTTTGCTCGTCCTCTTCTCTTTTTTTATCGCTGTCTTCTTGGTCCTTCTTACGCCGTTCTTTTTCCGCCTCATGCCAGGCATGCGCACGCTTTAGCTCCAGAGGCGCAGGACTCCCCGCCTGTTGCCACTTTTCTACTACCGTCTTTAGTTGTGAGGGGCCGAGATAGACAACTCGTTCCTGTTCTGCTGAGTCGGCATATTTGTACTTGTACCTCCACGTTACCTGGAAACCACGTGCCAAGCCTTCGATTTCCTCTGTAGCATGAAAAGCTGTGACTGCCGGTCGGATCGTACCGTAGAGAGCAGAGACATACCAAGGAATGAAAAGCACTTTCGGGAGAGCAGTTTGGCCCTGTAACCCGCTGACAAAATAATACATTGCCTTTTGAGCATCCTCCTCAAGGATGCGATATTTCTTGATCTCTTCTACTTGTTCCACGTCGAGCGCGGATGTTTCGACCGCTTCCCTCAACTTCGCTTGTTCTACAGACTGTTTCGCCCAGTTTTGCTCGTCGTCTTCTCTTTTTTTCTTCCACATCTCCGACCGCATACCTATATCGTTTGATGGAAATTTGTCTCTCCACTCCAGATCAATATGGACGAATTGCTCGTAAAACTGTTGTTGAATCCACTCGCATTGATTTTGCTGTACAATACTCAAAATCATTCACGCTATGTATCCGCGCCAGCCTCTCGCGAAGGCTCCTACGCAGGCTGCGAGCACACACGTGATGAAATCCGTGAAGGACAGCAACACAACACACGTACAAGATAATCAAGACTATCGTTTTCTTGTGGAAAACAGAACAAAATCCGCTGCGGGAAGCAGAGGACGTGGCGAGAGGAATCAGATACATATTCTACGACACTGCGGCCCGACGACCACACGGGACGATAAACAAACGAAATACCTTCTGAAACTCCAATAGAATACAAGGACGATAATAGTAACTCAACTGACACTGAGTACGTATCTGAACCTCTAAAACTCTGAAGCTAAATGAACAAGCAACGGATGGCGCTGCAGAAATTCCAAAATAAATGCTTACCCTGGTGCTGGCCCGAAGTTCCTGTGGGTCTGAAAGCTGGAGGCCTGCCGAATTCGCTGATTCGTCGCTCGGGCATGGCCATACGACTTTCTTCAGCCGGGTCCGGCTGTGAAAGAGAAGTTGATCCTCTTTGAGCAGGAATTTCCTGCGAAACTCCCACTGTGGCTGTTGAGTTTTCTTGTGGACACGAAGGGGGCTCTTTTGGAGCTGGAGGCTGCTCTTTGGGTGGAGAGGGACTTCGTAATGGTGGTGGCTTTGCCGGCATATCACACTCAAACGACACTCGATCCTCGACGTCAGCACGATCGTGACCGTCATCGTCTGCGTTTGTGCCAGACGAAATGTCTGTCGCGTCCTCAGACGCTTCTAGATTTTCGCCTGCTGCGGATCTTCCAATCGGGGGGAGAAATGAGTTGTCTTGATGCGCTCTGGCGCGTTGAAGAGCCATCCGAACGCCCATGCTGCACGCGCCTCCGAAACAGAGGACGCATGCGATGCCCAGGAAACCCGTGAAAATTTTACCAGACACACTCAGAGACATCCATCGTTTCATGCAGGCAGACATTCTGTGGCGCCTGCCTGCAGAACGAGGAAGTGCTGGAGCGACATCTTCAGCGTCATCAGATGTGAGTGCAGATCCAAGGCCGTCTCTCCCACGAGACACTCTGTCGTTCTCCAGATTGCTGTCGGGCTGACGCGGCCCATCTGCGTCGCCGTTCATGTGAGCTGAAGATGAGGACGCACGCGTTGCTACGTGACGTAGTGCCAGACTCCTACGCGCTGTGTTTTCCTCGCCTCGTGCGAGAGGAAGGGTCTGCGACACCTGCGGAGGCAGCGGCAAACCTTGTTTCTTGTTTGACGCGCACTCCGAGTGTGCCACAGCAGTGTTAATGCTGACCTCGGGTGAGGTGTCAGCACACAGAATTCCATCTGGAGCCGTCCTTGAAGTTGAACATCTGGAGCCAGCCGCACCCGCACCATCTCCTAGAAATAATGTGTGTTCAAGAAATTTCTCACCTTCCTTAATCTCCTGAGAACCAGGATCATGTGTGCTGCTTCTGGCAGGAAGTTCTCGAACTGGGCATTCTTGGTGATTTGCCGCAAACGAGATGGAGAGATTCACACAATTCACGGAATGGACATGGGGATCGACATCTTGTGAAGCATTATCCGTCATACTGCCCGAGGAGAAGGGTTTCGCTTCAATACTCTCACTTCTCAGCTCAACCGTCCGTGGTGTTGTTGCTCTACCGTGATCGTCTGCATGCGTCAGTGCGTGATTCTGCGCAGCAGGTATCAGAGGCGTCGCGATAACGTCATACCGTTCCGCCGCACTTGTTTCATCCAAGTTGTTTCTGGAAATTGCCGCCGCAAGAGCATGACTGCTCAGATGATACGTTTGGTGAGTCGAGTCGTTCTGGGATTCGCGACGAAGCCTCACACTCACTAACGAAATTGGTCTGCTCTGCAGGTCCACGCGAGAGTCGGACGGTGTTGCCTGGGCCAGATCACCTGAAAATACATCGTCAATCTGCATGATGTCGGGTTCCACAGTCTGTATTCGGTGGGCTGGAATTCGCAAATCTTTGGCTGCCAAGGCTGTTCTCGCTTGCTGGTAGTCGCGTGAGTTCAGAAGTTCATTCAACTCCCGTGCACGCCATCGCTGGGAGACTTCTTGTGCAACACATCCCTTGATAAGAGTCACCAAATACTTGAATTGTTTCCTCTGCTCACCGCGCAGGTGAGGCATCTCCGGAAAAGCGATTACAGTACGGACATCGGCAATCGCAATCAATAGCTCCTCGTGAGACAGTCGCGCATGGACGGAGTACGGTGTACGACCAGGATAGGCTATGCAATACATTGTGACTCCAAGACTCCACATGTCAGAGGCCTGCCCAAACTGCACCCGCCCGTCCTGGGCGCGAAGACGTGCAGGTTGCCAAACCACCTCCGGAGCCATGAAAAGAACTGTACCGACACGGTTCTTTCGCATAACCACACTTGTGGTCCCATCGATGAAGCAGGAGCAACCGAAGTCTGCTATTTTCGCTCTCCACTCGTACCCGCCGACAATCAGAGCGTTCTTATTGCTTATGGAAGAGACATCAGCTGCAGCCACCGATCGCAGGCAGAACATGAGAATGTTCCCAGGCTTCAAGTCGAAATGAATCATGTTTTCGTCGTGAATCGAGCAAAGACCTTCATTAATCTGATGGAACAAGGCAAGCTTGTTCTCAATACTTAGCACTTCACCGTAGCGATTCAGAAACTCATGCAGATTCATCTCCGCTTTCTCAAGTACCATCCCGATGCACATTGCATCCGCCTCCACAACAGAATCGTACAAACGTATGACACCTTGCTTCTCGGGTGCTTGGAACCTGTGTAGATATAAATATAGCAGGAACATAAATGAAGAAATAGGAATCCAAATTTTAGGACTCTAGACTGACTTGCAAGACATTTTCCACAGTATGCATTCATAACTGGTTTATGTTCGCCACGAAAAGTTCAAACTAACTGCTCGCTGTGATTCTGTTTACTCAGCGACCATGCGCGCTTCTTCTGAATCTTGAGCGATTGCGAGAGATAAAAAACCCAGAGCAAAAACCCAAACAGCTTGTACTCATCAGAACCTCAAATTGGATAGACTCTCTAATCTGCTTTTTCTCATGACTTAGCCTATCTTTTGTTTGAATATTGATACCGGTTGGTTACATTACAGAGCCAGACAAATACGTGAAATCTTCTCGAAGAAGGACTCGCGCAGGGTCCTAAATTAGTCGACACAGATCCAGAAGCGAACAAGCGTGGTCACATCTAGTTATGCGCGTAAAGAAGACACCAAAGACATTAAATTTAAACTCAATAAGCCAAAAAAAATACCTCTCCAGGAATGAGATCTCCTGCTTATAGGCATCGAACTCGCGAGGCGACTTTGCATTGACAATTTTCAAAGCCAAGATCTCATAGCTACTCAGGCATATGACTTCGTGCACGTGAGCGCTCCCACCTGTGCCGATTTGTGATGCTAGACAAAACAATCGACCATTAATCGCGAGTGTTGGAGCAGTTTCCTTGGGGTCAGGACATGACGCAACTGGGTCCTGATCGGCTGCGTTGCTCTGATATGCTTCACAATGGTTCTCGGGGCTCGGCTCGTTGTCAGTATTGTTCTTGAGTTGTTGGGCTCGCTGAAGTTCAGTCGAAGGAGTATCGGAGTCGGAGGTTCGGCTTCGTGCCTTATTGTTATTTTGGTCTGCATCCGAAACTGGAAGAGGCGAAGAGCCCACACTGGGCGATTGGATTTTGGCTGTGGGAACTTCACTCTCTTTGGCTCTGTCGCTACAGCGGTAGGCAAACAGAGGAGGGCCTTGAATGCTGTTGTTAAGACCTGCTGTTTGATTGAGCTTTCCACAGCCACAGGACGTCGAGTCAGGCTGGCGAGCGCATTTCTTTGCAGATGAAGCATCGACAGGGGATTGCTGTTTCGCATCGGAGCCTTCAAGCTGGCTTGTTCTTGTAAACTGGCTGTCGCCTGCACGATGAGTCTGCGACGGCGTCTCTTTTATAGTACTACCTGGTTGCCAATTGTTCAGTGCTTCGGTAATACCTTGTATCACACGGTCAGGAAACAAAGCATGCTCGAAATAACGCTCCGTAGAACCAACACTGAAGGGGTCACGTGCGATATTTCTATCAGCAAAGGGAGGGCTCTTCTTGCAACTGTCAGTCACTGTGATCTTCGAGATCTTCATTGAATTTCGAATCAGTCCCGAGGACTCGGCGGATGCGAGGAAGTCAGGACGCTCACCGACAGGAGAGAGCACGGTTGAAGATGGTGCTCCTCGCTCTCTATGACTGACACGTGCTTCGCCTGGCTTTTGGTGTCCAAAAGGTTCGGAGAGTGAAGGTGAGAAGGACCCCTGATTCTCACATGCGGTTTGGGTGATTGGAACTTCTGCATCGCGAAATGTAACATTTGGAAGATCATATGCAGCATCTCTTTCCTGCTGCTCATCAGTCGGCAGAGACGCCACGATGGGTCCGTCATGCACCATCTTATCTATTGTTCCGTGTGCATGAGGAGGAATGCTGCTAGAATTGTAGTCATCGGTACGCACGCCTTGGTCGCCATCGCGAAGACAACTGGGTGAATGGAGAGACATTCTTGATGGTCTACTCGAACTCTCTTGTATGTCGTTTTTCTTGTTTCTGTTTAGCGCTGTATGGTTCGCAACTTCCTAGGGACAACTCTCTACGACATTTGTAGAAAAAAATGTGACTTTACGATAGATATAACCACTTGATCAATAACAGACAATATTTGGATCATTCAAATTTGGTTTCCGATTAAATAATTGAAAACGCATAATATCAAACTCATCAAGCTGCCATCATTCCAATGTAAGAATTCAGAGATTCATCAATTTAAAACCGCACCAGGCAGGCTCTTCCGCAAATATCAAAAATCTATGTGACATGACCTGACACAAACACATCCGCTATGAATTACGCTCTGAAATGCCGCATGTATTCAATTTCATTAGGGAAGACTGTCGCACACGCTACAATGGATATATTTTTTAACCGCGTATTTGCAGACGAATGTCCGCTACGGTATGAAATTGAAATATGTTTGCAAACTCCTGCTCAAATCCAATATCAAATGCAACGCAAAAAGGATAATTAAAGTATGAATGTGTGATGCCCTGAGATGTCTCTGCTCTCTATGAAAATGATCCCGATCCAATCATTCACTTCAGTCTGCTCCCCAGAAAATATGCCGACTTTACCGAATAGAATCTTGGAGATATTTTTTGAACAAGAATGCCGAAAATTGCGAACGTACTCACATCACGACTTTCATGGAAATCTGTATGGAAGATGTTTTTGTGCTTGCTTTGCCTATGGCATGATCATTTTTGCATGATCTCAAATGACTATGAACAAAAAGAAAGAAAATCTTAAACGACTCTGTGTATGATGAAGGAAAATTGGCTGAGCCAAAACATGGAAATGCTAGTCCTGTACTGTAACTACTAGCAGAATGATGCAGAAGAGGGGGAAATCCAAATCAGGTACCTCCCTCAAAAGAAAACGATAATGAGCTGTTCATTCTTGTCCAACTCCTTCAAGCCGCAAGAAAAACGGAGCAATACATCTGCTTACATCGACGACCTCCGTAGCTGAAAATGACTATGATTCATCCTGGGAGTGAAAATTGAAGATGAGGCTGCGCTATCTAAGAATCCTGAGACAGAGACGATCCCATGTTGACGCTCTCGTACAGTTTCTTTCAGTACACGCTTACCTGCGTACTGCGTCGCGACTTGAAGGCAAAACGACGTTCGATTCGATTGCGCTGTGGTTTGTGATTGTCGAAAATGCACAGCTTCAGCATCGATTCCTGCGAACTCTTGCACGGCTGTATCACGACAGCAATGAAAAAACACGCTGGTCGGATGTTCACGTTTTTCAGTTACATTCACTTCTTGCAATTGGTTTGTTGCAGATTGTTATAGCAATTCTTCACCGTCTTCTCGAACGAAATCGTACACTAAGAGTTTATATTGTCGCTTTATCTGTAATTCAAATTCAATGCATAAACGTAGATATAATTCTTTCAGTATTTGTTGTATAGTTTCATCATGTATATTCGCTTCTTGTATATCTTTTGTATATTTCCTTCAATTCTGTTCTGTCGAGAAAAATTACGAATAGAGTGCTGTATAGAGTTCTAGAATTTAGACAGATGTGTTCTCATTTGTGTGTCAGTTCGTCCTGATTCGAGCAGTATAATTGTTCTTCCAGTTTTGCACGATTAGAATATTCGTTCATCTGCTGACTGTGTTTTTCAATACTCTCCTCCGCTATTCAAGCGAGCCACGCTCTGGCAGGAATCTGAAATGCGACCCGCTTCCAGGCATCGAAATACACTAGGTGCAGCCAGGCTGTGCAAAAAACACTGAGTATAAAGACAGAGACAAATCAAATCTACACTGTCAGTGTCCATCTCCCCGCCGGACAGATCCCGAAAAAAATATTCTGTCTCCCTTAGTTTCATCTACTCATTCCAAGATACTATTTTCAAGTACTCCAGTAACAGAGCGTATTCTAATTTTTAGGCCTCATCAACCACTCTAATATTGATTGTCACGTACTCTTTTCCTCCCAACTTCTCCAACAAGGGCATCACTTCACTAGTACTGAGAAAATTCGAAAATTCGATATCTGCTGCTTCCGAGCATCTTTCTCATTGTGTTTCTCGCCGATCAATGAGTGATTCTGCCAAGGCAGTTCAAATTATTTCACCTGATTGTCAATTCGTCTTGCTGCAGGATCGCTAGAGAATGTAGTGCTCGAATGAGAGCACAACTCGGTAGCTCCAGCATGGCAACTATCGCCATGACAATGATATCTGATATCATGGATACGAAAACTGATCTTGAGTATTAAGGATGCGGAGAAGCACTGATCGATCCAAAACATTTACATCATGCCGCAACTACATCTCCCCGCGTTCTGTGCCGACTGCATTCTCCTCCACCACGTCAACGTCTGCTCCACGACTGTGTGATGATATTTCACTGTGTCTCCCGCAGTGCCACAAGGGTGTGGAGATCTTCCATAGATATATTGACAACGCGAATTTCCTTATTCCGTGCATGCCATTTCAACTTGAACCCAGCACATTCATCATTCCCGTTGGTGACTGTGATTGGAGAAGGCTGGCTTAGTGTGGCATCGATAGGCTTCCACAGGATCTCTTTGACGTTGCCGGGTACGCTCTCGCCATTCTCCCCAAGTAGAAGGCCGCTGTAATGTTGCACTGCCTCCGTGACCTTAGCTGACTTCACCGGATACTTGTTCATTTCAGCTCGCAGTTCTGGTTTTATGGTGCCTCCTTCGTAGAGCTCTTTCAGTTTCTCCTGCTTCGTATCCTGTAGGGCCCATCGAGCCTCCTCCGCCGCGCGCTGCGCTTTTTTCTCGTCCTTCGCGCGCTTTTTTTCCAATCGCTTTTGATCATCGCCTGCGGGTTGGGGACTATTCGCCGCTTTCCATTTTTCCACCAGAGCCTTTAGTTCTGTCGGTCCGAAATAGACAATCCGTTCACGGCCTCTGTTCTTCCATGCTATCCTGGAGCCACTTGCCCAATCCTGAAGATCATCATCCTCGAGACTGGCGACTGCCTGATACGACAAGTTCATTTTCCCGGAGGTACCGCGAGGACGGTAAAACATTGCGAGCGCACTTTGGTCGACAGAAGGGTCAGGATTGCTCTCGTCCATGTTTAAAGCCTTATCGAGATAATAATCAAACGCCTTGCTCGCTTCTTCTTCCGGAACGCGATGTACCTCAGTGATCTGTTGCCTTCTTTCTTTGGTTATCTTTCCTTCATGCGCCTCTTTTAACGCCTCCTGACTCTCACGCTGTGTCGCCCACTTACTTTCGTCGTCCTGGCGCTCCTTTCTTTTCGTTTCCTTCTTAGCCAGTTGTGCTGCGCGCTCTTGATCGTCTTCAGGCCGTTTCGGATACGGGCGACTCCCTGCCTGTTTCCACTTGCTCACCAGCTCCTTCACCTCTGACGGGCCCAAATGAACGGGTCGTGTCTCTTTTTCTTCTGAGTCGCCCTTTTTGAAAATCCACGTTATCCTGTAGCCACAGACCCAATATTCCTTGGAGTCGTAATCCTCATATTCATGGACAAAGAGACTGTAAGTTATTCGAGCCTCGACAGGACGGTGAAACATCGCGACTACATCAGAATCCAAGGACTCTGTCGACGTGCCCTGATTCCAAGCAAAATGAGTATAATAGCCAAATGCATTGCTCGCATCCTCCTCGCGAGTGCAGATCTCACGCAGCTCTTCGCCCGTTGGATTTCTTTCTTCAGCCGCTTTTTTTAACTCTGCTTGCTTTTGAGCCTGTTTCTCCCAGTTTTGCTCGTCTTCCTTTCTTTTTTTATCGTTTTCCTGGTCGTCCTTCTTACGCTGTTCTTGTTTCTGCTCCCTCGCGAGCTTTTTGTCCAGTAGCGACTTCTCTTTCTTCTCATTCTTCGGAGGAGCGGGACTCTTCGCATGCTGCCACTTTTCAACTACCGCCTTCATTTGTGCGAGGCCGAAATAGACCGGTCGCTCGTGTTCTGTCGAGTCGCCTTTCGTGTACACCCACGTGATCTGGCAACCGCATACCAAGTCCTCTATTTTATCGTCATCAAAGTAAGTTTGAAAAGCGGGTGATGCCATGGCAGTGACACCGACTGGCCGGAAAAACATCGCAAGTGCACTTTGGTCCACTGCGGAGTCCTGATCGCTCTGGCAGACCTTATCGAAATAATAATCAAATGCTTTGGTCGCATCCTCTTCAAGAATACGATATTCCTTGATTTCACGAGCTTCGTCAGGAGTTATTGATTTCTCTTCAGACGCTTTTTTCAACTTCGCTTGCTCTTCGGACTGCTTCGCCCAGTTTTTCTCATCTTCGTCCATCTTCTTCTTAGCTTCCTCGGACGTCATATTTTCCTTCTGCTGCTCTGCTGCCGAGACTTTTTGTCTGAGTTGCGATCCACTTGTCTTCTCTCCAGATGCTCCCTGCGGCTGTCCTGTGGAACCCGCGGTCTCATCTCCCTCCGAGGAATCCGCACCCGCATCTCCGTTCGCGCTCGCATTTGCAGGGTTTGTCTTCCCCTCCGCTTCCTTCTGCGCATAATTCTGTAGACCAGCATTGCCAGACGCCTTAAATTTTTCTATCGTCGTATCGTACTCTTTCTGGGCCGCATTTACCTCCTCGACGCCTGAATCTTTCTTGCAGAAGGCCAATTCTAACTCGGCTGCATTTACTTTTGTGACATCCTCATACCCACTTTGCACCAGCAAAACAAGACCTTTGACAATCTCACCGTTCACTTCTCCCTCCTCTACTTCCCAAGATTCGTCGCTCTTAAATTTGATATTATGTGTCTCTTCCAGGTGTTTACGCAGTGACAATTTAGAGCCGGCGGAGGCTTTCTCTTTCACAGATGCAAGATTCAATTTTGGAGCTTTTGCTGCTTTCGTGATCACAGTTGCTTGCTTTTCGCTCAATTGTTTTTTCGCCTTCTTCGCGGATTCGAGCTTTTCTTTCTCACTCGCTGTGTCTGAATTTGCAACCGACAAATCAACAAGACCCGATCCTGCCTCGTTGTTCTGTGCGCTGCTGCTGAAAACATTCGTTGTAAGTGCGAGAATCCCTACAGTCGCACCGCCCCCGATAACTACGACCGCAGCGACGGCGATCATGATGATCGCGCCCGTACTCCAACCAGCTGCTGCTTTTGCACCGGCAGCTCCGGCAGCGCCTGCGGCACGCCCGGCGCGTCCAGCTTTTTTGCCTTTTTTCCCGTAGTTGCCGGAATCCCAATCGTCCTCACCCCATTCCTCATCGTAGTAATCTCCGTTGTTTTGGTCATTGTACTGGGGAGGCTGGTTGTTGTTGTATTGGCCTTGATTCCCTCCGTTCTGATTGTTGTTACTGCTGTTATTGTATTGCCCTTGATTCTGGTTGTTGTACTGGACCTGATTCTGGCTTTGTTGATATCCCTGACCCTGATTGTTCCAGTTAGACCCCTGTTGTTGCATATCGTTTTGTCCGTATGGACCGCCCTGATAGGGAGACTGTTGCTGAGACATCTTGACACGCTTTCTGTGAAACGATGAACCAAAATGCTATTCAAATTATACTTGATGTATTATCCAACTATTCTATTGTATTACTGTATGTATACACGTGTTTCTAAATTCTGAAATCAGATCACTGATCTCTAGTTTTTCACTGTGGGAAGAGAAAGAAAACCATTCATTGTCGAGTTGCAGACTGATACCTAATTATAACCTTTCACATGCGTGCGTGGTCTGTCTAACCGGCTACAGTACGGCACATCACTCTTGGGTAATTGTTGCCGAAATGTGATGCTACAATTAGTCCGCAATACTGGATATGCAGGTCGCTTCTGCCGCTAGACAAACAAAATTCGTGCGTGCCGCTGCCAAATGTGAAGGGATCGGAAGTCCGTTTTTTTCTTTTCCGAGACCACAATACTGTTTGGATAATTAAAATAAATGGTCGATGACGTTTGCTTGCCGTGACAATAACGAAAATGACTCAGATAGGCAGACTGATCGTCTCTATTTGTTAGCATCTTACAACCAATTACGCCGAGAACGTCACGGCCAGCGCATGAGAGAATGCCAACATAAGTGGAAGCGGAGATACCCTTTGCTGAACGATGCTTTGGTGAACTGCAACCGGAATACGGATGCCTGGTTTTTTAGCGCAAATCTGTATGAAAACTGCCGCCGTTTGACTGTTTGCCGCAACTATAACAATACTCACACGATCTCATATGAAGACGAAAGTCGACAACGCCGCCATTTATGAAGGGAAAATAGCCGAACCAGGGCATGCTGTCTCGCAATCGCCACCGCTGGAAACCGCTGAAAACATCGCCAGAGACTCAACATCGATTTGCTCGCTAGCCTTTGGCACGTCACAGTTTCAATCTTCACTCTGGTTCTTCACCGCAGTGTCTATAGTGCTCATTTCATGCATCATTCGCTCTATATCAATTAGTTTGTTGCAGAGTCAGTTAATATAGTAATTCTTCACCGTCTTTTTGAACGAAATCGTACACAAGGAGTTTTTTGTTGCTTTTCTAATTCAAATACAAATTCAGTGCATACGCGTAGATATAACTTATTGTTATTTGTCATATAGTTTCATCTTGCAGATACAGATTCGTTTCTTGTAGTTATGCTGCTGTTCTGTGGAGACAATAAATTACGTATATAGGTATAGGATTTAGACAGATGTATTCTGGTCTTTGTGCCACTCGGTTTTTCGATGTCAAATTACCCTAACAGAGCGAATTTTGATTCTTAAGCCTCATCAACCACTGCAATTATATTATCGATATTGTCGCCCTATTATCTTTTCTATCCAACTTCTCCAACAAGGGAATCATTTAACCAATACAGAGAGTACTCGACTGCTACTTTCTAGAATGTAGAATCATTCCGTCTTCTGATAGGTTAGTGAGAATCTGATTCGTATGTCCATTCTTCTTGGTGGCGGACCGTGGTAGAGTGTGTGCAGAGGAGTGCACGACTTGCTGTAGCTGCTGCAGTAAACGACCATCGCAATTTTGGACGTGGCAACGACATCAATCTAGAACCAAAACTCATCTTCTTCAGTGCAGAAATACTACATAGACGCATTCAGCCAAATGTGATCCACTATTTAGGATTCGAAACATCATGCCGCGTGAGGAAACCCATCTGTACAGCTTCACGAATAGTGTGATCCTCTCTCCACGCACTGAGATGTGCGCAAAGCTTGGATTTTGCTGTAGATGGTCTACGTAGTCTTGTTTCAGTCATCTGAGGTCTGCACAATCCGTTCAGTGAGTGTTGAGACCGGATTTTTTCCGACTACAGTTTGTCGTGAGCTGATTGGCATCTGGCTGTCTCTTCATTTGGATAGATACCGAATGCATGAGTGCTGAATGAAGAATTCGGATTAAGATAGCTTCACTGTCGTTGTCATGTCGCTCGTGCTCGCCAATTCGGTGCGCTACTCAACAACCGCTACTCAACAACCCCGACGAGATCATTTCACTGTGTCTTCCGCAGCTCCAGAATCGTATGAAGGTCCTCCATAGAGATATTGACGACACGAATTACTTCGTTCACACTGTTGTACCACCTTTGCCTGTAACCAGCACAGTTGCCATTGCTTTGGATGTAAATAACATCATGCTTTGGACTGGATTTTTTGGCGATGGCGTCGACAGGTTTCAATAAAATCTTTTCGACGTTTTCGGGAACGCTCTTGCCATCCTTGAGGAGATCAAGATAGTATTGGACTGCATTTTCAACCTCCTCCCTCTTCATCTGGTTGTACTTTGTGATATCGGCTTGCACGGCTGCTTTCACTTTATCTCCCTCGTACAGCGCCTTCAAATCTGCCTGCTTTGTCTGTGTGGCTTGTTCGTTCCATCGAGCTAGTTCCGCAGGGCGTCGCGCTCTTTTCTCTTCCTTCGCGGGCTGTTTGTCCGCTCGCTCTTTGTCATGCTTCTCTGTGTGCTCATCCTTCGAAGGCTCGGGGCTGTTCGCTTCTTTCCACTTGTCCACAAGGTCCTTTATCTCTGGCACACCAAAATAGACTTCTCGTTTTTGCTCTTCGAAGGCACTATTCAGGTATGTCCACTTTATCGCCCAAAAGTATGCCCAATCCTGAAAGTCTTCATCAGCATCCTCAAAACTCCAAATGGAGTAAAAAGACATCCTAGCACTATCGTCGAAACTGACAGGACGGAACAACATGGCCATTGCACTTAAAGATGCTGGGTCGGTCACCTTGGGAAGTTGTCTATAGTAGTCAGTCGCCTTGCTCGCGTCAGCTTCAGAAATGCGATATTGTTTGATCTCATCTACTCGCTCCTTTGTTGGGTGTTTTTGAAAGACATTTTTTAGCTCGCCCTGTCTGTGAGACTGCTTCGCCCAGTTTCGTTCGTCTTCTTCTGCGTTCTTCTTGCGCTGCTCTATTTTCGCTTCGTTGGCGGCCTTTTTATCCGATCGTTCTTTTTCTTTCGCCTCATCTGCCGGAGGCGGGGGGCTGTTCGCCTGTTTCCACTTGTCCACGAGTTGCTTTATTTCTGACAGACCAAAATAGACTTCTCGTTGCTGTTCTTGCGAGGCGCCATCTAGGTACGTCCACTCTATCTTCCACGCATATGCCCGCTCCTCGTAATCTCTTTTATCCTCATACATCGAAGGTATCCATGTTTTGAGAAAAGCAGCACCAGCAGGACGGAACATCAACGTGGTCATTACACTTGAGGTCACTGAGTCGGACTCCTTGTTCCTCCAGACCCGTTGCTGACGATAATAATCGATTGCCTTGCTTGCCTCCTCTTCAGGAATAGAATACTGTCTGATCTCATCTTTGAACTCCTTTGTCCAGGCTCTCTTTTCATATGCTTGTTTCAACTCGGCTTGTTTAGAAGCCTGCTCGGCCCAACGTTTCTCGTCGTCAGGCCGTTCTTTAGCGAGATCTGCTTTCTCTTGCTCATGCTTTGCTTTTTCCTGTTCTCGCTTTGCCTTCGCCTCTTCGTCAGGGTTTTCCGGAGGGGCAGGACTTCCCGCACTTCTCCATTTTTCCAGGAGCTTCTGTATCTCTGGCAGACCGAAATAAACATCTCTGTCACCTGCTGTGTCCTTCCACGTTATCTTGTACGCAGACACCCAAACATCACAATTAGCATCCTTGAAAGGCGAAAGTCCGGCTGCATACGCAGTACATCCGACAGGAGGGAACAACATCGCGATTGCACTTTGGTCGACGGAGTCGGTCTCCCGCTTATTAATCTTATGGAGGTAGTACGCAAATGCTTTGCTCGCTTCATCTTCGGACATGCGATATTCTTTAGTGATTTTGTCTTGGTCTTCCTTCGCCAAGCCTGCCTCACGCGCTTTTTTCAGCTCCTCCTGTCTGTCAGATTCCTTCGCCCAGTTTTGCTCATCTTCCCGTGTTTTTTTCTCGGTCTCTTCGTCGTCCTTCTTACGCTGTTCTTTCTCCGCCTCATTCGCCTCCTTGCGCTCCAGAAAATATTTTTCCCTCTTCTCATCCTTCGGAGGTGCGGGACTCTTCGCCTGTTGCCACTTTTCTACTATCGTCTTTATTTGGGGGAGGCCGAAATAGACAACTCGCTCCTGCTCTGCTGAGTCGCCCTTCTTGTACTTCCACGTTATCTGACAACGACATGCCAAATCTTCTATTTCCTGTTTATCATGATAAGTTGTCAGCGATGGGAGATTCGCAGTAGTGTGAACGACACCGCGAGGAAGGAAAAACATCTCGACCACAGTTTGGTCTAGTGGAGTGTCCTGGTTTTTCTCCCCGTCCCAGATCTTGTGGAAATAATAATTAATTGCGTTGCTAGCATCCTCTTCAAGAATGCGATATTTCCTAATCTCTTCTAGTTGCTCCGGGTCGAGGTTGTTTGTTTTAGCCGCTTCTTTGAACTTGTCTTGCTCCGCAGACTGCTTCGCCCAGTTCTGCTCGTCCTCTTCTCTTTTTTTATTCGCTTCCTCAGGTGTCATATTTTCCTTCTGCGGCTGTTCTGCCGAAGGTTTTGAGGATTGCACTCCACCATCTCCTTTCGACGCCGCATTTGCAGCCGGAGCATGAACTTCCTCCTGCGCATATTTCTCCAGACCAGCAGCGCCAGAAGCCTTAAATTTTTCTATCGTCGTATCATATTCTTTCTGGGCTGCATTCACCTTGTCGACATCGGATGTTTTGTCGC
>JACKZZ010006200.1_pt1 | contig 26284 bp, 30 predicted proteins | sample 8027871 | NCBI WGS metagenome assembly JACKZZ01 (sample SAMN15724774, study PRJNA655200) | protist metagenome | isolation source: fluorescence activated cell sorting (FACS) single amplified genomes of... | place: USA: West Boothbay Harbor, Gulf of Maine | collected 2000-07-19 | reverse complement strand
CACATGCAATTCGCGCACGCGGTATGTTATTTATCCCTATCAACCACTATTGTTTAAAGATCTATGACACGTTCAGTCTATGACACGTTCAGTCCCTGTGACAACAAGAGAGAGAGGATCGATCTGTATCTGCCTGCGATTGTGTTTGCAGTTGCATGTGTAATTCAGGTTGGTATGGATGTCTGATTTGTGATTGTGGGGATCCACGTGACAGCACGTGACGTACAGAAACACGTTGTTGAAAATCATCTGCACAGCTCTGGAGTCGATTACACGACGTTTGAGGCAGCCCTCTGTCTGGATTGGCGGAGTAAAAGAGACAGCAGCGTGCAGCGGCTTGTGTTTGATACGCTCGACAAGGATTCTGGTCGGAGGATCCGTTTGTACGACGCGGACGCAACCGCAAGCGTCGAATCTGCAGATGAATTGTCGTTTAACGCAAGCAAAGAGATCAGCATCGGCTTCAAGGAATTCAAGGAGCTCGCATCAGGAGGAGCGAAGTGGCGGAATTTTTCACTCTATCCTCCGACAAGTGATTCATTTTACAAGTTAGCCAGTGAGGTTGAGGAGGTCCCCGAACCCGTCCCTCACGGGATGTTCGGTCCTAGTCCGAAGAATGACGCTAAAGAATTGCATTCCAAAGTTCCCGAAGACATTGCAGTAGTTTTAATTTTCATTGTTTGCTACAATTTCTATTTTTTCATGCGTATAAGCATCGACATGTATAGCAGTCGTGTCATCATGGAGACGTGAGCAGATGAAGGTTGTCTTTGCAGAGCGACAGCTGAGAGAGAGCATCAGGACCGAGGTTCGCGGGAGAAGAGAACAAGGTGGGTGTTCCGAAGTAGGGCAGGGAAGTCGGCGCGCGGAAGGGGAAGGCATGACAGGGAGAAGTCAGGGTTGTGACGTGTTGCGTGGTCTGGTGGGAAAATCGATGTGCGGAAGGATCGAGGAGATTAGCACAAGGTGAGATTAAGACGGACGGGGGAGAATGTCGGGTTGCGGGAAGTGCAAATGGTGTGACGTATCGACGGTCGAATTGAGAGGCGAAGGACATGGGTTTCAGCGGATCGCAGCGGATCGCAGCGGATCGGATCGGGTCGCAATAGATCGGATCGCAACGGTTCCGGTCCCCTCCTCGGTCGTCCGACCCCGTCCGATCCCTCGCCGGTGCGCAAGACTTAGACATTGGATTGCCGGCCGTCCCGGATCGGATCGCGACTCATCGTCCGACAGGCGCCCCGAAACATAATCAAACAATAAACTGCAGCGTTGCAAGAAAACAACCCTGTCTCAGCAGCAATCCAACCAGCAACGTTTTGCTGTTCAGAAATGCGTGTCGCTTCTGCGCTTGGCGGGCGGATTTGGAGGTATAAGAGATGTTGAGATTCCCCGGTGTGTGTCTGCTGGAACGGGAGCCTCCGCCTGTGCGCGACATCCATTGAGATGCGGTCAGAGGAGAAACAATTTGCTCGACCTGAGTCCCCAAACCCTGCCACCAACTGCTTCCCTTGTATCTCGAGCCCAGCGGGCCCCCCACGCGGGCCCCCTAGCCAAGGGGCCCGCGCCAACGGGCTCATATATTACAGGTCCAAGATGATGATGGATGGATGGGCGAGAAATAAAAAGCAGCGGCAAGGAGAGGTCAGATGTTGGTGGAAGTGGCGGGCAAGGTGCGGAGTTGAGGATATCAGTGGTGGGCGAGAAAAATCAGAGGGAGGCGAAGAAATCAAGGATAGTTCGATGGAGGGTTGATACGTCTGTGTATCTAAAAGCATGTGTTCAGTGCAGCGAAATTTTCTTCGAAATTCTCGTTCCGAGTATTCCTCGTGTTGCAGTGTATCTCTCCCTATCACATTCTTGCATTTCTTGACGGGAGTGCAGTTTTATTTTTCGCGGAAACGTTGTGTGTAAACTATAGAGTCAGTGGCAAAAGTGCGAGAAAAGTAGAAGTAAAAGTAGTAGTTGTCAATTTTGGCGAGGGGGGGTTGTCGTTCTATTTTTTGTCGTTCCAGTTTGTTTGTGATTGTGTTTGTGTTCCTTCTCCGTTTCCTCTGTGTGTCATCTCTGTTCATTTCTACATGAGCGTCCTGTCTTATTCTATTAATAATATTGTTTATTAGTTAGTAAATCTGCACTATGTTAACGGCGGTTTTGCGTTACGACGCGCTCTCACAACACCAGCTGTCAACGACAACATCCTAAAGGAGACCCGCTTAAGAGAACAGGCGTAACGCCATCTGTCTGACGTCACCGATCGTAAGGAACCGTGTGTTAACGAAAAGTGTTCTTTGATGCCCTCTCTCTTAATGCCCCCCTCTGTTAATGCGCCTCTTCTATTAACGCCGCTTGCTAAAGAGACCGCCTTTAGACGCAGATGCTAACGAACCGTCTGTTGCGGTTCTTCTCATAACACCGCTTGTCGTAAGGCTCCTCCGTGACATCCCCGCCCCTATAGCGTGGCTCTGACAAGAGATCCCAACGACGCCGGTCGTCAAGAAGACTCCTGTTGACGCCCTTCCGTCGCCAAATCCCATAGCAAAGTGCCGTCAATGACTGACCCTTACGCAGCCTTTGAGGCACCTCCCCGTCGCGAACTTTCGCAACGAATCCTACGTAGAAGCCTCCCTTACGAATGTCCGCATCAACGCGGGGCCTGTCAACGGGCTCCAGCTGTCCAACAGCTGGAGCCTGTCGTGTGCATTGCCCGGCAATTCCTCCTATCGCGGCACAGCGCTCTCAGCTCAGAGGGAGGCGTCCGAGATCCCAGCGGCCGAACCTCTCCCATCCCAGTCGCCCTTCCAAACCAACAAGGGCCAATGGAGTCGGGGGATATTCCCCGACTCCTCAAAGCACTTGTACCTTATAATGATAGCTCGACGAAAACCCCCTTCCCGTTCCCTTTCCTCAAAACAAAGTATCAACAAGGTCCCGACAAGGTGTCGACAGGGTCCCGACAGGGGTCGACAAGGTGCCAACACGATGTCAACAAACCACCAACAGGGCTCAGCAAGGTGCCAACAGGGCCCAGCAGGGCCCACCGAGCTGTCAACAGCATCCAACGAGGCAACACAGATGTCCCACACAGCACCGGCAGGACCGAATGTCATGGTCATGCGTCTGCCAGATGCAGCGCTCGCCGGAGTGGCCGCGCGATCACTCAAATTCGCCCAGTGGCCGGGCGATGAAATTCGTTCGGTGTGCCTGGGCGATCAGACAGATTCGCTCGGTGTGACCAGGCGATCAGACAAACTCGCTCGGTGTGACCAGGCGATCAGACAGATTCGCTCGATGTGACATTGGCCGGGCGATCAGACAGATTCGTTTGGTGTGACCGGGCGAGCAGATTCGGGTCGGTGTGATCGCGCTGAGGCCGCGCATTCGCCGGGACAGACCTCGAACTTTGCGCATCCACACGTCCCGAGGATCCAGACCTCTCGGGGATCCAGACTTCTCGAGGACTCAATCAAATTTCCCGAGCAGTCGCGCCCCGCCGGCATCCAGATTTCTGACCGACCACCACCTACGAAGGCGCGGTTGGCGCGCGCCACCGCGCCCAAAACTACGCGACGGCGTGTTGATGCGCGTCGTACGGAGCTTCTTGTCTTGTTATATATCTGTTCTCTTGTAGTGTAGCGTCTCCCGTATCGTCTGCGACGCGTTTTTTCTTGCCGTTCTCTCTTGTTTTACCGTACTAGGGTTTGTTGAGATTCTCATAGATCGTGTATGCGGTGTGTCCGTCGCGCATATCTGTCTTTTTTGGTCCCAGGATGTTGAGTCTTTTTCTGTTGGCACGAGCGTTGTCATTGGCTCAGTAAATATTGGAAGTCATTGATTCAGTATATATTTGAGGTAGTTGTAAATTAAAAATATTGCATTTTCCGGACACAGGTCTCGGGACAAGCGACGCGACAGCCGGAGGCACGCGAGTCATCGGGAAGTGGCGGACGTCTGTTGTCATTGCGCGCCATTACGACATCATTGAGCGCGTGCGTTGGTCTATCATCACGACATCGTATTCATTTTTCCTAGTTCCTAATGAGATTAGAATTAGAGCTCAGCTCGAGCGAGCAAAGGCGAGCACGCCCAGGATAGATCAGTAAAACAAAGTCGATGGTGGCGAGGGAGATCTCCGGTGGGTATTGTAGAAGTGACAGGCAGATTCATCCTCCCATGGAATGGGGTGGAAGGCGCAAGTACGGAAAGAATATTCGGCAGCACAGAGGACAAGTCTCGATTATTGTGACAAGGGGATTCTGTTTGTCAAATTTTGTTGGAAAAGGTGCAGAGTGCGGGCATTGGTCCATCTGGCACGCATCCCCTGTGGTCTGGTGAGTATGCAAATGCGTCAGTTCTTGTGCGAGTTTGTCTCCGCGTCACGCAAAAGTGTTGGTCCGGTTCATCCAGCGTGTGCTTGTTCTCCCGGTCCTCTTGTTCTTTCTTGAGGTGCGACAGCACATCTCGGAAGATGGATGCATTCAGCGCGTGTGGCAACATCTCGTCTGGAAATCAGCACCCATCTGTACGAGTGTGTCCCAGCGTCAAATTTCAAGGGCAAGCAGAATGACATACCAGAACGAAGTCGAGTGGATTGGAGCACAGCAGCAGCAAGTCCTGCATCCTTTTGCATTCAGCGCACAGGGACAGGCAGTCATCTTCTCGGTTGATGTGGAAATCCCCACGAAGTTCGGCGTTCCCGAAGTGCCGAGTAGCGGTAGGAGAAGAGCAGGTCCCGCAGTGTGTTGCATTCAGGACAGCGCGCATCCCGCCACCGTTTGGTCCGCAACATCCGAGGTGGAGGTTGGGTCGTCTCAGCGTCAAGCGGGTCGGAGAGGTTGGTCCCGCAGATCGTTTCATTGGCAGCGGTCGCCCGAGGGTGTGGCAGAGATCGGCGGACGGAGGTTGGAGGAGTGTCTGGCCGGGACATCCAAGCCATGCGCAGCTCAGGGTAATCGTCTGTAATATTCGCAGTGCTGCAATTTGTCTGTATCTCGTGGCAGATCTCAGTCAATGGTGCTTCGATCTCCTAGCGCCACCGTGTCGATTGCGTGCGGTGCGCGCGCCCCACTCATCGCAGGACGATCCCCATCGCAGAGTGTCCCAGCGTTGCGACGGATTCGAAAGCGGGATGGTCTGTTTCTCGGTTAGAAACAGCCTTGTGGCGGGGCAAGCAGAGAAAAAGGCGGGTGGGGCATTTGTGGGCATTCGAGTTGCAGGAGAGAGATCCAGACACAGAATGTGATCGAGCGGTCGTCGACATCTCAGCCGCGAGCAGGGTCGCGAAAGGTTGTCGACAATTTCATGTGTCGACAAGTGTTTCGAGGCGATTGCCGGAAAAAGTGCCAGCAGAACTTGGGTTTTCTACCAGCAACTAGAAGGCTTCAGTCAGCTCAAGTTCCGGCGCAGGTCGGAGTGGGGCTGAAGGGAGGTTTGGGCTCCACGGGGAGTGCATTCGGCACCGCGTGTTTGGGAATTCGCATCTGTCCACACGAGGCGAGCTGGCCAGTTTGGTTGGGGTTCCGTTTGACACAAGTTCGCATGAGGATGGCGCAGGTGTCAGGGCCCAACTCACGTTGCATCGTCCGTTGCAGTCTGGGATGACGCACAGGCATGTTACATCAGGTGTCTGTCCCAACCCAGTCTGAATTGGCGTGCATTGAAATTGGTGTCCCGATCCATCCTGGCAGAAATCAATTGGGGCGTTCCGAGCCAGCATGGCCCAGGTCATTCAAGTAAAAACAGCTCAGGCAGCTCAGTCAGGAGCGACAGCGAGACGGCGTGTGTGCCGTGAGTCTGTGTTCCAGAGATGAGAAGGCAGCGTGGCTATGGTGCCAGCGGACAGCAGATGTCCCCCCACACGTGCGGAGCTTTCGAAGTGCGAGAGACGCAGGAGCGTTGCGAATCCTGTCAACAAGGCATGAAAGGTGGAGCTCGGTCGCGAAGAAGCGAAGGCGAGATCGTGAACCCCGTGTGTGCGCAACGATCGCGGTTTTCGGGTGTGCCGCACGTCAAAGAGGATGTCGTTTTGAGAGCAGGTTTGTCTCGCAGCGGCAGGCGTCGTTTGGGTTTTTGCGTTTTATTTGCAGAAGTCTGAGTTTCTTCTGCTCTGGGTGTCCGCATGTGACCGAGCATTTTCATGGCGTGGCATCGCGAAGACGAAAGCGAGCGCGAGCTCTAGGACGAGATCGATTCATCTCGCAGGTCGAGGTTCAGATCTTCATGGCGTTCTGAAGAATTTTTGTGCGTCAGGGAGATCGGTTTGGGTCAGGTTGCCAACGGCGGGATCGTTTCGGAGTCATTTTCATAAGCCGTTGCGTTTGCAGAAGCGTGCGGTGGTACATATTACATGGTTTGGAGCGGATTTCTCGTTGGGGCGATTCGCGCGCGCCGGGGCCTCACAGTGAGTGGTCGCGGATTCGGGGGGGAGGCGACATCGAAGGCTTGCAGCGTTGCTCTCCTCGGCCACCAATACCATCTGAAGCCATCGGCACCGGGCTGTGCGTGTGCCGAGTCTCTTGAACGAACTCATTCTCACACATCTGTGCAGTGTATTATCCGGGCACCCAAATTTTTTGTGTGTTTGGAGGTCTCGCTTGCAGAAATTTCTCCTGGTTCGGTGGATATCCGATCTAGAAGTCGTGATCGAGAATTCTCGTTGCGTGCCACTGCGCGGGATCACGAAGTTTGGTTCCCTCCTTCAGGTCTCAATTTATTGTATTTTCGTCAGATTGTTTGTTTGAGATTGAGCCAGACAGTTTAGTCAGTTTTGCCAGGTTGGGCAGTTTACGCAAAAACTCCTCTTGTCTCCGGCAAGAGACGGGGAGGTCCCCGTGGGAGGTCCCTCTGGTCTGTAAAAATTAATCGGTATTCGGTATTCGTGAGTCTCGGTCCTGTCGTTTAAGATATTTGTGAAAGCCTATGGTTGTGGAGAATTTTTTCCAGTGAGTAGAGAATATCGGCAAATCGCGAAAGCTCCAAGTTGCAAAGATTTATTTGGAAGCAATAAGTTGGCTATGAGATTGACAGTGAGGGTCCTGTTCCAGCACAAATCTGGAATAGGTTGTTCCTTGACCTTTCTACAGCCATTGTTTATGTTTTGTGGGCGGTCTGGAAGTCACAGGAGATATGGATATTAATGCGTGTCTGAATGAGGTCATTTTTACGCCGCCACGTAAGTTCCAGATCCATGGGTCAGTCACATGTATTTAGTTCATCCAGGCATTGTTCAGTCTTTTCGGGTTGGGGTAGTTCCTGTGCAGTTCGGTTCAGTTCTCTGATGTCCTGGTTGGCAGGCGGGGAGCGTAGTCGTAGCATCGTGGTCACAGCAGAAGTGAGGTCATCCTGATTCCCACGTCATTGTTTTTGTGGGGGGTTGAGTGTAGATTTTGTGAGGCAGCGTTGGTAACGAGCCAAATTGTGCAGCAGTTGAGTTCCGGATGAAGATCTGCATCTGGGTAAATTGGCGTTTGCCTCTGTGGCATTTCGTCGTATCGATAAAAGATATCGATTCAGTCCACCTGTTGTCTGTTGTTTAACAAGAATATCCATATTTCGGGGTCCAATTCCGAAGGATGGGACGGATCTCCTGTGGTCGATTCTATCCTCATGTATCCATGTCAGAGTCAGTATCGGCCATTCACCAATCACTAGTATTACAAATTATAATTACACAAGGTATCGAGCAGTTTCTTAGGGAAGAGTCGTCCTGGCGGAGGCATTGGGATGATTCTGAAACAGGATTAATAATATTCCTTGAGCCAACTCGTCGCGGGGCCAGGTTCCCATCCGATCCCAAATCGGAAGTGAGGGAGTTGGTCGTGGTCGTCCGCTCTTCACAATTGAATGGAAGAATAACCAAGACAGTCTGCGATGGAGAAGTGATGTTGCGTTGGGTGGATGAGTCGTCTTTCGCTGTGTACGGCAAATTATACAGAGACGGTAGCGCGATACAATGGGCTGACGGAACTCTTTGGAAAAGAAAGCGTTAATATTAAGAAGAGAAGCGGTCTACACGGGTCCACGGGGCCGGAAATGTGCAAACACAAAAGACAGAGGAGGAGAATCGTTCTCAAGTTCGATTGGAGACGATGGGTCGAATGGAGAACAGACGGAGCCAGAAAAGATGCGCGCAGAGCGTGGTGCGCGGATTTGCAGCACTCCAGAAGATTGCATTAGTATCTCGCAGTTTTTTTTCCTAGAAAAATTATTCTTGTCAACAAAATTTGCAAGTGGCCAGGGTCGTATCCTACGTCATCCTGCATATTCCCGTGGTTGTGTTGTGCCGCACGGAGCGAGCGCGTCAGCTGTGGTTTTACTCCCATCACATCTGCGAAATGTCGACATGTTGTTGATTCCACACGGTGGTTGCATGTGCTCGGATGATCGCGTCTTGTGCTATCGTTCATGGGTCGGTGGTGCAGTGACCCATTCTGCAGCTCAGGTCGCGTTCTTTGTTCCCTCCCATCGCCCAGGTGAGAGCTCTCTGTCTGTCACGTCCCTACTTCTCCAATGCGAGGACATCATCGTCCCGCCGGGCCCGCCAGGCTAGTTCCTGCATGCCACACAGCAAGAGCAACCCGTCTGTCTATACAACGTCGATGGGCAGCACCCAAGTGTTGGCGCCTCCATTCTGTTATCTAGCAGCGCGGTGTCTCTTGGATCCTCGCCGATGTGTAGTCGAGCTCGAGTTGGAGCTCGACCATCTCGGCGTGTCGATCTCTCATCGATCCCATGGATCTGCTCCTGCGCGTCCACAGCGCCGCGACGAGCCGCATCGAGCCTCACACATCATCGTCAACTGGCATTTCCACCAGATTGATTTGTTGTCACGGGGCGCATATCTCGGATGCGATCTCGATCGACCAAACACCTGCAGGAGGTGCGGTTTGGAAACGTCGGCACACGCACAGGTCGGCGTTGAAGCGATCCTCCATCGGTTAGCCGAGACGGCGTCAAAAAAGTATTCCTTGCAGGTCGCCAGCGTTACCTTAGTTTTCCCTTGGCCAGGCCTTTGTCGTTCACGCTGGCCAGTCGCGTCTCGATTTTGTTGATTCTGACCGCATCCCTCCACGTTTGGTTTGATCCATGTCACATAGCAGGCTGTTGGGTTGTCGTTCCAGTCAGAATCCTCCCCAGAGTCCCCATCATGATCCCGGATGTTGCAGCTATGGCATTCTGCGCAAAAAGGGATGACAGGACGTTTTGTCGCCCGGGAATGCGATAGAGTGAAATATTATATTTGAGGATAGGCGAGAAGAAGCCAGCTCCTTCGTAGGTCACGCAGGAGTCCTTTTGGAAGGCACCGAAAGTAGGCGAGGGCAGGAGTGCAAAAATGGGAGCAGAGGGATAAGAACAGAATTGGTCGAGAGCGAGGCGAGCTGAAGCATGTAGCGTCGGAGTTGATGGTGTTGTGGATCGCGAGGTCTTCACGGTCAGGGGGGGGACCCTTGCAATTGCGGGTCCGAGATTGTTTTGGTTCCTGGACGCAACCCTGCCCAGATGATGAGTGGGAGTCGTCACACGCACGCTGGTCGATGGGAGTTTTGTGTTATACGTAGTTGATTTTGCAACGGCGATTGCAGGGGGAGTCCTTTAGTTGCAGTATTGTGTCGGTCAGTTCATTCTCCGCGTTCAGGATGGATCCTTCAAATTCCGTCAGCGCGAGTGCGAGTCCAGGCATTTGAATGAGAGCAGAAGGTTTGGGCAAAAAAGCTAGCCATGTCTGATCGGTCAAAGCAAACCTGTCTACGTCCTCCTGTTGTAGCTTGGAGTTCATCGAATTAGCCCCTGCGACAGATTCTTTCCCAGGCATCAGTTTAGTCAGGGCGCCGGTGCGTAATTTAGCCAAGGAAAAAATCGTGCCGTGTTGATTTCACAGACCGGAACAGAGGCAAGGGCCAAGGCGGGATCTTTCAAGTTGTGTTGGCGGTCTCCCAAACCCAAGCCTTCGCTGTGATCTTTCCGAGCTCAGATGCCGAGATCCCCCAAGGTCTGCAAAGACGAAAGAGGGCAGAGAGACTTGGGTTGTCGAGGGAAGGGGGCGTGGAGCGGAAGAGAAAAGACAGGGAGGCGGAGTGGCGAACGTGGGGGAAGTTGGAGCAGACAAAAAAGAAAAGAGGACGAGAGAGGAAGAGAGGGGAGAGGGGAACGCGGAAGGAGCGACGGAGTCAGAGAAGGACGATGACGGATGAGGTGGGAGGGAAAGGAAGCGAGCAAGAAAAGTAAAAACGTCCAGGGGTCTAATTTTTCCCATTTCGTTGCCTTTCTTGTAGTTGATGTAGTATTCGGTGATGTCGTTTAGATTTCAGATTTGGTGTTTTCTAGGTGTTGTTTTCGTTGTAGTGTATCTACAGGGAAAATTGCGCGAGACGGTTTCCTGCAGCACAGCTTTTTTCTTTGTGTTTCCTGCAGGTGTTTTGAGTCCCATGTAGGTGTATTAGGGTCTTCTGCACGCGTCCCAGGGTTTCCTTCATGATGCAGAGGTTCTCCTGCATGAATGTTCCCTCCCCGTCGGGAGTTTGATCGTTCTCGGTTCATTGTTTGTCGGTCCTTTCGTAGCATATTGTCGAGAATAGGAATGAGTTCAATTATTCTCGATTTCAGTGAGTATGTATGTCTCAAATAATCGCGCACACGTGGGAACAGGTTGAATTTCTATGATGATATCGTTCGGGATCTGGGTTTGTATCAGGTGCATTATCAGATTCTTAGCGTGTAGGATCAAGCATCATCCTAGTTGTTCTTCCACGTGAGGGTATCATGAGGCACGAGAGCGTCCCGTTCTATATGGTTTCTCTGTGGTGTCCATATTCCTCTCAGATTCAATGGCGGTCAGGCGACGAGCATTCCTCATTCATATTTTGATCATTCAGCGCACCATGGGTCATTCTTCGATCAGCATCAGCGGCAGTGCAGTAGCGCACAAATTTTCTGTGTGTGGTGGATGCGTCTGTCAACGAGGAGCTATCTCTCATCCGTCCAAAGCGTGGGGGTGTGGCGATCGACATTCTTGTACCAGTGTATTTGGATCATTTCCAGGAGGGACAGCTGTCTCTAAGAAACTCTAGCATTCGTGCACGACGTCCTGGACACTGCAAGTCTTTGGTAAATATTGTGTTTATTCGTATTCGTCCCTTCACTAGACCAGAGGATCGATTCTAGTTATGTGTATTATTTCGTTCCTTTAGCGGATCATTGATTCTAATGTGTATCATTTCAAATGGATTTTTCCCACGGCATCATTCACATCCACAATCATCACCCCCAGCAAGTCTTAGCTCCCCCTCCCCCATCCACTATCTCCCGCCCACCTACAGCCTCACGCCCAGGACCAAACTAACGAGGTTGCAAAGGCCGCCTTGCGGCGTGTCCTGGGCGCCGAACCATTGCGGATCTGGAGATCTGGTAATGTTGCTTTCCCGGGAGAGGATCTTTTTCTGCGGTTCAATTCAGGTCAACACGAGTGGTCTTTGAGAGTATGTTCTGAGTAAAAATCATGATGGCATCAATGTCGGTCTTTATTTTTCACGGAGTCCCTGGAATCAAACGTCAGCGATGTATGTTATGTCATTGTTTTGTCAACAGAGTTTTTCTCCTTGTGTTCGGAAAACATCGGCAAGCCTCAGGTTAGAGCATCTATTCTAAGGTCTCACATCGAGTACGACAGTAAGTATTATTTCTCTCTGATTGATGGGTCTGTGTCAGTGACGCGAGTCGATCTCGATGTCAGCGCAAAAGCGGCACGAGCAGGCGAGGGAAGGGATGGGAAAAGAGTTTCGAGACATCCTTATTGTCGTTTCTATGCGCATTCTGACAGTCAGGCAGTAGCTAGCTCGTTGGGATTCGGTATCCTCACAGTGTTGTTTTCTACATTATTGGCATCAATCTGGTGTGCTCTTGTGGCGAAGGAGAGGCAAGAAATGTCCCTCATATCGACGGCTCACCAGATTATGCGAGTCTGCGTCAGAGCGTCCATCCCCATGCATGTTCCGGTCCATTATGCGCGAAAGAAGCAGTCGTTCCCGTCACAGCGTTAGCGGGCGCCTCTTTTTCTTAGGTATTTGAAAAACGGGATTGGTGTTGCGCAGCAGAGGTTCAGACGAGTCCAAAATTTCGTCGATGCTTCTCCAGATCGAGATCTTCCGGAGATTGTTGTATTGTGTGTGCGTGCGAGTGCGGATTTGCAGGTGCGGTGGGGTGTCAGCATGCTTGGGCAGTTGTTATTTCGCGCACGGGCATCAGGCACAGCGACAGGTTCGTTCTCGACGATCCGAGCCGCAGGTTCCTCCGTAGATAGTGCGGTGTTTGTAGGTATCCTCTTGTTGTGCACATGACGTCAGGTAGCCGGGTCGGTGCGTCTTCCATTGCGATAGCTGCCAGCGGCAGCGGTAGATTGGCGCCAGAGGGATCACGCTAAAAAATGCGTTCTTGTTGATGAGTATTGATGTCATCCATTGAAGAATTTACCCTCTCCGGTTCCTAGAGTTAGTTGCATGTTGGTCTCCAGGCGATGCAAGTTTGGTTTTTCGAAGGCATTCTTGAGAGGCAAATCCGAACCGAACATGAAAGAACTACAAATGCATTCTGGGTCCCCTCAGATGAATCGTGAGTTGCCCTGTGTCTGGTTGCAAAGGAGGTCTCAGCAGGGGAATCCTTTCTGCGTGGTGGAGTTGCATGAGAAATGAGTCCCCTCAATTGGGAAGTGAGGCCCCGTTTGTTGTCTCCTGTTGTCCATTGAATCCGTCCTGATACAAAATCCTCTCCCCGTCATTGCCTACCAAGCAAATGGAGGAATCAGCCTGCATTTGGCGTTGCATTGTGACTGGTGGTCCTCTCGGGATTCCGACTGCAGGCTTGCCATTTTGCAGGATTGCAAGATCGGAGATTCCGATTCAAACAATCCTGATGAAACGTCTCTATTCTTGCAGTTGCTGATCATTGCGGCGGGGTTGTAATTGGTCTTCTGTTTGTGCTCCCGATCGGCAGCAGTGCAGGATTCTTTAAGGATTCTATTGCAGGGTCGGAGATTCCGCTCCAAATGCGTTTGTTACTGACAATTTTCTGTTCTAGTACATCGTTCCGCTACAGCTGGAACTGATCATCTGGGATCCCCGACTCCGCTGACGGATTCGATTCGAGATCTGCAACAATGTAAAATTCTTGATTCGCGGATTCCGTGATTTGCAGATTTCTTGAAGAAACATAAAGCTTGTCGTTGCCATGCGCGAGCTGAAGATATCCCCATGCGACAAAAACCGACCGAGACTCATTGGTCATTGCAGTTTGGATCCGGCCGGAACCACGATTTGCCTCCGCAATTCACCAAACCTAAGCGCGCTTCACGGTTGGGTTTGGCTGCGACCCGATAGAGTTCGGATTGTTGCTTCCTTTTGAAGAATCCGGGCACCCCATGCACAGTGCGCCATTCAGATAGAACCCCAAGGGCGATCCAAACCGCGAGAACCCAACCGAAATTGAATGAAACGACTGCAATGATTGCATGAGAACAGCTAAGATGACAAATAAGATGTTGGAAGGAAATTTCCAGGCAATTGCCCCTACATGTACATGTCATGGGAAGATCTCACACACATTTTTATTTTGGTTGCCGATGGGTCCCCCCTCCACCTCGTTGTCAGTCTGATGATTGCCTCTTAAATGCTGATGCCTGCGAGGGGGGTCTGGTTCATCTACGGGGCGGGAAGACGTTGGGCAGGGAGGTCCTGCTCAGTGAGTCATCACGAGGAATGAGGAATTCAATGGGTCGTCCGTGACACGACTTGCCGTTTGCTGAATGATTTCGTGTTGGTGTTGCCTCCTCGTTGTGATTCATACCGAGACTGCGTGCAGCTGTCGAGGAGACCACAGGAACACAATTTGCAATTCTGACCGAGGGAACACAAACGGCCAACTGCCTCCTTTGTTTCCCTGTTGCGATCCTCTGCTCCTCGTTGTGAACCGTGCCCGTGCGGATTTTCCACTTGTCGGAGATGCCAACATTGAGCCAACCCGAACCCGGGTACCCACTTCTAATCTCGCAAATAAAATGACACACCGTGCCGATCCGCAGTCATGCCTGCGCACATGAACATGACCCAGCAATGAGTTGCACAGCTGCAGCCCCGCTCCTCGAGAACGCAACAGCATCGCGCGCGAGACGATGGACACAACATCACATGGCGGAGCCCTTCCTGGCACAGCACGTCGCTTGCGTAGCATTGCGCCCAACACCGGGAAGCGGAGCTAGCAAATCGGGGGCATTCTCATGTGGTGGAAGGGATATGGGGTTGTCCCCAAGATCGGAATTCCTACTGCTGGGATCATGCGGCAAACCCAGGAACACAGTGCAATCTGCCGAACGCGCGTTGCTGCGCGCGATGCGCCGGGAAATTGTACCTTGTCACCGTCACCGTGAGGCGTGACGTGCGCTCAAGTGCGACTCGACTGCGCGACTTCACTCTGAGGGCGATGCGTTGGCAATGACACACTCGCTCAGGGAGCAGAGCTGACCGATCCAAAATGCACTTCTCAATCGAGGAATCTGTCTGTCCGGTTCCTCCGCAGTACAACAACGCGTGTGTTGCCCGAAGGAGAAACCTCTGTCTGCAGGCTCCGTCTCCGTGCATTTTCAAGCTTGCTCGAGATCCGCTCATGACGGACCCGGTGGCCTGTATGACAGAGTACACTACACTGAGAACTCAGAAATTCGATTTTCGATCGGATCCCATCTCGAATTCGTCAGTGGTACACGAAAGTGTCATCGCACAGGTGGGCGAAAGAGCGCCATGTGGCGACAAATGATAGAGCTGAGAGCGCTGGTGGGGGTGTTCCGACTGCTTCAACAGTTTCAAGCGCTCCGATTGAGGTCCGGGTGCCCGAGGTGCTGGGCGCTTGCCACACCTGCGTGCCTTGGGCCAGGGTCTGCATTGGCGCGCGGCTGCATTGCCATGGGTGTCTTGCAACGCCGGCGGTCTGGGAGATCTGCTGAAAAACTGGCAGTCTGGGAGGTCCAGTGAGACATTGATTCCCGAGGAACTCCTAGGTTAAAATCTCTGCATGTGCATTCTGTTGACCCATTCCCACGCACAAGTTTGTGGTCATCAGGGTTAACAAAATGCGGAAACGTTAGTGGTCTGGGAGGGATTCTTGCACTGTGAGCTACCACTTGGACGTTCCACAGGCACTGGCAGTTCTAGCTGGGTTGTCAACCCAAAAAACCGGCAACCAAAGCCGCTTCAGACGGAGAAACTCGCCAGCAGCGCCCGCAAACCGGCGCACCGAGGCCATGTGCATCAGCTCACACAAGCCACCGACCCGTCGCATCCCGCATGATAATCTGATTCTCGCAACCCTGAAATTCCCTCATGTCCAGGGTCTCACCTCGGGCGCAGGCAGACAAAACCCCCACGTGTCTCCTGTGTTTCTCTCTTGAAGACAATGTCCACGTTCTCCAGTTGCTGCTCGACTACAGGAAATATAGCCAATCAGTCTCGTATGCAGGCCAAACCCGCACGTTTCAGCAGGAGTGTTTGGATCGGAATCCCCGATCTTGCAAGCCTGCAGAATGGCAAGCCTGCAGTCGGAGTCAGTCCCGAGAGGACCAGGCGCAGTGCAGGGCCACGTGCAGGTTCGATGAGGCACTCCTCTCCCTGCAAATCCAGAGTCCCAAGTCTTAGATTCAGAGCATGCGGAGCAGACCGCATGCCCTGCGGCATCGAGTGGAGCCTGATGCAAAATTTCGTTTTCGCGAGGATGACGCGCGTTCAGTTTCAGAGATTGGCCAACGTGACTTGCAAAGATTAGCTATGAAATTGGGACTATGATATGCTATTTATTTGGCGTGTCGCCTTCCTCATACATTCACGAAATTTATGCTGCCTGCCATTTTTAGACTACAAACACCAATGCTGTCATCAGTTTTATTCGTATTTCATTGTTTCTGCGAGTGCCCCCAATTACAATTCGTACACCGAAACAGAGCGGCTTTTCACGATCTCCAATTACATTCACAACAGCATGGATACATCGGAGCAAGGCGTTCATATAATTATAAAGTTCCAGCACATTCATTGTATTGGTATCGCATAATCATAAGACCGGGATGTGTCATATCCGCAGGGCAGACGGCCTCGAGAATATCCAGTTGATAGATAGCAGCAATTGAATGGCAGAATTTCAGCTTCGGTTCTCATCAGCACAATACGAGCACCCCCCAGCTTCGGCGTTCGGCAAAGAGGAAATATAGAATAACAATTCACCGGGTCGCCGCACCAGCTCGTCTCGGCAAAGGAGGGATCACTGTGATGAAAATCTCTCAGTCCTCGCCATGTTAGGAAATTCTCAGGAGGGTGGCGGCTTTTGACGCAGTCCCATTGATCTCGTCTCTGGGCTAGCGGAGCCGCTGCCGCAGCAAAAAGATCTATATCTCCGCCACCCGTTTCGTGCTGTCAGCTGCCAATTTCCGGCCTCGCCCCTCTGAATTTGATGCAGGCAGGAAGAACATGCTCGACCAGCATCCCACATATGATACACTATGCGACTTACGGTTTTCTTTCAGACACGTCGGCATGCCCATGGATTGTGCTCCATTCGGATCGTGCAGGAACGTGGACGCCCCACCGGACATCCCGAACCACAAAAAAAGGGATTTCTTCAGCCTGCTTCTGTATCCATGTCCCTCTCATTCATTTTGCATTCGCGGACCCATTCTGCTCTCATTTATTCGCCTGGAACGCCTTGTCCCACATCCGTTCCGATCTACCCTGCGATCCGCCCTGTCCTGCTTCATCAGCATCTCCAATGTTCCTAAAAATTCTTGCCAGTCTCTGCCAGTCACAGGGTGCGAGGTATTGCTAAAAGCATAGTGTAGAGCGTCAATTTTTAGCAGCGATATGGTGTTTCTCTTACATGGTATTTTCGTAAAGACAATTGTGGAAAAAAGGACAGGGACAGGAGGTGCTAGTGATTGCAAAAGTGAGGTGTGTATTGAGTCACATAGTTCCGGTCAGGTCATCGAATATTTTGATATGTATCTCCATATGTAGTACAAAGAGCATTTCGGTATTCGGATTTTTTTGCATAATCCCTTTTTTAGTCTGCATCCTGTACAGCATGTTGTGTAGCAGAGCGATCTGTATCATGTTGTGGCTAGTGTGGATCGTGCGAGTCTCCTCGCTAGCGCTAGCCACAGGGGATGGAGCCACAGAGACAGGAATATTATCGGGCGATGGTCGCACCAATATGGAAGTTTTGCGCCCCAGCACTGAAACAAGCGGCACGACCAGTCCGGACGCCATCTCGATAGGAGAACAAGAAGTGAGCGATCCAGGTAATATCGAGAAACACAGCTATTATTTGTTGTTTTCACTCTTCACATATCCTATGATCTCCACGGGGGCTATATGCTGCGAGAGACAAAGAATAATGGTTCAGGTCCGCATATCATAATTCTAATGATGTTCTGTATTTCACACGTTATACATATTCTATTGGGCGGCATGTCGTCTAAAACGTGTACGGTGCGAAGTCTCCGCAGAATCGTCCGATGAAAAATCTAAGGCAATTCGTTTAAAACGTGCGACCCTCCCGTTTGAAGCGTGTGTTGATTTCCCAAAGGCAAAACTGAACAAAATTTTAGAACGATTGTATGTCCAAACTCAATTGCCATCTTGCGATTCCCCCGAGGTCCCGGATCGATGCAATAGAGCTTTTCGCGACGTCCCCAGGATCCTGCAAAGGTCCGATGAGATCTGGGGCGCCTCGAGAATCAGACTGTTTGCAAATGCGTCCGTCGACGAGCCCTCGCATTCGACAGCCCAGGCCAACTCTGCGCTCTTGTCTGCTTGCCGAGCACGCACCTCCATGGACTCCACGCACCATGGCTCTGCCGTGTCTCTCCTTTTTTCCATCCTGACGCACCGGGTGACGTGCGCAATTTCTCCGTCCGCACCTGGGGTCTGGAGGCGCGCCGCGTCAAGCTTTTCTGTAGTGTAGCCAGCTCGAACTGGCGATTTTGTAGCGTTTCTGTTGACTGTAGATTGTATGTGCACAAGATAAAAAATGTCCGCAGCATTGGGCAATCTTTTCGTCGCGGATTTGCGTCAGGAAGGATTCGCTTTCAACTATGGTGGCTACTACAAATACGCCGGACATACGTTTGGGAAACATTACTGGAGACAACAATATTCAGTGAATGCAGCACGTGGTGAAGATGGTGTCAAAGGTGAGGGGATCATATATTTCTGGGCAGAGCAAAAGCAGTGGAGCATAGTTCGGGGTTCAGGCGAGTTATCGCGTCCAAACGGTGGTGCGATCCGTTTTATGTGCGATGCTAAACCATCCTCCCATCATGTCGACATCCAATTCCTCACGAGGTGCACATGGTCGTATCATGATGCGTCAGACAGCACAGAACAAGCAGTGTTTAAGCCAATGCGTAACCCTGTTACTATTCGGGAACATGGTATGATATTTATCTGCAGATTGATTTGCTTCTGCATGCTCTTATCGAGCAAATTTTTTCATTAAGGAGCTCAGCGCATTGCATTGTATGGGTCGGTTCAGGTCGTATTCTCTTTGAAATTGTTCAGTTTGGCGAGATATCTGAGCGTATGTTGAGTGAGGCATAACGGTGTTTGCACGAAGTGCGATGACATGTCTGATCCGTCATCTGCGTATGCGTCCCATCCACGCATCTGTTGCCACTCCAGGTGGTATCTGTGTCACAACTCGTTCAGTTCTCGCTTGCTATCAAATTCGAAAAATGCTGTTTCGCGAGGCACAGAGTGAGAGCCCCTGTCCTCCAAAACTGTTCCCGAGGCCAAAACTCGATCGTATTTGTTCTTGATTGTCGAAACCACTTCAAAAATCGTTCCTTTTCAAATATGAAGCTCATTAATTTCCCTTCATTGGATTGCTCAGCGTCTAGAGCATTCCTGGCGTCTGCCGCAAGATCAGAATTCGTTCTCATCTGTTGCGGCGTGTAGTTCGTTTGTCAGTTGTTGTTCCCAAAGGGGGTCTCGTCTGAGCGAAAAATCTCGGGTAAGGCGATGTGTGAGCGTGAAGAGTTGGGAACGGGCACAGAAATTGAGCAGAGAGAACGGTGGGGGGGCAGACAGACACGTCAACACGATCCAGGGATGATGGTGTCCTGCGCGCCACATGGAGGGCAGTTGGTTTTTCCTGGAACACGTTCTTTTCAAAGCATGAAATTCCCCCCAATGTCTGTTCGGAAACAATTAGTCCTCCAGTTGGGGTTCGGGTTTTTGCCTGCATATGCCCCATCAGTCATTCAGATTGACGCACGCACGCGTCTCCCACAGCCACAGGTTGCCGGATCCCTGCAAGTCCCTCCAAAGTCAAAGATCTCGCAGCGAAGTCATGCTGCAGCGTAGGAGATCCTGGGGCCGGGGATTCGGGTGTATTGTCGCAAGGAAGAAAATCTGTCGTCTCTCTTCGAAAAAGCCCAAGTTGCCCACCCCAGTCGGATCCCTTGCCTTGAAAATCTTCCAATCAGTTTTCCCGGAGAAATTTTGCAGAAAAATGTCTTTGAGAACAGGTTCTTGAGAGAGCTATCTTGCAAGAGCGGCGCGCGAAGAGAGAGAGACGAGCGCGGGATGTGTTTCTCCGCCACGCGATGAAGCAAGATCCTGCCGATGCCCTGGCCCTCCGAGGTTAATAGACACGAGTCCCGCAAATTGCGTGTTCCAGCCGCCGCTGGTTCAGGCGTTCAGGTCACCGCGGTTGGCTCGGTCTCTTCTGCGTGCGACACACTATAAGACAAGTGACGCGCGAAACAAGTAGTTCCTTGGTGATTGGCCCGGGGCAATATTATGGGGCGTGCGGCGATTTTTCCGTTGCGAAAGTTCGTGGGGATTGGGGTCGCGTTGCGGGGCACGCGGACCAAGCACCAGTGGGAGTGGTGTGATGCCGATGGAGACGCGGCAGCGGTCCCAGATTGATCGCTTGGCCTGATTTGCTCGCGACTCCAGCCGGTTTGGATGGTGGAGATGCGGATGGAGTCCGTTGCACCGTGAGGCAACTACCTACACGAGGAGCGCATTGGCGGTAGATCCGCTACAACCATCTCCCTGAAGAAATTTGCATTGCGAATGGACCGATGCGCGCATTTGGATCGGGTCTGCATCGCAGGAGAGCCAACGACAACGAGAGTTTGCCTCGGCCGCCACGAACTCGCTCGCAGCAATGCGCAATGCGATTGGTGTGTGCGCCATCGCATCGCATCTTCACATTGGTCCATCCCGTTCTGGAACGCGCCATGAGACGAACGTTGCGGTCCGCGAAAAAACTTTACTGGCGATTCGCCCGGAACGATGAAATCCAATGTCAAATGTCATTTGCGTTGGGGCGTTTGCCTGTGTTCACAATGGGCGGTGAGTCCTCCGTGACGACGATTTGTTGGGGTTGATTGAGGTTGCACCGTCGCATTGTTCGAGACAGGAGAGTCAGCTCAGGGAAGACACCGCGACACTGCTCCAGGACCCACATTTGCATCGCAACTCGTTCGGCACGGGCATCAGGGCCGGAGACGTATCGTGCGCCACTGTTTGAAACGAGCACCTGATCCCTCCGATTCCTTCCGATGTCGTCCGATCCGTGTCATCCGACCATCCCGTCGCAATCCTCCCGATAATCTCCACCCATCCCTCCGATCGGATCCCGTCCGACTCTTGTGTTGTTGAGATGCGCAGGACGATGTAAATGCAAAAGCGTCATTGTGACTCTGAGTTTTTTGGCGCCAGGGACGCTAGTCAGGTTTTGGCGTCAGGCGGGTCTGACTCGGTCTCCGCGCGGAGCCACGATGCATCAGAGAAGAAGGGTATTCTGGTTTAACAAGTATAAGTATCAGTCCGGTTGTTCTGCCATATTTTTTCCGGCAGCTGTATCTATCTGTATCTCGAGCCCAGCAGGATCCCAAGGAGCCGACGCCAAAGCGTTCGTACAAGACCAGCAATAACGGCCGAGTTCCCTAAATGATATGAAACTAATTTCTGTATCTCTATGTAGGATCTATAAAAACTCTCGCAGCGCCAGAGTGGAAGCGTGAACTCATATTTGAGAAGAAAGATGACGTATTCCACGTATTCAAATCGGGAGGACGTGAATTGATTATGGCGTGGCGTTGCGCATTATGTTTGGAGCAGGAGAGGGTAAGACGTTGGTTTTGTGGCGGGGTTTTTTTCGTCTATCTCTACACGATTGCGTTCAATTTTGTTATGTTGTAATGTCCTCTCAGCCATTCAGATTCAGTCATCTTAGACATGCGTCAGCGCGGGTGTCATTCCTATTCGAATTTTCCCATCACCAAACATGAAGTTCTGACTCCGAAAATGAAGGGATCGAATGTAAGATCGAAGCGTTGATCGATTCTATGGGAATGTGATTGGTTGGGTCAGTCTTCCTGTGTAGTCAAAGAACTGTAGCACCGACAGCGGTCACACATCAGTATTAGTTAATTTGAACAAGGGTGCAACATCTGTCATTGTTGTGTTTGTATTTACAGAGTATGTCTCCCGTTGTGTTGTTGCGTGGGTGTGCGCGCATAGACATGCAAAAATTTCACACAGGTTGAGGAAGAAGCGAGGAAAGAACAGGAAGCAAAAGCGACAGGCGTATGATCATTCCAAGTTGCAGCCCGCATCAGCGAGTCAATGAGTCTTTGACAGTGATTGAGATCTCTCCCTTCTAATTTCAGAATTTCTCAGCAGCAAGTAGAAGTATTTCTTTGAGAGTTGTCTCTCTCGGTGTCGTTGCCGCACGGATCTGGAGCCTCATTTGGCCTGCGCAATCATGGAATGGATGCGCAATCTTCAGTCAGTCCGGTGTGGCGAGTCAGTTGATGTGCGAGGCAGTGTGACATCCGTGGTTCGCACAGCCCTGGCACGGTTGCGCGAGGAGCACAACCCAAAGGGGATTGGCAAGAAGGAGAATCCAGGAAATGCAGGCGCAGAGGGAGACAGGGAAAATGTTGCCCATGTGTGCGGTGCGCATGCTCAATGTGATTGAAGACGTTCCAGACGGAAACATCCAGCATCCCCGTTATTATTTCCTCAGTGGGGTTTCGTATCCGCGTTCCCATTTGGCGCAGAATTTCTATTGATTCGGCGCAACGTCCCCATTTGGTTCACGGTCAGCCCTCGAGTCTCACGAACAATCGCCTTTAAAATACCCCACGCGACAGACAATTGCATGGTGTGGAACGTTGCGGCGGAGAGTGAGAATGATGCGATTGTTTTTCGTCGGCAGGTGCGCGTCTGTCTCTCTCTCTGAAATGCCGAATGTTCTTGCTGTCAAGCACGCTCCGGGAGAGTTCCATCCATTCCCTCCGCCTCATCTCCAAGACATTTCTACAGAAGGCGCGCGCACGAAGTCGGGCGAATCATCGGGTTGATGCGTCGTCAGTCACAACCGACGGCAGAGAAAAATCAACCATTTTCCGCGCATCGAAAGCAGCGCAGCAGACAGGTCCGTGGTCCCGCTTGCTCGCGCGCACATCTGACGCTGCCGCCACGCCCATAAATCAGTCTGCCATCTTCCTTCATGCGGCACACAGTGCGCAGTCTTGGCCATGTATCCGTAGAAAAGCGTGTCCAGATTTCCGATTAGCTAAGACCTCCATACCATCTACCTGCGCATATATTATTATCGACCCTGAGCTCTTCTGTTATATTTACGTTCCCGTTTCGACGGATGACTCTGTGGCCGTATTTGGCCGCCTCTGTGGGTAGACACATTTGAGAAGAGTCAGGAGACGTCAGGCAGTGCGAGGGTTGCGCAACGACAGGAGCAGTTGAGTGTTTGATCTGCTACAGGATAAGGCCCGTTTTGCACATTGGTGACGCGCCAATACGAATATGCGAAATTGCCGTCTCTCTTTCATATGTATTGACTATTCGGCGTAGCCTCTATAAATCCCATGCGCGCTCGTTCCGCTCGCGCGCGGGATGGGTGGGGCTACTGTGGTGGCACTCTCGTGTGACTATGGCTATGCCATCCCCTGTGCGGGTTGTTGCGTCTACCTGCGGGTGGGTGACCCTGATATCTCGCATTGTGCGTGCCAACGCGTCCCACTGCGCGTCTCCCTCGCACTGTGCATGCGCATGGCTGCGCCTCTATCTTGCGCTTTGGTAGTCCATGCGCGATGTTGCCCGCCTAGTTCGCACTGGGAGTGCACAGGGATACACCTAATTCCCACTGCAAGCGCGTGCGGATGCGCGTCTATCTTGCATTGTAGTTGCATATTGATGCGCCTAATTCTAATTCGCATTGTGAGTGCATGTTGCTGCGCGTCTATCTCGCATTGCAGGTGCGTATTGACACGCCCAATTGGCACAGTACGTGCGTGTTGTTGCGCGTCTACCTTGCATTGTAGGCGCATATTCGTACGCCGAATTCGCACTATAGGTGCATCAGGAAGATTCTCTAAATCCTATGTCGAGGAGAATTTTCACAAATCCAAGTAGGAAAAGGCCGCTGGGCAAAGCAACTCCTAACGGAGAATAGGAAAAGAAAATCCTATCCCTCTTGTATGTGCCATCCTGTTAGTAGGAGTTACCCTCCAGGACATTTCCTAGGAGCTGAGATTTCCAATAGGAGTACGACGTCCTAATATCTGCAATTTTTTTTACTACGTCGCGAATCTTGTTTTAACGGCACTAATTATTTTCTGCCCCTCTGGATCGTGTGCATAGTCGTCCTTTGTTCGAGTTCGAATCATCTCTGTTGTCCCCCTTTGGGACAGCATCCCCATCTGGTGCAGCGCATGTGCTGCGGAGTTGGCACCATGTCATCCGAGCAGGGTTCCTGAAGCTCAAGTCCTGCAGGAGCGTTGCGAGTCGTTTGATCTGCAGTTGACACCAAGCGCCGGAGCGAAGATTTTGTCATGGATTCCACGGAAAATCGGGGCAAGGAGATTCTTCTCCTTCCAGAAACTGGAGAGGCGGGTTGCGGCTTTTCAAGGAGTTCGCAATTTTCGCGATCTGCAGAGTTGTCCAACGTCCTGACAGCTGCGAAGCGGGCGACAGGATGGGGAACGGGCAGCGATCAGGGGCAACTCAAGCACCTTCAGCCGCCTTCTCATCAAGCGCTCTCCTCAGAAAGCGCGCGTCCCAAGGGGCGTTCCCCTCGAGAATTGCTCTGTGTCGGCAGGCGTTCCCGGGCGAGGGATGGGGACGTGGTTTCTCGATTCAGGATCTGCCGATGCCTCCAATTTCGCCACACAGAAAAAGAAAGGGGCCCTGCTCGTCACTTGGCGCCGGCCACAGCCGGTTCAGTGGCCATCGTGCCCAGCAAGTGGTTGCCCGCAGACAACGCAGCATGTTGCAGGTGGCGTGAGGGGTCCGGGTCGTCGCAACGGGAATGTGGGCGCGTCGCGATCTCCGTTCTGGCACTTGTGAGGGATCTGTCGTTGGGAGCACATCTCGTCTCCTCGCATGTCTCTCCCTCTCTGGATCTCCAATGGTCCCGAGATCCGCAGGGTTGAGGATTCAACAGAGCTTGGCACCCACAGTCGGTCTAACCAGGTTCCCGCCCGGCCTTTGCAGATCCAGGTGGAGATGCAAACTGGGGTGCTAAGTAGAGTGAATGGGGATCATTCGTTGTGTTTTTCGCAGAGCCTGTCATTCTGAAATGGTGTAGTCAGTTGGTTGCCGCCAGGGCGGATCGCGCGAGATTGTTTGCAAACAAAGCAACAGGTATCTTGCGGCACAGCACGAAGGGGGTGGCCAGGGCCGTTCTTCTGATCAGTTGCAACCAAGTTGGGTGCAGGGGGAAGCGCAACTCGACAGCGTTGGTCCCAGCTCATCCCCCAGCTGATCCACGAGCAGGCATTACAACTAGGTTGCGTCCAGAAGCGGGTCAAATCGTCGTCCCAGATTAATAAGATTTCTGCGAGCCACCATTGCGTTTCGATCTCTTCACATCTGCGGCGAAGTCTGCATTCTTCAGAGAAAGATCCTACAGACGCGTCTTGGGTTCGGGAAGGCGGGTTTTTGCACGAGAGTTGCCGTTACGACCGAGCCTGACCCCAGCCTGCAGAATCCAGCGCGGCGGCGTTTTCTTCATTCCATTGGTTCCTTTTTCGAAACGCGCGGTTCACGATCAGCAGGGAGGGATGTAGCGATCGCAAGTTGGGTTTTCTATTGGAAAATGTCCCTCAGAGATCTTCCCACGAGTCTTCCTCTGGCAATGTCTTTTCTGCCGCAGCAGTTCCGTTCTTTAGGGGGGTTCTTACAGGTATCGGTATGTGCAGGGAGTGTTTTTTTGTTCCCATATGTCAGGTGTGTCAAATGTGAGTCTGTGTCAAGTCAGTGTTGATCTTTAGTGTCAGGTCTGTGCAGCGCGCAGCATGCAGTCATATGATATGTTTATTCTCGTTTGCGTTTCTAAAACAAGGTTACAGCTATGCCTATGTCAGGCAGGTTGATCGGGGTTATTGCGGGAGTTTTCCCTTTCGGGCATCGTATGGGGTTGTCTGGAGCAGAAGTAAAATCGGATGCAGATTTGGAAAAAAAGGTATATTCCGAATGTCAGCATTTTTTTGCCTGTCTATGAATTTGATTGTGTCCTTGTGGTAGCGTAGTAAGTAGTTGTGTATCTGCGTACAATTGCAGCATTTTCGTAGTAAGTAGTTGTGTATCTACAATTGCAGCATTTTTATCACAGTTGATGCGGGATTTATTTTACTCGTTAAGAATTCCGTACGTGTTGTTCGGTGCGTCACGCACGAGACGTCCTTGCGAGCGAGGTCGGATGAATCTGTTTGCGCACACGAGTCAGTGTGTCAGAGATGGCATCGCATTGTCTGCATGCGCAGGATTTTGAAATTGTCTTGGCATCGGACATCCAGCATCATCCTCTCTCACGTATTCATTCAATTTTGGTCTCGCAGTGTGTGCGGTATGGTTTGTCGGCGACATTTGGGCGTGGTCTGTTAGTTTCCAATTGTAGTTCGACATTCTGTTCTTTCTGTTGTGTCCTGGTCCTTCCGATTGTCGGTCGTGTTGAGTGCATTCCCACAGCCGGCACGCATCCGTATGGGGTATTGCAGGTGTATTCAATGAAAGTGAATGCCGCAAACGCGGATGTCCGTTGTCATCTGCTCTGGCCTGATGTAATTCAGATTCGTTTTCGAGTTGTAGTTCTTCATGCATCTAACTCCATTTTGTCGCAGAAGTGGGACATCCTGCCCTTGCGAATCCATTCCAAAAACGGTGTTCTTGACTCTCGATTGTGCGGCGAATCAAAGGTTGGATGTGCAGCAATAGGT
>JACKZZ010010850.1_pt1 | contig 26299 bp, 47 predicted proteins | sample 8027871 | NCBI WGS metagenome assembly JACKZZ01 (sample SAMN15724774, study PRJNA655200) | protist metagenome | isolation source: fluorescence activated cell sorting (FACS) single amplified genomes of... | place: USA: West Boothbay Harbor, Gulf of Maine | collected 2000-07-19 | reverse complement strand
CCAGAATAGCTATTTATGACATAAGGGGTGCCAAAAGTTATTGTAGAGCCACTGATTGATCCTGCCACAGTTGTAGGGTAAGTAGTTGACCCGTCCCTGTAAGATAAGACAATTAAATTCAAATTAGGCGCGTAAGCAGACCCATTAATTTCTGCCGCATTAGTAGTAGCTTGAGATGCGCTTGTCTTTGATTGCGCTACCGGGGTTTCTTCAATAACACTAATAGTGCCATCGCTATTTAATGCAACCGTAACCCCAGATCCTAAAGTTCCGCTAGCCACGAACTCTGTTGACTTTGCTCCTGCCCCGGCAGGTAGTAATTCACTCAAATTGCTCATGATGTGTAATCCAAGTTTATGCTAGTGGAGGACAGGGCTTTGCCTGCTAGTACGTCCGAAGATGTTGTAGACAAACTGCCGTCTGATTGGACATAGTATGTCGCGTTAGGCGTTAATCCTGTGACGTTAGTAGACGTGCCGCCTTTAATTGTCACTGATCCAGATGCGGTGTCAGAAATAGCAGCGTCAGATATGCCTATAAAGTCTGTGTAATTACTTGCCCCAGAAGATACTGCGCTAACTGTGCCATCAGTATTCAAAGCGACAGTAACACCATTACCTACATTCCCAGAAGCTACAAACCGAAACTGTTTGCCACCTGCCCCCGAGGGTAGTAAATCTGTTAGATTACTCATTAGGCGCTACCTCTTCTACTTCTATCCAAGCAGTAGTTTGCTCATTCCAGAGATACAGCTTATCGCCTGTTGGGCGAGGTGTTGGAGGATCAAAACTACAAGTTTCTTCGTTAAATATCCAAGAAGGATAACCTCTCTCAGCCCAGGATGCTTTGGTTTCATTTTGCTTGATAGTTTTTTCTTCTTCAGTCATGTCCCTGACATGGTGTAAATCAGTTACAACACCCGCAACCCATTCATAAGTACAACCATCGCAAACCTGATACGGACCCATAACTGGCTCAGGCACTCTGGTAAACCTAGCAAAGTTAAATGGCAGGTTGTTTGTGTCTATCTCAGGAAACGCCTGACGGAAGTTATCTTCAAGAATAGGATGCTCAAATGGCTGACCGTCTTTGATCCGTATGTACAGCTCCATTACAAGTCTCCAGTATTTGTGCTTGGGAAGGCTCTAGTAACAGCATTACTCCAAATTATGCGAACAGCGCCAGGGCCATTGATTCCGTCTCGAGCACCCCTGTTACCACCACCATAAGGACGACCTTCACCGTTTGATGCATTTTGTCCACCAGAACCACCCTTGCCGTCGACAGCAGTGTTAGATCCAGTTGTTCCACCTAATCCGCTAGCGCCTTCTCCTAGCAAACCAACGCCACCACCACCACCGGCAGTTCCGTTTGTCCTAGTTGCACCGCCACCGGCGCCACCGCCTGAACCGTTGCCACCGTTTCTAGCTATTGAAGGTGTAGCGCCTTGAGCGCCGGCGCCCCCTGCACCTGAGTATCCACCTGCCCCGCCTCCTGCGGCAAAATAGTAATTCGAATTGCCCCAGTTCCCGCCGTTGCCTCCAGAGCCACCACCATCACCATGTATTACAGAGCCGCCGCTACCGCCAGTTGTTGGTGTTGCATTGCCGCCATTGCCTGCCTCGCAAATGCCCGAGCCAAAATAGCTTGATTGACCCGGAGAATTATTTCCTATACGCACCGTATAAGATGTACCGGGGACAACAGGAATATTGTTTTTATATGCAAGCGCACCGCCGCCGCCTCCAGATCCCGCTGTATTTGGAGCAACATATCCGTAGTCCGAATATCCTGCGGTTCCTACAGCAACAACAGAAACACTGGTTACTCCTTCAGGAACAACCCAAGAATGAGTTCCTGAGTTAAAAACCTGTTGACCTTGTATCAAAGGATTATAGTTATCGGAAAGGTCTCGAAGATTTATTGTAGTTGCACTAATTGCTTGGCCTAGCTCAACATTAGGGAAAATATTAGATGTGGTAAGGCTTCCATTACTATCTATGTAATAGTTAGAGCCAATCGTTAAACCAGATTGTGCTTGGTTGATACCACCAAAAACATTAACATCACCGGCATTGCCAGTAGTTATAGCTTTAGCAGCAAGTCCAATTACGTTTTCTAGGTTTCCAGAATTAGCTGCTTCAATCTGCCCATCTGTTCTCAAGGCAACAGCTTGACCCGCAGAGATACTCCCTGCCGCAATAAATTCTACAGCATTTTGCCCACCGCCTGTCGGCAGCAGTTCCGACAAGTTACCCATTTATACGCTCCAACCAATAGTTCCATCAATGTAGGTCATTGTGATTTCTGCGAAGTTCTTATCAAAAACTAGGTCAGTAGCAGAAGATCCAATGTTTTCGCCATTACGCGCTACAGTGAATGTGTTAGCCGCTGCATCGCCTGTGCCGTCCTTAACTGTTACCGTGTCACCTGCGCCTGGTGAGGCAGGCAAAGTAATTGTAATTCCAGACGCTGTAGCTATAACAAACTCTCCTGCATTAGCTGAATAGCTTGTTCCTTTGAGGATTGGTAGCGCGTTCTTAGAGTCTATCTGTGTCTGAATGGGACCAGTAACACCGTCTGTGTAATTTAACTCAGCAGCAGTGGATGTTACCGATACGCCTGCGATCTTAAGAGTAGACAGGTTTGGCGCTATGGCCGTGGTTCCGTCTAACAGATCATCTAGCAGATCTAAGTCAGTGTTTAGCTTAGTGCCCCAGGTGTCGTCAGATGCACCGACCTCGGGTTTAGTTAAGCCATAGGTTGTGGTGGTTGTATCAGCCATCGTTAGTCACCTCGGTAATCAGATTCCGTCCAGGTTTCGGACGCATTTATTTGTTCTATCCATTTATATCTAGCAAACGTGCCGACTTCTGACCCGGCATCATCACTAGCAGAGAATAGTCTAATTCTATCATAGTTTATTGCTACTGAAGCCGTAACGCTACCTGCTGCCGCACCCACTATAGACATGAAGCCCTGAGCGGTTACTGTGGCAGATGTCGTGTCTGCTATATTGCCTAGCCTTACCCTGACCCCAATCATCGTTGTAGAGGCTGCTGAGGCGTCTGCTACTACTGCATTCTTGATGCGCTCGTAGTCAGCCTGGGTAACACTTGATGTCACAGAGACGGCAGATGCGCCTTCCCAGATCTCAGGGTAACCGTAGCGAGCCTCGCTATAAGGTCCAGTGCCGTAGCCTACCCGGCGCTTAACTAACCTGGGATCACTTGCGCCAGAGGTTACATTGACCGATACGGTTGCTAGCTTGGTGTACGCGCCAGACACGGTAACAGAGACAACCGAGCTGTCTGCTACGGATGCCTCATATACCTGCGGATAGCCATACCTTGCTACGTTGTATGGACCAGTGCCGTAACCGGCTCTCAGCGCCATTAGTCTAGAGTAATGTCCAGATCACCAGTAGGGATACGGAATACGTCCCCGGTGGCGATAGCCTTGGCAGTCGTCAGGACCGCATGGACCAACATAGTGCCGCCGCTAGAGGCAGTGAATACGCCAATGTGGCTCACTGTGCCCCAATCAGCAGTAGCAGCAGGAAACTCTACCGCGCCGCTGTTGCTAGCCGTGTCACCAGTTACGGTGAACGTGGCCGCTGTGCGAGCGTATGAGCCGCCTGTGACCTCTGTACCGGCAGCGCCAGTGTCAGTAGGGTCAGATGTAAAGAGGCCGATATACCACGCTGTAGGGCGTGTAACTGAACCTGCTGTTAGTCCCCAGTTGAGGACGTCTGTCTCGAACGAGTTAGTAAAGCTCATCTAATAGCTCCTGATCTTTAATCGTAAACCAGAGCCGCCAGACTTGGCTTTATCGCTCTGCAAATTAGTTCCTGCTACAGCACCAGAGTATAACACACTCCAGACCTGCATTCGGGCGTCGTCCTTCAAGTATGGGGCAGACTGAGTCAGCGATCCGTACAGGTAGGCATCCGGTGACATCTCTAGCAGCCAGTTGGAGGCGTTAGAGTCTGATAGCTGTTCTAGCTCTGCGTAGTACAGTAGCTCACCGCTATAAGTAGTATCGGGCGTAGGATAGACCTCTATAGCCTCACCTGACACAGCGTAGTAGCGTGGCTTGCCCTGGGCGTCGTTAGTGTCCATGCGGTATTGCAGCATGTCGTCTAGCGATAGCAGCTCTAGCCTTGATGATCTGCCGTCGTCCAGGTGGAAGCGTACAGGCTCGAGGAAGTCTGCCGGTAGCTGAGAGTACCTGGTGTCTATCTGACCCTCGGACCGCTTCTGCATCTTGTAGTGACGCACCTCACGCTCCATCTGGGCCTCTGCTAGAGAGATGAACGTAGGAATGATCGCCGTTAGATCGTCCCGGTTGAGGAAGTCAGCTATTGTAGACTTCAGCTCTGTGTATGTTGTGATTGCCATTTCTATGTCCTATAATCACGCTCTTGCGATTTATTTCCTACTTTGCGGCATACAGCTAAAGGGAGCCACACTATGATCACACCAGAGCACGACGAATTATTCCAGGCTAAACTCCGTCGGTTCCACCGCCGTCTCGACGAGATTGTTGCTGAGTCACGGCAGCGGTTCCAATTGCAGCAAGGGCCACCACCGGAAGTATACCCTGATTCACAAGCTCTCGAACGCGACCAATGCCACCTTCGGCTAGTGCCTGACGAGTCGTCATCAGAATCTGACTCCTAACACCAATGTCTGGGAATTCCTTAACTAGGGCGGCATCTAGCTGCTCTAGGCCAGGAGCTGCCTGTTGTGCCGCTGCACTGAGAAGACCTGTTACCCCAGATCTTTCTATTGCGGGCAGGTATTCGCTTGGCTTGAATGCCTCAAATGATCCCACCAGGTCTCCGCTGTTTACTCCGAACTCTGGCTTAGCATCTAGCTCTGCCTTTGTGATCTGCCGAAGTTTAGCCTGCCACCCTTTGGCAACCGCTTCTGCATCATTTGGATCTATTTTGTTGGACCTTGCCCACTTTGAAAGATCGTCTACGACCAAATAGTTTAAGCCGTAGGCAGTGTTGGCAGGTATGATTGCTCCACCAAACTCTTTGTCTAGCCTTGCTCCAATAGAAAGCATTTGCGCCTGCTCTGCGGGCTTACCAATATCTACCATTGCAGCATTGCGCTCAACGAGCTTGCCGCCTGGTCTGACAAAGTTATAGCCAACAGACTCCTGGCCTCTGAGCAGCCCTTGAGTTGCTGCTATACCTTCTAGCAAACCCCTTGAGGCAGGATCTATCTGATTGCTGCCGCTAGATGGAGCAGCCATTACCCTTATCGTGTCGGCAGGAGCTGATGCGCCTTTGTAGTATCCGTATCCTGGGGCTGTCTGACGTGTTAGTCCACCTGCGGCAAGGGATATCATGTCTTGCCCCTGATCGTTACTGAGAACCTGTCTCTGGCCCTGCTGTAAGAGCTGAGAGTATGTTGGGTTGTCTTGGGACCCGGCAAGATGCATAAGACCTTTAGCAGGCTCAGACTCTACGTTAATATTAGCCGTCAATGGGCGCAGGTTGTCAGAGAAGTCATAGGCTGCTGCGTCTACACTTGTTCCCTCAGACATTGCTTTAGTGTCAACCCAAATAGATGCCTGCACTTTTTCTGGCGTCCAGTTAGTGAACCCGCCAACCTTGTTTTCGTTAGCCCAATCAACCAGGTTGTTGATTTCTTTGTCCATGAAACGGTGTTGAGCCTCGCCCAATCCTTCGCTCCAAGTTTCGCCCTCTGGTGTCCTATAATCAAACGCTCTAGCCATCCATAGATCATTAGTGGGCCTAGACGCAGCTTCACCAGGGGGCACGTTAAGCGCTTCGTAGAACGGTCCACGCTTAGGTCCGAACTCGGTAGGCTCGCCAGACAACATTCCTTGAACGCCTGCCGCAGCATTGGTAGGGAATCTTCCTGTGTCTATTTGATTGCCGGTAATTGCTTGATTGAAGCCGCGCACAGCAAATGTCTGGTTGGCAGGAACAGATGCCCCGGCCGATGTCAGAGCAACCGTTCCAGAGTACAGATCCTTGTAGCCCTCACGGCCACCAGTAAGCTCAGAGGCTGTGCGTGAACTCTTCTCGTACCAATCTCGCCCAATAGTGCCCCTGGATAGAGAGTTTTGAAGACTCTTTCGCATGTTGCCGAGAGCTTCTTCGCTGTCTACACCTCTAGGTGCACCACGGTAAGCGCCGGTTGTGCCTACTCGCTCAGCGGTTTTCACTTCCTTTGGCACTGTCTGAACTATGTTTGCTCTTGGTAAATCAGTTAGGGTTATAGCGGGTTTGGCTTTATTCAGGATGGAACGACCAATTGTCTCAGCGCCCTGCGCTACTGCTCGACCTCCAGGCACTACAGAAAGAAGACCAGTTCCTGTGCCTATAGCAGCCTCTGCCATGTCGCCTTGCTTATATGCGTTTTGAGCGTCTAAGAGATCTACAGCACCAACAACAGCGCCAGGCCCGAAGTCCATTGCGCTCATTAGTCCTTGTGCTCTACGCCTTGCAACCGGGTCAGTATTTTCACCCATCATGTTAAGAATGCCAGACGACATCCTGTCTCTTAGAGACATATCTGTAGGAGTCATCTGTTGAGGTATTGCTGCGGGATATCTATTGCGGAGTCTTTCAAAGAAGGCTCTCTCTAGATCTCTTGGGTCTGCCATGTTATGTCCTCATGTACCGATGACATGAGTATAACACAGACTAAGCGATCCCTCTGATGTTGCGACGGATAGGTGCTCCCCAGACGTGTGTAGGCTTGTAGCCCACTGCCAGGTAGCGGAAGGAGTCTGCTGCGTGTGAGGTCCAATCGTGTAGAGGTCTGCCACGCCAGTGCTTACCGTTCTCGTCCCAATCCCGGCGATACTGCCTCAGAGCGTCAATGCCACGCTCGCAGCGTTCCTCGTCAAACCAACACTGCGGGATCATTGAGCGGACCTGCTGTATGCCATCCTCGATGCTAAGCATAGGGGCCACGATGACGTTGCTGAGGCCTAGAGACTGCAATACCTCGAGCCTAGACTTGCCGGTGCCTAGCTCCTTGACCCGGACATCATGCGGCAGGATATGTTGGTCGTAGGTGTAGCCTTTACCCTGGAGCACTTGCACATAGTGGTCTAGAGCGCAGCCTGAGTTCTCGTAATAGTCAATGATTCGGATCTCTTTGCCGATATACTGCGCGAACCAAATCACAGTAGTGTCGGCCATACCAAGGTCCCATGAGGTCACCACAGCGGTAGACTTGTCGTAGGGCACAGCGCAGAGCTTACCGTCTGTCTTGGCCTGTAGCATCTCTAGAGCGTAGTAGCTGCCCTCAACATGGATGCGGTAGTCGCCTTCCCAGACGTGCTGATAGATGTCTGGGCGCTTCTCTAGATCCTCTAGCCTTGCCTGCTCTAGTACGTCAGGGAACCACGGATTGTCAGACCACTGGAGTTCAGCGATCTTAGCGTCCTTTGGTGGGTCCTCACGGAATCGCTTGTGCGTTGCTGAGTTCTTGCTCTCCGGGTTCCACGTCACCCAGATCTCTGAGTCGTGCTCTCGGACCGACGGTATGAGTTTCTGCCAGGCTGTCTCGCTGACACTCTCTGCCTCATCTACCCAGGCCAGTAACAGGCGTGACTTAGACTTAAGGGAGTCTACGTTAGTGCGGAGGCCTGCAAAGGCGTAGTTGATCCTGCCGTCCTTGCTGCGTATGTAACGCTCACCGATCTCGTAGTAGTCAGATAGGAACGACACAGAGCTGATAGCTGCCTTGATCTCCTCGAGAGAGGACTCACTGAGAGAGTTAAGGTGTTCACGTCCGCAGAGGATGATGCCTGCCCTGCCCGCCTTGCCTTCCTGGTAACCCCTTAGAGCTGTCATTAGAGCGAAGGTGCGAGTCTTGCCAGATCCACGGCCACCATAGGCACCACGGTATCTAGCCTTGCCCTCAAACACAGGCACTAGCTTGTCAGGGATATCAATCGTCGCTGCTGTCATCTGCCCGCACTCCACGCAGTACAATACTGGTCGGAGCCAATGCGCCGTCAGAGCTTGTCACGTCCTGCTCAACGCGATCTGAGTAGCCGTGCTTGGTCAGTATCAGCTTAGTGATAGTCGGGTTGAAATCGCCTGTTAGACCGTTAGAGAACAGCTCCTTGGCTTGTCTAGCCATGAGGCCGTCTAAAATGTCCAAAAAGTCTCTGTTTTCTGTCTTCCAGTTGTAGATCGTAGACCTTGATACATCTAGATACACAGCTAATCCCTCAATGGTTGGGATCACTTCGCTCTGTAGCATGTAGTCCTTAGTAGCATACTTAGCCGCCTTCTCTATTAGAGCGTCGGTCAGCTTAGTTGGCCTGCCTGTGATCATAGTCTTATTCCGTAGTGGCGTTCTAGGTGACGGACAATCTTAACTATCTCGTCGAAGTAGGTTTCTCTGTCGACAGGGTAGCCCTTGCTGCGTAGGACGTCTTTGATCTCGTCTCTGGTCAGCGGTATTGGCTTACCCTCATCGATTACTATCATTTCGGTGGTTCTGTGCTACTTGCCTTTTGGCTTTCGCTTTTTGCCTTTTCCGTACATGACTCAGTCTCCTGTTTGCCTTTGCCGAATATCTTGTCCCAGTTAGACTCGAACTTGTCCTTGTCTATCTTGAGTGGCCGTCTGCCTGAACCCTTACCCATATAAGTCACCGTGCTTAGGATCTGCCGCAGGATTTACCTGCCTCGAGTGCCTACTTACTTGGCTATGCCCGGCACATATACCTGTTGGTATCTTCTCAATCTTACCACCATTTGCCAAAAATTGCATAACTTCTTGATCTAACTGCTTTTGCACTGATCGCTTGTCAACAAATACTGGCGTCTCTCTTCTTCTAAAATCCATATGCCTGCTCTTTAAGCGGGTTCCAATCAGAGTTGTCTATCTGATCTATGCCCTTACGCTTTCTCTCGTCTCGTCTAGCGAGTACTACCTTAAGGTTCTTACGGTCGCTGTACTTCATTCGCTCACCACGCTCTAGGGCCGCTTTGGCTATCATGATAAGGCCATCGTCTGCGTCCCTGGTCTTCTTGAGCATCCAGTGAGGATCGTGCAGCATCTCTCGTTTTTCGGAGAATAGCACGTCTATTGGTAACCCTATAGCCTCTACAAGATCACGGCCATTGGCTAAGCACGAATGACAGTGAGCCAAGATTTTACCTTCCTTCTCTACGATAGACATTGACGGATTTTTGTCACCATGCACTGGGCAACATGCCGTATATTTGTCACCTGACTTGCGGACCTTATCAAGCCTGTCCAGAATTTCTGCGAGCATGTGCCCTCCTTATCATCTTATGCTTAATGAAGCCGAGCACGTCATCGCTCTTAGGCTTCCTTGGTATCTTGTCTATGCCCTTTGGCCAGACCTTAAATTTCTCTCTGTAGGTCCACGCTGCCCAACCTGCATTGAAGCCTTGGTCTAGGCTGTACCCGAGCAGCTCTTGATAGAACCGGGTCTTGTCTTCCATCGTAACCTTTTCGACTTTCTGTAGGATCTGGTCGTCGTGGTAGATAGACTCATTCTTTGGTATCTCATAGCCGCAGCCAAAACAGCGTCTGCCGGTAAACAGTGTGCTGCACTGCGGGCAGGTGTTCATTTTCGGCTCTTTCTTTTCTTTCTTTACCTGGTTCTCTTCCCTAAACTTCTTCTCCCCATCATCGAGGCTGACCGGGACGATGTCCTCTGGGAATCCGTGCTTGCGAAGGTTGCCGCTAAAATCCAGATAAACGCTATCCTTTTTGCCAGACGCTGTGCGCCATATGCGGCCTGCTCTCTGCACGAACAGCAGTTTCGATTTCGTCGGGTACATACAGCAAAGCAGGGACACCCCTGGGTCATCGTATCCGACTGAGAGAATCATTGAGTTACAGAGAAGCTGAAAGTCTCCTGCCTTGTGCGCCTCATAAAGTGCTATGCGCTCGTCCTCTGGCGTGTATCCAGATATATGCTCAGCAGTGATGCCGTTGGCGTTAAGTGCCCGACAGAGGGCCTTAGACTGCTCTATTGACGGCGAGAAGCATATGCCACGCCTACCCTTTCCGTGCAGCTTGATATTCTCAATGACGTCACCCTCGAGCACCGTGTCGGCCTCAATCGCCTTTGCTAGCGCCTTGGGGTCATAGTCGCTGCCGCCAGTAGGTAGCGCTCTAGTCTTAATCTTAGAGGTGTCTATCGTGTGCCCGGCGTAGTAGTTCGTCGGCACTAGGTAACCTTGCTTGATCAGCTCACGAGGTGTGATGGGCACCACCAGGTCGGTAAAGATCTTGCCTAGTCCTTTGCTCAGCGGTGTCGCGCTAAGTCCGCAGTAGTAGGTGCCAATATTCCGTCGGTCCATGAGTTCCTGAAGGGCACGGTAAACGGTGTGCGCCTCGTCAATTATCATGATCGAGTAGTCTGGGATATTCTTTTTGCGGATCAGTGTCTGCACCGAGCAGACTTGTATGAGGCTGTTGGGGTTGTAGCGGTAGTCCTGACCCTGCATAACAGAGAAGTCAGCGCCGAGCTGCTCCAGGGCTGTGCATGCCTGAGATACGAGCTTAATGCGGTCGCATACAAAGAATCCACGCTTGCCACGCTTAGCTGCCTCCATAAGTATCCAACAGGCCACTAGCGTCTTCCCGAATCCACAGGGTGCGCTTAGGATGGGTCGCTTGCCCGCAGCGAGGGATGCTCTGACCTGGTTAATCGCGTCAATTTGATGTGGCCTGAGTTCAATCATGATAGAAAATATGCCTGCCAATCTGCCGAGTAATGCTTAGCCTTTCGCCTTCTACCCAGTAGGGCTGCACGTCGTCCCGGTGGTAGTAAGTTGCGCCATTCGTTATATCCACGAGATTGGGCCAATTCACCGCAATACTGAGGGCTAGTGTGTATGCCGCTTCGTCTAGTATTACTTCAGGCCTACCGTCGCAGTAATAGCTGAAATGGCACTGATTTCGGACCATAGCACCCATCCAAGTACGCCCTTGCTTAACCACCTCACAGGGTGAGTTCGGGAATTTGTCAGATGCTACCCGGTTCATGATGACGTTAGCCACCGATACCTGGCCATCTAAAGGCTCAGAGCGGGCCTCAAAGTAGATAGCTGTAGCGATACAGGCTATGGCGCTAATCACTTGCACACCTCATTGTATGTGCGCTTGTAGTCAGGCCAACCCAGAGTCTTATCAGCCTTGTTGATCGCTACCATCTCACAGTACAGAGCAGTCTCGTGGCTCTCTATATCTTGATCAGTAGCACCTGCTACTAGCAACGCAGTGAAGAGGGCTAGAAATGCGGTGAGGGACCAGATGGTTTGAAGTAGGCTCATAGTGGCAGCTTCCCATTGTAGTGAAGGTCAATGCAGGTCTGAACGTAGGTTTTGAGAGCGCTAAACATTGCGTCGTGCAGCATTGCCTGAGCCTCTGTGCTGTCTTGCAGAGTTCCACGAAAGGCTAGCTTTAGAAGCGTATCAGCGAGAGTCGCTGTGCAGACCTCGTTAAAGATTACATTGTCCATGTGCTCGCCGCAGTCAGCGTAGCAGAACATATCAACGAGCATACCCTCTATGTCTTCATCAGAGACTATGTCCCAATCAATGTGGTCTTCACGCTCGTAGTGAGCCAGGCCTTCTGTCTTCAGCCACTGGATGACGTTAACGCTATGATCGAAGTTAGATATGGTTAGCATGTTGTTCTCCTTATGCCCCCGAAGGGGCGGTTGTTATATTGTTAGCTCGCCTTCATCTATTAGGGCTTCAAGCAAAGTTACCGCCATTGCGCGGCTATTTAGCCATCGACCGATTTTTGCGCCTGTTTCTGTGTTGGTGATATTCCAGTAAAGTGAGTCTTTCCAGATTTCAATATGCTCTGCGCCTTTTACTGCCCATTCGGCTGATGAATTGCCCATGCCATTACCAACCCATTCGCTTGCGTTTAGCTTTGTAAGTTTAATTGTCATGTTTTTCCCCTTGGGTGTTTTCGTTGCTGTTGGGATTATAATGCTACAACCAAGGATAAATGTCAACAGATTTGTTTACACTTTATTGGATCAGTTTGTATCAATTACGCAAATTTGCAAAGTGGCGCTAAGCCGTTATCAACATAGTAGGACAGCTCGTCCTCTAGGGTTGAAGCAAAGCGTTCCGGGCTGATTTTAAAGGAGCGTTGCTGTAGCCACTCTCGGTCAGACTCCAATACTAGCTTTCTGACAAAAGAAGGGCGCACACCTGCCGCCTTTGCGGTCTCGAAGATTACTGATGAAACGCTTAAATTTGTCATTTTGCTCCCTCTTGTGTGGTGCCCCCGAAGGGGCGCGATTATTGTTATTGAGCGTTATAAATTACTGTCTCTACTGATTGGCGAATGCCCTCCCAACCAGTCTGAGCAATTCTTACTGCTGTTGCAGCTTGAGCGCGAGTTGGCTTTACACCAAGCTCGTCAGTTGCAAACTCAGCAGCCTCTTGAAACGCACGTTTCCAACAGCAGCTAAACTCGTATGAAGTAAGAGCTGCCTCTGCCATTTGCTGAATTTCCCACTGTGATAAATATGCTGTTTTCATGTCCTGCTCCAATTAGTGTGTTTCCGTTGCTGTTGGGAGTATATTGCTCTAACCAATGACTAGTGTCAACAGATTTGTTTACATTAATTGGCATCACTTTGTATCAATTTGACGCTCTCTGAGAATAGCCTGCTCGAAGGCATGGCACTCAGGGCAGTACCATCCAACCCGGTAGGGCACATAGGTGTCGTCTGTAGATCGGTGGTTGAATCCGATTACTTCCCCGGCAGTCTTGCCGCAAGGGCAGGGTTTCTCTGATAGGTCTTCCATTCTGTTCTCCAAATAACAGGCAGCAGTGCCCATTTTCCCCCGCAAACACACCTACGGCATTAGGTGTTCTTACGCTCCTCGAAAGGAAGGCCACTAGACCTGGTACTCATTACGACGATCCACAATGGTGAACCGCTCCCCCGCCAGACTTAACTGGACGCTATTTCAATGCCTAACTCACGACCTGGTGTGTGTGTTTGCGGGTTCCTGTTGACATGGGCGGGTCAGCGCAGGAGTTTTAGGTCGCTCGTCTCTCCCATTTCTGGGGCTGATTTACAGGGTCAGCTAACCATGAGCCAAGAGTACGTCTGGCTTTGCCGCACGGTTATGATCAAATCTGGTAGAAAGATATGTTGATGAACACAACATATGGTGTACAATAGCCCTTGTCGGGTTTCTTGCTACACTTACTTCTCCGTAATGATCTAGCCGGAATTTAGGGCCTTAACAACCCACCGACATTTAACTTTTACAGATTACTCTTACGGAAATGATTCTGCAAGCGAAAATGTAAATTCATCAGTTATGCTTTAGCTATTTCTTTTTGTTGTTGTGGTATATTCCTACTAGGTTGATTTATTGTTCTCCCTTGTTGAATCAGCCTTACGATAAAAGCCATTTGGACCCAGGCGTCAAACCCTGGGTTTTTTTATGCCTAGTGGAGCTGATCAATTTCGTCAGACTCCCAAAAGTCTATCAGCCTCACATAGCAGTCGGGGTTCTCATCAAAGAAGTCTTGAGTGGTTGAAATCATCACGGCCATCGTAACAATTGCCCGGAAGTCTTCGTGATCAATGTTCTGCATGCGCTCGGTTAGCCAATCGTTGATCTCTTCAAAATCCATCATTTCGACTTCTGTTACTTCGCTCATCTGAACTTCCTCTCGTATAACCGCTTCCGGTAATTAAAGATCTTTTTTACCCGCTTCAGGTAATCAATAGTAAATTTTCGTGGATTATTACCCACTTCAATTTGCTCTACTCGCTCTGCGCCTATCCTGGCTATAAGCCCCTTACGGTACTCTACGACGTTGCCTGAGAGATACCGATTGCATTTGACGCACTGGCTATGGCAATTCAACAAATGATATCTAAGGTGGCTTGCTGAGCCTCGAGATCGGTAGTGCCCGGCGTCAAACTTGCCGCCCTGAACTGTATCGCCAGGTAAGCATCCACAGCTTATGCACTGCTTGTTCTTATCTCTAACACGGATGTATGCGTTGAATGCGACCTGGGCCTCTTTGATGTAATCTGAGGCGGTCTTGAGGGAGTCTAGCTTAGCCTTAGTGTCACGCTTAACGGCCTTCCTGGCGATCTCTTTGGCAGGCTTAGACTTGGTGAATTCTATTAGGTGCTCGAAGCTACAGAATGACTTTATGCCACCCATGACAGCTTCGTCCACCGGAACCTTCTTTCTGCAATGAGCACAGCGCCGGGTGCTACCTTTCATTGATAAACTCGGCGACCAGTGTTTTGAGGTCCTCTAGATCAGCCAGTAGCCGGTCCAGATCTCTGAGCTTATCCATAAACTCATCAACCTCGGCCTCGTCCATCTCTATGTTAATCTTCACGCTTATACCTCGAGCGGTTTTCAATGTGAGCTGCCTCAACGTCATCCTTACTTTGGCCGTAGTAAACGACTGCCAGATGCTCGTTGATTAGGGCCTTATTAACTGACCCTGCGTGATCACTTATGATTCCTAGGTATCGTCCGAACTTTCCTTTGCCTTGAGTGCTGAGAGTGTAAGTCCCGCCAAGCTGTAAGAATCTAGAGACAAATTTCTTTGCTGCGAGGCCCGCCGCTTTCTCTTCCTTGTCTCTGCTACGGCACTCGGGGCAATCAACGCCAAAAAGACGGATACGCTCATTATGAATCCAATGATTAAAACCAAGATCAATATCAACATCGATAGTATCTCCATCAACGACACGGACAATTTTGCATTCATATTCATACATGATCCCAATACCTCTCGAACTTAAGTGCGTTTATTGTTCTCCAGGCTCGCCTTTTGGTTACCGGGTCCATTGACTCCAGACGACTCTCTAGCAGCTTAATGCTAAACACCTTGCGGTTGACTGAGTAAAGCTTAGCCAATCTTTTGACGTCTTCAGGATACTTATACACAGTTTGTAAGTCTTTCATCTTAGCCCTGCCTCTGCTCTTGCGCGAGCATTCTTGGAACGCTCTGCCTCGAACTCCATATTCATCACCGTAAACTGGTGACGGAATCTTACAGCTCGTTCAATTGCTACCCTTAAGCCTTCAAGCAGCTCAACGTACTTAGGGTGAGCGTAGGCGTACCGCTCCTGCTTTGCTACAGGCATCTTAGCATCACTTGTTTCAGCCTCGATCATTAGCAGGCTCTTAAGCGTCTTACGGTACTCCATGAGGTGACACTTGTCAGCCTCAGCCGCTGCGTGGGCCTTTGAGACCTTTGCTAGCTTGTTGAAGAATTCTTCGTTCATATGCTATCTCCACATGTTTTTTGGTAAGCTCTCGGCACTCCTCTGGCACCTTGGCTAAAGCCTCTAGCCGCTCCTCTCTAGTCGTCAAAGTCATAATGTGAGCAGCGTATTGTCTCGGCCTCATAGTTAAATATCTCCGCTATTAATTCATCGCCCTTAAGCTCTTCGGTAGGTATCACTACATAGCCTCGGTTGGTGATTACGAGCGCGTGGTCTTCCTCTGCTCTCTGAGTCAGCCACGCAGCATCCGTAATAGCCTTTTGAGGATCTTGGAAAATCCTCTGGTGCTTCATACCTTACACATCCTTACAAACGTGTTCAGATTAACCCCCAGAGCCTCGCTCACCTCAGCGCAAACATTCAGCCTAACATCGGCCTGATTGCGTAAGTAATGGACGCGCTGCCTGTGGACCCCTAGCCTCGTCGCTAACTCAGCCGACGAGACCTTCTTCTTTTCTTGTAGCTCGATTAGAGCATTGCCAAAGTGAATAGCCACAGAGCCTCCTACCACGGAACGTCAGACGAGAACGGATCATCTACAGGATCAGCAGATGCTACAGGTGCGGGCGCAGAGTCTTGCTTAGGCTGCTTGCGCTTTACCTTGTGACGAAAATAGCCTTTCTTGCCATTTTGAGGCGGGTACCACTTTGAGTTTAGGAACAATGGGATGCCTTCAAAGTCTAGGCTACCAGTAAAATCATCCATCCAATCTTCTACTTTCTTATCGTTCTTAAAGGTTGCGCCGGTGTTAGTGTTGTCGTAATCCATTTGATTTCTTCCAATTTGAGTTAATAAAATTATTCAGTGCGACACAGTCGTCGCATATCAAGTAGTCTTTCTGGTTCTTGATTCTTGCAAGGCAGCACTCACAGGTCTTATTGCTTAGGCCTGCGGTAGCTGCTCTAGGCTTCTGATTCATCTCCACCCCCATTAGCTGTGCGGAATTCGGTAGAATGAATGACCTCCCGCTCCTTGGTAGTAAACGGACCACCCTTGCTAGGCGCTTTCCAGAGTAGAGTCTTAACGTCGTTGTCTAAAGAAAACCATTCCTCGGACGCAGAGCTTAGATCACCCAATGATATGCCTGCCTTAATAGCCATGATTGACTCGCCATAAGCTAGCATCGTAGCCGTGTTCTCAATAAGTAATTCGTAAACTTCTTTCTGAGATATTCCTGCTTTAGCTTCGTTCTGCTGAGATATAGCGTTTGCAACCTCATCAGCAGTAGCGTACTCAGTACCACCCAATCCAAACGCCGCAAGTGCTCGCCCAATAGCTGAGGTCTCGCAGTTCTCGACGTGTGAGGTCTTGTTGATGTTGGTAGAGCCACGCACCTCGTGAGCTAAGCCAGTAGCAATTAGCTTGCCGTTGTCGCTTATTGACGCCTTAACTACCACGTCTTCACCTTCCCATCGGACAATCTCTGTCTCAATAGTTAGGTCAGCTCCCTTTGAGCGGAAAGCAGCAACACGCTCTGCGACGGTGTGATATTCCTTGCCGTGGATATTTACAGGCATGACGGCTCTCCCTTAAGTTGCTCAATGCGAGTCTTAAGCTCGATGCGGTAGAGAGAGTTCATTTCAGACTCGTACTGCAAATACTCAGCAGAGTTCTTAGGATACGGATTAGCATCAAAGCCCTCACCGTATAGGTAATCTGAAAAGGCCTGAGCCTTGGGGTAGCTTTTGTGATCCATGTCGTTCTCCTTTTGTTATTGGAGAGGACAGTATATAGATCAGTTTACATCATCGCAACAGTTTTATTTACCGTTGCGAATCATTTCTGTTAACTCAATAGCTCGAGATCCGACCTGCTTCGCCCACAGTGAGCGCATAAACTCGTCGGCGCTCTGGCTATAGTCTGCCACCTCCATAGCGGCGAGCGCCTTCTTAAACAGTCTCAGGCGTGTAGCCCCAAGATTAAAGCCAATGTCTATCAGTGCATTCTTTCGCACATCGTCTAGGCTATTGAACCAAGGGTACTCTGCGCTTAGCTCTTTTATGACCCGGAGGATGTCACCCTCGAGCAGCATGTCTACCTCTTCGTCGCTGAGGCCTATGCCGCCATTGGGGTCTATGTTTCGACCTATGCCGATAGTCCAGTGACCCGCCGGGCACATGTAGGCAACATGACGACCATTTTTTTTGACTTCGCCCTCGTGGCGCTTGAGCATGTCTATTAGCAAACTATTCTTCGTCATCATAGGAATAATTCATCTCTTGGCAAAGCATTTGAGAGGCAGAGGATAAGACGCCGATTACGGCGAAGATAGACATTCCATCTTCTAGAAGTTCTGCAATTAGCTCATGCAGCCCTGTGTACATTCTTTCGGCTAGGACGTCCTGCTTATCGGTGGTGTTTAACTGTACGACATTATCGCTCATTTGGTCACCATGCACGGATCGGGGAGAATAATGCCGGTAGACAGAAGTAGGGCCGTTCTGGCGGCTTTTCTGAAGTATGCCACAGGTTTGCCGCAGTACATCTTAAAATCGCTCACAGCGCCCCTGGTGATGTCTCCTGGGTCGTATCCGTCCTTGAGGTTCTCTGTTATGGCGCAGCTAGCTGTTGCAGAAAACAGTAGTGAGATTGCAATAGCCCGCCATGTCGTGGTCGCTGATCGCATCACCTATACCTCTGTCTCTTCGGACAAACTTCTCTGGAGGGTTTATCCAGGTCTTACCCCAGTTATCGAAGTAGACCATAGTTTGGCCTGCGTCTGGGCAGAACCCGATAGAGGGGATTCGAGCCACCATGTCAGAGCCGTGAACAAATGAGACCTGAGACTTAAGGTCTCTCATCTTAGCCTTTGAGGGCCGCAGGAAGACGTTTGGCTTACCGAAGGTGATCAGCCTGACGTTAGGGAAGAATCGGCAGCAGTGAGCTGATAGCTCTGCTAGGGCACCGCCTAGAGAGTGGCCTACAAATATAATCTCTTTCTTGGGGTCAAGCTTAGATGAGATCTCTTTCCAGACCGACCTATGGGCCATCATGAACCCGCCATGCACCCACCGGCCATTGTAGCGCCAGGGGAATGCCGTCAGGTTAAAGATCCAATCTCTAGCCTGCTGTGTTCCCCGGAAGACTACATATTGGTGTCTGGCATGCTCAATGATATATGCCGTGGTCGAGGTCCCAGAACTCTCTATCTTGATAGCTCCGTCCATATCCTTGTCGTAGGCTTTGAGAGCGTACTTAGCTGCCTTCTTGATCAGTCTCTTGTTCACAGGTGATCTCTATTCGGTTAGGAGCCACAGAGGTCGCTACGGCCTCACGGTTAGCTAGGCGCTGCGTTTCTGGCAGGTCGCAATACTTCTGAACCGCATTAGATACAACATCCAATGACGAGCAGTTAACTAAGAATAGAACAGGTACGAGCAGTAGATATTTCATAATCACCCCATTGTGTTGAACCATGTCGTGATCCCGGCCACCACAACAACCCAGAAAAGACGCTCAGCGAACCGGCCGCTGACTGCATTTAGTGCCATAGCGTCTATCTTTGACTCTATAGCAGTTATCTTGTCATCAATAGCTGACTGACGTTTAAACACTGTAGAAATTTGCTCCTCAGCCCTAGCTAGGGAAATCATAGTCTCGCTAAGCCTGTCTATTTTAAGCTCTACTCGCGTCAGCCGGTCTTCCATCACATCACCACGTTTGCTTGATCGTACTCTCGAGGGATCTCGTAGGTGCAAGTCATCAGCTTGCCTCCCTCTGCCTTGTAAACAATTAGGTCCATCGTGTGATTTGAACCATATCCCATGCTTGAGTGCCAACGGTCCGGTGGGGGCAAACAACCGTGCTTGGACACTGTTACTCCCTCAAACTCTTGAATACTCTGGTGATGGAAATGGCCCACCAAGAATTGCCTGTGGGTGGTCTCACCCCAATCCTTTGGCATGTCCCTTGGCATGATCTGGGCAAGTTTAGCGGCCTTTATCTTATCGCCGTGGTGTATGCCGAGCAGCCACTTATTCCACCTCACATAATGCACATATTGAGATGATTTTAGCACATTTACCCTGGGTTCCTTTGCGAAGTAGGTTTCCAGAATAATCTGGACCGCCAGGCTAGTATGATCGTCATGATTACCTCTAGCGACCACCAAAGTGACGTTGTCGCACTTAGTGAGCATCTGCTCAACGCCGTTCATTAGAACCTGTGCGCATGCCCTGAGCTGATCCTCGTAAGAGCACGACATGTCTACTAGGGTGCCCTTCGTGGTAGTAGATGGGTTCGCTCGGTCTGAATGTGCCAGATCTCCTAGCGAAATTAGCAGCCCATTTTTCGCTTCCGGTATCTGCTGAACAAGCGTCCAGATAGCCTCGTCGATCTCTTGGGTGGCCTTACCGACATTGAAGTCTCTGTCACCTGTCTCCTTCTTGAACGCGAGCGCACCAACGTGTGCATCCCCGATTATCACCGACGGCAAGAGGTCATCTTTTCGGACCTTCTTGCCCTTAGCCTTGCGCTTGACTGGGATAACTCCCTTGCAGAGCTGCTCCACGAAAGCATTAAAGGCTTCTGCCTTCTCAGCCTCTGCGGCAGTCCTCTTCGTTTTTAGCCAGGTCTTGTTCCCATCTGGGTCTGCCGAGTACACAGAGCGACCGATCACTGTCTCACCTGGTCCCACTAGGTGGGTGCTGTCCCAGTGTTCTGTGTAGCCTGCACTGGCGGCGAAGTTTTTAACCGCCCCAATGTGGTCGCGTACTGTGGACGGAGAAACACCCAAGACACCCGCCGCTTTGGCAACCACTTCCCCGCAATCTTCCCACGCCTTAACGGCCTGGCGCTGGCGCTCAGTCTTAGCGTAATCTATTAGGCTCATTGGCCACCTTCTTTGTAATACTTCAGATCGGTTTGCAGGATCAAGACTTCTTTCTGCAATGCTATGACTTTTTCTTCTAGTTTTCTTATATCAGGAAAGACGTAGTTGTTTTGATTGCCCCTGAGACTTCGAGTTTCTTGAGCGTTAACATCTATTCTTTCACTGATACTAGCGTAGCCCCAGGTAGCAAACGCCACTATAGATATAATCTGCAAAAGCCAGACTATACTGATCGTTATCTCTGATCTGTCGTTTAGTTTTGGGGCTGCCATTATTCACAAGAGCCTAATAGCCTTTTACTAGCAGCTTCTTGTAGTCAGGATCTGACAGCTTGCGACGGATGTACTTGGCGTACTCTTGAGTGCCGATAGATGCACCGCACTCGCGTGACCATTGCTCAGCAATGACCAGGGGGATAGATCCTACCCAACGAGCTTTGGCATCGCCGTGCATCGAAGGGACGTGATCTCTTAAATCATGAATCTCTTTTAGGATTCCGCTTACGTCTTGGCTTCGGACTACCTGTATCTTGTTGTCCTCCGCTGTTATCTTCTCGTTTACTGACATCTTCTACTACCTCAAAGAAACCCGTTTCTAAAACCTTTTTAACCATCTCTGGAGTGACTTCAACAACATCATCCTTCTGGTAGCGAGAGCCATCGATCCACGGTTGGCGTGGAGTAGTGCATATAATTTTAGGCATTCTATTTCTTCTTTGATTTAGCGCCACTACACTTCCACCGCTTTCGGCTTAGGTTGTTGGGCGTGTTGGGGTCGTTCTGCTTTGCTTTCGATAAGCGCTTCTTGATCCCGAGAGATCTAGCGCAGTATGAGTCACCCTTACTGGTTCCGGGTTTAACTCTAGCCCCACCATCGCTAGCCTTACCGGCCTGACCGTAGCTGACCTTCTTGCCAGACGCTGTGACCTTTACTTTGGCCTTACCCTTTCTTGGTGTTGCCATGCTTACCTCATAGAAAAGGCCGAGACCCCCGAAGAGATCCCGGCCTATCCGACTTAGCTCACGTCAGCGATAACGCCGTGTGCTGCTTCGTTGTCTACCTGGAGACCGAACTCTACAGAGATCAAGCGACGCTCGGCATGGCCGGTACGCGCTAGAGGCTTCTGTGAAGTAGGCTTGAGGTATGCTACTCGTGCGTAGTTAGGGTCGAGGACCAGAACGTCGCGTGAGCGGCTGAAGCGTGAAGGAACAATCTGTAGCTCACCGAAGTCTGAAATGTAGACGTCGATTGCAGCGTTCAGCTTGCTGTCTTCTGCTTCTTTGAAGCGTGTAGCGTTGCCAGTAAAGGCAGAGATAGTCTGCTTCTGTGAAGGGCCACAGATTACGACTGAAGGCTCAGCGCCTTGTGTCCAACAATCAGCAATAACACTCTTGAGAAGTGCCTCAGTGATTGCTCGCTGTGTACCGTCAGTTGCCGCTGCATCAACGTAACCTGAATCACCAGAACCTGAAGTAGTGCCATCAGCACCACCAGTTCCACGGTTTGCGTTAGTGCGTAGGTATGCAGGCAGACCCGCAGATGAACGAGCTGTGCCAGACGCACCGGCAGAACCTGCTACGTTGTCACAGAGCATAGACTCCATGTCACGCTTAAGCTCTTTCAGCTTGTATGCGATCTGCTTGGCAGTAGTCTGTGCATCGCCTGCGCCGTTTACAGCGTTGGCAGTGTCAGACACTTCTACGACCTTGTCAGAGATCTGCGTGTAGTTGCCCTGACGGACAGCGTTAGTTGGTGCATCGTTACCTGGAGCAGACTCGCCCTCGATTACACGGTTTGCAGTGCTAGCTGCTGCTAGTGATACTACACCCCACTCGAAGTAAGTGTTGTCCACGTTGCGACGGCCAATAGCAGACATCACAGGTGTGTCAGTTGGAGAGATGGAGATCATCGCGTCTTGCAGATCTTCCTTGATGGTTGAGACGTCATAGGTCTCGTTAGTGTTAGCTGTTACGCCCATAATAGTTCACCTAAAGTAGTTAGCTTAATAAGAATTTGGCTACATCATCGATGCTGCCGGTCTTTTTCATCCGAGCTTGAGCGTTCTGCCTCTGCTTGGCTGCGCCTGTTCTACCGGTTTTCTTAGTGCCTGGTTTGACCATTGGTCGTGCGTTACTGGCTTTCTGCGTGGCCTTAGACTTACCCTCAACGAGTTGGTCGTACTTCATAGCCTTTTGCAGTACCAGGATCGCCCGGTGGTCCATAACCTCAGATAACTCTGCCTCGGAATAACCGAGCTTGCTACCGAACTGTACTAAGTCTTCCTTAAGCTTGGATGCCGTTTTGGCGTCTCCAAACTCTGGTATTACTTTTGCTAGCTGTTGCATCTCACCTTGGAGATAATGTTGCTGTGCAATTTGCATCTGTTGCTGCTGAGACTCTGTAACTTGCTGAATCTGATACTGCTGATTCTGATAGTTTTGCATTGCCTCATCATAAGATAGTTTCGCATCCATGTAGCCTATAGGGTCGTTGTTAAACAGTTCCCTAGATGGTGGCACAGGGGCGCTAGCTAGCTGACCAGTTTGCGCTTGCTGCAACAAGTGTGACAGTTGCTGTCGCTCATTTAAGAGAGCTTGGTATACACCTTCCGCTTCTTTCTTAGCTTCGGATGCTTCCTTCATTCCCTTTTGGATATAAGCTTGGCCACTGAAGGATTGCTTTAGGTCGTCTAGGGTTACTTCACGTTCCTCGCCATCTACTTTGACGGTGTAAAGTTCCTGCTGACCGGCGTCTTCAGCCTCTCCTGCTTCATCCTCATCTTGATCATCAGACTCATCTGGGGCATCCCCTTCATCAGCCGTATCATCAAGATCCTCTCCGTCCTCAGACTCATCTGCATCGTTAGACTCCGCTTCGGGTTGGTCTAGCAGATCTTCCTCGGTTGGATTTTCTTCACCTTCGTTGCCCATAATTAGGCTGTCTGCGACGGAGTCTATGCTGCCGTCCATATCAGTCGTATCCACGGTCCTGATTCCTTTTGTTACTTACGTTTCTCGAAGATCTTCTCGTCCGTTATAGCGGATTGGAGTCGTCCCTCGATCTTACCTAATGCACTCACTATGGAGTGCGCTTCTTCCCTGAGTTCTGAATCCGTCGATCCAGAGTTCAAGAAAATGTTGACCTGCTCGTCCCTCAGTTCGTCCATGACGGTCCTGAAGTTCTCATCTGCCAGTAAAGCCCTGGCTCGAGCAGCTCGCTGTTTAATATCCAATTATACACCTCTTGGAGCGCGTTGGAGCGTTCTAAGTTTCTCTGTTTCGACACTGGTCTCATACTTGCCTAAAATCTCAGCACTCTTGAGCATGAGGTCTTGGTCCATCTTATCACGCTCTAGGTCATCCTTAGCAGCAGCCTTAGCCATATCCATCTGCATCTTAGCGGCATCTGTTTCAGACTTAGCCTGAACCTTCATTTGCTCTGCCTGTAGATAGGCTTGGTTAGGATCTACCTGCTCTTGTGCTGAAGCTCTTTGCGCTTCTTCAGCCATTGCCTGTAGAGCCGCTTCAGTCTGTGGGTCCATAGGTGCGAAGTAGCGATCTGCATTGCGAACACCAGACATAGACAGGATGTCGCCCAGAGAGTTGCGGATCTGCGTCATGGTCACTAGACCATTCTGCGGGCCGTAAGTCTGGTACATCTGGATCTGATACTGTAGAGCCTGGTTGAGCGCAGCAATCTTAGTCTCGTCCTTGCCGGTGCCTAGACCGACGTTGATAGAGAGGTCCATCGCTGAGTTCCACACCCGAGGGTCAACAGGGATGAACCTACCATTGAGGCGCATCATCTCTTCATCGGTTGTGTTCTTAATCATGAGGTCTAACATCAGCTTAAACATCTGACGCATGCCGCCCTCTGCGAAGTTTCTAGCAATAACCTCTACCTGCCCGGCACCTGCCTGCATAGTAGTTGCTACTGCCGTCGCTGTGGCGTTCTGGAGAGCGTCCGGGTCTAGGCCTAGTGATGCCCTAGATACGCCTGTCTTCTGCTCTGTCTGCTCGTCCATGTACTGCATGGCGGGTAGTGTACTGCCTGCAATGAAGGGCACCGAGAGGTCTGCAATAGCGCCCATCTGCTTAACCCGGACAATCGCACCGATCTCGTTATTGAGCACGTCGTCCATGTTGGTCAGGTCTTCTACTACCTGCTGTCGTGGCTGATTGGTCAGGGCCACGTTGTCTAGCATGCCACGGAGCATTGATGTAGATGCGTCCTGGTCGTTCATGATCAGGTCAGCAATAGACCGGCCATAGAATGCGTGAGGCTCTGGGTCGCACTCAAACACGGCGAATGGCACGTTATCGCAAGGCATGAGGTCTAGCAGCTTGTAGCCGTTACCGCCCATTGTAAACTTGTGCAGCAGAGGTACGCCTGTGCCGTCCACATCAACGCGCATGTAGGCCTCAGTGATAAGGACCACTTTCATTGACGGATCGTTGTAGTCTTCCTCTGCACGGTCGCGTGAGTAGCCTCGACGTGCGAAGTCCTCCTCATCTACCAGGCTGTCAGTTTCTGAGATACCTGATAGCTCTGAGATCTCGTCAAAGTCATAACCCATAGCCACAACATCTGCCACGCGCATCTCTGTGCGGTGAGCCACTATGTAGGCGTCGTCAATGCTGCGAGCGTTACGGTCTACAAAGAATTCTTCTGGAGGCACAGACTCTACGCAGAGCTTGCCGTCGTCGTGGGTCTTGATGATCTTGATGTCGTGCTTGCGGGTCTGTACCTGCATGCCCATCTGGTCCATCTCAACCTCAATAACCTCTGAGTGCTCTATGACCTCGATGTCGTCCTCGTTAACAATGAGAGCGAACTCTTCGTCGTTAAGATTAGTGAACGTGTAGGTCTTGCCTGTCTGGTACTCTTCCCAGTAGATTTTTACTACGCCGTTCTTCTTGACCAGGGCATCGTGGAACACGTCAGAGAGAACCTTGTAACCGTTGATCTCGCCAAACTTCCAGTGCATGTAGGACGTCGCCTGCTCTGCTCCTTGGATGTCTTCTGCGTTGCGAGGTACGAACTCGACCGGGCGCTCAGTAGACAAGAATATACGCATCAGGCTTGGCTTTATGCCACGGATAGCATCACGGACCTTGGTAGCCACCACTCGTGAGCGGCCATCCTCAAAGCCTAGATCTGTCTCGCCATCGAAGTAGCGTTGCGCCTTAATGCGGTCAGGTGCTATCTCACTCTCAACAAAGTCCACCGCATCAGTTATAGCCGTTGCTACAATGCTTTCGATTTCGTCATCTGTAAGTTGCTTTGGCTTCATTGATTACCGCCTGTAATTCCACTTAGTAAGCCTACGCTCTGCTGAGTTGTTGCTCGCCTCGCAGCAGGAGCCACTTGAGATATCCTGGTAGAAATCATATCCATCAGCCTATCAAGTGCGTCTTTATTGTTTAGAGCATCCATAACAAGAGATGGATTATCTGAATACATAATATCAACCACACCCATCCGCTCCGCATCGCTTAGTCCTGGTGTCTCTTTGGCAATCATCTTAGAGACCATGCCCACTATAGCTCTAGGATCAAAATTAGCGGCCCTGCCCATTTCTTCTAAGCCGACATTCATTCCAGATGCTGCTCGCTGCCTTCTTAGAAGCTCAGTTGGAGAGCCTGCCGTATTAGGTAGCTTAGATGCTATTTCCTGAGATTGTCCTGCAATATCTAACTGCCTAGCTACACGGTCAATATCTTCTTCTGGCAATACCACTCTAAGCAGATCGCCTAACTGGGTATCTTCTTTTGCTAGATTGCCTAAAGTTGTTTTAGTCCTTCTAGCTTTATCTCTGATCGCACTCATAAAACCTGCCCGAAAAGCCTGAAGCTTTTCCGGAGATTTTTGTAGCTCCCGCATCAAGAGCACGGTCTCGTCTACGTTCTTGCTTAGAGATTTTGCTCCATCCTCAAAAGCCTCGCTGACTCCGCGCCTCATGCTAGCGCCTCGTCTAGCAGCCGCTAGTTCTGGGGAGAAATCATCTATAGCAAACTTCAGAGCAGCAACGTCGTCTCCAACCGCAGCGCCCATTGTGCCTGCGCCCTCTCTAAACTCTTTCCCGCTTAGATCCCTTATCATGCGATAGGCTATCTCTGCGTCCTCTAAGTTAGGCATGCGAGCAAAAGTGATAGCTCCGTTATCGCCTGTAGTCAGC
>JACKZZ010006100.1_pt1 | contig 26319 bp, 15 predicted proteins | sample 8027871 | NCBI WGS metagenome assembly JACKZZ01 (sample SAMN15724774, study PRJNA655200) | protist metagenome | isolation source: fluorescence activated cell sorting (FACS) single amplified genomes of... | place: USA: West Boothbay Harbor, Gulf of Maine | collected 2000-07-19 | reverse complement strand
CGAATCTCAGCACGAAAAGGGTCAGAAATAATTGAAACAGGGCCCAGGTCCGAGACAGACTCCGCCTACCAGGAACCGTTTCGAGCCCATCTTACTAAGCAATATTCTATCGCTTAAAAAGAAAGAACCGTTTTGGGCCCGGTTCCCCGCCTATTAACAGGAGCCGCTTTGAGCCCGGTTCCCCGCCTACCAGGAGCCGCTTTGAGCCCGGTTCCCCGCCTAGCAGGAACCTTTTTGAGCCCGGTGCCCCGCCTAGGAGGAGCCTTTTCTTTTTTTGAGCCCGGTTTCCTTTTTACCAGGAGCCGCTTTGGCTTTGAGCTCGGTCGCGCGCCCTGCTCACTCACCATTGAGCACCGGCTGGAGCTCTGGGCAGCAAATCGATGCATTGATTGGCCAAAAGTTCCTGGTAGGCGGGGAATCGGGCTCAAAACGGTTCCTGATAGGCGGAAAACAGGGCTCAAAACGGTTCCTGGTAGGCGGGGAACCGGACTCAAAGCGGTTCTTTTTTTTTAAGCGATAAAATATTGCTTAATAAACCGGTCGCAAAACGGGCCCTGGTAGGCGGAGTCTGTCACCCGGGAGACAGACTCCGCCTACCAGGACCTAGGTCCTGTTTCAATTATTTCTGAATCTTTTCCACGGTAGTGAACCATGTTTTTCAGATTTCAGATCTTTCGACAGATTTTTGTGCATGCAGTCCATATTTCTGCGGAGGACACGAGATCCAGTGAATGAAAATCCATAGTTTTGTTCGGGGTATTTTGTACAAATATTTGGGGTTGTTGCAGCTGTATCAGTGAGCTCCGGGCTTTTCAGAAAGAGCGTATCACCTCCGACGGTATGTCCGAGCAGGAAGCAGTGACGGCAAATCCCGACCCCACGACGGTAGAACAGAACCGTCTGGGAGGATCCGGATCCGGGCCGTTCTCCAACTCTCTAGCGAACGACTACCCGACGGAAAGCTGTTGTGGGCAATCTGCGCGGTTGTGTGTCGTTTACGGCGGCTTTGCGTTGGTGTTTACGGGGGCTTTTCTCGTCGGTGCACTTAACCACAGTTTGATCAAGACGACAGAGCTCGAAGCAAAGCTGATCACGAACGTGGACCTCAACCTGAAAGGGACCTGCTGGCACCCATTGTATGAGGACGAGTCGCGGCCAGTTGAGCAAGCGTGGGCAGAGGTCTGGGTCCAACCGGGAGCGGAGGCACAAAAACAGCGATGCGAATGCAGACCCACTACGGATAGGATGGACGCGCGATCCGGGCACGTGTACAGCTCCCGTGGTGCTAGATATACCGACTGCATACTGGAGGGCGAGGAGGAGTGTAACGGACAAGAGCCGGGAGCGGGCAAAGAGCCGGAGGCCGACTGCACTTTTAGAAAGGGAGGCGCCATAGGTGGCATAGGTGGGAAATGTGTCCGGACTGGCGAAGCGATGACCGATTGGGCAAAAAGTTTGAGCCAGACAACGAAGTGGAAGGGGTGGAAATACCTGCATTGGGGCATCAACACGTTCATTTTCATCCTTGTGTGGTTGTTGATTATTGGACTGCTCCTGCTGGCTCGCAAGTTCGTGGAGGCGGAGAGGATTCGGGAAGGTATTTCTCTACATTGGATGTGTCACATTCGTGCGGATGATTCGTCATCCTTACTTATCATCAATCTCCATAGTTGTCAGGACAGAAGTTGGATCCACTCAATAATAAACGTCAATCGTGGTTCCAAAACAACTCCATTTAATACTTGTCCAATCACCTCACAGCGCCCCAGTTCGGTATTCCTCTGTCATCTACCGCGATCGGTCGTGACGGCAGTCATCAAATCGATAGCGCCCTGCTTCATACGGAGCGGTTGTTGTGCGCCACCGCGATAATGAGTTTTGTCCTGATTTTGATGTGCGTGGGCGTGGGTGTTGGATTTCAATTGACCTACCTCAACTCCCCAAGCCCGGTTGGAAGCAAGAAGAACACAGGCTCGGAGTTTTTGGCTTTCGCCATGGAGCAGCAGCTAGTCAGTTACTCGATGACAATCGCGTGTGAGGTCTTCCCGTTGTCGATTATTGTTTTTGTCTGCAGCTGTACCACTCGGACGTCGTTGAAAAAATTGCGGGAGCGCTCGTTGTCGGAACTTACCGGAACGGAGGACGGTAATGGTAATGCTGCCAGATATGGGGCGATATGAAGATTCAATCTCTTGGTTCTGGGACGGAAGAGCATCGAGTTTTGAGTAGTTCAGTAGTGAGCATGGAAATTTTTGTGTGCGATTTGTGGTTCACGAAAGCTATCAATGAAGTTTAATGATGTATTGTAATTTGGTCCGACACAGAGGAACAGTGATGCTGTCTAATCTAGAAAATAGCTCGTACATCAAAGATGATCGCCGTTGCCGTTGATGTGAGAATATAGTTGGTAGATGTGAGTGATCACGACGTTGGAATGCATTTCTAACCTCTGGATAATAGCCACTATCAAGCGAAAAAAGCTAGCAGGTGCAAGGAAGAATGTCAATCTGTGCCTCGCCTAAGTTGAGGCAAACACGAAAACTTTGTACGCGCGGTTGTTTCCCCGCAACGCAATGTGCAGAGTTCAGCTTAATGGAGACTCTACTAGCTTGCCATTTCGAAATTCACTACCCATGTAGTTGCGACGTGTTTTGTTTCATCACAGAGGAATGCCTGGGAGAATAAGTAGGGAGAGAAGACGTTTTATTTTTCCGCAGCTAGGGTCTTTTCTGCTAGCAATTTTTTCGGCTACGAGTAGTATCGGGCGTTACATCCTCTCTGTTCCTCGGAGTATCCTTCATACGGTGTTAAGCATTCTGACATTTTCTCGCAACGCAATCATTCTTCAGAGTCGTCGCTAGAGTCTGCGTCTGACTAATAAAATTCATTGGCATGGCTTTTATGCCAGGCATCACAAGTTCAACTCCGTCGTAGGCTTAGCCAAATCCAACATGGTCGTGCGTCTTTTTTCAAGTCTCTATTTTCTTGTCCTGCAGTGTAGCGAAGTCGGAGTATTTTGGGGAGATGGCATCCGCATTTTCTCAAGGAGAACGAAGGGGTTGAGCAAAGATCCTGCTACAGCGGGAGAGGAGCCTACTGCAAGGGATCAGGAGGCGCTCTCGTCGTCGGTCTCCGAAACGAGCATTGATGGCACAGATGCAGATCTAGAAGCTGCAGATGCAGATTACGAAATTGCAGGTGCAGATGACGAAATTGCAGATGCAGATGCAGAAACTACAGGTGCAGATGATGCGGAGACAGAATATTGCTATGAGCAACCTACGAGTGACGACTCAGAGTTTTTTGCAAGTGACGAAGAGTTTCCAATTGACGAGGAGTTTTCAGATGACGGTCAGTCCGATCATTCCGATGGGTTTGTAGGTTTCAGCGGGATGAGGGCAGACCAAAATCGTACGGCGGATGCACAAGCAGATTCTTTCAACGGCGAAAATCACGTTCATTTTGTCATCGAGCACAATTCCGACAATAGTCGTTCTCATGGGGGTCATGACAGTTTTTCCGCTCACAATCCTTCCCGTCATATCTCCCCTCCAGACCCAACTGCGGCATCCATCGAGGGACTGGGGTACGTGGGTTGTCTGCGCATAGAGCACGATGATCTTCGAAACGAATTGTTGGCAAAGGAAATCAGCGTTTCAGGCGGAAACAAGACGCAAGAGGAGTGTGCGATGCTATGCAACCCAAACGTTTCGTCCTTCCAAGGAATTCATGCCATGCAGGCGGTGTTGATGAACGGGCCGGAGAAGTGTATCTGCTACAAGAATGCGTTGGATTTGGGAGACAAGTGGTACTTCGTTCCAGCTCCCGACGATATCGCCTGCGAGGCGAAAACATGTTCCGATGGTCAACCGTGTGGCGCAAACAAGCAGCTGGGGATTTTCTCCGCATACAGATACACACTGGTTGGGTGCAACGAGGAGGGAGGTATTCAGCAATTTCGATTTTGGTACATCAGCACTAGATTCCTGCTACGTCGAGGAGGAGAGGTTTGTTTCTTAGACACTAAATAAAACCACAACATAATAATTCCAACCAAAAAACCCAATGAAAACAGTCCCCACCACCACCACCACTACGACGACGACACTTCCCCCATTGATGAATGTAAAGTTCCGGTTAAAAGGCAAGAGGGGCGACGAACGCGTGTACATCAGGGGGATTGGCAACCGTCGTATCGGGAGACGTTGGAAAAGCTTTCAGTTCCGATCAGCCTATCGAAAGGGCCAAAAATTCCGATTCTACATCAAGTTTAAGAACGACCACGGGTCGGCCCGCGATCTGTATTTCAAGCCAGCAGGAGCGTATTCCCACAAATTGAAGATTCACGCACCGTGGCCCTGTCCGTGGGGCTACAGCAATTGTTGGAAGGTGAGGAAGGGATATTTTTATTGGGGCGGATGGTATAGACTCACGATTTATCCCTGATAATAGGGGTGGAGGCGGGGATTCGACATTCCGACGGGGATTCGATCCCTTCGATGAGGTTTCAATGGAAGAGTGGAGGAAAGCGATGTAATGACAAAGATAATGATGAGTTAACGGATCAACGGGGAGTTTACAAGAATTTTATCAAAAATTTTGTGAAAATATCGATCGTTCAATGCAGACGGCAGATGGCATAGCTATACCTGCTCTCGTGAATTGTGTTCCAATTTTCAGTATGGCAGCGTCCAGCGTGAATTTCGCGATTCATTTGCAGCTTCTTGTCAAACGGATCTTGTTCTTTGTTTGTGCGAAACAAGTATCTCATCATTTTGTTTTGACATAGTTTTGGGTTGCTCTCCACGTCAAGTGTGTCGCAAGTTCTGAAGTCGACATCGTTTTTTGAAAACAATAGCAGACTGATCAAGTTCTCAGTTTCTCCAGATTTTTCTTCATCGACTATTCTTCTGCAGATACATTCCAAGTTCAAAACACGTATGGCATAGAAGAGTTGGAATTTAGCTCTATTTCGGTAGTATTATTCCATGATTCCGTGATCATTACCAGATGACATCATCAATAGAGAGTAGGTCGGGCGGAGTTCTGCTTTTTGCAGACCCGAAGCTAGTAAAAATTGTGCTCGTATTCTTGTTAATACTCAGTCATGTCGTTTCTCCGGTTCTCGGTGCATCCCCTCGAGCCGGAAGGTTGTCCAGACAGGAGATCGTACAGAATCGATTGAAGCCACGGGACCCGCGTGGCATCGAGGGAATTGTAGACGAATTTTGTCCGATTTGTTGCGAGCCGATGCTATCAGACGATCATGGTGACGTGTTTCTTCCCTTGGTCTCGCGTTTGGCAGAAAACATTCGGCGTGAAAGCATTTCAGCATCAGTGTCCTCGGAGCGGCAGGAAAGACGTGAAGACACATCATCAGATGATTCTTTCCAGCGGTCGTTGCGTTTCAGCGTGATTATCGACAACTACGACGATTTTCTGAAGGAGTTTGGTTGGTCCGAGCTCTGGCCGCCTGGTAATGCTAGTGCTACGACAAGTATTATGTCAAATAAAAATACGGCCTCCTCCACTGCGAGGTCCTCCACTAGTACGAGGTCCTCCACTAGTACGAGGTCTTCCACTAGCACGGGATCCTCACATCAAGCAGCAGGTCCTCCTCCTGAGCGGGAGAGAACTTCCAAAGCCGAGCGGGCACAAAGGAATCTGAAGAAACTCCTCGCGCGACAGCGTGTTCTTGTCGGAAGTGAAAAGACTGCTTCGGAAAAAAGTCACGATGATGATGGATCCTCTACTAGCTACGTGAATTTCACGTATGTTCTACCCTGGCAGGTGTGGGGGATCGCGTGTCAAGGGGCAGAGCACTCTTCTCGAGGCGAATGTGACCTAGGTGCTATTGTGGCGGAAGAAATTGCTAAAGTTGGCGAGGAGGGCGGTCTGTCGTTGGAAGAGATTGCGGAGATGGCGGGGAGCAGTCGGTTGGCGGAGAATGAAGATGAGGACGGCAACAGCGAGAATGATGTTCTTGAAGCTCAACAAGCGGAGGGCGACAGTGACAGGGTCGTTGATGGTAGTCTCGAACTGTTTATCGACGGCAAGCATTTGCTCGTTCGGCTTCCAGTACTTTTCAATCCTGATACACGGACCGCAAGCTGCGGTCATTGCTACCATCTCAAATGTTGGCAGAGCAACTGCCAAAACTGGCAAGAGAAGTGTGTCCAAAAGTGTGATTTCGACGTCAAGAGCAGGCGTCGGAATCAGAACGCTCGGACAGGCTCTGCCGCTTACAGGCAGCGGACTGTGGATTCCGTGAGGAGTCGGTTAGACAGTTTGTTCGGAGATGTGGAACCGACGGTGTTGAGGCACGTGGACGGATGCTTCTATGGGATCGCAAATTTCGCGAGAAGGATGCAGCGAGAGACTCCAGGTGAAGATTTAGCACCTTCCTCTGCAGAAGGGCGGCCCCTTGTAGCCGGTCAAGAAGATGACGAGGATGCAGAACAACAGCAAGCGCCGGACACTCGCACGACGCACACAATGTTGACAACACTAGCGCGTGACAATAGTAGTGGAGAAGAGCTCAGCCAAAGTAGGACTATCCTCGTGCATGTTCTTAGTGATATTAATGCTGATCGAGGCGGCCGCAATCGCACACCGCACACGCGTCGCAACGCGCGTCGCACTTGCGCACACCGATGCGCGCGTTCCTTGGCGCGGAGGTCCATCAATTGCAGCTACTATCTTTGTTTGGCGCTCGGTATCTGGCTGAAGGTCATACGTGACATGACGGTGCATTATTGCGGATCCTGCCTGTATTGCGTGCGTGCCATTATCTTTGATGTGTGTCACGTCGGACGGTATGCCACTGCTATGTGGAACCCCACGGAGGAGAATTGGTGGGGCACAATTCCTGTGGGACACACAACAATCCTTGGCCCTGGCGAAAACGGTTCTTCTGGCGAGCAAGACGGTTCCCCCAGTCCAGATTTCCGCTTCCACGATCTGGCAGAGGCGGAGCGGTTGCTGACGCAGACGGTCATGGGAACATCGATGCCATCAACGAACTGGGGTTTCCTTGCCTGGCCCTTGGCGCGAAGGCGACACAGTTGCTTGAAACCAGTCGTCGATGACCTTCTCGTGGGCGTAGACCGGCGAGGGCGGGCGGTTGGCCGATTATACCGCAGGCTGGGAGTGGTGGGAAAACGCATCACTCGTGTGCGCCAGAATCTGCTACGGCGTTGGCGGAAGACCGCCGCAGACTCTTTCGGGTCTCCGAGTCGTGAGGCGCCTTCGTTCTTGGGGACGTTCCCACCGATGTGGGTGAAAGACACGGGTGCCGGGGGTGGAAGAATTCAGCAGAGGAACATTGAGAATCCATACTACGTGGCTCTTGTAGTACCGATGCCAGGAGATGATGGAGGAGAACTCCTGCCCCTGCGCGGAGAAGATCTTGAACCGACCCAAGATGGTAGTGGCATTGTTTCGACAGAAGATGATGACAGTCCTGTGGAGCAGGACGATGATGTGTTGCTGATAGATGATCATTATTCCGCTTCGGATCGTTCTGCGTCCACTCTCTTTCCCGCGGAGGACATAGAAGCTGCGGTAGAGCAACAAGATTCGGGAGACGCAGAATCATCATCGTCGTCAAGTAGCAGATCAATACCCTTGTCGGTCATTCGCGCAGAAAACGAACAGCGCAGGAGCGAGATCTGCATGCGAGATAATTGCTGCAGGCGAGTGTCCGTGTGGCGAGGTTTATTGTGGGGCATGGCGACAGTGTATGCATCTCTGGAGTGTTTGGATCGCGGACTGTGGCAGAATCGGGATTTTTTGTGTGGATCCGATCTCTGGAGCATGGCGATGGCCGACACCGAGAAGGGAGTAAAGTCAGACGCTTCTTCAGAGGCTGCAACAAACGCGAATAATATCTCCACTTCATCACACCCCGACCGAGAACAACATGCATCATCATTGACAGCCGAGAACGGCACATCCTCCTCCTGGAAGTTTCTCAGCGAGAAAGTTTTTCCACATTCAATGCCCGAAGTCGTGTGTCCAGGAGGATTCCTGTGTGTGATAGACAGGTCTCTCGGGCTTAACATGGTTTTCGACCTAACAAAACGGCACATTAAGATAAAAAGTGGAGAACGAAGCATCTCCAATGCCAGCGTCTTTGCTCATCACGAAAATGATGACATGGAATTTCCGAACATAAACATAGAAGCAGTTCTACTATCACGCGAAAAAAAAGCAAAGTCGGTCTCCTCCAGTCCCAACGGGCCGTCAGTGTCGCAAGAACCCCTTCCTTCGAGTAGTACGACGCCTTTGGGCTTCCAGGCTTTCAAATCCCACATTCAGGAGTTGTTGAGGAAGTTATTGAATCGGGTGTTGATCCCTGTCAGCGGTCTAAGGCGCGAGCTGTTATTTCGAGAGCATATGTTTGTGGAGAGACACATGCTATTCGATGCCTTCAATACCCTCAATCAAGCCCTGGAAAAAGTTGAAACCACGAACACGACAGGAGCCGAAGGCGATGATATGCTAGTCGAAGAGTCTCCCTTTGAATCAGATTTCGTCGCCATAGGCAGGAAACGGTCGGAGGTCGATGCCAGCGCGAATGAAAAAAGCGCAAAAATACAGACAGAGCAAAGAAACGAAACAGCAGGTCTGGAGCGAAAAAACGAAACAAACAGTCTGGAGCAAAAAAACGAAACGGAAGAAGTTCCTCCAGGAGTTGCATTCGATCGTCCGGAGGAAAAAGTTCCTCCTTTGACATTGCGTGTGTTTTCGTCTGCGGAAGTGTCTGAGATAGTGGACGGTTTCCAGGCCGCGGTCACCCACCGTTTCCTGAAGCGCGAGCGTGAGGCGTTGTTGCTCGAGATGGCGATCCGCAAACATCTTCTGTGGTTCCCCGTGTTCTTCCTCCTGGTAGGGCGGATGCTCAAGGATTTCCATCCGCGATGCTCGCAGTGCGCTTTTCGAGGTCCCGCGTTCTTCCTCTACGAGCTGAAGCGAAACGCGCGGCGCGACGTGGATCGGTTGGCTGTGAAATTTGAACGAGTGCAGAGAAGGTTGGCGGAGAATTTCTCGAGGAGTTTCCATGCAGAGTCGGCTGATTCTGATAATAGCGTCGATCGTTTCATTTCATTTGTCTCGGCCCTTCAAGCTTCATTTCGCGAGTTGCAGGACGGTGTGCGGCGTCTCTTCTCGAAATTTCGGCGCATGCGGGAGCTGCGCAAAAAGTTGATTTGGAGCGGTCAAGGAAAGCAATCGTTCGGTCGAGGCAAGCGTAGGGGCGGCGGGCGCGGAAACTATCATGTCGTGAGCAGCGAGACAACAGTTCTCTCAGCGGAAGAAATCATGTCAGGAACTCGGAATAATAGCTCGTCGTCACTGCCCCCCGCCAGCGCAGTAGTGTCTTTAGTATCAGTGCCACCATTGTCCTTCTTGTCAGCCGAGGGAGTGGAACCTTCTTCGGCAGCGGCAGGAGTGGAAGAAACAACTACTAGGGCCACAGAAGATTCATCAGTAGAGCAGTCGCGTCACGAACAACAAGTATTTCCAGCAGAAGAATCTGAATCTGATCAGCGCGACACTCACAGGGGCAACATCCTGATCTCCCGTCTCCCTTCACGTCCGTCCATCTATTTCATGTCGCTTATCCTCCAGCTGCTCACGCATTTGTTGTTCTATGCCGGTGAGATTGCGTCGATCGCTTTTGGCGCTCTGTCCTTCTACACGATCTTGAATGACTGGGTGGCCGTTGGCGCCGGACTGGCGTGCACAGGGTGCGAGACGTTTTCCTGTTGCGCGTGCTTTTGCGGCGGCGCTTTCGGCTGCCTCGCCTGGGACGATGCTGTCCTCCATCCACAGGATGACTACGCGTTGCTGGACGAAGAGGAGGAGCGAAATCATGCGGTTGAGGACGGACAAGAGGATGTTGTACCCCGAGGGGAGTCCGACCGAGGCGATCATCAGTTCAGTTTCGCCGTTGGTGCTGCTCAGCGGTGCTCTGAATCCAGTGTCAAGTCACATTTCGCGAGACTGATGCGGGAGATCGGTCGGAGGGAGGACGCGGAGGAATTGTCGATGGAAGAGTGGGACGTCACGTTTAAAATATTGGAGTCCGTCGTTGAGTCGTACGTCGGGGACGAGGGGGAGACACTGTTTCCCAAAGACAGGGGGAATCCGAGCTCAGACACAAATATGTCAGACACAGAGGCTGAACTTCCGAGAGACGGAGATGGAGAGATGGCAGAGAAGACGGAGATTGATGGTCCGCCGAGCCCAGAGATAGTTCTGCCTGCAGTTCGAAAAATAATGCGCATCTCGGGGAAATTGACAGGACATGCGCGTCCGCGAGGGTCCGCTGCAACAACCGAGCGGGAACATGCCCGATCAACGACAAAGTCTTCCCAATCCACACCGAAGAAGATTCATGACGCTCCCGTACAGGACAGGATGATGGCATCGTTGTAGGAATGCCACACATGGCTCCTATCAATGTATAAAGTAGATGGATCATGTGTCAAGAAAGTATTTGAAGTATCCCCTTTCGCCGTTTTGCCTCCACAAGTTCACCACCTGAGTTACCACCTTCGAATCCATACGCGACCAGCATCATTCAGCTCTGGTCCCGGCCAAATGTAACCAATATCCAGAGTGCAATTTAGAACAACATGCATTTGCATGATTATCTGCATAAAAGCGGTCACAAGTTTTAAAATCAAGTAGTATTAAGACGACGAGAAGCAGTACGTATGCGACAAGTCGGTCGTCATCGGTACGACATCTCAAGAATTAGTCATATGTGTACAGTGTTGTGCATCCCATCTTACATCGTTTCTGCCATAAACATCGAGTTTATTTGTCGCTATTTTGCACAGGAGCAACACAGTGAGAACTTTCTGTCGTTTCATACGACGGGATGATTCTAGACGCATTTATTCCCCCGAAGCACGAATGCGCACATTTCTCTGAGCCATCTTTGTCTTCGGAGAGAGATTACATGTTCAAAGTATTCATATCCATTGGGAAGTCGATTCGTACACTTGAGCCTCTAAGAGTTTTTTGGGCTCATCCGTCTTGGTTTATCTTTTCCTAATGGTTTTCGAACCATTTCTCACAACTTTTTTATTTCAATCCGTTTTTGCGGCCTGTTCTAATCGATTTATCCGTCGTAATCTATCCGTTTTCTCTTCACATTTCATCGTCAATGAATCCGATCGTGAATATCTCGCAGACCAAGATTACAGTACTATCTACCAGGGTAAAAGTCCATTGCTCTCTCAGTCATCGTAAAAATAGTCGTGTTAAAAGCATTGGCTCAGAACTTGTGTAATAAAAGTAGACACTGCACAACATCAGACATCTGTTGATCTCGAGCTGTTTATTTCTTCTGCTAAGGGGTCATCATTCGCCATGTTCTTCGTCGGATCAGTCGCTTTCAAGATGTGCCTTCGTCTCGGGCAAATGTTGTGGTTCTCCTCATCATCGTCTGCGGTGGCCATGCGTGCATACTCCCAGCTTAATAATCCGAGGGTCGTCGATGCAGTGACATCATTGAGCGGCGATGCGCTCTCGGAGCAGCTGATGGTCGGTCTAGGAGGCGTTCCCGGGTTATCGAGCAACCCCTTCCGAGTGCACGACCAACCTGGTATACTCGACGAACAACACGAATCCATCCAGGGTAGCGAGGTTTTTGGTGAGGACGGCAGGTACTACGTTCAGACCTCGTTGCGTGGAATTTGGGAACCCGGCTTCGGGCAGGCTCCAGTTGCGATCGCAGAGGCGGAACAAAATGCTGTTCTTGCTGGACGCCAGATGTGGTCGTTGGCGAGCGCAGCTGGCAGGTACAACCCTCAGCGCTCGACCCGCACAGGGTTCTTGCAATTTCTTGGGCACCACACAGAAGACGTGATTCTTGCGGCAGCACGCTCGGTAACTAGCGTTGAAATGAAAGTTGACATTGACAATTTCTCCGACAAGTTGCGAAAGGAGTTGGGCATCGCGCGATTCGACCTTGGTATCAACGTTGGCAGCATCGCTAGGGGTCGCACCTTTCCCGATCGCACCTTGCGACTGTTCGGCACACTGGCGGCAATGCGCGACAGGTACCACGCGGAGTTGGATGGTCGAATTCAGGCTCTTCACCAGCAGGAGAGCGACGATATTCTTGTGCTTGCCGTCTTGTCCGCAGATGGTCAGCGATTGCTGTGGTCTGATGGCGCCACGAAATGGAGAAAAGAGATTTTTCACTCGGTGAACGACCGTCGAGCGCTACCGCCTACACGAGCTGAAATCGAGCCGCTGCTGCTCGAGTCTTCGAGTGGGACGCCGGGTGCGATGGGGCCTCCGCGTCTCGGCCCGCTCCTTGCGGGACCGTGGGTCGATGATGTTGGGAAGTTCAAGTGGACAATCGAGGACCGTCGCACAGGCCCGGTATTGCACAGTGTGGCGGCCATCCATAACGACAACGAAGACGGCGCGGGCTACAATGTAGACGGGCGATTCGAGCGAATCCACAGACCTGACACGGAGATCAAAAACCTGGAGCATGCGCCGGAATCTCATGCGCTCCATCTTGTGGGCTACTACGACTACGATCACATTCTGAGCACTTTCCTCGACGCCAAAAACAAGTCGTTTCCGAGGGAAAGAAGTCTTGCTCGTGTTCCGGAGAATGGTGTTCCGGAGAATCATCTTGCTGCTGAAGTTCCGATAAGGACGGAGGGGGATGATAGTATTGATTTTCGCTTTCACGTGATCGGCGACACTCTGGGAACCAGGGGGGAGAGAAAGCGGGCACGAGCGCGTTTTTTTGAAAGCGAGCTGGTGAGAAAAGCGCACGCCTCGTATTTGTATTGGAAATCAGAAGAAGATTCTCGATTGCAATTGCAATTTGGAGGATCGTTGGCATTGCGCGGTCCTGGTGATAGTCCTGCTCCGCCTGTTGCTCCAAAACGGCCTGAGCCTTGGAACAGTCCCCGCACCCCCTTGCCTCTCTTCCGTGTGTTTGGAAAACGCGATCACGCAATAAACACCATCAGTGGTGGGAATTATGCTTATCGGGGGCGCAACTTTCTTTCGATAGATTTGCCCGGCGCTCCCAGTCTTCAGTTCCAGTTCGAACGCACAGATGCCGATCCGCAAAATGATCTGCACCGTGGGCGGTGGGGACCGGACTCTGATGACCCCTCGGACGATGATTCGGTGCTGCTGATGCGTGAGGTGGAGTTCGTGTACATGGACTTGCTGCCGCTTCCGGAACGGATGTGGAACAACGTGGAATTCAGACGCAGACACCTTCAAGAAGTAGTAGCAGTGGAGGATGGGCGAATGGAAGATGGCAAGGATGAGGACGAATGGCTCTTCCCAACGCTCAATTGGAGCGGTGGGGACAGATGGTTCAATCTGGGGAGCGGTGGTGACACCGGGACGAAACGCCGGAAAGGAACGGGACGAGGACAAGGCTATGCCTATCTATCAGAGATGAAGAAGCCAGCAAACCGAGTCTGATGAGTCGAGGAAGTTTCGAGAACCTTGAGCCATGTACAGGAGGGAGCGCAAGAGCGAAGAGGAAGAAGAAGCTTGATGGGCGAGAAGAATATTAACCTTGGCGAACAGCAATGAAGAAGAATTTGACGGGTTGAGAACAAATCGATCGCACAAGAGTTTGTCATTGATCGATCGATCGATCGGTCTCGGTCATGTGTACTGGTCTTATAGTTGTTCCCGCCGCGGCTCGAAGAATTTTTCTGGCCACGGAAAAAAACAATGGGAAACCAATTTTTCAAGAAAAAAAGCTGATCCAGAGGATTTTTCTCTGATCGCATCCAGCTAGAATCTTTATCTTCTGTGATATCAGCTGTGGTAAGTTTTCCACAATTCAATTTTGATGTATGTCAGAAATGTGATTGATGATTCGAAATCTTCAAGTCAAGCCAAAAAGATTTGAAATTCAAACGGAGAGAGATAACATGTTGATGTTCAAAGTATTTATCCATGAACTGAGTCGACCCGCACACCTTGAGGCTTTAAGAGTTTCGGCATATAGGAGTGCAGTCAGTGTGGGGTGTGTGCTGCCCTGTCCTGGTCGTGGGAGAGTGGGAGTCAATCAACATTAATCTCTTCTTTTTGTTCTTGTGTTTCGAGGTCGACAAAGGTTTGAATGAAAAATCGACCATGGACGAGGGGCAGAAGTTCGAAGCGGATTGCGCGGCGAGTGGAGGCAGTGGGCGGTCTGATTCCAAGAATGTCGTCGTGCGTCACGACGTTCGTTGTCCGGAGGGAGGACGCGGATTGTTCGCGACGCGGGATTTCGCGTCGCGGGTTGTGATTCTCACGATCCCAATCCCCGAGGGGAAGTTGCGCGACACACCGAACATGCACAGCATTCAGATGGGAGACACGACGCATTGGGACACAACGGGCGAAGACGTGCAATACACGCAGCATGCCATGGATCCGAATTGCAAATTCGTTGTCGTGAACAAGACGGGACAGACGGACCCCGCGGACGGTACGGCGGGATTAAATGTTTTGCAGGGGACCCGCATTTTGGAGGCAGGAGATGAGCGAGCGATGCTTCTCATTTCGCGGCGCGCAATTGAAAAGGGTGCATTGCTGACGGCGAATTACAACTCGTTCGAGTTCGGTCCGCTGGCGGATCCGTTCAAGTGCGTGGATTCAGGTCGGGAAGTCAATGGATTCCAATTCGCGGACACGGATGAGCGCGAATTTCTCAAGAAGGAAAACCTCGTTTTCGACTGGTTGCTCAAAATGTGGGAGCGCGAGCAATCGAGGAAGTGATCTTTCCTCCTGTCGTTTTTCGGACGAGGTCTCGTTGCAAGGTGAGCGATAGACTACTAAGATTCAAAGGAGAGTGACGCGGTTGGGAGATGCCTGATGGGGCGAGCATTTCAGAGTATTACTATTCGGTAGCCGCATCAAGATGTTCATCCTGTACGTACCAGTTTCTAATCGACAAATATAATTGAATTGGGGCCGAATGGCACAGCTGCCGTTGCGAATGCAATGTAATGGCACAGAAATCAGGGTAGTTGGGGATAGCCACGATTGAGTATCGAAGCAGGGTTGTCAAGAATTTTTTTGAACATCGAGTGATGCCTAGTATTCTCCAGTCGTCAAGGACGTCTTAAAATGTGATCAAAGCTCGGGAATTACACGTTCGGAATCGGAGAAGCCTGTCAGTCCTGAGGGCGGAAACATTGGGTGTTCGCATGCAGTTCCATCATCACCAGCACGAGCCTAAGTGACTGATGGAAACGGAGACGACAGAGATCTCATCCTTTCTGTCTACTGCGACGATCTCCCAGATGAGGATTGGATTGAGACTCGATGAAGACGACATCGACGTTGTCTTTTGAGTGAGACGTTTGCACCGGATCCCAGCAACACGCCGGAGAGATGATCTTTGACGAGGATCTGGGTTGGTCTTGATGAATATTTCGTTGGGTTTTCATTTGTTGTCTGCGCATCGTTCCGTTGTTTCTCAGATTTACATTTCTCTGGACCGCAAGACGTCGTGGCAATGCGATTTTTCATTTTGGTCTTGATCCCGTTGGATTTGGGATGGGGATGTCTGCCGAGTCACAAAACCAATCTCGATCTGCTCTCTGGTCGACTATTCCTGTGTCGTGTCCTGCGCTACGAGTAGCGTTCGTTGCACTACTGACACGCATGTGATCCGAGACCGATCAACGACAACTCGAGCCCGTGTGTCCAGCCGATTGCCATTCCTCGGCGAAGACGACCGAAACGCCGCACAAGACTCACGACATTTTATCATCCTTGCTATCTGCAGAGACAATGATCGGTAGTCGTCCCGGCCTGAGCCGATACACAGGTCGAGGTCGTCGGATTGTGTACGTCCTCCCACGCGATTATCTCGCACCGGAAAAACTGTGACGGGTCCTCTTGCAGCGCCTTGTCATCGGGCATCAGATTTCTGTTAGGTCCAGATGATGTCAGATCCAGCATTTCTGAGGGGAAAGGTTCTTGGTAGTTGGCTTCACATTGTTTTTTTGCGACGAGACACCGGATGGGTCCTCGTCCTTGGCTCCTGTTGGTGGCTGGCCTTCTTCTCGCTGTTCGGGTTCTTGTTGTCGGTGTTAACCAGATATATCTCGATCTTATTGTCTTCCCGTACGACCGTTGCACGATTATCGATTACCCTTCTCCGTCATCCCCTTCATTTTCCTCTTGCTAGTCTCCGTGTAAAACTCGCGTCCATGCTCCTTCTTCTTGTCTCCCCCACCCGTCTGTTTGTTCGTTTTCGTGCCCACGAACACCGCATCATCGAAATCGTCGCACCACACACGTGACCCACGACCTCCATCTCCTTTGCGTGCAAACCTCTTCACCGTAATTATGGTTGAGACCGTCTCCAATGAATATCAATCTGCTGCTCACATGCCGCGCAGCAGTACAAAGAATCGTCGGCTCTTTCCAAACGAAACTGCACTCCGGCGTTTGGCACTTCTTTGTATTGCTGCAGGCACTTGTGGATCGAGCCCTGCACATGTTCTGAAAGTCCACTCCTCCACAGCAACTCGAACGCCATCAATCGTCACAAATTCGAGTTCAAATCCAGCACGATCCCAGTGGTACAACGGAACGAACATCTCAACGGGATGGTGACCCGAATTGAAGAACTTTCCATTCGTGCAACGAACCAATCGAACACAAGGATCAAACGCCGCCTACGTGCATTCATATACCCACATACAATAATCTCTGAACTCTGCTGTCATTGTCACTACTCCCCTGAGAAACTCCTAATGAACATTGAGCGGATGATTCATCACAGAGACAATCATTCGTCACAGAGACTCTTGTGTAACAATATCAGTCGTCATCGAACAGGCTCAAGGACGATAACGGAATTTCATACTCAGGCATCCAGAAGACTGGGAATATCACAGAGGCGAGCGGGTTAGACTATAGAATTGTGGAACCCACTTAGTCTAGCGGTTCCACCAAAAAGCCGCGGGGAGAGACCTGGCCATTCTCGGAGCGGGCCGCCTCGCTCTCCGCTGAGAAGAAACCACTATTGGCTTCTGAATCCGCACAACTCGCTGTCCGCATTGATTCATTCTTCAAGACCGTCCAATTTTTGTAGCGAAATTTCAGATCCAACACCACGAAATCGTCTTCGTACTGGGCGATTTTTAACACAAAATGCACTCCCAATGGACAGGAATGCACACCGTAACCCCGTTTTCGCATATTGTCAACATCAAACGTCGCCAGATACACCAATTTTGGAATGCGTCTTCTCGTGCTCGGATAGTGACCAAATCTCTCATCCCGGGCTTTCCAGTCCTCCCGGGCTGCGAAATTGTCCTTCTCTGGCTTCTGTGAACCGGTGTCGCTGTCCGCCTCGCTGTCGGAACAGGGATCTTCGGCGTCGCTTTCCACGGGCTTTCCATGAACGCTGATGGTGGCATCCGCGCCGACTTTTCGGAACCGCCTCTGCATCTCTCCAATCGACAGTTTGAAGAATGCAGTCGGATCCTGCTGCCATGTCGGCCCCTGCACTCCCGACGATTTGGAGGAAGATTTGGAAGAAGACTCTTTGTTCTTGTTCCCATCATTAGTACCACATGCCATAACAACGTCCAACTCTGAATGTACGCCAAAATGTGAGATCGACACGCCACTCGAGGACCCCGGGAGCATCAAATTGTTGAACTTTCGGCATTCCCGAAACCTCCCAGTTGACGTGGAATCACGAGATGTGCTGCTGATGCTGCCTTCAGAATTATCCCCCTGGACTTCGGCGGCACGCGTCTTCCCCAGATGTTTCAAGATGTTTTGCACATGCTGATCGCACAATTGCGCGCTGAAGTCGTACGGATTGAAAAAATGGCAGCAAGTGCCGCCCAGATAAGGCTGTTGCCGCAATGCCGTCTTGTTCCGCTTGTATCTTTTTTTGGACGCGTCCAATAGCTTGCTGCTGTCTCGGAAGTTTTGCGCGGTCTTGCATTCGTCGAGCTGATGGTCGATATCCTTCACGGTTTTGGGCCCATACTTGAGCCAATCATCATCGAAATCGCACGGCACTCCATCGCTTAAATGCTGACGAATCACATGTGCAGGCGGCTTCATCCATGCACCATTATTTCGATCTCCCTTCCCCCCGGACCCTCCTCTCCAATGTTTCTCGGGTGGCAATTGGCGGACCAATTTTGTGTATCCGAGATTGCCCTTGCACCCGATATAAGACGTGTCTCCAGTCAGACCCGGCTTCTCCACGCACATGCGCAATCCATTTGAATCCTCCGGGGGACACCGCATCTGCCCGTCGAGAACGTGGGCGCCAAAATACAAGCCGGTGTGCTTCTGAAGTCGTGCGGCCCCCTCGGAGTCGTCGCATGATGTGGACTCGGACTCCACAACAGCTTCCAGTTCGATTACGTGCATGAAGAAATCGCCCCAATCGTAGATGTAGAGCAGGCGGTCCCCGACTTTGCTGAGCAACAGCCCCAATTCGACGTGGGCCAGATCAATCACTTTCACCGCGTGCATCGGAACATGCATGTGGTCGATCGCATCTGTGTTCGAGGGCGCGAAGACGCTGCCGTCGGTCTGATCCAAGAAACCACAGCTGTGGTAATTGCGAGACCAACCGAGAGCCGGCTTTAGAACATGCTCTTCGAAATCGTCGAGGTTGACGCACGCCGAAACGCGAATGCGCCGCCACACGAGAGGAGACGGAGAAGTGGCTGGATGAACTGCTGCTTCAGCACCTTGAGCAGAAATAGTATTCTTTCTGCAAAAGTTCTTTGGCATCGTCTCGCTCTTGTTTACGCGCATTATTTCCAAAAGTTTCTCTTCTGTAATGCGGTGACTTTCGTCCAATTCCCACAGTGAAACAAACTCTGGCGGCATCCATACGCGCAATATGAGATCCTTCTTCAGGTGCTCCTTCGTCTCGAGCTTTTTCCTTTTCGAATCCAACGCCTTCAGCTTCTTCTCGACCCGCAGCTGGACGAATTGTTCCTCCGGAGACTCCAACAACGCTTGCTTCACTACTGGGACTGAATTTTTATGTTTTCTGTCTTTGAAGATGATAGGAGGACGTAAAATAATTCCGAAAGCGAGAACATGCTACTTTGAATCTGTACTTATAATGTGCCCATGTACACTGTACTCCAATTGCTTGATGAGACATTGGTTTTGTCTCTTCGTTTCCCCCACTCTAGTCTTTTGCCGTCCACGAGTAGACCAATAGAAATACCTGCGCTGCTGTTCTGCACCTTTCCCAAGCCGAATTCTTGCAACTTCTCCATGTTTCGCATGTTTGTGTAGAGCTGATTTACTGAGTTGAAGCGGTCCATATCGAGGCCCTTGTTATAGCCCTCCAAACCCCAGAGAAAATGGAAACCCGATAGAGCATCCGCCTTTGGAATCATTGTATGTGGGTTCATCCGGTACATTCCCGGTAGAGTTTTTGGATTGTCGAGCGGCATGAACAACAAATGTGGCGTTATTGCGGGAAATCCAACACCCTCGCGTATCAGCTGTTGGAAAAGGGGGGTGCCGAGTATCTGCTCCCCAACCTGACTGTCTCTATTGCTGGACAAATTGGCTTCCACTGCGGAAAACATTTTCATTATCTGATGGTATTTGTGGGCATTGAAAACCGGCACCGCCTCTTCTTCGCCATCATCCGTGTCGCTATCTTCGTCATCAGCACCTGCATGTCCTACTTGTTCTTGTTTCGAATCATGTGCCAAGGTGGGAAGTTTGATAGTATCGTCCTGCGGCGTCAAGAAAGAGGCGACATTGCCGGATAATGAAATCGACGGCGAACTGAGAAGTGTCGCCGCAGGAGTAGCAGCAGACGCACCGGCTTTGAGAGGGCCTTCTCCTTGCTTTTTTTTGTGCTCACCTCTCTCTCCTTGCTTTTTGGGCGTCGTACTTTTTTGCTCATCTGATTCGTTATGAACAGTCCCACCAGTGCCACCACTCTTCACTCTCTGCAACTCTCGCTGCACTGCCTCATGTTGGTCGATCCAAGCACTCGGATGTCGGTCGAAACCGCCATCCAAATGCCGCGCGTAAGTGCTCGGTCCCATTTTTTTCTGTTCCGTAGCAGCTTTGGCTTCCCGACGCTTTCGTTTATTTTTGCTTATCTTGTTGGCGGTAGCAGCCACTCCCGCAGCACCAGCCGCTGCCGCTGCCGCCGCTCCTCCTCCAGCCGTGCAGCTCTTATTAGCAGGTTTTTTCTCTTCCAAGATTATTTCTACCTCCATGGGTTCTTTTCGCACCTGTCGCCAGTCCTTGACTGCCTCCGCCAAGTCTGCGTGCCAGTCGAACAATGGTTCTTCCTCCAAAAAGAAGCCGCTGTCGTTCGAGAATAGCCAGTGCAGAAACGATTTTCCCTCCAAGGCGTCTTGAACAAAGTCTCCGTGAGGCACGGCGTCTGCCAGGAGTGCCGACACGTACCGCCTGTCCAACAAACCATCGTCCGCAAACGCATCCATTGCGAATATTTTGTGCAAAACTTGAGCGCCTGCTGGCGTGAGGAAACACCGAAAACAACGACGCTGCAAGTTGTCCGGCTTCAGTCGGTATTCCCTGATCAAATTGAAGAATTCGATGCATGAGGATGAAACAATTGAAGGGAGACTCGACGAAACTTCTTTTCAAATAAAATATACAGCTTTGTTATCCGTGACCGATCATGTGTATTCCTACCGACAACAACATGGGAGGAATTCAGGCTTTTCTTGCGTGGACGAGCTTATCATCCGATTATTATCGGTCTCTGATGCTGTAAGAGCCCAATTTCGACCAAAATTTCGCAAGTGCTGAATGCACCGACTTTGGGAATTTATATTTGTAGAACAAGAATATTACCTCGTATCATCGCTCTGAGCATCTTCCTGATCCAACACTACCGCATAACGCCCAGATTCCGCATCATAGTGATGGATTTCGCCACATTTTCCGTTCAGCTCCGGTTTGTTTTTGAGCCGGACAACTTTTATCGAGTCGCCTTGCTTCAGATTGTTCCGGAGATGCGGAATAGACAGTTCCAGGTTTTCCGGTTTCAGGAGAAGAATTTTTACCGCCCTTGTCGGTGCTTTGCAATCCTCAGGAGCAGTTTCGCAGTACGAAACACCAACACATTTCGACGTTTCGATTTCGACCTTGAAACGACCAGATTTCGGATCCAAACCTCCAACGATCTTTCCGTGTCTCTCATTGTGTTCCGGACTCGACTTCAGACCCTTGATTTTGACGATGTCGTTCACTTCCATCTGCGTTCGTGTTGGCATTGTCACCACGGTGTCGTTCATCATCCTTTCTTCCCCACTGCCATCATCGTAATAAAATTTTTCGGAGAGCAATTCCATCAGCAATTTCCAACCGACGACACCCCGGTCGTGCTTGCAGTTTGTCTGCTCATCACTTCCCTTCATGTTTGCTGCGCTGGACTCCAGGTTGATCCGCTCGACGCTGTTTTTCGGAAGATTTTGAGCGATCAATTCCACATCTGCTTGCGTATACAAGAAAAAACGACCGCCCCTCTGCGCCTCGGCTTTCGCCTTCGGGTCCGCGATTGGAATCGACCGATTGCGCCTGCCGCTCAGCTTGTCGAGCAACAACATGCCCAGAAGTTTGAGAACAAACTCGGCGAGACGCTCTAGGGAGGTTGTTCTTGCAGTGGAAGCTACTAGGGAGGTTGTTGCGCTGGAAGAGAAGTCATCCGTCTCCTTCTTGTCGTCCATCCCGATCCGAGCCAACCATGTCTTCGTTGGCACGCTCTGCAGCGCGTCGAGCGCCATGCGCTTGCTCATCGAACGCCAGACTTCCTCCAGGATGCAACGCCCCCAACCAAGCTCGTCGAGGGCGAAGGGGAGGTACTTGTCAGGATAGGTTTTGAATAATCGTAGTGACACCCCCGCTCCCATCGCGAGAACGTCACCGACACCATGCACCGATTGCACATACTGGGTGAGGATATGTTTCGCTGCGACGTGCAAAAAGGGACGATCCGCGAGGGGCCTCAATGCACCCGCCCCTTCGTTTCCCGACGTACCATTCGTGTTCATTGTCCGATTCAGCACACTCATGGGATCCAACGTCCCCTCTGTGTTGATGCTCCTCACCAGAAAATTAAAGAGGAAATAGCCGAACTCCCGCGCACCCGTCGGCGCTTCACTGAAAATATAGCCGGCAAAACGCGGAGCCCATGGTGCTGTGATGATCGCGGAGTTCTTCGAACTCTTCTCACCACCAGTATACTGTTTATCGCTATTATTTTCCCTGTCGTGATGCCCTTTGCTCGCGTGGTCTTTCTGTTCTGCTGTATGAACAACACCTGTTTTCTTCTTCTTTATTTCCAGCATCGGTGTATTCAGGAGAAACTCCGGCATTCCCGGTGTCGCCCAATGATTGCGATAGAAATCACCGAGGACGTCCTCGCCGATGACAAAGCTGCGCGTCGTGGCGTGAAGTTCCTCGCCGACGTGGTCGATAATTTTCTCCACATTTTCCGCAGAAACGCCGATCCCTCGTCCGCTGGCAAATTTCATGTCTTTCGCGATTTGCAATCCAATCTCCCGCTTTTCCGCTGCAGCACTCTTTTTCGGAGTCTTCGCTACTACACCATGCTTCTTACTACTAGAGTCTTCGCTGCTTTTGCCAGTTTTCGGAGTCTTCGCTGCTTTGCCATTTTTGTTCAGATTCATCATTCCCAACGGATCCATCTTGAATTTCAAATATCGCGCCACCATGTCCGTAGCCTCAGAAGAGTCAAATGCGTCAAACGCCTTCAGCAACTCATCTTCGCTGCTATCATCGTCACTACTCTCCGCTCCGCGTTCTGCCAACACTGTCCGACGCACACCGCCTCCCGCATGATACCGCAGCTTCTTATGGTCAATGCAACCATCCTTCACGATGCCATCATGGGCAACGCGATGATAGGCAATCAGAAGAGACCGCAACCGGGAGAGCGCAAATGGAGTTTCTGCGTGATATGCGCCAGGCTGGGGGCCGCTCTGCCCATCGCTGCCGGCTAACCCACATGCGAGATTGCCTGTGATGGATTTACCCAAATGTAACTTTTCTAAATCGTTTCCACATATGTTCGAAAAATCAACTTAGAAAGTATGGTTGTACACTTACCAAGCCCACCTGGTCCTTGTGCTTTCTCGGGGCTCAAGAAGCATTTTCGAATTTGGTTCATGCACTGTCCCCCGCTCCAACTCTGCGCGACCGCACCGGCTTTTTTCACAATCTCCGCATAAGACTCGCAGGAAACTTTGTGGTATTTCGAGCACGCCTGCTGGCATTTCGACGAGCAGAAGATTGCGATCTGACACTTCCCACACGCTACACGCTGCTGCGATGAAGAGGAAAGATCTTTAAAACACCCGTAACAAAATCGTTGCAGGGGCTTATCCTTCTTGATCTGGAGGAATGCGCGGAGAAAAATGTCGACCGAATCGGCACTTTCCGTCTTTGCTGTGTCTTTCGAACCGCCCATCTTTGCATTTACCCTAGTCAGCTACTACACTATTATTTATTGGTGGAGATAAAAAAATGACAATAAATATTGACGCATCCTGTTTTGTGTCTCAGCCAGAGTGGTTTACATCAATATACGATACATTCGGTGTTTTTGAAAAAGAGATACGTTTCGCGCTGCGCAGGCAACGGAGTTTATATTTTGTGACCACCCATCGGAGATGCCTTGAATCCGCCTCCAAAATCGGTGCCGAGAAACAAGAATATCAACCACTGCGTTCCGCTTTATTTATTGTTACGTGACTTCGTACTGAGAACTGAGCGAATTCATTCTCGTCCCAAATCTGAACCAATACTGAGATGATGCAGATGGTCGGGCAAATAAGATGCTTACCTTTGTATATCGAGTGTCCACTTTACCGTTTATTTCCATTGATTGTAATACACTGTTCGCGCCTGTTCGCGGTTGCACTCACTCTTCGCCGCTATTTCTTTGGATCAATACTCGTTCTATTTCGTGCTGCGTCATGCCCATCATCGGTCCACGTCAAAAACCTCAATATCTATAGCTGTAGCGGACCCGTTATATCCTCGTGCATCATCGAATCTCCCCATCTCAAATCTACCATCGAGATTGAATCTCCGTTCCATTACTGCTGTTCACAGCTCTGTCCTCCTCCCATCGTTTTGAAGAAGTTTTCTCGCATTTGGAGGTTGACTTTGCCTTCGCTAGACACGGAGCGGGGATCCGGCCCCCAGACCATCGGAATCCCGGTGTTGCCTTGCGTAACCCGCTGGTTCCATTTTGGAAGTTCCACGCCGCCACGACAAAAATCACATTGGCACGCACCCCACTCTTTGTAGCGCCCGTGATGGTCGCACCCACTGCTTCCCTGCGACAACAACATCCCGCAACACGTCCAACGAAAGGCGTCCGGGTGATCGGCCGAGAATTTGACCTCGTCGCACTGATATGTGCGCTGGAATTCGCGCTTCATTTTGTCCGCTCGGCGCCCCTCGAAACCGCCCCACCCCAAGATGGTGCTTCCACCGGGACTGCCGTCGAGACCATTCCAGGTTATCAGCTCCAGCTTGAGCCTATGGGGGGGTCCGTTCTTGGGCACAGTCAGCGAGTCCCTCCCGGTCTTCTTCTCGTTGTCGCACGGCACGTTTCGTCCATGACGGGCCTTGCAGTATGGGCACAGAACGATGTCCCGCCACCAACCGAATTCGTCAATCACCTGACCGCCCGCATTCTTCTTGTTCATCGGGATTTGTTTTTCGCCGATATCCTGACTTTTTTTAAGATCCTTGTGCTGGCTGCTATTATCACGATCATGCTCATCATTGTGCACTTCTGATGGATCAGCCGGGGTAGGAGTCGCAGCAGGACGGGTCCCAATCATATCTTCTGCCAACAAAATTTTTTTGCGGAGGGCCTCCACATCCACGTTTTCTACGATGACCTTCACATTCTCGGGCTTTACCGCGATGGTGCTCTTCATTAGCGGTTTTTGCAGGACAACGCTGGTGTCTGGAAAGCGATGATCGGCTTTCGAGAGAATTTGGAGCACCTCGTCCCCCGTCTGCTCGTCTCGCACGACGTGGAACACAGATGGGTCTTCCGGCGGCAAATAACAGGCCAGACCCCCGCTCTTCGCGAAATAGAACTTTCCGCTCCCAAATACTTCGACGTTCAGGCGGCCGGTGTCTCTGTTGATGGACTCGACTTTGCCCACACTCCCATTGTAATCGACACCGCGCAGCAATTTCACCGGATAATGATTGGTGTTCTCGAGATCTTTCGAGCGGACTGCGTTCTTCGAGGAAGCTCCCATCGCCTTGTCGTACAAAAGTTTTGGCATAACCTCTTTGGTGCTTTTCAAACTATGAATCATCACCGTGGAACCGACCAACGTCGAAGGGACGACCTGAGGAGTTTTCTTCTTCTGCAAGGAAGATGGCGAGGACGTCGCGAGAAGGGTCGGATAGTGAGAAACCGTCGAGCTGCGGACCGGAGTAGAACCTAATGAACATTTTACCAACATTTTGTTTTAATAATTGAGTGGGATACAATACAAGATGAAGCATGAAGTCTAGAATTTTTCCTCACGGGCTGTAAGTAGACGTAAACTTTTCGCATGATGGTGCGTCGTGTCAGTGCGAAAAATACCAAGATTCCCATGTTTTCGCGCCCACCGAAGCACTCGCTCCCAAACGGTCCACCCCCCAACATCGTTGAACAGAAATTCCAACGCACTGTCAGCTCCCCCTGCGATTTTGGACTCTGTGCTGACACGTTTGAGCACTTCGTCCTTCAGCGCGCACGCTTCCTGCCAAATCACAGAAGCAATTGCGTTGTCAGAATAGTCGTATTCGGTGCGCAGCAGCTTGCCTTCCTCGGACACACGAGTTTTTTGCCCATCAGCACCATCCTCTTGCTTCTTGCTAGACTTCTCAGCCGTGTCATCATCATCCTCATCCACTCCCAGTCCGTCTATAGGCCGTGTGCTGGCGAGGAATTTTTGCCTCTTTTCGTTTTTCTCTGCCAGAATCCGCCGATGTGCCTTCTGCACGTGGCTCTGCACGTCAACACCGTAGATCCGTTCGGCGATCAGCCGCAACGACGGGCGGGACAACGAAAACACATTTTCCGCACCGTACTTTGCCTTCGCATGCTCCTTTTGAAAACGTCCTTCCTGCAGAAGTGGGACAACGATGGTTTTCAGAAAGTTTTCAAACCACGACTCGACTTGAAACACCTCTTTATAAACGGCATCAGGCAACACGTCACGCACGCGAACCAATTTCAGAAACACGAAAAAATCGGGGAACAGAATATCTTGGATG
>JACKZZ010010665.1_pt1 | contig 26325 bp, 23 predicted proteins | sample 8027871 | NCBI WGS metagenome assembly JACKZZ01 (sample SAMN15724774, study PRJNA655200) | protist metagenome | isolation source: fluorescence activated cell sorting (FACS) single amplified genomes of... | place: USA: West Boothbay Harbor, Gulf of Maine | collected 2000-07-19 | reverse complement strand
AAATACCACCATCACTTGATAAAGTTTCATAAGATTCTATACATTTATTTGTACAAACATCATTAGTTTTATCGAATTCTGTTGATAAAACAAATTCATTTTCATCAGGTAATTTTTCACAATCTATATAAGATTGTTTTTTAGAACAAATATTACTCGTTTCAGATAGAGAATACCCATCAACACAAGTTTTGATTTTACAGTTATTTGATTCTGGATCAAACTCAAATGTATCTACAATCGAATCATTTTCCATATTGTTAATACATTTCAAATGTTCTTCATTAGGTACACATGTATCATCATCTTCATTTAAAATATAACCATCATTGCATTTCAGATTACATTTGGGGACAATCCAATTGTCATATTCTTTCGACCCATTTGTAAGTTCTGAATCACATTTTTCTTTTTCTTTATTACTTAAAAATAGATAAATTACAAGCAAAATAATTATCGCAATAATTGAAATTAAGGCTAACATAATATATTAAATAGTCCACTATTTATATTAATATTAAAAAAAGTAATTACATATAATCTAATTTGTTATAATTCACCAAGTTACATGAAATAGTAATTTAAATTGGAGTAAGTTTCTTTTCATCTAAATATTTTCCATTAAAAAAAGACAAAGAATTATGACCCCAATTGTCAAAATTTCCAATGTAATATGAAAAGATATTTTTCCAATGTAAATGATCATCAATTTTATTCAATAATTCAATAGATAAATCAAAATTTCCACATAAATTCACAACTTTCCATGTATTATTACAAGATAAAATGTTTAACTTTGTATCATTTAAATCTGTGTTATATAAATCAACAGCATGGTAAGAACTATTAACTAAAACCTTACATGCTTCAATACAAAGTTTTGTTGAACCTAAAAACATATTCTTCCAATATTGATTAGAAACTAACAACTTCAATATCTCTGGTTTCATATTATCACAGTGTTCAAAATGAACATTAACCCATGATTCATTCTTAATTAAGTTTCTGGCAATCTTAGTTGTAAGATAAGGTCTATCAAAAATTATTGATTTCCAAGAACTATTTTCATAACCTAAAATCTGAGCTTGTTTAGGATTCGATAAATTAGAAACAATAACCCTGGAATCAACATATTTTTTATCAATAGTATATGCAATTAAATCATCATCATTGAGTGTACTTAAATCCAAAATCAACATATTTTAAATATCTAACAATTACTTACAATAATATACATTAGATATTTAATTTCAGTAAAAATTTCAGTAAAAAATTATTTTTAAATTTACTTTGTTCATTAATTAGTTCTATTAATTGATAATCAGATATAAAATTATACTTGTGAATATTTGGTGTTTCATAATTAGCCGAGAATACATCATCAATGCTAATGATTTCACCCCCTTTATTAAAATCATCAATCAATGTTTTGAATAATTCTTGTTCAATTTGTTTAATATCATGTTGATTACTAACCCTGACTCCAAGAGAGAATTCAATATTTTTAGAAATTAAATATGAATCATCGATGTAACCTGTAGAACAAAACAAATTATTACCATCAACAGAAATTATAAAATTTTCGATTAACAATCTATGAGATTTGGAATTAATATAATTAATGGAAACATATCTTTCAAAATCTTTTATAGATAATTTGGTTTCTTGGAATAAATAATGTAGAGAATTACTAGTTTTCAATGTGGTGATAAGTTGTTCTTTGAATGATAATTGATGATTACGACGATTGGTATATATAACTAACTTGAATGGTTCATTTCGTGAATGTTTATTCTTAATCTTATTTGCCAAAATTCTAGATATATTGTTGGATGTAGTATCATCACTCCAAAAATATTTACTTTCAATATATATGTAATTTTTAGCATTATTAAGCATAGTAATAATTAAATCGTATTGATGTTTATTATATAAACCGGATTTAGATTCAAATTCTTTATCATACACATGTTTTTTTTTCCATAAAGAATTGAATATTGAAACAACACCATCAATTCTTAACTTAAATCCAAGTAATCTATGTTTAATTATAGGTGAAATATATGATGTATTTTTCTTATAATTATATACATCTGATGTAGAATTACTAAAGATAGCCAACCGATCATCAATCAAACAATAATTGAACATTACATTGATATAATTAAATGTGATAGATCTATTAAGTATAGCAACATTTTTTTTAAAAGGAGATTTAATTTCAACATTTTTTAATTTTAATATGTTGAAGTGTAAAAAATATGGATATTTTTCTTGCAAAATATTCAGTTTAAAATTTATATAATATGTGGAAATGTAGAAATGAACTGAATTTTTCAAGATTTTATTTTCGATTAAGGAAATCAACTTTTCCGATAAAGAAATTTCATTTAAAATCACAAATTTCTCAGCTCTTAAAATTTCATCAAATAAACATTGATTGTAATTGTATATTCCATCATTTTTTAGAAGTGTAATTTTATTGCACATTACAAGATTCTTCAATTCAAATCGTTATAATTAAAGAAATTTTATTTTTATAAAAGTAATGTGAATAATATGGACATTTTACTTTCATCTTTCAAAGATTTTTTCCCACATGATAAACAAAATGACTATAGTCAATTTTTATTAAAATTAGAAGACGCTTGTATAAACCCTAAGGAAATGTATCATATAATCAAAGTTATAACCACTAACGATGTAACTAGAGACTTCATAGAAAATTTCGAATATTATTCAACTAAAGATATGAAGAGAATTAAGAATGAACTTTTTAAAGAGACAAGAAACAATATTAACAAGGATTTATTTTTAAAGGTATCGCCTTTATTACATATATTAATTAGTAAATTCTTATCAAACCTAAAACCAGAATCAACAATTTGGTATTTTATACAATATAGACATAGATGGATAAAAAATGAAGCCACGCGTCTTAAAAATATTGACGAGAATAGAAATAAATCAGATTTTGATATTTGGTTAATGGCAGAATCATCTTTATTATAATAAAATAATCAAAAATATCTCAGTAATTGAAATGTTGATCTTTTATTACTATCCTCACTCACGGAAGAATAAATAGGTTGATTATCTATAGGTTGTGGTTGCATCTGAGAAAAAGGTTGATTAATTGAGATAATAGGTTGATAACTATAATCTATCTGATTGCATTTCTTCTTACATTGCTGTATATTATTAGAATGAGGTATATTTTGAGTAGATATATTAGAATGAGGTATATTTTGAGTAGATATATTGGAATGAGGTATGTATGAATATGCATGACGATATGTATTTGATTCATGTAGGTTTTCCAAAAGGAATTTGAATGCTTTTGTTATTTCTAACTGTTTTTCTAAATTTTCATCATTATTTAGATCATCCATTAATGTTATATATCGTTTTTTTATTTCACGTATGTGTAAGGTTGAATTACTTATTTGTAGATATTGTAACGCTTTTTCTAAATTCATTTTTATATTTCACTTATTATAACATTATGCCAAATAAAAGTTTAATAGGTTTAACTAATAAAAATAATTTATGTTATTTGAATGCAACGTTCATATTTCTACTTTCATCAAAAAACTTTAAACACTTTCTACAAAAAAATAGACAGTTAAAAATAAATATTTTAATACATATTTTTAATGATTATTTGGAAGTATGTCATCAAGGTGAACGATCTACCTACTCACTTTCAACATTTAGACATGCTTTAATTCAAAAATGGCCTGAATATAGTAAAGGATCTCAAATGGATTCTCAAGAAGTTATGTTACGTATTTTAGAATTTATTGAAAAAGATTATTTTAATGATATAAAAAGATTATTCAATATTGGTAGTGAAAGTACTATACATTGTTATCAATGTGGTAAAAGTAAAACATTGACCGATAGTATGAGATTTTTAACTTCAACAAATTTGTTTGATATTGATAAGATACTTAATAAAAATATTGAGCGAATTCCGGATCTTATTTGTGACTTTTGTGAAATAAAAGGATTTTGTGAAACACAAAATATAGTGAGTGATCCAAAACCAAAAATATTAGTGATAAACATTCATAGATATCATAATATAAATCCGGTAGAATTGCAAAAAGAATACTTTGTAGGTAAAAATAAAAAATCAAAAGAGATAAAAAAGATTTATGGTAATAACTATGTACTTAAAGGAGTTATTATTCACCATGGTGACCAATATTTTGGTCATTACGAATGTTTAAGATATTGTAACGCATATGATATTTGGAAATTAGTAAGTGATACCAATGTCAAAGATATTGATAATGAAACAGCAATGAGACTTATTATTGAAAATGGAGTACAATTACTATATGACTATGTAAATTTTGGAACACATTACAATGTTATAAAAAAATGAAATTTTTTAAATTGATGTCCTAAAATTAAAGTATTGTAAAAATAAAAAGTAACTAATACCAATCAACAGAAAATGAATACTTACTTTATAAAAGGTACACGCGTGAATGAAAATGGATTTGTAAATACAATCGGTTTTAGAAATAAAAATTTAAAAGATTTATTTACATTCTTAAAATCCTATTTGGAATATAATGTGGAGAATCAATTTGATTTGGTCCTATCAAAAATTGAAAATGAAATCGAGGTAAATTTATTTCCAATAACATATGTCAATAAATTTATAATAGTCCGTGTATTTGGTGTTGAATTTTACGGTGACATAAAAGAACACGGAGAATTAGAAATATATTGTGGTAACAAATCGTGGTATATATCTGATAATGGATTGAATATTTTTACATATGAAGTGGATGGTTCAATGATTTCTCATAATCTTATAACAAAATCCCTCGAATTAAATGATATTTCAAGTCCTGATATTGATTGCTCAATACCTACATTATGGAATTCTCCTAAAAGGAAGGTACAATCATTCCAATATTTTAACGAAATAGCATATCCAATAAATTAATATTTTTTAAATGAATGATTTAAATTAATGATTGGTTTATCCAATATTGAAATAAACCTTTTGTAATTCTTCTATTTTTATTGATAATGCTCGAATATAAATTTTTCCTTTTAAAATTTTTTAACATACATTTGTAACTACATACATTTCCAGAACAACATCCCATTTTTTCATCACATATTTTACATCTTTTATATCTATTTACTGATTTACAATTAAAAATATGATCTAATCTATGTATTATCTTATTAATACTATCATCATAATGCAATAACCCTAAAATTTTATAATCAAGTTTTAATAGATTTATTATTTTATATCTGTCTACGAATTTTTCTAGAATTATCTTTTCATAATTTAATTCTTGATTATATCTTATATTTTTATTTTTACTTATTTTTCCGTTTATATGTAATATTCTTTTATAATAATTATACCAAAACCAATTATCGCATAAATATTCATAAATATTTCTTTTTGAATGTTTAAATATTTGTATTTCATTAAAGTTTAAACAAGAGGCAATATTTTCCACAATATTCTGATCAAAAAATGCTATATCCATTAATGAATGTAATATATAGATCTATCTATATATATATGAAAATGTAAAAAAATGAATATTATTTAACAGCTATTCGTTTAATAATGCTAATGAAAATATATAACTAAATACAAATACAAAGGTAAATAATAAAGAATGTTATATTCAGAAAAAGACGTAAAAAGTACAATCAGACTTTTAAGAAGACAATGTAAAAAGCATAGTGATTTACAAAAAACTTTCAATATCGTTGATGTAAATGGAAGATCGGATGTTCAGAAATTAAAGGAAGAATTAATATCATTACCACAACAAAGTATGGTAGGTCAAGGGGCGTTCAGTAAAATTTATGATTTAGGTAATGGATATGTTGCAAAGAGACATAAAAAACAATATGCTATTGAAATTAGAAATAAGATATTATTCCATGAAATTTTAATTCAACAAAAAATTGCATCTGAAGACTTTGGATTAATGTGTTATCTTGCGATTGCATATATTAAGAATGATAAAACATACTTTCGTCTAGTAGAACCTGAAGAAATTAATTATGGATTAATTAAAAAGAAAGATTTATGTATGTTAATGCCAAAATATGACATTGATTTATTTGACAAATACCAAGACTTTTCTTCAGTATCTAAATCAGTATTTATTGATCACGTGTATCATATATTTGACGAAATGATAAAACTTTGGTCACAGGGTTATGTTCATATGGATTTAAAACCAGAAAATATTGGATTAAAAGATAATAAGATAATCTTATGTGATTTAGAATTTGCTCAAAAGCTAAATTTGAAAGGTAAATATTGTGGAACATACCCATACATTCCTCTTAATAAAACCAAGAAACATAAAGAAAGTGGAGAAGGTATTTTCATATGTAATATTTATGATGACGTTTACGCTTATGTAGTAACTCTATGTTTTATGCTGGGAATATATGTAGGTAGTTTAGGAGAGAGAAAAATGAAAATAAATAAGGATCAAGTATTTAAGAGAATCAATTCGGGTTGGATGGATAATAATGAAACAATGATGAACAAAATGATTACTTGTATTAAACATGAGTTTACTAGTTTATTCGGTCATAACGTAACTTTCATAAAACTTATGAATTACATAAATGAAACGAATGAAGAATCGTGGGAATTTCATGAAACACATGTGGAACTAGTCAAAATTTTTGACGAACTAAAACAAGGAAATGAAAGGAAATCTATAAATAAACGTGAAAGAAAAACATTAGGCATGAAAGTAGTAACTGACTTAGAATCATTTGATGATCAATCACTATAAAAGTTTAGAAAGTAATTTATTTTATTTTATTTTATTTTTATTGATTTAATTTACTAAAATAATAATATTTTTATTTTCATTAGTTTAAATATTAGAATAGAAAATGGTAGATTATGTTGGTACATCTAAATTAGAAGAACTGTTTATGTCAATTCAAAATAGACATAACATACAGTATTATATCAGGAAAGAAATATACAGAATAACTAAATTATTTATTGATGAACAATCTAATCAAGAACTTTACATAATAATGAAACATACTTTTCAATATTACGCTCTTCATCAACCGAACAACATCCTAAAACAAATAAACGATCTTAATCAAAAAGCAATTGAGCTATGTGTAAAATCAATTTTACGAAATCTTCAAGATTTTATTCATAATAAAAAGAATGAGAAAAAACCAAGGAAAATTATGGAAAGACCTAAACAAACAACTAAAGCAAACACTATAGTCCTCACGAAAAATTTGATGAGGTATTACTAATTATACTTTGAAGTTATATTTTTTTATATTAACATCAACTTCGTATATTGTTTTTTTCATACTATTGGAAATAAGTTTAGCTTTTATCTGTTTTAATGTTGTATTAATTTCTTCATTTGGGTTAATAATGGTAATTCTATAAATATTCGACCCACTTTTTTTAATTTTAACATTATTTTTATATTCTTTCTGTAACGATTTGATAACTAACAGACGATCAAATAAATTTAAAGGAAAGGGGAAAATGGGGTGATTTTTGGGTATTTGAAGATATAAAATATTATTAATAGCAGAAGCGGAATTTTTAGAAGAACCGTACCCTCTTTGTTCATAAAGAATTAAAAGATTTAATATTTCGTTACCAATCATTCTTTTATCATAATTATTAACCTTCAAATTTATAAGTTTAGCATATTTTTCAAGTTGTTCTAATGTCTTTGTAAAATAATGCTGACCATCTTTGTTTTGAATACCATTTTTAATATTATTTTTAATATTACTATCGTTACTAACCCCTTTCCGCATTTTGAATACACCCCATAGGTTTTCGTAGTTAATCATGTCCTTTACTATTTTACCTAATACGATATTTTCATTCTTTTTTGAAAAATATTTATCATCAAAAACAAAGTTTTCACTTACTGATTCAATCTTTTGATACTCTTCATAATCCATTCGCTTTATAATTTCATCAATTGGATATGATGGTTGGTAGATCATCTTTTGTTGACTACCTAATCGTTCATCTATTGATATTTTTTCAGATTGGTTATAAGGTTGGAATATATATATTGTAAGTAACTCTTTATTTAAATTTGGTACTCGCTTTTGAATTAAATACCCCTCGTTTAATTCACTATCATACAACCAATATTTAAGAACATATAACTCATTTTTTGATTTAGGGATGTATTTGTTTAAAGATTTGTACAGTATAGATTTATTAAATGACTTCAATTTCTTATTCTCTTTAAATATTTTTATAAAATAATCCTCTAAATCGTTCATTGTTGTATATATTACCCCAGATATCGAACGCTCAAAAAAGTATTGCTGTATTTGATGACAGTATTTAACTAAATCATTTTCATTTGAAATTTTGTAATTCTTTTTATCTTCATTCGTCAATTGCTTATATCTTTTATTTTCCTTATCCCAGTATTTCTTATTTAAATCATTACTTGCACACTTCCTAATGATTGAATTTCTATCATACTGTATTGCACAATCAAAACTTATATCTCTCAAACAATCCATGACAATACTAATGGATTTATGTTTTCTCGAAGCCTTAATATACATATCCTCGTCATTTGTATACCCCCCTTTATTTGATTTGGGATTGAATTTAGTTGCGTATAAATATACACGTACTAATGGTAAGGGATTTCCGTAATTTGTTAAATCTACATGGGAACAATGACGACGAGCTCTTCCTATAATTTGTTGGATAGCAGTCACTGTGTATTGCGCTTCTAAAATATGTTCATGACATGTATTTTTAAGACTTCTACCTTCTTTCATAACCCTCGAAGCTAAAACTAACTTTATTTTCTCCCCGAATGTATTATCCTTTTTATTAAATGTCGCCAATAATATTTCATTCTCGTTATCTTGATCGTTTGTTCCAGTTAAGATTATAAATGTCGAAGGGTGGAATTTATGTTTATCTTTTTTTTTATTATTCTCATGATTTTTTAATAAAACACCGCATTTGTAACATCTAATATCAGCAAAAGTCACTTGATTATAATCACCAGAATCTAGATAAATACTTTTATTATACTCAATAAATCCATTATGTTTAAGTATGTTACCAAATAGATTTACTCCAATATCAACCCTATCGGAGTAAACAAATCCTTTATAATTTATATTGATTGGGAGTAATATATTCTTTAATGCTTCGTAGTATTTAGTACTAAAATATTTTAAATATCTCAATTCAAGTATAGTGCCTCCAATAATTTCTTTATCTTGAAAAGTTTCAACTTCAATGAAATTATCAGGTATTTTTATACCAATAGTATTTTCTAAAGCCTTATTAAATTGATTAGTTTTATTGTTCTTCTGAACCTCTTCTATATAATTGTTAATCATATTTTGCATTTTATATGTGAAATTGATTCTGTTATTCCTAAATATTGGGAAACAGAACATTTGTATTGCTTGGAGATTTTTAGAAAATGCATTCGCAGTCTTGTCCTTATTATCTTTAGCACGCTTTTGAATACGGTTATATCCTTGTATTTGCAATGGACTCATTTCACAGCTAAAAATATTAAATAAATCAATATCTGCTATTTTTGTTCCCATAAATTCAATATCAGGAAATGTATCGGAATTTGTCTTTATATAGGATATATGATTTCCTATATTTTCACGCAATTTTTCATACCACCCCTCTGCTAATTTGTATTTATCTACAGCGGCGTTTATATTACTTACTATCATTCTTTTATCTAATCTTTTGGACTTTGGTAAGATAAAATTCATCAAGGGTACTATATCTAGTACTGTATTTTTCATTGGTGTAGCTGTCAATAAGATTATTTTTAAATTTTCAGTCTCTGGGTTGTTTATAATTTTTGTTATAGCCTTCTTAATCTCATTATCATTTGTCATATTATGAGCCTCGTCAATTATTAATATTGTATTTTTTATAAAATCCATTCGTTTGTTATTCCTCCTCCTTTCTTCGTTTCCTTTAGAATTGATGAAATATACTTTTTTACCATCAGCGGTTTCAACCCGTTGTCTTGTTCCGATAACAATATTACGAAAACTATCTTGAGTCATAAACTGGTATTGATCTTTAATTTCTTTTTTTAATTTATTCAGAGATTTTTTGTCATATTTCTTTCTTTTCATAAATGTATTAATAGAATTTGTACGATACTTGACAATTTCATCAATGAAATTTGTTTTAGTTCCTCTATTTGGAACCAATACCATAATCTTTGTATTATACTGTTTGATTTGATCCATGTACTGTTCCGCGATATTAATAGCAGCTAATGTCTTACCAGTTCCTGGTTCATGACATAATAATATACCCTTGTACCCCGAATAAGGTGATAAGAAGTCTCGAACCATATTTTGATGTCCTTGGAAATTAAATTCTGATGTATTACATTTATTAAGAATCAATTTAATCTTTTCGTGATTCATTCTTTTTTTGGAAGGTATTTGATCCATAACCAAATCACCCCCTTCATTAGAAAATTGATTATATATTTCATAAAATTTCTTTTGACCATCTTTATCAAATGGGAACGGTTTCATGTTATTCATTATGAAAATAACAAAAAAAATCAATCTATATATATATACTATAACTATAATAAAAGAAGTTAAAGCATATTTTTATAACAGATTGTTAACAAGAATGAATAGTCGTGATTAAATGAGTTAAAAGTTTAGTGAAATAAAATATCATATGATAATGTGGGTTTGTAAGATCATGGTCAAGATCACAACAAAGTTGAACAATAGATTGCATCTTATCAAAATCAATTAATGGTGATAATACCCTTATTAAATGCTTTGATAAAGAAATAAATGTGATATTAGAAACCCATAAATCAAGCATAGTAACTTTAATTTTTTCAAATTCAGTTACTGTAGGTTTCTTACACAATATATCTAAAATAATTTTTTCAGTAACGACCTTCCACGTTTCGACTATAGGTTCAGTAGATAAATTTTCAAATCGGTCAATTAGTTCATTCTTATTTTTGCATGGATAGTAAATACCATGAGTGGAAAAGGTATTATCATAAGATCTTGTATTTGAAGTAGTTACAATAATAATCTTATGTTGTTGCATTTCTTTACAAAGTATTTTGATAGCATTAATGGATAAAAATTCAATATTATTTAATAATAATACCCGATAAACATTTTTATTTAAAATAGAGTCAATAACATTTAATTTAGATATACTATGTAATATAGTTTTAATTATTTGTGTATCATATGATATAGGATTAAGAAATGTGTATGATAATGAAAGACTTGTTTGTAAAACTTTGATTACATATTTTCTAGTTTCTGATGTATATATATTAAGATCATTTATATTGCTATTTTTTAGATCCTCATTAGTTAACAGTTCTATGTACCTTTTAGCTTTCTCGTATTTATCACTAAACTCATCTCCGAAAAAACAATAATGAGAAATAGCTCCGAATTCTTCTTCATTACTCATATCTTTAATTCGTTTCAAAAATTTACATACGTTTATTTTATATTGATTTTTGTTTTACAACATATATAGACAATAATGGTATACGATGTTATAATAATAGGTGACGATGATGATCATAATATGTTATTATACAAAAAATTTATAGAATTGAAAATAAATTGTCTAGCAATTAATATTAACAGTAAAGATAAATTAAGATACAAAGAAGTGGTTCAACAAGAAGATTTAAGTTTTACCAATGAATATCTAGAATTCTTTAATAGAAGTGAACTTGTAGATTCAATAAATCAAAAATTGACAAATTATACCCCATATAATATAAAATTACAAATCACTATACAAGAACAATTAGAAAAGATATTTTCAAATATGATGATTAATTTTCTACCATCAATAGAATTTATTAAAGATGAAACATTTCTTGATCATAATATCTCTGTACACCCAAGTGATATTCTATCTATAAAGAACAAAGATGTGTCTACTGGAAATTCTGGATGTATAGTCGCTACTAAATTAGGAACATATGAATCTAAATATTTAATATTTACATCTAGAATTGATTTAAATGAATCACATGATAATGAGTTACAAAATAATGAGTTACAAAATAATGAGTTACAAAATAATGAGTTACCTGATAATGAGTTACCTGATAATAAAGTTAAATATAATAAAAAAAGAGATTATGGGTTAGAGGTACACATTGTAAAGCTAAAGATATCACAAAAAGCACAAAATTGTGTATTTACACTGAATCCTCATAAAACTGATCAAAGTATTTCAATTGAGATAATAAATAATTTTGCTTACATCTTAAGTATAGGGTTCACAGAAAAAGATGCGAACGTATATTTTGAAGAAATTGCTACTATGTTTAAAGTAAACCCTTTATTCAATCTTTCCAGTATTCGATATAGTGATGTAGATAAATCAACTTATACATATCAACAATTTGTAAAAGCAACTTCATATGATTCTTTCAATAGAAGAATGGGTACTCTTAGTTTTGAACACATTCAACTTACGAATACTATTATTTATGATGAAAGCAATATAAGATATTCACCACTTCCCCTAGATTCAACATATACATTTTATATTCTCTCTTCGGTTTTTGCTTTGAAGATTGCTAAACAATTACATCATAATGATTGGTTCATACGGGGTACTTTTAATAATTGGAAACCAACTAAGATGACTTCAATCAATAACTATATATATTGCTATGATATAAATACAGATGATGACGATGAGAATGTGGAAATTAAAATTGACAACGGTGGATGGTGGATAGAATCATACCCGTTATCGGATTCTAATTTTATTGTACCTAAAGGTGATATAACAATTTACTTTAATTCATTATCCAAATCAATCACCACAATGAATAAGAATGAAAAAAATAAAAGATGGTATATACGTGGTTCCTTTAATGATTGGGGTAATAATGATATGTTAGAAAAAAGTAGCGCATCATCATATGATCAACAAATAACTATAAATGTGACAAATCCAGAAGGGTCTGAGTTTAAAATAGATAATGGAAATTGGACTGAATCGTATCCCGAAGAAAATTTAACTCTGTACGAAGGTAAGAGTATAATAAAATTCAATATACAAACCAAGGAAATTCAAACGATATCTTTAGATAATTCGGTTTATTTATTCGATAATTATCATCAATATTTATTCCAAAAACCGCAATTATTCAATAATCTGGATATAAAAAAAGAATGCCTGGGATTTGGATTACTGGATGAAATGTTTACATCATATATGTAAAAAATACTTAATTTTTTGTGTTATATCTTACACTATTTACTATACTTAATTGTTACGAACCGTAATCTTTTGGATCTACGCAAGTTATGTATCCTTATACTTTTATTTCTCTTTATAAACTTATTATCCGAACGTTTTCTTTTTCTTATTTTCGTGTTTAAAATATTTTGTACGGGGGTTTTGAAAGATTCACATAATTTTTTAAAATCTATTTCATATTTAAGCAATACTTTCCATAATTTGTAAGCAACAGTATTACTTGTATTTTGAGGATTTGGACGTAAAGCAAATTCTAAGTTACGGCCTTTAATATTACTATTGTGTATTTTACCTAATTTACTAATGGTTCCGTGAGCATATGATCCATACTCGATGATTAAATCATGAATAATTACACTGGGGATTTTCATAACATATACTTTACCAAAAGTTCCCTCAAATATATCATAACCAATCAATATATAGTAATCAATATTATGATCAGGTCTAATTTGGACAAAATTAAACTGACCATTTTGAGATCCTAAAGAAACTTTAATTTCAAAATTATATCCAAACTTCTCTCCATCTCCTGATATGTTGTCAACCTTATTATTTATTCCAGTCTGTTCCTTAATAAAATTTTCCATCATTATAGCCCATTCTTGAGAATTTAAATAATGTTTACATAATATACATTTTTTTAGTAAATCTGTTTCTTTAAGACATAAAAGTTTATAATACTCTCTACTTTTCATACTTTTAACTAGATTTTTTATATTCATCTTCATTATTTATTTTCATTCTTACTTTAAATATTATTTATTTTCAATTTTTTATTCTATTAAAAAATGAATTAGTTTTAATATTTATTATGCATTATATCTTTCAAATATGTCGGATAAGAAACATAAACATAAACATAAACGACCGTCTATTCCAAAATACCATAGTTTGATTAAATGGGATATAGTTAAATCTTTATCTCTAAAGAATAAAACAGCAGTACTGGATTTAGCTATAGGTAGAGGTGGCGATTTAAATAAGTATTCTAGTAAATCTGAAATTGATACCATTTATGGTATAGATATTGATAATAATGCTATCATTGAGGCTAGATCAAGATGGGACAATAATAAATCTAAATTAAAACCCAAATTACTTTTATTAAACGAAGATGCCGCTTCTCATAATGTTAGAAAATGGATATCTTCCAATACAAGAAGGAAATTTGGTCTAACTGTTTGTAATTTTGCTATTCATTATTTCTTCAAATCTAAAGAAACTTTGGAATCTTTAGCTCTAACGATGTCAAAATTTACAAAAAAAGGTGGAATTCTTTGGATATCTTGTCCAGATGGAAAACAATTACTTAATTTATTAGGAAAAGATATGGAAAAGAAAACGCCGGCATACAGCTTACGTAAAATACCTTCTAGTGTAAAATTCAAGTACTATGGAGATAAGATTGAATATAAATTGAATAATACAACATATTTTAATAGTGCCAACCCTGGTAAAGATATTATGCGTTCTGGAATAAGCTTTGAGTATTTAATCAATATTGATGAATTAATTAGAGTTTTAGAACAGTATAATTTCAAATTGAAAGAGAATAATCATTTTTCACATTGGTCATCTAAAGTACATACAAAACTTAAGTCATATGAAAAAGAAATAAGTTACACTAATGTTTCATTAATATTTGTAAAATGTTGATTTAGTTTCCCATTTGAAATAGTTCAGTTCATTGGTGTAAAAAAAATGATTTTTTTTTATTATTTTTTGATGGAATACAATTGTACTAAAATAATAATGTCAAGTGAAAGTTATCCCAAAATAGAAAATTTAAATGAATTGAGTATTAAGTTATCTTTATTTCGAAATGAATCTATTAAGTTAAATAAAATAAGGTTTAAAATAACTTCTTTGAAAGATAGTTTAAAAAATGGTAATATTAATTATGCACAATTTTTATTAATTAAAAAACAATATGATAATCAATTATACACAAAAAATAAATCTATTACAAAATTAATAAAATCTTCCCCAACAATATATGGTTTTTTACGGAAAAAAAAATATATTATGTCTTGATTTATTTAAGCTTATTTTTTTTAAATTATTTATGGTTACACTGTGTAGCATATCCCGGAATATATGACGCGTCATAAAATATATTGTATTTTTACAACTGCATTAATATGAATGATAAAAAAAGTGATAAAATTGAAAAAGAAGTATCTAAATGCATAAATAATTGTTTGCTTAAAAAGTTTGTTTATAAGATGGAAATCATATACACAATTATAAAAAAATTTCATTCATTAATTGAAGAATTAAAATTTGAAAAAAATGATATGATCAAAATATTGAATTATATCTTTTCTATTTTCAAGAAAAGTATTGTATTTTTTTGTAATGCATATTTAAACAATAAGAATCGTCTAAAAAACATTTTCATTATTTGCATTGTACAATCGCTGGAAAAAATATGTGAATTTTTACCTGAAAATAAAAAATTAAATTTAAAATTGGAAATTGGAAAGTTTGTACAAACTAATTTCAGTTTAAAAAAGGATCTTACAATATATTATTCTGATGAAATTAAAAAGGAACAAAACGAAAAGGAAGAGGGGATGATTAAAAAGGAACAAAACGAAAAGGAAGAGGAGGAGATTAAAAAGCAAGTAGAAGTAGAAGTAAAAACAAAATACAATAACTTTTTTGCTTTATTAAAAGAATTTCCAAGTTCTTACAATGAACACGAGACATATTTTAAATAAACGTATAATTTCAATTATTTTTTTAGTTATGTTTTTATCCAATTAAATATAACTATTATTAATGTTTACAATTAAATTAAAATCTAATAATCTAATAAAAACAAACATATTGAAATACGTTCATAATAATTTGGATAAAAATAAATATTGTCAAAGGAATTTACATAATATATGTAATACAAATATACTTGATTATAATAAAAATTATATGAACAAACTTTTAAGTAATAATGATTTCAAAAGACATCTTATGGTAGATATAGAATCAATTAAAGTCATGCAAAATAAGACACATTTTTATCATAAATGTAAACCTCTAGATGACGATACCCAGTATTTAGGTAGTATTTTAAAAATGAGTGCTCAGAAATATACTGATAAAGATATATATTCAAAAATAGAAGTAATATTATCACTTTCATCATCCAACTCAATTGGAAAAATGAATGAATTTGTTAATAAATTAACTAATAACGAGTGTTTGGTAGTATCAAAATATTTTTCCAAATATCTATTACTAATGAATGCTTCTGAAGAAGCGCATCGTATTCATAGAATAAGAATGTTTGAATCTAATAGTAACACGTTAGTTAAGAATGGTATGAGAGAAACATTACTTCATTTGCAAAAGAAATATAATTTAAATAAAAACCTAATATTTGAAAAATTAAGAAAACAATCAATGGAGATGATTATGACAGCACATCCTACACAAATAAATCGTACAATTGTACTATCTAGAAAAGAAACTTTAATAAAACTGTTATTAGAAAAGAAGAAAAAACTTACCGAATATGAAAGAAAAGAAATAGAAAATAAAATTATCAGAGAAGTGTTAGTACTATGGAATACAGATGATATAATAAGAAATAAACCAACACCTATGGATGAAGCTCAATATGCTTTAGATACAGTTAAAAACACATTATGGGATGCAGTTCCGAAATATATGCGTAAATTAGATACCGATACGTTGGATATTCTTGGAGAAAAAATGCCCGTTGATTCATGTATAATTAAATTTGGTAGCTGGATGGGTGGTGATAGAGATGGAAATCCTAATGTTACATCTGAAATAACAAAATCGGTAATATTAAACCAAAAACATTTTGCATTTTCAATGTATGATAAGGAGGTAGAATATTTAATCAATAATTTAACTATATCAAAAGAAATAAATTTTGGTGAAAAAATAATTTCAATATCTCCTTATTCGGATAAACTCAAAAAAATTAGTTTAAAAATAAAAAATTCAATAAGATATATTGAAAATTATAGTAAGGATCTCAATCTATTTTATAGCGAACGATATCATACAAGTAAACATCTTCTCAATGATATTATGAATGTGTATGACTCAATGATTAAAGAAGAATACGTTGAAATAGCTAACGGAAATCTCCGTGATTTAATCCGAAGGGTTGTGTGTTTTGGGATTAATCTTGTTCCACTTGATTTAAGACAAGATAGTGCAAAACATACCGAAGCAATTGATAGTATTACAAAATATATCGGTATTGGTTCATACTCATCATGGAGTGAGAGTGAAAAAATAAAATTTTTAAATAAAGAATTACTAAGTAAAAGACCCTTACTTTCAAATGAGTTTATAGCTAGTGATAATTGCAGTAAAGAAATAGGGGATTTGTTAAATACTTTTAAGGTCACAAAGGAATTTGGTAAGGAAGCTTTTGGAGCATATATTATATCAATGGCAAAGAAACCGAGTGATATACTAGCGGTTAAGTTACTCCAAAAAGAATTTGGAGAAGGAAAAGATTCTATGCGTATTGTACCATTATTTGAAACTTTGGAAGATTTAAACAATTCAGTTAATACTATGAGTAATTTATATTCTAATCCATTGTATTTTGAAGATTGTAATGGTAAACAGGAAATAATGATTGGTTATTCCGATAGTTCCAAAGATGCTGGTAAAATAGCTGCAAGTTGGGGACTATACGAGGCACAGGAAAAATTGGCAGAATTATCAAAAACAAAAAATATAAAATTAAGTTTATTTCATGGAAAAGGTGGAAGTGTATCCCGAGGTGGTGGAACACAAGGATGTGGATCATTTAATTCAATTCTTTCCCAACCAAAAGATACAGTAAATGGTCATTATCGAATAACCGAACAAGGTGAGGTAATAAATACTAATTTTGGGAACCAGGAAATAGCTGAACGAACTTTCGATATATATAGTAGCGCTATCCTAACCGAATCATATGTAAATGAAAAGAATGAAAAGATTGTTCCAACAACAAAATGGAGAAAAATAATGAATCGTTTATCAAAAACATCACGAGAAAAATACCGTGAAATTGTTTTTAAGGATTCAAGGTTTATACCCTACTTCAGAGAATCTACAGTTGAAACCGAGTTGAGCGGTTTGAATATTGGATCCAGACCAGCTCGTAGACCTAGTGGTAAGGATGATGGAGTTGAATCTTTACGTGCTATTCCTTGGGTTTTTGCATGGACACAAACACGTTTATTATTACCAACCTGGTTAGGTGTTGGAGATGCTATATCTGAAATATTAAATACCGATGATGAAAAAGAATTGAAAATGATGTATAAAGAGTGGCCATACTTTCGTCAAAATTTAGAATTAATAGATAAGGAACTAGATCAGGCCGATACTGAGATCAATAAATTTTATGATGATAAATTAGTTCATGATGTAGAATTAAAAGAGTTGGGTAATACTTTAAGATATAAATTAAATGAAACAAAAGAAGCAATGAATGAATTAAGAGGTAAAAAGGATGAATTTGATTGTAAAGATGATATATTATTTCGAATGGTTAATACACGTAAGCTTTTAATCGATCCATTAAACCTCGTTCAATGTGAAATATTAAGAAGAAAACGTAATGTCGATGATTGTAATACATGGGATAAAAAAAATCAAAAATATATACAAGATACTTTACTTCTTACTATGAATGGTATTGCTAATGGATTAAAAGTAACCGGTTAATTTATTTTATCATCAATTCCAATCACTTGAAAATCAAGGAAATTTCCCAATTTAGCCGATTTTTTCCATCCATATACATTCAAATTACCATTATGAATTTGATCATGATGTTTTTTACATAGAACAACTAGATTTCCCTTTTTATTTTTATGGAAATTATCAATAAATCCATTCAAATCAGATGTACATTGAAAATTTATATGATGAACATCTAAACCTTTATTAACACCACAAATTTCACATTTATCTACAATAATTTTGGTATTGTATCTAGAACGTTTTGTTTGGATAATATTTTCCAAATTATATCCACTAATTTTATTCCGTATATCAACTGCTGTACTGATAAAATTATCATCATCAATTAAATGTTTACAAACCTCTAATCCATACAAAATATCTGAAACACCGGTTTTTAGTTTTCTCGAGTATATGATATCATCACCTCTAATCAAAACCTCCATGTATCCGAATGTTATTAAATCTTTGGGAATAATTGATTCTAAACCATGGATATGTGTAGAGGCAATAAAACATGATTTCTTTTTGATCAAATATAAAATAGTTGATGCTAATATTGATTTAGCACTAACTACTTCAGAACCAGAACACAATTCATCCATAATAATTAAACTTTTTGAATTTGCAGTTTTTAAAATTTGCCGTAATTGATTCATTTCACATACAAATGTTGAATGACCTCGTAATAAATTATCTCCATTTCCAATCCTTGTCATCAAAAACTCAAAAGGTATGTATTTAAATGAGCTAGCTGGAACATATAAACCGGATTGAGCCATAATAATACTAACTGCAATAGATTTCAAATATAGACTTTTCCCAGCACCATTACATCCGGTTACTATCATCCCTTTTTTATTTACAGAGGTTACAATATCATTCGGAGTATATAAAGTATCAGTATGAATCATTTCTGATATAGGGTGTCTCAAATCAATAGCATCTACATAACTTGATCCCCTACCATCTGTTTTAATTTCAGGGCAACAATATCTATTCTGAAAGGCAATTTTAGAGGCACATAAAGATATATCAATTTCTGTTATAATTCTTACAGTATCAAAAGGTATTAATTTAGATAATTTTATAAGTAATTCATCATAAATGATCTTAGCCCTAATTTCAATTTTCTCATTTATAACAATCATTCTATCAGATAAAATTGCTAAATTATTGGTCTTTATTCTAGTAACGTTACCAACATTGAATAAAATTAAACCATCTTTAAGAGAATTAATCATGTTTCCTCGTATTTTAGTAGTTTTGATAAAGTATCCTAATTTATCATTGTAATCAAGTTTAAGTTGCTTTTTTTTATTAATTTTAGTTTCCATCAATTTATTTAACAAAGTTACGTCCACATTCATTTTCCTCAATATATCTTCTCTCTCTGATATTAAATTATCATATTCATCATCAAATGATTCTCTAAATTTAATATCCTCTCCTAAATTTGAAATGATAGATTTGTTATATTCATTTATAAAATCATTAAGTAATGCTAATTGAGAAAACTCCCATATTGAATCAGAACTTATATTTAATATTTTACTTACTTCTACAATCCCCATGTATGATGATATCAATAAATTTAATTCAAATGGTTTGATGAAGCCAATAACAAGTCTTCTGTGTAATTTTTCCAAATCTTTAATATTATTGAGTTGCATTGATATTTCTTTTAGATTTAATTTTTCATTGTTTACAAGAAAGTAATCAATTTTATTATATCTATTTCGTAGTGTATTTACAGATGTAATTGGTTCACTTATTCTTTTTGTCATTTCTCTTCTACCAAAAGATGTTAAGCATTTATTTACTATACATTCCAATGATTGAATCCTACATTGTTGTGAATCAGAATTACCATGATTAACTCTTTTCGTAATTTGTAATTGTTGTAAAGCAAAATTAGACAACTTTAATTTGTCACTATCGTTATAAATTTTTGGTTTACTCAAACTATACATGATCCTTTTATCATGTTCATACATATAATTAAGAGCATAACATAACGCTATACGCGCTAAAGACAAAAATTCTAGATTTAAATATTCTATAATCGTGAGCATTGAACTATTACCATAAAATATATCCAATAATTTCGATTGGTAGTCTATTTTTTCCATTTCTTTATTAATCTCTATTTTCTTAAAAAGTATGTCACATGTTAATTTAAAATCACCTACCACAACTATTTCTGCTGAAATGTTATTTTGAATAATATTTATAATTTCTTCTTCATCAAAAATCTCTCTTACTATAACATCATTGGTACTCAAATCGATATTGACCAAACCACAACAAATACCATTTTTATTGTTTTCTACATATAATAATATCATTGAAGATGATTTAGGGTTATCGAAATTTGTACATGATAATGCAGTACTGGGACTAACTATTCTACTAATTTCTCTTTTAAATATACTAGAATTTTCATCTCTTTCAATCTGATCAATTTGGATAACAGTAAAGTTATTTTCTAATAATATATTTAAATATTTGTTTAGTGCGGATTTTGTAAATCCAGCCATATATGGATTTGATTTACTTACATTGCTAATATTTTTGTTCTTTTTTGTTACAATTATGCGCAAAAGACTTGCAATTGGAAATATAACATCATCTGAGTTAATACCATACATCTCATAAAATGATCCAACATGAATTAAAACACAAGTCTTTTTTTGTCCATATTTCATTTGCATTTCGGCTAATGTTTCCATATATTGTGAGATTGGACTAGTCATTTTCATTATGTTATGTTATTCTATGCTATATTATTGTTTATATGGTTTACTATTTTTACAATGGTGATGGCGACATTCTGTACGTGTAAAGTATAAAAAAGGAATATGTTTTATTTTATTTTCATATAGTAATTAAGTAGTATGTCAAAACGGGAAGACTTGAGCCAGTGAGACTGAAGTTTTTAATAGTCAGACTTTTTTCATTTATTTATACATTTTTTTACTGGGATAGTATTGTGGAAATTAGTCAGACTTTTTTCATTTATTTATACATTTTTTACTGGGATAGTATTGTGTAAATATTCGTTGAACACCGGAAAATTAAATATAATACATAAACTATTTTAATTATATACTGAATTCATAGAGTTCAATTGTCAATTAATATTAAGTATTTAGATTTTTATAATAAAAAATGACATCTACTGAGGAAATAGCGAATGTAGATAAAGAAAAAGTTACAATAATAGAAAAAAGTGGAGTTCAAACCGGTACCCTTAGTATACAGAATATAGCACAATATTCATCTCGTACTAAAAGTGGAAATGTGAAACATCATAAAATAAATGAAATATGTGAAAAAATTAAGACACATGGAATTAACAAATGTGGTAAAGAGTACAATGGTCTGATAAAAAATCTGAAATGTGTTGCGTATACTCTTGGAAAAAAGCCTGCATTAATGAAAGTGTGTAATGCACCCCATGTTGTTTATCCAACTGGTGAATACATTCTCATTCATGTATCCCCCGATGATAAAAGTTTACTAAATGTATACACTGGTAATGATAAATACAATGGTAATGATAAAAATACAACACCATTATCAATAGAACCTACTACGTCTGCAATAAGTGATACCTTTCATACACCAACAACAACATCTAATACTAATAACACTAATACTTCCATAGAATTAAATCACATACTGACTGAAGTTAATCATGGAATAGGAAAATCTCCCATAAAACAATCTACCAAACGTAAACGAGGGAACACACAAAAGATTGGAGACCGATATGTTAAGGTTGAATGTAAAATTCCTGGGGCAAAAAAAAGTAAAATAAATAAGCTTAAAACATGGAATACTAAAAGTAAAGTACCGAGTATTAAGAGTAATCTTAACCAACGGTTATCCATATACCTTCAAAAGGTCAAAGAAAATAATAAAGGAGTAAAGTTACCTGTTTCTATTTTTAATCTTGGTAAAGATATTTCTTTATATAAAACCTTCATCAAGAACAGAGAAAATTTGAATGAGCTTTGTAAAACATTGGATAATGTACAGTGTCTCCCTTTCAGCCAAGAATCACAGTCATTGGGTGGTGTATTAGTGACTACTGTTGATCACTTCGAATTAAACATGGATGATATTAACAAATATAACGAACGGGGTGCTAATCAATTAGAGTTTATTAATATATCACGTAAACAAAACAGAGCAATAAATCGTGTGTTATCGGATTATCGTACGAGGAATGTAGAAGGTGTATTATAATAGACCTATTATATTTATTGTTATACTTATTATACTTATTACTATTTTTATACTTATATACTTATTATAAAGGTATAGATATTATATCACTCGATGATGATGATGATGTGAAAATCACCCTTTTACATAATACTATGGAACATGGATTTATAAGCCATGATATTTGCGAAAGGTTTTCTTACATTCACAAATTATGTGATATCAAAATTATGGTTGATAATATAGATTTGAGGAAAAGAAAAACAAATAACATACTTGATATTAATCCTATTGTAAATTTACCGATTCATAAGAATACAAATTATGAGCAAATGATGAATGAAAATTACAATTTAATAGTCAACCACCTTCCTCTGGAATCATTGATGGATGTATCCATTATACAGTCAGTGGATAGACTATTTAGTAATAATGCATGGCTAAAAGGTACAGACATTGATTCGTATATTAGACTCTCATACTTTATTGATGATAGAAGAAGTGTGAATAAAAACATCCGTCTTAAAAATATTGGTGTTGATCCATCATTTGCGGAGGCTAATATTTATCTCTACGAAGGAGCATGTAAAGATACTCTTTTGAATAACAGATCTGCAGTCGGTATATCCATTAAGAATTACATATATGAACTTTCTTCAAAATTATTCACTAACTATACTTTTATATTATTATAGGTGGAATTACTATTTTCCCATTTAATATCAACAACAATCACTGGACGATCCTCATAGTCGATGATATCAACAAGAAAATAGTGTTCTATGATTCTATGTATTCTAATGTAAAGAAAACTGAAGGATTTTGGAACTCTTTTACAGAAAGAACAAGTAACCCTAATCAAGATGAAAAGAGCAGAACTTCTCACTCTCATGTATTCACTTTCCTTAAAAACAATAAATCTTATTTTAGACTGTCCTCCATTGATAACGATAAAAAGGATACAAGATTAAATTATAAGTATGAACACTCTCAGCTGATGTTTCAGAGTGATTGTTACAATTGTGGTGTGTTTATATGCCTCTTCGTTGATGCATATCTAAGAAATATACACTCAATCAAAGAAGTTTTAATTAACGAAAACAGTTTGTTATTTTCTCGACACACGATATTAAGGACGATATTAAATGATCAAGTGAAGGAACATATTAAACGCTTTAACATTGGAATCGAAGGACATCTTCACAATCTTACACATAACAAATATGGGATTTGTTCTTCTGGTGATCTCAAAGGAGATGAACTTATCAGAATTAGAAACTGACTTGAAACTGTTTTCCAATCTTATTCACGAGATGAAAACTTTTATTACTCTACATAATCAATATAGTACTAAAGATTCTGTTCCTAGTAACAGTTCAAGAATCCAACTAACTGATGAAATTAAACAATGTGTATCAATTTATTATTAATCTGTATTCACATGACATAAATATATCAATGCATTTTTAATCTTTATATATCATAAAATATATTCTGATAACATATGTACCGCACATGATTAATTGTATGCAATTTCACACAATACTATCCCAGTTGATTAAAAAAGAGAAAAAGTGGCAGTTACCCGAATAAGTAATTATTTGTAGTGAAATAAATTATAGTAATGAGAAAAAAATAAATTTATGAAAACATATTCTTAAAGAATATTACGGTGTAATAAATAATGTAGAAGACTATTAGAAAAATCATAAGAGTTAAGTTATTTAAATTATATATTTGTTTCGCACGGTATTATATTCATTTTTTTATAATAAAAACAAGATCTGTGATCGCAGGCATATGAGAATATAATTATTAATTAAAATCAAAGTAAAATAAATTTATAATAAGAATGGAAGACGACCAGTGTTATTATTGTTTATGTGACACAAGTAAATGTAATGATTCTGAAATATATATATGCGAAGATGTAGAAATGTGAGTTTTAAAATCATATAGTATAATAGTTAATATTTTCGAATTATAAACATAAATCATTTCAATAATATAGGTGTTCAAGAAGTATTCATAAACAATGTCTAAAAACACAGTTCAAAATAACAGATGATAGAGATATTGAAAATATATCGTCATTATGCCCGGATCATAATTTCATTCAATGTTGTTATTGTTTAGATGAAGTATTAAATATAACTGAATTTGAACATCTTGAAGAAAACAACTTTAAACATTTAAATTCATGTAATGAAGATTATCATATTTGTCCTCTTTGTAGAATATCTAAAAAAGATCATTATAGTTGTATATGTAATCAACACTTCTATGATGGCAATGAAATCTGTTTTTTGTGTTCAATTGAAACTAAAAAAAATAATGAAGAAATAAATTGTATTAACGATGAAAAAGAAAAAACATCACCACCACTAAAGAAATCTGGAAAATGTATATCATATTATTTATATCAAAAATGAATATAATCAATCATATTTACGTGTATTAATTATTTTATATGTATAAAAAAATGAAAAGAAATAAATTAAATATCTTTCATATGTATATGTATATCTAAATTACTAATGAATATAATAAATAAATTACCATATGAAGTTGTTGAATCAAAGATCTGTTCATTTTTAGATTCAAAATCACTTGTGTCAATGAGTAAAATGAATAGATATTATAACTTCATGCTTGAAAAAGAAATAATTAAAAGGAAAAAAATATCTTTCATTTATACCCAAAAAGAATATTGTGATAGATACAATTTGTTTAAAAAACGAAATATATTAAAGAGAGCTAGACACATTGCAACATTAAAAACGGTTTTAAGAAACTTCAATTTAAATTATAATAATAATTTAGGATTATCAGAATTAATATTTAGTAACTTAAAAAAACGAAAGTGGTAGTATATAGTTTTAAAATAGATTTAATATTTATTATTTATTTATATCTTAAAGTATATTTCACTTTTAATGACCCCAATGTATTTTGGTTTCCCATTGACCACCGAAAGTCATCTTTAAATTTATCTTTTTTTTTCTCATTCTTTTTTTCATGTCTTT
>JACKZZ010010623.1_pt1 | contig 26332 bp, 25 predicted proteins | sample 8027871 | NCBI WGS metagenome assembly JACKZZ01 (sample SAMN15724774, study PRJNA655200) | protist metagenome | isolation source: fluorescence activated cell sorting (FACS) single amplified genomes of... | place: USA: West Boothbay Harbor, Gulf of Maine | collected 2000-07-19 | reverse complement strand
TTTCTGCAGTTGTATACAACCAGGATACTTGTTTGGCTGTGCAAAATACCCTAGCAAACCGCATTTTGTAGTTTGCACATGATTTTTTGTATGCCTTCCACTTTTCCACCCGATCTCTCACTAGGTCCATGATTGGATGATGAACGTGGCCCGGGGGTGCCTGATTTTCGAGCCGCACGCGCGGTTCAACTCCGAGGACCTGTACATGATCCTGAACCGCGCCAAGTTTCCGACCGTGGCCATCATCGCGATGCTCCGCGACAAGACCGACCAGTACACGGTACTGGATGCCATTCCGGAGTCTGAGGGCGGTGTGTACGGGGCGATGGGACCCTCGGCGATCCCGCGGAAGCGGGACCCCCACTTTCGCGAGAAGGACGACGACGAGGGGACCAAGCAGTTCGGCCCCACCGGCATGTTCGACGATGCCAAAACCATGCGGGCATTACAAGAACTGGCTGCTGAGTATTGAGGATTTTTGATGTTTGGACGTTGCACCCAAGTTGAACTTGTCTGTAGTTCTTCATCATCGATCGCTTGCCATCTTGCATGTCGCGTTTCATCTTCCATGGACGTATGTATGATCATTGCTGTATGTCAGTATTATCGATTTCATTTTTCCCTGGACACGACCGACATTGTTGATATTGTCACACACTACACATCTACAGGGACCTGGATCTTGAGAAACAGGGTCTCTTGGAGGATATCGAAGAGGATGGGGAATACGACAGCGACCTGGATACAGACGACGAGCTACTGTCGGAGGATATGCATTGCAAAAGTATCGTACTAGTATGAATCGCAATACAAATTTTCCCAGAAGGAAAAATGGAACTTGTAATGCTGATTTCCCCAAAACTAAGATTTGTCATGCATGGTTGCAATTAGTACGAGTACGATACTTTTGCACAGGATAAAGGAGGAGGAAAAGCGAAACTCGAACTGTATGACCATCCTCATTGTTCTCCTCTCTATCATCGTCGCAGGTCTCATCGGCTGCATCATCGCCGCGGTCATGCTGCATCAGAAGAGAATGCAGTCCTCCACGTAGTAAACTGTTGTACACGAGGACTTTCCTGGGGGTTACCTACCACGACAACAACAAGCGACACAAAATAGAAGCAAGCACCTGTAGTTCTCATGAGTCATAAGTACATACATGAATCCACAGCGAGTTACCTAATCATGTTCTTGTTCCAATTATGTTCCTTTCGTACGAGTAGTTGAGTTCCTATCATACCATACGCGTTCGCACACGGTGCGAACTCCTTGTCTAATCATGATATACTTACATTCACTAGATGCGATCGCGCATACAAGCCAGTGAACTGTTCTTTTTTCTGTTTGACGATTGTGCTCTGACATGGTTGGCTTTTTTAAAATCTATATCATCTTGACAAACGTGGTGGTGAAAATATTTAAGGCGAACTCAGGGCGGGCCTGTAAGGTCATGCCCCTCCGTGATGTTACTGTATAATGAAGCAAAGACCAAAGAGGTCGTGGGTTGCTACGAGTACAATGTACAGCCTGCTGTCGATCATATTGCTATGGTTTGAGTATACGATATTTCTATACAACTGAATTTGTGTATATATTGGAGCAAAATTCTTGTCTCTCTCCGGAGACGACGACGCGACTGACAATATTAGACAATATTGAGCGATTTTGTCATCACCTGCGGCCAGAACCTTTTACTGGGACAGACGCAGAAGATCGGGGATTTTGTGACTTTTCCAGGTTGTCGCTACACGGTATCTGGCGACACGACGTTGCTGGCCATTGAAAGGAAAAGGACGCTATTACCCACACTGCTAGTCTCATTTTGGTTCGCGTTCAAGCAACGAACGGATGCTGCAGTTTCAACAGCAACTTTTTACACGAGAAAAGACGGGCTGCGATGAAAAAGATTGGAAAAAAGAGGAGAAAGCGCTGGATGCTGAGGGTTCCTCGACGGTGCCGTTCTTGCGTGTTCAACATATCGCGCGCCGTGGTCTCTCCGCACGAACGATAATATGTTCCGGATTGAAGATCTTAGATCCTCTACGTAATCTCAACAAGTGTTTCCTGGCAAGATCAATGTAGTGTATGTGTGTCTTCGCTTTCGGTTTCGATTAGCGTACGGTACAGCTACAGGTATTCTTTTTTCTTGTGCTTTTCGTGGATCGCTACCTTTTTCTGTTGCTTTTCGTTTTGCGCAATTCGCAAGCTCTACGAGAGTTCAGATGTTAGTACAACGTCACAGTTTCGGTCGAGAATCTGCGCCGACGCAGCTGCAGTGATCCACTCCCGAGATAGGTAGAAAAAAAAGTCGAGCACCAACTGGTGCTGCTCTGGAAATTCCTCACAGTTCTTGCTTCTGTAATCTTGTTTGTGTAGTTGGTAGGTTCTTCTCCTTTAATTATTGGTGAAAAAATGTTTCGCAAGTTGAAAAGAATGAAGCGAATTTCGGTTTTGCTGCTTCTGTTTTCGCACAACGCGTACTTTTTCCAGCTCTGCTTCTGTTTGTACCAGGAGCTGTTTGAAGACTACTCTGGTGCCCCGAAAAAAACACGAAGCTCCACGTCCTCAACAGACAAAGGTACTACAGAAGAGGCGGACGCTTCGTCTTCGTGGCGTGCCAGCTTCGATGAGGAGCTGGAAAAGCTTGTGTACGTGGGAGAGAAAGAGGATGGGTACAACGCCGCGATCTCCAAGCAGACACTTACGCGCGAGGCACGGGAAGTGCTTAAGGACTCAACGAAACACAGTCGGCACAAAGCGTTCTGGGACCGATTCTTCCAGGAGGACACCTTGGTAAAACCAGACACAGCTCGGCAAAGCAGCACCCGGCAGGGCGGGGGTGAAGCCAGAAGAGCCGTGGACGGTAAGATGAATTTGTAATAGTAAAAATCGTAATTGTAGTAGAGACCCTAAACCTTACTCGGCGTTGTAAGCAGGAAGATCGAGCGAGAGAGAAAAAAAATCATTCATTTCCCTTCTCCAAGAAACCAAATCCCTTGGCTCTGTTGTGATCATCTTTTTCGAAAACGACTGAAGGGCGCAGCCTGTCTGAGTGGTCCTCGCAATCGTGCACGCACACAAAGCCTGCGGGCGAGTTGCGGCCCTGGTGGATGGTGGAACTGGATGCGAACATTCCGATCGGCACCGTGCACATCCTGAATCGCAAAGAAGCGGCCGATATGCATTGCAAATATGTATTGGTCTGGACGAAAGATGGTTGGAGCTTGCATTGTGTACCTTCAGTCTTTTGCATGATTCCCCCAGAACCAGTTTTGCATGACCAGCAAAAGGAGCGCCACTTTCTTGATCATGCAAAAACGAAGTCTGTAAAAATGCGAAGCCCGAATGGGAAAATGGAAATTGTCATGCATTGATGCGCTTGAAATTTAAATTTTTCTGAGACTCATTCATACACACTTCACAAGTTTCCAGACCAGCAAAATATGCCCCATGCATAGCCGACCGACTGTCCGAGTTCGAGGTCCGGATCGGAAACGACCGAAATCTCGCGTTGGACAATTACCATTCTTCAAGTGGGAGAAGTAGAGGCTCCTCCACCAGCACCTCCTCCGGAGCGTCCTACTCGGTCTGTCGTGGCGATTCCCGGAACCCCGGGCCGGGAGCCTGGGCGGTGGTGGACTGCAGTGGCTTTGAAGGAAAGTACCTCGCGGTCGTATTGACCGCAGACGATCCCAAAGCGGTGCTCACACTCTGTGAGGTATCTTCTGTAAGTCGGAAAAATGTTGATGCAACGTGTACTGGGTGGAGCTCGGAAGTGCTACTATAGAGAATGAGAAATTTATAAATCGATATCAGACTGTGGTGTTCCCGTTGCCGTTGTGCAGGAACAGGTTTATTCACCTGACAATGATAATGGTGCCTGTAGTCGATTCTGCTTCTACGCTCCACACACCAGGTTCTTGTCTACCCGCAGTCGATTCGACATCACCCTTTCTTCCTTTCCGCTGCCCTGGCATTCGACGAGTATACGCAGATTTTGCGCAGCTCCAACGAGAAACGGGAAGCCTATTACGTCCTCGGGTTGGCGAAGTTAAGGCAGCTTCTCAGACAGTTGTTCGCGCTCGAGAAGCTGAACGGCATCCACGACGAGGATAAGAGCGGCGGGATGAGAACAAGAAAACACATTGCCACAAGTTCTTCTTCGAGGGTTAAGAACTCAGCGAACTGGATCGAGCAGGTCGAGGAACTGTACACAGCACTATCCCTGGAACTGCCGACGGAGTTTCGCCAGCGACCGGAGATACTGCGCATGCGCGCCGAACTGTACGCCGAGGTCGGTTTTTCGCCCTCCTGCGCAGAGGTTTTGCAGCACGGAGCAGGAGGAGGCCCCTCAGGCGGGGCCTCAGCATCCGCCTTCGCAGGCACTGCGGACGGGTTGCCGGGACAGGAGGAGGGCGACGATTCCGCCCTGGACACAAGGTCCACGTCCGCCATCGCGACGCTGAAGGGCAAGGGCAAGTTGCACCAAAGAAAGGAGGCTGCGCTAGCAAAAGCAGCAAGCAATAAAGCGATAACTGCTTCTGGTGAATTATCCTCCAGTTCGTCAAGTAGTGCCAGTTCTAGCTCCACGATTCCTCCTGCGGATCAGCTGGATGGAGCGACGAGTCCGGCGCAGAATAGCATCTGTTGCAAGGACAGCATTCTCGGGACGAACAGTGGGTGCCTGTCTACTGCCTTGGCCTTGTACAAGTTTGCGGAGAACTTGGAGGAGGAGGCGGATTTGCTATACGAAAAAGCCATCGAGCAGGGCTTTTCCGCATGGAAGAGCTACTTTCAGACGTGCGAAATTTTCCTGCCTTTTCTGTTCCAGAAGCAGAGCAGCCAGAACAACAACTTGGCCTGGGACCGGAAGCAGCCGGAGGTGGCCGACCTCGTCGCCGTGCTAGAGAAGAACAAAGTTTTGCTATCAAAGTGAAAAAAGCCCGCACCCCATATCGGAAACGGAAGATGCGCGAATTTGTGATGCTGTATTTGACTACACAAGTCAACTTGTATTGCTAGAAGGCCAAGAGACGAAGCTGCGGTCTAAATCGCAAGTAATCTGTCATGCTGTTTCCCACTTCCAGTTGCCTTTTGTCATCCTGGAGCTGCAAGGCTTTCCCACGCTAGACAGCACTACAGTCCGCATCTTTTGCCTTCTAGCATCACAAAGCTGATTTGTGACCACAAATCTGCATCACAGATTTCCGTTTTGATATGGGGAGGGGGCATTTTTCATTGTAATATTTGCTCGAGCAGGACTTGAAAAAGTTGCTCATGGACCCGCTGGGCTTGTTGAGCTTATCAAATGTGAAATTGTCTGGGTCTGGAAGAATTCAACTTGTGATGCTGCATTTGGATTCCAAAAAAATCTGTATTGCATGAGCAGCAAAGGGAGTGTAATTTTTGCTACGCGGAGAGGGCATTTGTCATGCGGAATAGGCATCGCGAAGCCCTCAAAAAATCTGTGATGCTAGGGCATGCATCACAGACATCATGGCCCAGGCAAAACATGCATGACAAGTCTCAGAATCTTCCAGACCCAGACATTTTTACATTTGATAGAGCTCGTTGCTCAACGAGGCAGCAGTCAATGCCAAGACACCGCCTCAACTTCCGATTGGCGGGAGCAACTCGGCTTCAGGTACTACTTCTTCCACGGGTGGCGCCGACCACGCTGCAAGAGACCGAGAACAAACGCTAGACTCCTTTGCGCGACTTGTCCGTGAGAAACATTCGAAGAGCCAACTCGGGAAAAATTTGGCAGGAGAGCAGGACGATGGCAGTGTCGAGATCGGTGATGGGAAGAATTCAAAGCGAGGCAAAAGGTCAGCACAAGTAGATGATCATCAAGAGCAGTACGTTTTCAACCGGAATACGTTCTTCCACGTAGCCGCGACGAAGCAGGGCGCGTGGATCAAGTTCGTGCTCTATACGGGGGAACACGGCTGGAACCCGAGTTACTGTCCGGCGAATGTCGCGGAGAATTACGCGACGAGAAACTTCAACTACGAGCAAAACCTCGTGGGCAAGCAGGTGACAAGCGAGAGGGAGCTGGCAATCGGGAAGAACAAGCTTCACGCGTGCACCATTTTCGAGAACAACAACCACCTGCTACCCGGGCACGAGTTCAAAGATTACTACTTTCTGGCAAACAACGAGGAAGTGTCCTTCCAGTTGTTTCTTCCGCGAACGAAAATAGGCACGCACAGTGGCGGATCCAACACGCGGGTCAACTTAGACTTGAATTTGTTCAATGTAGCCGCGGAGAATAAACGCAGTCCAGAGGTGGAAGCAGACGAGTCAACCGGAAGAAACACAAAGAAACGGAAGAAGAACAAGAAGCAAAAGAACAGCACCACTACCTCGAGCGACCGTGAACTGACGTCGTTTATCGAAAAGGAAATCACGAGTAATGCACTGTTGCAGCCGTTTGTCAGTGGGGAGTTCTATCGCGGACAGATCGTAGAAGTCGGAGCTGCATCTTCGTCAGGTACTGGACTGGGAGTAGAAGTGGCAGGTGAAGATATGTCATCTGGCAAAAAAGTACGTGCAGCACAAAGTACGAGCGACGTCGTGGACAAGAGGCATTTCTTCCGACAACGCATTGGCAATCGGGAATACCAACATGCAGTACAACTAGAAGAAGAAGGCGCTGCGACAAAAAACAGGAACGTCATCCTAAACGAGGACGTCGTAGTGTACGACGACTGCCAAGATCTCTCGATAGAAGTCGGACACCTTCCCGTTTTCAAGTTCCAGGTGGGCATTATGCACCCGTCACTGATAGAGGAACTGGCGGCGCGAACGCGGCCAGCTGGCAGTAGTAGTGGCGGATCATCAAGTACTGGTACCGCAGGGTCAGTAAGGAGAGGGAAAGGCGGAGAACTGTGATCGCATAAATCTTTGTACGTTTTAATAGTACGAAAATGATGAAAATGAGGTGTGAGAGCGAGAGCGATCATTTCTTTGATTAATGACGCGCAACTTTTCAATTTCAAGTGATAGTACAGATCGATGCTGTTTGCTTGTTTTATTTGTTTGGTGTTGATGGAGCCGCGTCGTTCCGGTTGAAAGCCTCAAGAAATTTAATGGAAGGACAACATACATTCCACGACGCGCGGGCGCGATGGAGCATTTTGACTCCCAGCGAACGAACGCGAACTCTATTTGATAGATTGATTACCTATGCGTCTAAGAAAACTAGCCGGGCCGTTTCTTGACGTCCCCGGTTCGCAGAAATTTTCTTACGTACGGGTTTCTTCACAAGGAAGTGATGAAATTGCGACACGCGCAGCGACAACATTTGCGACAGCGATGTGCTTCATCTTGCCGAAGAGGTACAACAGCGAACCTATCGAAACCTATTGAAAGTGCGTTCACCGAGATCAAGCTTTTGATTGTATTTGATACCAACCTGTATGGCAGCTTTAATCTCTATTGCTGCACCCTCGCACGGAAGTGTACGCTAAGTAGCCCTAGCAACGTCTAGTTGTTGAAATTTCTCCACGCCTTTGATATCTGATTCACTACTGATTTTTAGCCAACGGAAACAACACTGACTTGTCCGTTTTTGAGTTGTCTCCTTGTTTGTCGTGTCAAAATTTCTTTTCACGTAGAATTGTTATTCGAAAAATCTTCACGAAAACGAAAACCAACCTGACCATGGATTGTTATTGTAAAAGGAAAAGGTCGGTTCCGGTTGTCAAAACGATCTTGACAGCCACTTATTGTTATTCTCTGGCAACCGCGGTAACCGCTGCCTTTGTAGTTCCCCAGCCGGAGCCGGACTACAAGCGACCACGTATTGACGAAGTACTCCGCCCCCGGTATGGAAGCAGTATGATGAATTACTCGGGCAGTAAGAAGAAGAACCATCAGTTTTTATTCACAATTAACGAAGATGAACCACATGCACAAGCAGGTGGCGGTGTTGCTGAAGATATTTCCATGCACCACGCGCAATACCGAAGCTGCGAAGAGCGACTACAAACTCACCACACCGCTACTACTACTACCGAGCAACCGAACTGGCAGCCTGCCGCGTCTCCACCAGCCTCGCCTGCCACGTCATCTGCGTCAACACCTTGCCCTCCGGCATTCAAATTTGACCGTCGTGGCAGCGGTTCGCAAGACCCGGAACAACTGCAACAGCCGTCGCAGCAAAATGGACATGCATCATTCCTAGAGAGGAAAGCAAAGGCTCCAAGACTCCAGGATGATAGGACCTCCACGTCGGGCGAAGTACACACCTACAGCACTGTCCTTCCAACATCCGACCAGAACATGGGCGCTCGTGATGGCGTGGGACCAGCGCAGCTACCAAAGCCGGCGGAGCTGGGAGAGGACCGCAATAGCGCGGCGAGCCTTGTCCTTCCAGGATCGGGCGGTCGCGCCAGACCGGGACCACTTTTGGCGACACCGCTGAGTCTGCCGACGCCCTGGCAGACGTCGGACCCGGACCTTCAGCCGCAGGGGCTACATGACCTCTACGGAGACTTGCCCCCAGGCTTCTTTGAGTTTGGCATGGGCGGATGATGTTTTACCTTTTTACTTTTATAAATAAAGATAAGTATATGTTTTGCTTTTGCACCACTGTGCATAAGATCACGACGCACTTAACAACTGATCCTCAACTTGAGATGCTCTGGCCTGTTGTCTATAACTCGAGAAAAGAAGCGCAGCCATGCTTCACCATTCAGTTTTCTTTCACTTTGTTCATCGACTTGTTGATACCTGTACATAAATTTTTCGGCCATCTCTTGGACATAAATTGTTCGGCCACGTATACGATAGTTAGTACGCGCGGAGTCACTTACCGTACTCAAGAAGAAAGCTGTTGTGGCTGCTCCTTGAAATACTTTGTATAGACTCAGGCATGATGAATCTTATTTTGGATTTCGGATTAGGCTTAGATTTGTTCTTGCTCAGGTGGATTGTCATAACGTATAACCGCACGACTGTGCATACATATAGCGAACAGACTTTCAAAAAATTATATCGGACCACAAAAAAATAAAGAAAGCCTCACAGAATAGGGAGGAGGTGCAGAAATTGTGAGCACGACTTGATTGGTGATTTTGCTCAACGAGTGTATGTAAAGCAGATCACTTCACGCACACAAGACAAACTTCACAAGTGTGCGTAAAGCTAAAACTAGAAGGTGCGTTTTCATATTTTCTATTTTGCTCGAAGAAGACCAGGATTAGGGGATAGAGTGGAGCAAGCAATGACGAGCACACTTGTGCCAACTAGTTGTATCAATTGCTTTTGAAAATGAAAACAAGGGAAACTCGCTCCCGCGTAAAGATGATCCGCATTTATGGAAACCAAACTCAGGGGGGTCGACGTGTGGTGAAAATTTTGCTAGTGGAACTTGAAGGACAGAAGCTCACAGAAAGAAGTGCGGCATGGTCCAAGCTTTCCCTGAAGAGACGACGTTATTTTTCCGAATTATTTCGCGATGTCGATCATGTGCATTAGCGAAAGGATAAGGAAGAAAAAAGCAACGATATACGACTATAATAAAAAAGCAACGATATACGACTATAATAAAGCTGCAAGCTTCAGCCTTTTCATACAGTGTATGAAAATAAAACTCATTTCTTTGACGAACTGCTATCGCTTGAGAATGAGAAAACAAAAAGACCGAAAGCACTTGAAGAAAATAAAACTGAACTATGGGGCAAGCATTGATCAAATCGTTAGTTGCTGTTTAACAAAAGTTCCGCCCTTTAGCTTGGTGAAGAAGGTGGACAGATGGAATGCGAGATAACAAATGAATCCTCAAGCCGTTTGCTACTTTGCTTAGCCCCCCACAAATAATCCGGGGATGACTTTGCGAGGATTGCGGACACCTTTGTTGCGATATTTCATCGAGCCGCTTGCAGCTAGATTGCTCAGCACACCAGAAAAACACTCGGGGGCAGCTCAATGCTGAAAAGATCTTCAGAAAAAACAGCTTCACTACATGGAGCCCCGTGCTGGGTAATACCACTACTAGTAGTACTGTCTGCAGAATCAACATCGTGGCAACTCTCACTGGGCTGGATCGGGGATCGATCGCATTATCGAATTCTGACCCGTTTTACTGGCTAATATCTTCAGGGCAGGGACAATAAAAACGAAACCGACCACGGAATTGTGATATAACGTTCAAACTCTCATATTTGTACGGCATTGCACTGGCTTCACCGGATTGATTCGTCGACATCGTGAAAGAACAGACGTGGGAATTTTCAAGAATTCGTATTTTGACAATTTGTAGTTTTCCAACAACGTATGCGTATCAACATCGACCAGTCAACATGGCAGAAACATTCCCTAGTAGTACTGGTGTTTTTTCTTCCTTAGCGGAACTTCCAGCACACCTGCCGGTTGTATTGGAGGGGCAACTACCGCTTTTGTTGCCGCTGAAGGTCGGAAGAAAAATGCTATACGACGCGGGAGCGGTGTTCCGGCGCAGCGTGGACGACGTTTCGCATTTGCCCGTGGCGGTGCAGGAACTTTTCGCCTCGGTGCCGAAGGGAGCACTGCCACCCGCGGAAATTTTGCTGACGCTCGGCTGGCTGTTTTTCAATATTCTGTTCAGCTACCTCGGGTTTTCCGTGCTGCTCCAGCCTCGAAGGAGACCAGAGGTCTCGACCGTGGACGACGATGCTTCTAAAGGTTCAGCTGCAGCCACTTCTGCCAGCGACTCTTCCAGGTCGGCGCCTCCTGGCAAGAAGAACCAGGGCAACTACACCAAGAATGGCACTGCGGAGGACCCCAACAAGTCTTCAGCGTCCGACATGTTCACCATTCCGCCTTTGATTGATCTGAGCGAGACGAGAAGCAGGACGAACAACCTGCTATTCTTCCGCCGCACGATTTTCGCCCTGGTACTGGGCGTTGTGCCGATTTACGTCGTGTACAGTTCGGTGTTCCTGCAGCCGTTCCTGATCTTTCTGTTTTGCAGCTCCGTCGCGGTCCTGTACTTCCCCCCGGTGCTCACGACCCTGATCGCCATTGCCGTGCTGAGTTGGTGCCACCTGAACGTGATGGGGAGCATGGGCCGTGGCGCCGACGCCAACGCGGACGTGGCGGGGGCAGCTTCGGACCACACCGACTACAGCGACCCAAGCGGGATTTTCATGCTGTTTTGCGTGCGGCTGTCGCAGGCCGCGTGGGAGGTCTACGACGGAAAGATGCTGGCGCGAAACCCGACCAGCCCCCTGTCCGCGAACCCGAAGGTGGACCAGTTTCGCCGCACGCGGGCGGTGGTGCCGCCGGAAAGACCAACGGTGTCCTGGATCCTGGTTTTTTCCGCCTTCTGCGTGTTCTTCCCCGGAATTTTAGTGGGGCCCTCCGGCGGCCTGCGCGATTTTGTCGACTTTCTCGACATCGCGGGCAGCAGCGACGGCAGTGCCCCCAAAATGAACTTGTCCCGTCGTCCCGTGAACAAGCTGAAAATCTTGAAGCTCGTCTTCACCGCCCTTACGTGCGCTGCGATCTACCAGGCGGCCAACGTGGTCCTTCCACTGAACCGGGACATCCTCGACAACTACTTACCCACCCTGCCGGTGGTCCTGCGGATTCTGTACCTGACCTTCTCCGTGGACGGCTTTCGCTACAAGTACTACCTGGTCTGGTCTCTCTCGCTCGCGGCCTCAACCGCGAGTGGGTTCTCGACTGACGACAACGACAAAAACGCGCATAACGTGGACATTGTGCGCGTGGAAACGTCCACCGCCATGGCGGACATGCTGGTCGGCTGGAACACCAGTGTGAGCTTGTGGCTGAAGTGCTCGGTGTTCGAACGTGTAATGGACAGCAGAGTGATCAACCGGTTCTTCCCCAAGTCAAAAAAACTGCTCGCGACTACCATCACCCGCATCTTCTCCGCGGTCTGGCACGGCTTCCGCTCGGGGTACTACTTGTTCTTCCTCTCAACCGTGCTGGTCACCGTGTCCGAGACCCACCCGGTGCTGCGGTGGCTGGAGGCGAAAGCGCCAGTGCTCAAGTGGCTCCTGCATGCCATGTTCTTCAACGTGGTTGCGGTGCCCTTCGTAGTGCTGACCTGGCAAGACTCCTTGAAGGCCTGGAACTTGGTCTACTACTCCGCTCACATAGTCATGCTAGGCTTCATCGCCTCGCAGCAATTCTCGAAGTTCTCCAGTTGGAAGCTACCCCCCAAGGCGGGGGAGACGATCAAGCAAGGGGAAGGGAAAAAGGAGAAGTGAACCAACAAGAAGTGCAACGCGTACGACACCAAATCAATCTATTATACTGGAGGGCATGGATGTCCGATGATATTGTATTTGTGTCACTATGTGTATGTATCAAATATATAAATTAAATTTAAACTACCAAGTAAATGAAAATTTCTGTTTTGTACAGTACATGCCGTTCTCAATAACCTGCATGTCCAAGAAGTATGTAGTGAGACACGGCTAGTAAGTAGCAGGATAGGCTACAGTGTGTATCAAAAGCCAATAAATCATCATCAAGAGAACCAACATCGTCGAGAATTGTGCCGGGCGATGAGAAGTATTGGCATTATGCAAAGCATTCGAAATAAATAGACGAAGCGACAGGAGTGGCGAGCCGGAAGTGTATCAGAGAACAAGGTGAATGCCTTTCTTTGCCAGAAGAAAAAGTAAAAACTTCTAGCAAGAAATTGGATGACTGTGGCGTGGTATCCCCCGCTGTGTGGCTCCATCATTCAATTTCAAACAAAAGGAAAAATCAAGAGCTTCTGCTGCGATTTTTGTTTTAGATGAAATCGAAATTTGTTCACCTCGCATACGTCGATTTGGTTTGTATGAGGACGAGAGTAAGTTGGAGAGTAAAGAAGTAGGTATGAAAAACGTTGATGACACGCACTACGTCTTGATTTTGAGAGAAAATGGAACTTCATCGTATCGATGGGGTGAATAAGCGTTTGCACAGCTTTAGCTTTTTTCTCGTTGTCCTCGCTCGTCTTCGTCTGTCGTGTACAACCGTGGGAAATTCCTTCTGAGCGGGGCATTTGATGCACTACGATAATTTAAATTTTGTCGTCCATGCATACACATAAAATAGCATGAATGTGTAGAAACAAAACGACACCGCAACGAACCAATAACATAAGTTTTTCTCTATCCTCGCGTTGGTTCGATCTTCGATTTCGGAACAACTGTGTAACTTTCTAATAGGGTGTAGAAAGAAAAGCTCTTTTTTTTTCGGTGCCCAGGCAGGTCTGAGAAAATGGGTGCTGAAGAGACTGCCGCTTTGGCGGATACCGTTGAGACGGGTCCATCGACCGATGACTTCGTCGCACTCAACTACTTGGCGCCGGGCGTATCAAGCAAGGTAAACAAGTACAAAAGTCTGTGGTCCTTAGTCCTGGCTGTACCATTTTTTTTTTTCGCAAGCAGCGCGTTCGCATGAAGATGAAGTAAGTAAGTAACTCCGGTTGCATGCATGACGATGACACGCAAGACCAAGAACGACACCAAGAAAGGTATCGTGAGGCATTGATTTACAAAGCCTGTCATTGTTTCTGTTTCACAAACAAACACAAAGATTCTTTTCTCTCACACCAGATTGCCCGCAAGCGCGCAGAGGAAATGGAGAGAAGAAAGCGGATACTCAACGCCAAAGTGCGCACGATCGGCGTCGACAAGGAGACGCTCGACGCACAGGTCGCAATGAAGGAGGAGTCCGACGCATTTGAGAAGGAACTCACAAGAGCGTACTTGATGCATAGATGCATTTATTCATGTTTGCAAATTTGAATTTTGCACTCAACGGTGATGCTGGATGTGATTTGAGATTGTCGAGATGGTAAATAACCGCAATTGAGTCCTGATTTCTTAGATTTTCTTCTTGCGATTTTTTCTGACATTGTGCAGAGGCAGACCAGTCTGTCACTTTTAGATTCGATCATGACCATGATGAAGTTTCGACATGAATAAATGCAACAAGACGTTGAAACAAAAACAGGGAGGAAGAGGCCGTCTTAGCAGTGGATAATCAGTTGAAGATGTTGGAGGTAGAGAGAAAAAGATTGCACACTGAGGCTACCAGGGACGTCGTTGCATGGAACGCAAAAATGAATACCAAAGAAGGCCGACGAGAATACGCCCTGTCGGACCCAAATCAACTGAAAAAGGAGAAGGCACTCCCGGAAGAAATGCTCGGAGTACTCTCATTTTCCGCGTTGCCTGGTTTGATAGTGATGCCTATAGAGCTTTTGCATTTTTCTTTTTGTATGGATCATCCAGCACAATACTTACTTGCTGTGTGATGTCGTTGATTCAGGTCTCATCTTTGTGCAAATTCGCGGGTGAGGACCCAGGAAAGGCGGTCCGGGTGAAGGCGCAGCATGCACAGCAACGCAATTGGCTCGAGCAGCAGGTTTACGAGAAGAAAATGCTTAGCGAACTCGAAAAATCCAGCGATGCCGACTTCGCAGCATCACAGAAGGACTTGTTGTCGCTGAGGACGCGTAATTTTTTGCACTTTGGATAATTGTTTTATCTTTAGACAATGTTTCTATGTATGTGAACGAGTTGGTCAGTTCATACATTTGGGTTTTGATGAATGATTTCACCTTTGAAAAAGCCCGGCGCATGAACGAGAAAGAAAGAAAAAATGAAAATCCGCAACAGAAATCGAGAAAGAGGAAATCCAGTTACGAAAGGACGTCACCGCTTCGGCCCTCGAATACAACGCAAACAAGAGGAAAGAAATAGAAGAAGAGAGAGAAAAGTACGTTGTTGTACTCTTTTGCTTTTCCATGATACTGCTCTTTAAATGATTTTGCCAATCCACATTCAACAGGAACTAAACTCCCACACCTACTTTTGTGATATATGACCAAAAAATCGTCTCCAGGAACCGGTTCCAGCGCACTTTGGAGGAGAAAATCGCGGACTACCGAGAAAACTCTTTCATCGCAACGGACCCCTTCACAAACGAAACCACGCCGCAGATCTGCCCCAACGGGCGCATCCGGCGAGACCACTTCCGCGGCCTCGGAAAGGAGTATTATTACCACACCGCCGACGTGCAGCGGCACCAGGCAGAATACGGCGCCGAGCTCGCAAAAGCGCTCGTACAACAATTTTGCGAGGATGATGTTGCACAAGGACTTCGACTTCTATACGATGATTTTGTTGTTTTGTTAATTATGAGAGTGCATACAACTATAACTATTGCAGTTAGATAGAGGTAAAACTAGTAAAGCACTACTCTCGCACGCACTCGACGCTACTTCTTCGCTCAAAACAGAAAGCGGAAGATCTGGCTCACGATGCTGTGGCGGAGGAAACGAGAAGAACGTTGGTCGGGTTGGAAAAAGAGAGGCTGAAAACCCACAAAGAAACCATCTACGACGAACTCCACACGAACGTCATCGACCCAGACAAAGCGAAGAAGAACAAGGTATGGATTGGTTTCATAGTAGAACTAAGCCTCGAATAAAACCGCAACTCGAAAAAATATCAAAGTGCCCCTGATAATGTATGAGTAGATCATGAATAAAGTGAAACTAGAACTACTTCTTCGTGGACGTTGAGTAGGTGGAACGTTCCCGCCTGATGAGGGAGGCCGTGAGGTGCGCCTGCGCTGTACTGACGTCCCGTACCGTGCGCGTTTTTCGCTGCCATGCGTGGTCTCTCTGTCTTTTGACGTGATGTCGAAGGACAGTTGTTTCTTTACACGACAACATTTCGCTCGCCTTGTCGCCGCCATCAGGTTCTTTTCTGTTTGCATGCACGAACGCGACATCGACATTCTCAAACTTCTCAACCGACACTCTGTGCGGTGTCCGCATAACAGGTCGAAAAAGCCGACCTGGACCGATTCCTGTCGGGATTCGGCTCCTCCTCGCGATAGACTCAACATGGAATTGCTGAAAAGTTCTTGTTTGACTAAAAAGAAGAATGAATCGGATTCGAACATCGGAAAGAAGATGCAGAAAATCTACATCTTCTCATCAACACAATCACCTACTTGCCCATAACCAATCGCCTTTGTGGAGCAAACTTCTACACGAGGGCAGGACGCAGAAACATCCATGTATGAAAGCCAGCTAAAATACATTTGATTGAATGAAACCTCGCAAAAAAAAATTGGGGTCGTCAGGCGTGAAGTTGTGATAAACAAGAAGTGTGGGGCGGTTTGTTTTTCCGCGTTTTTTGGCATCATGCTACCAACGGTGCATGCTGCAATCGGTTTTTTTTTTTTTCTAAGTTGGAGCGGCGATGCGGGAGCGATGATGACGGGCTGTCTGTCGTTGCCGGATTCATCTGCGGACGTCGAACAATCACATGTACTGTGTGCTATTCATGCCAGAGTCTTCAATAAAAAATGAAAAACAAAATAAACCTCGCACTGTAACAACAGGTGTCGCGTGGTGAAATCTTACCAGAATTCTTCAAGGGTTTTGGTGCTACCACCCGCTAAACGGACGAGAACACTTTGGTGTTTTTCAAGTAGATGTTGAAAAGCCGCAACTAAGGATAAGGTCGCTTGCCCGCTCCGCCTTATCTTGGCTTTAGACCAACAAGAACAACAGTATCTTCATCTTCAATTACGAGTCAGAATAAAACCTTACGCAACAAAGAAATCCTCGCGAATCAGTTACCGAAACAAATATATATGTCATCATCTAAATCAAAATCAGAATCATCAGACCGAGAATCAGTATCAGAGAGACGAAAGCAATAGCAAACCGTTTCAGTTGAATTTTATGCATCGGAGTTACGTGAGAACTCGAATAGCAGCATCAGATCGTTTTAAGGTAATCATCAGACAAGATGTTTCAAGACAAGTATCAGACAAATATCAGACGTTCAGCAATTTTATCAATCGTGTCGATGACGGTCGTCCATTTCTTGTACCGTGGATGTTGAAACCAATTTGTGAAGCCGAGCTTGCAGTCACTAGAAAGTTCTGAGCAACGAGCAGGACTAGTGTGGTGCCCATTGAAGCTTCAAACGACACTGAGTAGAACCTTATCAGACGAATTCGACTTTTCAGTATAGCTTAGTTACTAGATAGAATTCACCAGCAGTATCTCTTCGAACTTGAATCAGACCACTTACGCAAGGTCCGTATAAATATATTTCCTACATTTTGAACAGTTTGTTTGAACCGATAAATGTAAATTCGAAACTACAGTACTAAAAACTACGCAAAAATCCGTAACCCGCGAGAGCAGGAGGCACGGAGGATATTTCAGAGACGTACCAGAAGCAGTAGGCTTCGGGAGCTTCCTCCTTCTCAACACCTACAATATGTGAATCTCGATTGTTGTCTTCAAAATGCACACCTGTAATCCCAGGAGTGAACAGATTCGCTTTCGCCATTGCTAGAACTATAGCCGAGTTGATGTGTTAGTGTTTAGCACGACCCGAATTGTTATACTGGAACTACTTGAAAATGAAAATGCACAGAAGTGTCGCACGCAATAGAGTTTGCAATGATTTATTGAGTTGCGCGCCAGCCGCTTCGTTTTTCGGGTATTGTATGCTTGCCACGATGTTGCTGGTCGGACGAAAATTTGTTATGTTCCTGTAGCAAAACAAATTAAGAACAAATACAAAAAGTCAGGCGTGGGCACATATTTTTGCGGAGAATATTTTTATCTCCGGTAATTTTCAGAGAACCAACTGACTCAATGACAACCAGGGCATTCGTTCTCTTACAAACTTGATCCGACATCATGCAAAGATCGCAGCAGAGCGCAAACATGGACAGCAAACACGAAAAAAAAAAAGATAAACGAAGCTGATCTCATTTTCAAGCAAGGACCAGATCAGTTATTTGCTTCTCTGGCTTCAAAAACTTGCTCGTCGGACCCATTATTTTCAGAGAATGTATAGACAACACGAACACGCACCGTTATGGAAAAAGAAACAAGATAGTGATAAACTTTATTGGTTGCCGTCCCATATGGCGCACTACAACGTGACTTAGCTTTCTTTTGACCTATAAAGGCCCGTTAAAGTAGACGATTTCACAGTGGTGTAAATAAACAGTAGGGTAATAAAATCAGTTCTAGTACGCCCTCGTCTCCAAAAAGCCATGTTCGGCTTTGGTCGACGATTGGTGAGCCTGAAGCACCTCCCGATGGGCATGTTCAGGGCGGTCGTTTACATGTGCATGGCAGCAGGGCTCCTGAATGGCTTCGCGAGGTATTCGATTTTTTGTTGGAAAAAGAGAAGAAGATGAAAGAACGCAGCTCGAAAGAAAAACCGCTCCAAGTCCTTACAAATGTAGATGAAAAAACCAGGCACAACACGACACGTTGCAGATACGATAACACATTCCTATTCAGATTCTGGCACTTCTGCACGTTCGAAGCGAGCCACTACCTACACGGTTGGGGTGTTTTCCAGACCGGCGCCGAAACCATCGGGCGGGCATTTCCAATGACGGAGGTGAACGGCGTGCGCTTCGACTTTAATCTACAACACATCCTGATTTGCGCCATCATGATATGCACACAGTACATGCACTACGGCAGGACAACGCGGGACATCATGGAAGAGGGCATTACATTGACCAAAGAGGAGAAGAAGAAACGTGCCAAGGCAGAAGAGAAGAAAAGACGTGCCTTGGCAGCAGAGTAATATGACTAACGTGGTGCTTTAGATGGAGGCAAATCTTCGCAATGAGTCTCTGTCTCACGAAGAAGAAGAAGGACCCCTTTATGGAGATTCAGATTTGTCAATCCTGAAGATCATTTGCTTTACCTTTATTTCCGCGCAGCGCTAACTACCCCCTTTTGCTTTTGTTGTCCCCCGACGGCCCTTCGACAGATCTGTACTAGGACGACTGTGGACATCCCTCCGAATGAACAATCACCACATATGGAAGCTACACACGGACGCATCCGTTAATTTGTTTGACAGCCTTTGCATTGTGCTTTTCCTTTTTCTCGCCGTTCCAACAAAGAAAATTACTCGGTATTGTCCTCGGTGCACCGTCGCTCGCCGTTGCTTAAAGACTGTCGGTTACGTGTTTTGTAGATGATGATGAACATGATCGTAAGTCACGATTGTGATACCCGAAAAGTCGGTTCGTGCACCACCCATCGCTTAATACGACTCGGTCGGCTGAAGTAAAGCACAAACACATTGTTCGGTTTCGGAAGCCATGCGTACAGACTGAATCGGCACGTTCTATGTACTTAAACTTATCTCGCAGGTCGTTGTCGTCCAACTTTTTCGTCCGAGAACAGAGTATTGATTTTGATGCTTGATCTTCGTTATGAACGAAGCACACCATTTTTTTTATTGATCTCCAACAACCCAAACACAGCCGCCCGGCCCATTGATTTCTTGCGACCTGTTAATCTTGGTGCAGCGCAAGTATACTTAACGGAGGAAGTGCCGCGGCTTTGCTATGATTCTTCTTCAACATACCGTTTCGCGCTAGAGCTTTTTGTTTTCTATTTTCTATTACTAACTTCTAGTGCGTTTTCGGTAGTGTAGTGTAGTTATTTTGTCATCGAGCCCTAAAATCAAGTCAAGAAAAATCTCACGATTGTTGGGATTTCTGAATTAGAGACCTCTTTTTGGTTTTTTTAGTCTTATCACAATTAAGGATTTTACATCCTCTAAAGTTGACAATTTTACCACATATCGGGAAACTCGTCTTGTTTTTTCTGCAGATACTTTGTCTTGCAGGGCAAGCCGAATGCATTAGCAATACTTCACGATTGAGTCTTTGAGAAGCTTTCGAGTTTAAGGATACGAGGGCATGATTGAAAAATTGCACTGCTTTCGTTTGGCCTCGTCTTGTCATGCGTGAAAGATGAAACCATCGAAGGACAAAGTGGCAGGTAGGATATTAGGCCCGAGAGGGTCCTCGGCCTTCCGACAGTTTCTGTTGGTTTTCACTCTGGCTTTTTACTTCAACGTATCCACAACCACCTACTCATGCTCGTGCCAAGTGCACGTGACCGGTGGCCCGTCTACGTGTGCTGCGAGCTGCATGGAAACGGGTCAACACGAAGCGAGTACAACCCGGCCGAAGCAGTGTACGGTCAAGACAACAAGGACAGCGGAGAGTAAAAATTACAAGCCGGAGTTGCTCCGGGGTTTCGAGAAGGATGTCATCGAGATTCCTGGACGAAAGAACACAATGGTTCACAGTACACAGACAAGGGACCACGATCTTCACAACCGCCGGCCGATGAAAATCCTGCACAGTGCGATAGACAGCATGGCGAATTCGTTCAGCCAGAACGTGAACAAACTGAAAAATTTGACCCTGAGCGTGGAGGTGAACGCCGTCGCGTCGTTCCTGGAAGAGGGAAAATCGCCACTGGTGTACAACTACCTACCCGGCGAGTTGCAAGCCTACGGGACGACCGGGGACCACGACGAGTGGTCCTCAAAACCGCCGCCGCCGCTGCTGGCAGCAACGGACTGGGACTTCTTCGACTATGACTACGGCGGCGAAAACGGCGAGCGGGTCCCGAACAGACCACTAGCCAATCGACTTCCGCCCCCGGACTCCCAGGAGTTTCCCTGGATGGTGTCCACGTCGGCGGACAAAGAAAGTTTGAACACGCAGGACTTGCTGCTCCAGGAGGCCAACTGGCGGAAGTGGCTGATGACTACGCTCACGCACGACCAGCGCGTCGAGTTGATGTTCCGAAAGCTCGGGATTGTCTGGGTCACGTGCCTCCTGTGGGCACTGTGCTGCGTCATGCTGCTCCTCCTGGCCATAATCGTCGTTCCCGACTTCGTCTCGCGCCACAAACACCTGCTGTCGACCCAGCACAAGGTCTGGTGTCTCGCGTAGGTAGAAGGAGGGTCGGAGGCGATGGGAGCCCACGCAGTATCTTGGTGTGTTTTCGACGTAGCTCATCAGTTCGCAAATCGCAGCTCGGAGCGATTCTTGTGCTACTAGAGCATATAGCAATCTCCGGACGTTGCATAAAGTTGTTTGTTTTCTTGATCATGCGCCGGCCTATATACACAACCAATCTGTATATTGTTTTGGTTTGTATACGATGGCCACCCATCCATCTTGTACGATGAGGATGGACAAAAGTTAACCTTTTACCTAGGCTCTTCATTGGTTCAGTCGTGGATTATTTGCTTTTTCCTCTGTATTGTTATCGATCGCAATGACTCGATAATTCATACTGCCATGTTGCACTTTTGGACAGCTGTGAAGAAGCAACCTGAATAAACCACAACGGATTTTCGCTTAATTGTTTCTCGCATTTGTTTTCATATACGCTTTTTTGACGGTCGACTCTGTTCGCGCTAGTATGTGCCCGCCTGCTGTCTGTGGGTAAGTATGTGGTGTTTGTTCCCAGCTCAGGAGTAGAGATTAGCTTGCGCATTTGAAAGAAAGTACAACAAGGCAGAGCGAAGATCTAACTGTATTGAAGAGTAGATCGATCTGGTTGTCGCTTTTGATATGTTGACTCAGGTGTAGCACTGATCTTGATCCTAAGCCTGATCCGCAAACGAAATCGAACGTCGTGAAAATCACACCGTGCCTTTGATCGAAGAAAAGGAAACAGATCTTCTGCTTGATCCAAGTGTGTCCATGCGATTCTCAAAGTCAATTGGGATCCGTATCCACCTCCGGTGTCCGATGAAAGGTGAGGATCCAAAACAATTCATGGCCGCGCGAAGGAGCCGTAAATAGAGGCGTAAATGCAACTGTCTGATCAACAAAACGTAACTTCGCACTAGAACTAGGAAGCTACTTTTTCATACATTCCATATGCTGTGGATTTCCGTCCAAAACCCTAGCAGGAGACTTCGGCAAGGTGTCAGATATTGGCTCACGTTAATTTTCGCAACCGAGTGCAAGCAAGTTGCGTATCTTAAACTCATCACAAAGAACTTGTCTTGATTTCGCAACAATTTTTTCATTTTCTTCATTACACAGAACGAACCAGAACGAAAACCGCATTCGAACAAAATGGCGGGTGGCAAGAAAGCGATGAAGAAAGTCATGAAGAAGGTCATGAAAAAAGCAGCACCTTCTACGAACTCTGCCGGGATCACATCAAAGGCCGAGCAATCCAAACCGGTTGCGGAGAACAAAATGGATGTGGTGGAGGACAGCGACAACGAAGAATCTTCCTCCTCGGCCGTGGCACCCGAGGAGCTTGCGGAACGCGCAGCGGAAGAGCTCGCGAAGAAAACGACAGGACCAAGTCGTACAAGCTCTAGCACAACTCCGGCAGGAGCAGAAGAAAAGAAAATCGTCAAAGCATCTGACGACGGAAACGAGGACAGCGCAGAAGAAACCGGGGACATCGAGATGCTGGAGGAAGAGGATCTGAGCGAGGATGAGGCTGACGCAGAAGTAGCCGGCGCTAGTACGACCGCAAATGCAAAAAGCGCAGCGCAAGAAGGAGAACAAGATGACGACGAGAACGTTGCTGCCGACGAGGAAAAGGTCGTGGTGGAGGAATTTGCAAAAGACCCCTACCTGCTGAAAGACGCAGAGTACATCAAAACGGACCCAAACTGGAAGAACAAGCAACGCACACTCTTGTTCAGCACGCGGGGCATCTCCGGCCAGCACCGACACCTGATTGACGATTTGAAGAAGCTGTTGCCGCACCACAAGGTGGAATCGAAAGTCGAAAAGTCGCAGGATTTCACCGTGGTTAACGAAATCGCCGAGCTGAAATCGTGTAACAACGTGTGTTTTTTCGAAGCGAGGAAACACCAGGACTTGTACCTGCACGTCGCAAGGGTCCCGTGCGGCCCCACGGTGAAGTTTCAGGTGCTGAACATCCACACCTCCGGCGAGGTGCGATTGAGCGGAAACTGCCTCCAGTACAGCAGACCACTGCTCACCTTCGACGCACCTTTTGACGCCGTGCCGCACTTGAAGCTTATCAAAGAACTGTTTGTCCAGGTATTGTGACGAGGCTGCTTTCAAATTCAACATGTTTTTCTTGCGGTTGGTGATTTGGATTTGCAAGGCTACTCATACATTGGGTTTTTTGATTTTGAAAAAACTAAAAATAAAAAATTTTTGACGTAAAAAAAAACAACACACAGACATTCGGCACGCCGCGGAACCACCCAAAGAGCAAGCCGTTCCACGATCAAGTGCTGTCATTCTACTATGCGGACGAGAAGATCTGGGCCCGGCACTATCAGATTTCGCCTCTGACAGACGCCGACGCGAATGATCCCGAGAAGCAGACGCTAACGGAGATTGGGCCGCGTTTCGTATTGGATCCGATTTGGATCCTGCAGGGAAGCTTCTCAGGCCAGAAAATTTACCACAACAACAATTTCAGCACCCCCACCGCGGTGCGCAGGGAAAACAAGCAAAAGCTCGGAGTGCGGGCAAAGGTACGTGATTTGCTTTTAGAAAGATATTCGATACGGATGTGAACGTATGTTTCTTTGCGTGATAGTAGATGATGATGATGATGATGATGCGTGTAGTAGTGCTTTTCTTGCGATGTCAGCGGCGACAGCCGGCTTGGTGCTACTCATATGGCATGGTGATGCTCATGGTCGACTGCATCGATATGCCTGTTTATCAACTTTTTCTCAAAAACCAAACGCAGGTGCGTGCAGAGCAAGACGAACAGACCCGACTCACGAATAAGAAGCTAGAAAGAGCCGCGGATCCGACTGAAGCAATCTTCGAGGAGTATTCGTAAGTCTGTATGGAATATTATGAATTTTTCCGAGAACAGTGAGGGAGCTGGACTTAGTATCGCTGAGGTTCTTTATTTCTGACGCCAGAAAAAAAGCATCCGAAAGGATTGGGGACACTGTGGATTGTTGTAAGTGCGCATGCATGATCATCTCGATTATACGATTATTACGCTCGATGTCTTATCGCCATCGATCGGATTCGGACGGCCGACGGACGTGGTCGTGCCATTCTAAAAAAACTGCTCCTACAAATCGTGTTCGACTAAATTGAGTTTCACTTTCAAGTACTTGATAGTCTTGTATTCAAGACGCAGCTTCTGCTTCCTCGGCCGATCGTAAAACAGCAACAGTGCCGTTGTATCAGTATCTGATGGATCACGACGAAAGCTCTATGCAGTCATAGTAAGTCGTGTCGCGGGTCTCAATGGTCGTCTTACTTTGTCGTATCATACCCTTTGATCAAGATCTTCGTCATATCAGAGAAAGTTTTCCTTTTCTGCTAGTGAGGGCAGCAAGCGCAAGCCAGTAGGTGCCGTGAGTAAAAATTCTAAGTAAGCCTTTCAAGCATCGACCTTCCGACATTAACCAAGATGCCGACGCCAGACTTTCTCGCCGACATGGAGCCTCTGCGACACATGATGTTGGGGTTGGCCCACGCACCACCGCCGCATCCGATGAACCATGACTTCGGGCATGTGCAAGAGCAAGACCCCTTGCTGTGCGCGCACGATCTCGGGCAAGCTTGCTCCTCTACCGCGTTCGCTGCAATAGGAGCAAGAGACTCCGAACTACCAGGAGGGTCAACACAGCTTGCAGCGCCGACAGTTCTATCTGCATCTTCACCTGTTTCTTTATCAGGGATTCATAAAGCGGGCGACTTTAATATTATCGGTGGCATGACGGAGAACCACACCACTCGCACTCAAGTTCCGTCTTCGTTTCTCGAGGTCCCAGAGCCGGACGGGACACTTCTACCGGCATGGAAAATGTTTCCGGCGAAAACCGCCGCGGCCGTCGGACCTTTCGTACCCGCGTCGACAACGGTAACGGCGGCGGAAAAAACGGCGATCCCGCTTTTGCTCGCGTCCTCATTTCTGGTCTCCGCCGGGTCGTCGTGCATCTCGTCTTCCTCCGGAAGTAGAACCGGTGCACGTCTTCTGGCACCAGAAAACTACTACGCAGCGTCTGTGTCATCTGGGAGTGCGTCGGAACAAGAGGATCTTGTTCACGAAGTGTTTCGTGATCAAAACGGTTGTAGTAAAAATGCCTGTTCCGTACAGAGTCCATGTAGTCGTGGACAAGGAAAGACAACACCCACAACCAGGTGGACCTCTTTTGCCACCTCCAGTCCGCACGACGCGCCCGGCGCCGCTCCCAACGAGCTTTCCACTCCCGGGACAACCCAAGTGCCCGGCGTCCCTTCCGCAGCAGATACCCACCAGAGTGAACGATGCTGCGTGGGGAGCACGCGGAACCACTACAAGCCCTGTCCACGGGGGTTCGAGGAGGCGGGAGAGGCGAGGTGCCGGCCGCAAGTAGGCGTGTACGAAGGCCCGTGTCAGGAAGTGCAGGACTTTCACGGATTTAACTCGGCCATGTATCGGGCCTGGGAAGAAAGGTGCGAGGCACGCTTCTTGTGAAAATGATGCACCACATTGATCATGTCCTCTAATTCTTAATAGTATGCTGTGAACAACAAAAGCCACAAAGTGGGTTGAAATTGAATTACGGTCAAACGAAAAGGTCGGACGCACTCTGTCGAAATCGCGAAGAAGTAGACACAGCGACAGCACCACAGGGTCACACACATGCTTCACATTTCAAGCAGCTTCGAAACCTGCACTGCTTTCGCGACACTGTTCGCCTTCTTCGCAGACAATGATGGTTCGTGCTTCTCTTTCTTCTCATGATTCCGATTCGTCCTGTTGGTCAAAAGTTTGCCTAATTCATCGTGTCATCGGGTTTGAGGTTGTGCATCGGATCGTTTCGTCTTCATCGGATAGCCTGAACGTTCAATTCTCTTCCACCTGCAGCTGCATCCTTATCGTTGCTCTGCACTAGTATTGACGACATGTTAGCTTGCTTTGGGAAGGAAAAGGTCAACGCACTTTGCATTTGCTTGAAACCAAAACCGATTCGCGTAAATGCATCATTCTTCTCGTGTCCAAGATGCGTAGCTCGGACAATTCGGATAATGTTGCCTTTGCTCGATTTCTCCCTTGATGTTGTTTGTCGATAGATTGGATCGGTGTAGCTAGTGGTAGAGGAGCAAAGTCGATGTGTTGTTGCTGCTGCAGTACTTATGTAGTGCACGCAAACATCGATATCGAAATCGAAGGCGTGTTTTTGAACCCCAAAGCGAAACTCGAAAATTGGAAGTGTGTCGTCGTTGTCTCGATTGTCAAAGACCGAAATCGCAAAACCAAACGTCAGGGTCGTGGCATTGCTCGTGGAATTACGAGTAGAGGAAAAATAAGATAGAGAAAACAAACAAGCGCGTTTATTATAGTCCGTAGATACAACTTCGCAGTGTCCTTCAAATTAATACATTAGAAAGAAGGTTCCTTGTGGTTGTGTCGTGACATTTACGTATAGTAAGTCGGTAACTGACTTTTTTTGCGTGTAGATCTTCACTCAGAAACAACCAAAGGCGCTTCGACCTCAAGTGAGTAGAAAAATGAAAATAAGCTGAA
>JACKZZ010008014.1_pt1 | contig 26337 bp, 27 predicted proteins | sample 8027871 | NCBI WGS metagenome assembly JACKZZ01 (sample SAMN15724774, study PRJNA655200) | protist metagenome | isolation source: fluorescence activated cell sorting (FACS) single amplified genomes of... | place: USA: West Boothbay Harbor, Gulf of Maine | collected 2000-07-19 | reverse complement strand
TGGTTATTTGTTGTTCAGCAGGGAACTGAGGGGCCCTGTGGTCCTTGGTCCCCTCCGGAGGAAAGTGGTGTGTATTAGGCAGCGTCTCATGTCATTGTTCGGATTAGCACCTTGGTGCCATTGGTAAGTTCTAGCGGGCATGGTTTCCCCAGAGTGATAGTGAGATAATCAGATGCCGGAGCGTGAAATTGGACGGAAAAGCCTTGTTCTGTCTCATTGAGATTTAATTTTGTTGGTTTCTCTTCGCGGGGAGCCTTGTTCTGTCTCACTGAAATTTAATTTTGTTGGTTTCTTCTCGAGGGATACAATGGTCATACGAGCGGCAGGTGATGTTTGTTAATACTGGTGAAGTCCAAAAACCCAGGGGTATAAAAGAGAGATTCTGTATATTACCTGTTATTCGTGCCAACACGAAAGTCTAAAATATTTTCGAACCAACGCGACCGCAGTCGCCATTTTCGGGCCACCGCGACCGCAGTCGCCAATAGTTGAGTAGTACCCCCGCCTAAGTAGTTTAGTTAAGTAGTTGGTACGTAGTTTGGTTAATAATCTCAATCTTTATCTCAATCCATCATCCATCTTATCTCCGGTCAACAACATGCCGACCAGTATGCAGGCGAAGGAGCGGAAAAAACAGCGGAGGGCCGTCTCCATGGAGGCGTTGGATCGCGGGTATGAATTCACAATTGTAAGTTGTATAGTACTAGCTAGCGGTACTATTATTTAACAAGGAGCAGCCTGGTTCCCGATACTAAATTGGGCTTGGCATTTTGAATTGAAATACTGAATTCACGTTTTCTTCTGCATCCGCGACGATTTCCTCTTCACCGCGACGTTTTTTTCCAGGTACAACGCGACGATTTCCTCCCCACCGCGGTTCACGATGCGCGAGCGAGTGGCGTTCGGCGCGCAGATCCGTAGCAAGATGTCGGAGTCGGATGCGGTTTCGGGCCCGATCGACGTATCCCCCGTGAAGAACGTGCTTCCGAGGTGGACGATTCGGCCACGGACTTGTAAGATGCTGCAGCTGCCTGGGCAGAGCACCGACTCCGTACCAGGACCGGGGACGTACAGGTTGCCCTCGACGAACTACCTCGACCACCCGTGCATCAAGATGCCCGCAAGGACCAAGTTCGCCTCCGCGCCGAGGTTCAAGGAGCCCGAAAGCGACTGAAGTGGATTTGTTGGAAGGACTCTGTTTTAAGTAGAAATCTCGTATTCTAATATGCGTTTTCTGCGGCAGCTGCGGGTAGGTAGTGGTTCTGTAAGGTCAGATATTTTTGTGCGTTCTCTGGGGTAGGTAGTTGGCCTTAGTTTGATCATGGTTAGGTAGGGAATGACCGTGTGATCCTCCTTCGGGAGGATAGTGCTGTGCGACTAGGATTTTTGGTAATATATTATAACGTCATTGTTTGGATTAGCATCTTGATGTCATTGTTTTAACGCAGAATAATTTGTCTTTTATGTATAAGCAAGGATTCGGAGTTCGTTTTTGTTGACACTTTTGGAAGGGGACGATTTGAAAGAGTACAAAACTGAATGTTCGAAGTCTTTTGCAAGATTTTTTCCAGAGGGGACTCAAGACGTGAATCCTGAGAGTTTTTTTGATCGTGAGGCTTTTTGGATATGTGAGTGTGACAGAAAATGTTTTTTTTTTGTCCGTTCTTTCGGAATTTGTAAATTACAACGCTATAGAGACTAAGGCAATAAGACTACAGACTACAGACTTAAAATCACTCATCATTTGTGATTTGATCCTGATCAAGAGTCGTGTCCCAACGCAACGAGGACATCGCGATGGACGTGTACTATACCGTGGAGTACGAGATTGGCGAGAGCGTTTACGGTCGCGTCTGCGCCGTGTCGCATAAGGTATCGGGGCAAAAGCGAATTTTGAAGAGCATCCGCAAGCGGCATCTGGGGAAAGGACTCCACCAGGGGGCTGGGGGAGGAGCAGGAGGAGCAGGAGGGGAAGACGTCGCGAGCTGGAGGAGGAGGGAACTGGATAAGCTACGCAGCGGCATCCGCCACCCCCACATCAACGCTCTGCTCGAGTGGTTCGAAACCCCGGACGAGTACGAGCTCCTCTTCGAAGATGCGCCCGGCGGAGAAATTGTGGTACACATTTGAGATTTCTTAATACAAAATTAGTAATTACAGTTAGACAAAGCAAAATGGGCCTGGGTGGTGAAAATGCCAATCGGGGAGGAAGGAGCGGGGGGGGGCAGCCAGCGCGCAGAGGGTCATCCCACCGCCCAACCACCGCGCCGGGGGTCTGAGAGGAATCTTCATCTCGAATCAGAAGAGGAACAGACTCCAGGCATCAAGAGAATTAGGAACCAGACCGAAAAATCGTAGGCAGCCATTGCCGAATCGATTCAACTTCATCAGTAATTACAGTTGCCTACTTGTGCAAGATGAGATTTTTCCAGAACACGAGGAAGTTCTGGTTGTATTATCAAGAAACTTGATGAAATATTAGGACTTCGTGGAGAAGCTGAGCAAGTCGAGGTCGTGGATGCAGGAGAACACGGTGGCGCTGTATGTGCGGCAGCTGTTGCTCGCCTTGTGCTACCTGCAGCAGCGGCAAGTGCGGCACGGGGCCCTGAATTTCACGACGGTGACGCTGTCGTCGCGGTTGCCAGACGCGATTATCAAAATATCGGACGCTGGCCTAGCCTCCATATTCGACCCGAAGAACGAGCTTCTCCGGAAAAAACCGACCTGCTTCAACAGCTACAGGGTAATATTTTTTTCCTCTTAGTAGCCCTTTTCGAGGACTTGCGGACTCCCTCGCTGGCCCGACCGGGCCATGAGGGGCGGGATGGATCGTCGGCTGCCATCTTTTCTGCGACTCCCACATTTCTGTTACTCTCAGCAATTGACGAGTGCGGTGTCGGTTCCCAGCGACGATCTGTGGTCGTTGGGAGTGATTGCGTTTTACATGCTGGTCGCAAGACTTCCTTTCGAGAAGGCCTCAGAATTCACCCCGCAGGACCTGAAAGCTCCTCCGTTGTTCCTCGAGGACGATGGCTGGGACAGCCGCAGCCGAGCGTATAGTCGTGGGAAATATCGATATACTCCTCATCAGATCGATTAGTATTTGTGGTTTATAAGAGTAAGTTTAGTAACTCCTCAATAAGTAAAAACATCCGATTCTTTGGTTTTCTTGGACGAGGAGGTTGGGAGACTGCCACAGGCTGCATCAATTCGGCTACTGCTCCTTGGTCTGCAATTCGCCTCTGGATCTCTTTTCAGGTCAAGGGATTTTGTCCGGGCGTTGATGGGGGGTATGACGGCGGCACAGGCGTTGAACCACGAATGGATAGACACCTTCGGCAAAGAGCATTTCGTGGTGCCAGACCAATTGAGGCCGAAGGAGAAAAAGTATAGTTCCCGCAGAGGCGTAGAGACTGGAGACAGTAACATTCTGGTGTCACTCGAGTCCGTAGACTTAGAATGCGCGTTGTCGAGCGTTGTCGAGCGACATTGATTTGAATCTGCAGGTCCGTGCAGCGCGACAGACCCTTCGAGAAAGCGATGTTGTGCGTGAGCCTCCTTCTAGGTTGCGTGAAGCTCCCGCCGCAAACGTTTGAGCAGGCCAGGGAGCTGTTCCGAAGCGCGGATGCGGATCAAGATGGGTATCTGCTAATTAATTCTGATTTGTGCCCTACTACTCTCGGTAAATACTAAATAGTAAATGACTAAATTCATAATACTACAAGGTCCCCGTCAGAAACATTTCCGTTTCCCCTTGTCCAGGTTCATTTATATTGACGCCTTGGTCGAGCTCGTGCGGCGTCTCTGCTCCTCATGTAGTCGGAGTCCGGAGGAAATCGCGGCTCTAGCGTCGAGCCTCAATTCGACTCTTGTTTTCGACATCTGCGGTCTTGTGGCGATGGTCAGTCTGGTGGAGTCCAGTTCCGTGCACCCAAAGGAGCCGAGCGACATGCTCACGGACCTTGTGACCGAGTTCCTGCAGTGCGTCAAGGGGATGGAACCCGTATATGGGATTAGATCACTCCTTAATCTTTCCTGTTGTTTAAGTGGATAACTCAGAGTTTTCTAGACTGTGCAGTAAATGTCTAAATGTAGACAAGGCAAGTACGAAAAACCAGTATTGCTTCGCTCAGATCCCGGTCGCTGCCATCCGGAGGACCCACTGCAGCAACCTGGGGAGACAGTTGGAGCTGTATTGCGGTGTGGATTTCGACGCGATGCTTGCGGAGGTGCAAGATCATCACGTGACGTCAGCCTCGTTCTTAGAGAGCCTTTTACGAAAGCCCGGCTGCGGGACGCCGGCTTTCATAAAGCAGAGTGCGGAACCGTACGCCACGTGGGATCTGGACTCCGCGCCCGCGCTCCACAAGGTCTGGGGCTGGGTGCGCGAGACCGGTCTCGAGCGCCTGGAAAAAACTTCCTCCCAGCTACTGGAGAAGGTGAACACCGAATTTTTGAAAAGCAGCTGCCAGTCTATCGTGCGCGCAAAAAACGCGGCGGGCGACACGGTGCACGCTATGCTGGACGCGCGGGGGAGGAGTCCGCCGGGCAGGCACTCGCCCAAAATGTCGTCCCAACTCTCGCCCCAGAGCCCGAACGCCTACACGCAGACCATGTATAGCGGGCCGGCCGTCGGAAGTCTCCGGGGAGAGCTCAATTTTAGGATGTAACTATCTCCGCCCATCTTATGTTCGAAGTCTGGGGAGCTATAATTCGAAGAGAGAGAACGGAATCTCGAGCGGCGGAGGAGCCTGGACGAGCAATGTAGAACTACACTCTAGAAACTAAAAGATTGACGACCCGCGAAAACTGCAGGCGATGGTGTCCTCCGCGCGGGACTTCCCGAGCGATGCCGAACTGCAGGCGAAGCTTGAGGAAAAGACTGCGGAACTGGTATAATTTGGACTCTTTTCTATAATTTGGTTTTGCAAAGATGGGTATTATTCTTCTCGATGGCCGATCACGCCTCAACGTTCCCCTCCAAAAAATCCAAATTCTCAGCACGCGGCGCAGCAGGTGCACCGGCCGTTCCTGAAAGGCGGGCGTGCGGAGGTGGGGAAGCTGTGGGCGGCGGTCTCCGCGGCGGCCGAGCAGCTTCGTACCGCGCGGTATGAAGACATCATTCTCGTGGCCTGCACCAGGGGCGGGGCAGAGGTGAGCTCCACGTCTTGTGTGGAGGCGGTGGCCCCAGCCCTCACCCACGCGGAGAGGGCGGTGCAGCATCAGCTCCAGACGGAAATCGATGCGCTTCTCGCGGCAAAGGCACGGCGAGCTAGGCCGGGTAGTTTAGAATACGTTTTCGTTGGTAGTGAAGGAATCTCAATCTCTAGTCCGTACAGAAATAATAGGAAAATCAAAATTCCGTGTTTGTACAATAGCGACTTTCTTGGATTGCAAATGAACAGGAGCATAGGGATTTGTTCCGCGCGCGGCCAAGCTGCGTCTCGGCCAATTCGAGCGGAGGCTGGACCCGAACACGACGTTCCTCGAGCACACAAGGTTTTCGGAGCAGGAAACGCGGTTTTCGGAGCAGTGGAATGCGTCCAGCAGGAGCATGCCGCTGGAAGTCGAATGTCTCTACGCAATTTTGAGAGTATTTGCACATATACTCGTGCGTTCCCGACATCGGAAACATTTTGTTATTTATTGGAAAGTTAGACTTTATAATTACGCAATTTTGTAAGTATCTGCAGATGCTTGTGCGTAATGCTGACATTTACAACCATTTTGTCAATGTAATTGAAGAGTTTTCTGTCATTTACAATCAAGAGCAATGTGAGGCTTGTGAAACATTCTGCATTCCCGTCTTCCGAGATACCGCAGAGGACCGTATCCGGAGCGACATGTTCGAAAATATCACATCCGTTATCTTTGCAAACCCCTGCGCATCGCACCGCACAGTAATATTCGCGTAATTTCTTCCAACAAAGCATTGCGTTCTGTCATCCCTGGAAATTATACGGGTGAGCCTGTCTCAATACCGCGTAGAGACAAATCATTGTCTCTACGCGTCTTATCGCGCAGAAAAACTTGGCCTAAATCATTGAAACGAACGTTAACCTAAGACTAATATATTTCAACTGAAATTGTTCCCTTGTAAAATCGAATCTAAAGTTGTTGACTGTAGTTCAACTGTTGTTGTTAAGACTAGATTAAAAACCCGGAGATTTTTCAAAATGGAAGACGTTCGCGCAATCGCTCTGCTGAATTGGACGGTAGTCGCGCTCGGCGTGGAAAGCGGGGTGTTTTTCACGCTCTTCCTTATGGGCGGCGCGGTGGTGCTGTGGCCGAAGCAGCTTTCGCGACTCGTGCGCTTCCTCATCGGCTTCGCCCTCACCGCCATCTCGCTGCTGCTCATGCATGACGTCGGCAAGCAGCTCCTGCAGCCCTACGATTCCACGGGTTGTCTCTTTCCGGTATTGTCTATTGAGGGGGGGGAGTTCTCTCAAATATGTTAAACTGAATCGGGATACCGGACCACATAGGCGAAGACCCATCAACAACACTATTACTGAAATTGGCGTAGAGTTCGAATCTTTTTGGGATTGATATTGGAATCCGCTGAATCGTAGGTATGAATTAAACGTCGATTTCCCCCCTCTTGGAGGGGACATAGAACTATTAAACGTGTACATTAATTTTCGCATTTTCGCTCCTCAGGTACTCATTTTCGTGTTTTCGGTCTTTGGCGGGTTGTTCCTCGTTTTTCTGGACTGGCTTGCTTTGTTTCTCTGCGGGTGTTTGGCCGGGTATTTTATCATGAACCCCGCGATTACGGGCGTGAAGATCCTGCTCGCGAGTTTTGGGAACGGCGCTCTGCTTCTGCCGGAGTGGCTGGGCAACCAGGCGACCCCCGCAGACGTCGATGTCCATGATTGGCGATCGCTCGTGAACCTCGGCGTTCTCGTGGCTTTCAGCCTCTCGTTGGGCGTCCTCTTCTGGTGTCTTCGCAAGGTGTGGGCGAACTCGGTAGTTGCGTTGGTGTCGGGCGCTGTCGTCGCGAGCTCACTTGGAGAGTTATGCATCCTCCTGAGTTTTTTCATCGTGAACCGCGGCTTTGATTTGGACAATCTGGACGCGAATTTTGCGACGGAAAACAGCATCTATTTTGAGGGGGACGTCTCGCGCGAAAACTGGTGGTGGTGGTCGAGCATCTTCAACTTTCGCGTGCCTCTGCCCTTCCAGCCGCTGCGCAAGATGATTTTCGAGCGGCCCGCGAACTGGCGGCCTGCGCTCGCGGGCGAGCCCCATGGTCCGCCGAGCCCCATGGTGGGTGGAATCGCGGGAATCGCAGTGGACCGCGCAAGTGCTTTCGTCTGGAAAGTTAAGACCGCCCTGGCGGAGGTGGTAAATGCGGAGAACATGCGGAACAGCGCCTTGGCATGGCTCTTCCTCAGCCTCGTCCTGGGCTTTTGTGCGGGTCTGTCTCTGTCGAGGATGCGCGAGACCCGACGTCAGCCGGAAACGGATTCCGAGGAGGAGGAACTCTTGTACAAGCAGCATCAGGAATTTTATGCGGCACCCGTGTACGAGCAAAGGGGAGCGCAATTTTCGGTGTAATGATCTATCATTTTCGGAGTACCGATTTCAAAAAGCGGAACTGGATCAATATATTTAATTGGACAAAACCGGACGAGTTCCTGTCGATTCGCTCAGCCAGGACAATTAATATCGAGAGGAATTTCACGAAATATGTCAAATTCCAGATATAGTCTGAGTTTCTGTCTCAGCGATTTATCCAAAAATCGCACGTCGTACTGTACTTGAGTGTAAGTACATCTTTTGCTCATTTCGATAATACAGAATATCAAATGGGGGTCACCCAGCCCAGATTGTTGGAGATAAAACAGCTTCGGACGAGAGGAGATGTTCTGGGAAATATAGTTGATTCTGGGAATGCAAATTTTCAATGTTGACATCCTTATTCGAGAATAGGGTGGACGAAAGGGAATTCGTTGTGTTATATTATACAGAAACTGCAAACGTCGAAAAGTTTGTCTCATACGTGTGTTTCTGAGCAACTCTAGCAAGATTTCTGGGATCCGTTGCTGGGATAAACCAGCATTCATCAGAAGCGAGTAGTGAGAAGAGCGTGTTTCGCATCCGTAGTGTGTTTATTCGAAGTTTTTTGTTTTATCAAGTCAAGTGTAGACCCTTTTTTTTTGTTGGCGTTACGATTTTCTCTTGATTTTTGTGGTATTTGAAGGAAGACAGCTCTAAGAAAGAGTTGTTCGACAAAATGTCAGACCCTCGACAAAATCTGTTTGAGCCCCTGTCTGACCCAACGCGATACATCGCGTTCCCGGTCTACCAAGAGGGCCAGATTTGCAATGCCACCGCGTGGTCAACCGGCCCCTGGCTCGACTCCGCCTATACAATCTCGGCCTTTCTCTTCATCCTCTCCCTCAAGGGCCTGTCCACCCGGGAAAGCGCGAACTGGGGATGTATTTTCATTTTGTTCCAGTGTGAGTGTATCAACAGCTATGGGCATTTCCACGCCCAAATGAATTAGCACACGATAGACATAAACTTTCCTTTCTATATGTGACAGTGATATTGAGTGATTGATGTGAGAATTGGGTTTGAAAGCAAGGTGAGAATCCAAACTTTTAAAAAATCCTCTCTCCCCAACATCCAACACAGGCATTTACGGAATCCTGGGTATGGTGGTTGCCATCGTGTCTTCGTGGTTTTCGGCGTTCGTGTGCGACAACGGCGTGTGGCTGACGTGGCTCGCGTTGGTTCCCGGCGTGGCGATCGGTGTGTTCATGGCGTTTAAGGTGACGATGATCCAAATGCCGCAGCTGGTGGGCCTGCTGAACGCGTTCGGCGGTCTCGCCTCCGCAGTGGAGGCTGTGGGGCTCTTCCTCGACAAGAGCGCCTCCGAGAAGAGGTACCTGGATTGGAACGGGGAGCGGAACGTGATCCGCACGGAGACGGGCAACTGGAACGACGGCAAAAAGTACCTGTCGGTCCAGTCCGCGGCCCTGCATCTCGCGCTCATCATCGGATCCATCACTTTTTTTGGCTCCATCGTCGCTTGCTTGAAATTGATGGGCAAGATCCGCAAAAATTTCATCCCCCCGTACCGGCAGGTGGTGAGTCTCACGTTGCTTCTGGGCTCCGTCGCCTGCTCGGTGGTGGCAGAGGAGTCTTACGGCTATGGCACTGAGGAGGCCGGCTCCGTCATCTTCCTCCTCCTCGCCTTCGTGCTCGCCGCTGCGTGGGGCATCCTTTTCGTGCTCGCGATCGGGGGAGCCGACATGCCCGTCGTCATCTGCATTTTGAACACAGGCTCCGGCGCAGCCGGCGTATTCGCGGGCTTCATGCTCGGGAACAAGCTGCTCGTCATCACCGGGACCTTTGTCGCGAGCAGCGGAGCTATCCTCTCCGCGCTCATGTGCATTGCCATGAACAGAAACCTACTCTCCGTGCTCAACGGCGGATTCGGGGAGGGAAGCGCAAAGGGGCCGCAGATGAAGATTGAAGGTACGACCAGTTTTAGCTTTAAAAGTAGAAAATTTCGCTCGTTCACAGTAATGTAGAAATAATGAAATATTATGAGTGTTGCGTTCGCATACCCCACGTGCAGTTCGCATACATTATGCAATGGAATTCGAATTACTAATAATTATTGCAAATTTTATCTGCCCGGGGAGGCAAGGGTATCTTCAAGGATGTCACGCACGGCATCTCTCGTAAGTGTTTCGCCTTCACCCAACTGAGCTACACGTTCTACCCACTTCACGAAAGCGTCAATCCCGTCGATCTCTGCTTGATGACGTCCTGCATCAGCTAGAACATTGAAAATAATTACAAACAAAAAAACTGATTATGCAACGTAATCACAACGGAGGGACCAGGACCAACGTCTTGCCCAGCCAGGAGCCTAGGGCCCGAAGAGCAGCCTGTGCACCTCGTCCGCCATCTCCGTCTGCGCCTTTTGGTTACCCTTCGTCTTTTTCGTCGGGACGTTTAATGTTCGAGGCAAATAATCCACTCATTTTGCATTAAATGATTGCCCAGGTGAGATGACTGAGATCGACTGCGCCGGCGTCGCCGAGATGTTCAATGCTGCGGAGTCTTTGATTATTGTTCCGGGGTACGGTATGGCTGCGGGGAAAGCGCAGCACAAGGTTGCCGAGCTGACAGCGCTGCTCCGGAGCCGTGGCGTGAACGTCCGTTTCGCGATCCACCCGGTGGCGGGTCGCTTACCCGGGCACATGAACGTGCTCCTCGCGGAGGCCCGCGTGCCGTATGACATCGTGCTGTCCATGGACGAGATCAACCATGAGTTCCCGAAGACGGACGCTGTGCTCGTTCTGGGGGCGAACGATATTGTGAACCCCGCGGCGCAGATGGACCCGAACTGCCCGATTGCAGGCATGCCGGTTCTAGAAGTGTGGAAGGCGACGAACACCGTTGTCGTGAAGCGCGGCCGGGGCAGCGGCTACTCTGGCGTGGATAATCCGCTCTTCGTGAACGCGAATAATGGGATGTATTACGGCGACGCCCTGAAGGCCATTGATGATTTGGTGCAAGCCATTTCCAAATTGGACTCGAACATGACACCGGAGAACAAGCGCGCGAAGACGGGCAGCACGCAGCCGTCCAGCGACGGGTGCAGCATCGACATGAAGAAGATCCAGGTAGAGACCACGGACGAGGAGGATATGACGCCGCCGACCGAGCCATCCCTCACGATTGGTGTGGTCGCGGAGGACTCCGAAATGTGGGAGAAGCGCGTTGCGTGCGTCCCCGCGGTTGCCAAGCAGCTCGTGCTTAGCAACATGCGCGTCGTGGTGGAGGCGGGCGCGGGCCTAGGCGCGCGGTACTCGGACGCGGAGTATCGCGCGGTGGGCTGCGAGGTGGTGGACTCGCGCAGCGCGCTGATCGAGGCCTCCTCCGTCCTCCTCTCCGTGACCCCCTTCAAAGAGTTCCGCGAGGCCGACAGTTCATTGGCCAAAAAGTGGGTGGTGAGCTGGGTGGGGAAGATGACGCCAGCCGGAAAGGAGCTGCTCGCGACCGTCGCAAAGGCAGGCATTAATTGTATCGACGTTACCGCGGTGCCCCGTATTACGATCGCGCAGAAGCTAGACGTGTTGAGTTCGCAAGCGAAGATCGCGGGTAACCGGGCGGCGATCGAGGCTGCGATTTTGTATGGAAAGTTCATGAGCCCGGAAATCACCGCGGCGGGCAAGTTTCCGCCCGCGCAGGTGATGGTGTTGGGCGCGGGCGTCGCCGGGCTCGCGGCGATCGGGACCTGCGTGACCGCGGGCGCGCAGGTGCGCGCATGGGACGTCCGCGACGTGCACGACCAGGTGGAATCGATGGGCGGCAAGTGGATCACGGTCGATTTCGAGGAGGAGGGCGCGGGGGACGGCGGCTACGCCAGGGAGAGCTCCGCGGCGTTCCAGGAGGCGCAGAAAGCGTGCTTCGCAAAGCACGCGCAGGAATGTGATATAATCATCACCACAGCCGCAATTCCCGGCCGCCCCAGCCCCCGCTTGCTCGAGGATTGGATGGTGAAGCGCATGAAGGCGGGCTCCGTCATTGTGGACCTGGGCGCGGTCGGCGGCGGAAACTGCGCTCTCACCAAGCCGGGAGAAACCTTCGTTTGGAACCAACGCGTAACCATCTGCGGGGACCTGGACTTCACGAGCAAAATGGCTCGCCAGGCCTCCGAGATGTACGCGAACAACATCCGGAGTTTGTTGGATCACATCGCCCTAGCGGGCTCGCTGCCTTCCAAAACGAGCATGGTCAGTGTGCCCGGGGGAGCAGACGCCAAAATCGTTGCGGACGCGATCCTTCCCAACCTGGACGCGAACCAGAGGAAAGAGCTCGAGGACGTTGTTTCTACGCAGGTTGTGTGCGCATACAACGGCGAGGTCGTCCAGGCCCCGCCTCCGCCGATGCCGAGCGCCCCCATAAAAAAGCCGGACCCAAAGAGCCCGGACGGGAAGAAGGGGGCTGCGGGTGCGGGAGGACAACCGGCAAAGGTGGAAATCGCGCATGCCAGCCTCATCACGGACAGCGTCTTCGCGAGCCACCAGTTTCTCACTTTCGTTTTTGCTCTGGTCATGGTGGCCATCGCCTTTCTGGACAACGAAATCCTCATCGAACTCATGATGGTCTTCATGCTGGCCGCGTGGGTGGGGTACATGCTGGTCTACGGAGTCCATCCCGCTCTGCATACGCCACTCATGAGCGTTTCCAATGCGGTACACAGCTATATTTGCAGTTATTAATACGAATAGGAAGGATTTTTATTACTTGTTAGTATACCGAGGACAACAACGGTCCCCACCACCGCCAAGCCTCAGCGCGCGCGAACACGCGCATCAAAGAAGAAAAAGATTATCATAAATTTCTATTCAATGCGTAAATTGTAAATATTACGGCAAGGTGAAGAATCATGATCATTGTACTATTTTCATACTATTTTCTCGATTTCACAGATTTCTGGACAAGTCGTGCTCGGAGGCATCTTCATGGTGTCGGCGACCACGCGACCCTCAGCTAGCCAGTTCGCGGCAGACGCGGGGGCAACTGGGCACATGAGCATTACGGCGGTTCTGGGCGCTCTTGCGATTTTTATCGCCTCTATCAACGTGGGGGGAGGTTTCGCAGTGACGTACAAAATGTTAAAGATGTTCCGCAAAGAAAAGAAGTGAGAGTAGGGCAGTAGGCTAGGTTAATTTCTTTCTGATGATGAAGAAGTCCCCGAAAATTGGTGAAGTCTACTTGAAGGTTTCTCGTCCCTGACCACCGGTAGAGAATATTAGACTCGTGAATCTTCTGACGCCGCATATTGAATTGGATTTAATACACAGACCGGACCCTTCACATAAATATATTCACTCACACGCCGCGGTTAAGATACTTGTCGTGAGCCTGGAATGCCGCACATCCTTCAGTTCGGTGAGGGTTGTATTTGTTCCTTGTCGACCATGGTTAATTCCCAAACCCCAGATGAGAGACCAGTTAGAATCGATATCCTTATTTAGATCAAGATGTGTTTATTGTGTATAACTACGGTGATGATTTATTGTGTTATTTTTATTCCAGTCTAACTTGTAAAATGTGAAATACAAAAAGTCGAAAAAAATTCGGATATCTTTTATATGAAGATTTGTTGATCCAGAGAAAATTTTCAGTCTGGCCCGTGCGTCGCCGAGGCCCAGTGTATCTGCAGCCTTGACAGAATAGAGGTGTATACTGTACTACTCTGGGAGACATTATATATTCACGACTGAATACAAATGTCCAACATTTAAAGACTGACAAAGTGTTTTCTTTTGGCCGCAAACCAACAACATTTGTTTAATCAACAACATTTGTTTGTAGTAGTGTATCAGCCCTGTTTTCGGGTACCGTTCAAAATTCGGTCCAAGATGTGAGGAGCGCGCATGTTTTTCTTATGTGTCGGCTGCGAGTCTGTGCGGAGGGATAAGTAAAATATTTTTGATCATGAGTCTGTCTCTTTGGCCCTATTTCTCTTATATATAAAACAAAAGGGTGCGGTTCGGTAACACTATTTTTCGGAAGCAAAACACACACGTATTGACTGAGCTCAAATCTTGAACTTGATTGCTATAATTTAGGACCCCAGAAAGTCTACTTTGCATTGAAACATTTTCTTCTGAATCAGAATGTGTAGAAGCTCGTGTTCAGGCGTTTTTTTTCTTTCTTGCAAATTTCACGAAAATTTAATGATGAAATTGTATTATTTCGTACAACTTCAATTCAATATTGTGCGTGAAAAATGAAAATCCAATTATTTCGCACAACTTTAATTCAATGTTGTCCGTGAAAAATGAAAATTTAATCAAGAATGTACAATTTTCTGAAAGCAAATGTGTTATTTTCTGAAAAAACAGGAGTTTTTTGTAGAATTTTACTCGGAACCATGGCCGCACTTCTGGACACCATACAGGAGTGCGGCGAATTCAGCAGCCGGGAGCTGGCGGACTCTATCTGCTCCTTGGGGACATCGAGGACAACTCCTCCGCAAGACTACCTCCAGGCCTGGCAGCGCGCCGCGTTGGCGATTTTGGATACCTTCAGCACTGTTTAACTGGCGAAGACGATCTGCGCATTTGGGAAGTGTAATGCAACTCCGTCGCAGGGCTTCTTCCAGGCATGGCAGAGCGCCGTGTTGGAGAAAATGGGCGCCTTCAGCAGCCAGGAGTTGGCGTATTTGGTCTGCGGTTTGACATCTCCTTCGCGCGACTTCCTCCAGGCGTGGCAGCGCGCCGCGTTGGGGGCAGTGCGACTTTTCACCAGCCGAGAACTGGCGAGTTCGATTATCTCATTGAAATATTTGGGGGAGGGCTCCTTCGCAAGACTACCTCCAGGCCTGGCAGCGCGCCGCAGTTGGGGAAATGGGTGCATTCAGCGGCCGGCAACTGGCGCATGCGATCTACGTATTGGATACATTTGGGGCCAACCCTTCGCATGAATTCCTCCAGTTCTGGAGGCGCGCCGCGTCGGCGAAAATGGATACTCTCAGCAGGCACGAGCTGGACATCTCGATTTTTGCGCTTTGTCGCTGGGAGAAAACTCCCCCGCACGATTTCATCCACGCATGGCAGCGCGTTGTGGTGGGGGAGGTGGAGTCTTTCAGCAGTCAGTACCTCGTGAGATTGATCTACGAATTTGGGAGGTTCGAGATACCTCCTGCGGAAGCTTTTCTCCAGGCCTGGCAGCGCGCCGTGTTGGGGAAAATGGGTTCTTTCAGCAGTCAAGAACTAGCGAACTCGGTGTATTCATTGGGAAGATGGAAAACAATTCCTTCGTATGACTTCCTCCAAGCCTGGCAGCGCGCCGCGGTGGCGGCAATGGGTACTTTCACTGGTCGAGGCCTCGCGAATTCGATCTTCTCATTGGGAGAGTTGGGTACGGTTCCTTCGCAAGAGTTCCTCCAAGCCTGGCAGCGCGTTGCGGTTCGGAAAATGGATACCTTCAGCAGCCGGGAACTGGCGAACTCGATGTGCTCATTGGGAACGTTCAAGAAAGTTCTTTCGCGCGAGTTCCTTCAAGCCTGGCAGCACGCCGCTCTGGGAAGAATGGACAGCTTCAGCAGTCAGGAACTAGCGGATTCGATCTACGCGTTCGGGAAGTTGAAAACAAATCCTTCGCACGACTTCCTCCAGGTTTGGCAGCGCGCCGCGGTGGGGAAAATGGGTATTTTCACTGGTCAAGACCTCGCGAATTCAATCTACGCATTTGCGAAGCTAGAAAAAGCTCCTCCGAGAGTGTTTCTCCAGGCCTGGGAGGGTGCCGCGAAAAGAAAGGTGGATTTTTTCAACAGTCAAGAGCTAGCGAAGACGATCTACGCATTTGGGAAGTTCGGGAAAAATCCGTCCGACGACTTCCTCCAGGCCTGGTATGGCGCCTCAAAGGGAAAGATGAACGCTTTCAATAGTCAAGACCTCGCGAGTTCGATCTACGCATTCGGGAAGTTCGGTAAAAATCCGCCAGACGACTTCCTCCAGGTCTGGCTTTGCGTCGCGGCGGAGAGAATAGAAACTTTCAAATGCCAAGACCTCGTGGATTCGGTCTACGCATTCGGGAAGTTGAAAACGACTCCTTCGTGCGGTTTCCTCCAGGCCTGGTATCGCGCTGCGGCGAAAGGGATAGAGAATTTCACTTGTCAAGAACTCGCGGATTCGATCCACGCATTCGGGAAGCTGAAAAAAACTCCTTCGCACGACTTGCTCCAGGTTTGGCAGTGCGCCGCGATGAGGAAAATGGATAGTTTCACTGGTCAAGATCTCGCGAATTCTATCTACGCATTTGCGAGGTTAGAAAAAACTCCTCCGGAGGTGTTTCTCCAGGCCTGGCAGCTTGCCGCTTTGGGGAAAATGGGCACTTTCAGCAGCCAGGAACTCGCGGATTCGATCTACGCATTCTGGAAGCTGAAACCAACTCCTTCGCACGACTTTCTCCAGGTTGGGCAGTGCGCCGCGATGGGGAAAATGGATAGTTTCACTGGTCAAGACCTCGCGAATTCAATCTACGCATTTGCGAGGTTAGAAAAAGCTCCTCCGGAGGTGTTTCTCCAGGCCTGGGAGGGTGCCGCGAAAAGAAAGGTGGATTTTTTCAACAGTCAAGAGCTAGCGAAGACGATCTACGCATTTGGAAAGTTGGGGAAAAATCCGTCCGACGAATTCCTCGAGGCCTGGTATGGTGCCTCGAAGGGAAAGGTGAATACTTTCAATAGGCAAGACCTGGCGAGTTCGATCTACGCATTGGGGAAGTTCGGAAAAAAACCGTCACGCGATATCCTGCAGGTCTGGCATCGCGCCGCGGTGAGGAGAATAGAAACTTTCAAACTTCAAGAACTCGCGGAGTCGATCTCCGTACTCGGGAAGCGAAAAGGAAATGGTAATTGCCCAATCTCCGTACTCCGTACTCGTACGTGGAAAAGGAAATGATAATTGTCCAATTGTTTAAGTGTATCATGTATTATATAATGACTACAGTATTTTGATTTTCACATATTGTGATTGGGAGTGGGTCTGAAACCCTAAACTCGTTTTTTGCTGGAGCTGTAAACTCGGATCGATGGTTTGAAGAAAAAGAATCATTTGTTCGCAATCGCGCCGTCATTTTCACGCAATTGGCGGGTAGAAGAAGCGCGCGATCCATCTGACTCGCGAAAACCAAAAATTGGTTCTTTTCCGGCGAATGATCGGCAAATTCATCACTTTCGTTGCGCAGACATTTCTTTCCAGGGTAGATTTTCACTATGCAAAGTTCTGGCAGAGTCTGGATTGGTCCGAAGGATGTATTGCCCCGCAGCATGATGATGGTATACCCTTTCCTAGCCTAGCAGATCAGATATATTATTCAAGTGTTGAATAAACATTTTCACATTTGACTTGATTTATCGATTCAATTCGCGAAAAAAACCGATTTTCCAATTCGGGCGTCCCGTATGTCAGACGCAGAAGATCAGGGATTCCTCATTGTAGGGGTCGGGAACGCAGAGCAAGAGGGATCGCAACTTGGGCAGAGAGGTGGTGCTGAGGAGTCCTCGCGAGAAACCAATGAACAGCTGCAGCGGGCTGGGTTTTTGGATAGCCCCTATCCCTGGTTTTTGGGCGATGCTGGTAGATCCGTGTCCGAGGCGGCCAGCGATGAATATTTGGCTGCAAGGTCACACACATCTGCACATGAAGAAGTTGCACCGAGTCACGAGCCTGACGAAGAGCTTGTTTCTGCAGCAGATACTGGCGAGTCTGCCTCTGGGGCGGACCAGGATGGAAATCTTTTGTGTGTGCGGAATTGGGAGCCTCCAACCGATGGCAATCTGTCGGTATCTGGTCAGATGTCCGCAGCGGATGATCGAGTGCTTAACTCGATGCAGCCATCACAAGCTCCGGTGCAGGCACATATTCCGGTTCAAGTGTCTGCACCAGATCAACAACTCCCTGGACCTGGTTTTGTTTGCGAACCCATTGGAGGATGGGAAGAAATGTGGGAGAATCGGGATAGGATAGAAGGCTACCAAGCGGTGCTGGAGCAGGGCCGGTCTCTGGCATCGGATGGGTCTGGCAAACTGTGGCTCGAATTTGGACTTGTTTGTTCCTTTCTCTTTGCAGCTGGCGTGCTTGTTTGTGTGAGCCATAAGTACAAACGCGTGAGTCGCTTTTTGATCGCGGCGTGTCTTCCTTTGGCCCATGTTATTTTACGGCCGGAATTCTCGCAATGGATCGTGTTTTCATCGCACGAGGGAGCGGGTTGGGTCGTATGCGAACTTTTCCGAAGTTTTTTTGCAAATAGCGCGAATACGAATAGTGGCGAAGATGGATTGTGGGGTGTAACTGTTGACGACGTTCTTCGTTTGAAAGAACCCCTCCAAACCTCGGAAGCGCTCTGCATTCAGATGTTCATTCTCACATGCATTTTGACGTTGATTTGCGGAGGTCTCGGCGTGGCGTGTCCGCGGGTCACAGTCCTACTCCAGTCGCTCGTTGTGAGCATTGAGATTGCGCGGTGGCTGACCCAAACCCTTCAGAGTTTCGCATGGTGGAAAGATTTAGATCCCTCCAGCGTCGTGGAGCAGTTCCTGCTCCTTCGGAAAGAGGAAAGGTGCGTTTTTCTGTCGCACTCCTCGGAGGAGTCGGCTGGTGCGGGGGCAGGAGGTGGAGGAACATTGTCCCTTCCTCCGCTGGTTCCCATCTTGAACCTCATCTTCTGCGCCAGCGTGACGCTCTGCATAGCCTTTTGCATTTGTCGATGCGTTCGTCGGCTTCAAAATGCGGTTGTGGCTCTGGTCTTGGGAGCGACTTTGGCGTGCACCTTAGGAGAAATGTGCGTTTTTCTCAACTACAATCTCCAACCGTATCGGACATGGAGAGTGAAGGAGGGACCGGAGTTGGCTGCGCACCCGCCATCACAGGCGGAGGACCCGCTGCTTCCGAGGGAGGAGAAATGGGCCTTTTGGGCAGAGCAGGACCTTGCGCTGGTCTTCACGGATCCCGAACCACGTTGTTTTTCCAACGTAAACCATGACTTGCTCTTGCCCACGCAGAGCTTGAGGCGTGGTCTACGGAGAGGAATGCGCATTCACATATTGTTGCAGGAGTTTCGCACCAGTGATGCGCAAAGACGGATACGCCAGGCCCTCGAAACTATCTTCAAGACCGTGTGGGAAATTCGAGACAGCGGCCCCTCGCGAAAAGCGAACGTATTAAGCCGGAATTGGCATTCTCTACGCATGTGATGTCGATTCAGAAGTGGTGTCTATTAGCCTCTACAGTCTACTATTTAACTAAATTTACTGAACATTATTGATAATGATCTGATAGAGATTATACAGATCTTCGTTTTAGGAGTGACGAAAATTTTACCAGGAGCGAGCCGAGGAATCACTTCATCACAATTATTGAATTTTCTATTTAGTATTTAGTATTTACAATTACATTACATTCCTACAGTACACGAAGAATAGTACTTCCAAAATTCCACAGACGGGACGGGGAGGCGATTTCGTTGTCTGGACTGTCCTCGTGTGCGTGGGACTACTTGTTTCGAGTGTCGTTTTTCGGCTGCATTCGAAAGTGGATTTTGCGGAGGAAATGCAGGAACTGAAAAGGAATGCCCAGCGCAAGGTAGATAGGGTCTCTGAGGCAAAGGCGAAGAGGAGGAGGAGTCTGGCCGGTGGGACCCATAATACGCGTGGAAGATCCTGTGAGGGCGCAAAGCGGATGGCTTCATAAAGTCAGAATTTTATCTTTTGAATAGCTCCAGAATTGTTGGAAGTTTTATTACTCCGTTAGGAGTTTAGCGCGAGAATGTTCTCTGATTGAGACATTTCGTAGATCGATTCATGGTACATTAGTCGAAGACGGAAAGCTTTGTTCATTCCAAGAAGGATGGGTGTGATTTCGCGCCTGCGACCACGACAAAACGTTTTCGCAATTTTTGTATTTGCGGGGAGACGGAGTTACTCCAGAGACGAAGGCTCTTCAAAGACATGTGAGGGTTTTTCGTGCTAATGAAAATTTCGGTTCCGCTCCCTGAATGAGACCCGTCGATTTGGTATGTTTCTGGTGATGCAAAGGTATAAATGTTCAGTGATATATCAGTGCTAGTATGAAACAAAAAAATCGTGCGTCTCCCGTGAAAATGTGTTTTTGGGTTCCGAAAAGAAGTTGAGGCTTGCGAAGAAATCCGAGAAATCCGATGGGTAACTCCCTCCTGCGATGCGAGGCGGCGAATGCGCACACACTGTTTGTGGCGACGATGGAGCGGCTCGACGAGCCGAGTCTGCGGATGGTGGAGTGTCTGAGGAGCCTCCAAGAGGAGGATTCATCGCAGGGTTTCCGCCTGGCGGATGCGCTCCGTCCCAGAAACTTTTCGGACAATACCCACGACCACGTATACGACCTGTACCGGGACGACGCGGAGGCGGCGGAGCTCCTGGCAGATGCGTTATCGATCGTGTTAGGCGACCCGGATGCACAATGTCAATCACTATCCGATACTACAACTCCGAATCAGATCTGTACTAGTACGGCCGCTCTTCCGGGCGTAGTAAAACCGGCCGTCTCGCAGATGCAAGCGTGGGCGGGGCGCAAGGACTGGTTCGCTTTGCTGCTGCAGCAGAGGCTCGTGGACCGCACGAATTTCGGGGGGAAATGCCGCGTGCTGCTGACGCCTCTGCGCTTGACCGTGTATCGTGCAGAAACCGTGCAGACGCTGCAGCGCTTCTTGCTCGCGGCGATGGAGGTGGTGCTCATCTACGAAGACCTGCAGCGCCAGCTCAAGTTCCTCGGCGTGGAAGAGCAAAAACTCGTCTACGGAAACCCGCTCTCCGACCAGCAGGCCTACTGGCAAGCGATGTGAGCCCCCGATGTGAGAGAAGATCTGGATTCTGGGTACTGGAAATCAACTGGGCTGCCTGCGGGCATCACATCTTTTCAAAAGAAAAGGTATGTTGAGTGGCACACCGTGTTCTTCAGATATTAAGTGCGGGTGAGGTTGGAACCCAGAGGGGTGGGCACGGCTGACTCGAAATAATTCAGCGGACTCTTGAGTCGGAGGTCTTTCATTTTGTCCCGAAACGGTGCCATTTCTCAGAGTAGAGAGCGGAAAAGCGGTCTGAGAGGTCTGAAATTTCAGAGAGAGTTCTCCAGCTGTCTGGAAGAGTTGGCGGATGATGAGATGGTCCTTCACATTTTTCCCTTGGCGTCTGTAGACCGAGTTGTTGTATTATTCGACTTCGACTACGTAAGAAACGTCTTGAGTCATCTCAGTGAGGAGTGCGTATTTAATTCTGGTGCCGTGGGTTCTAAAATTTCGTCTTGACGGATACCCGGAGTACGTATTTAACATAAAATAATCCGTGTGATAGAGTAAGAATTGGAATCTGCGTGAACTGGCATTTTGGTCGGATACGAGAACAAGTGGAGCCGAAGAGAACAACTGGAGCAGAAGACATGGTTGTTTCCGGCAAGTCGACGTCTCACCAGCGGGACAACTACCATTTGTGCATCGGCAACTGGCTCTCGAACCGGACGTTCCGGAACTTTTTGGGGCAATACAGCGAGGGCGTATGGACAGATGTGGTGAAAACGTGTGCGTTGCTGGGCATCTACACGCTGCAGTACAAGAGTGTGGACGGAGAGGGCACGGTCTGGAGTCTCGAGGACCTAGAGCACTTGGTGGAGTTTTTGCAGCACGAAAAGCAGTTCCCCGAGGAGCTCAGCCCTTCGTTTCTAAGACCTCTGCGCAACATTCCCGCGGCCGCGCGCTACCGAAAGCCCGACGCGGCCTGGCGAAAGGGCGACAACGGGGCAGTCTTCAGGCCCAGGGGAACGCACGGTCTGCTCTCTCGCTGTTTTGGCGATAGAATACTTTTTAGGGGCCTGGAAAAGGCTGGAATGGCTGATTAACATCATACATTGGATCTGGAATTAGATTAACATTCATGATTGATCAATTCAGTCTGAATAAAGGTAGGACACGTCCTATCTGAATCTCTGAGAGTAAGGAATACAAATTGGATCAACAAGTTAGTTTTTTAGCGGAGAACAGTATAAAAATAAAAGTCCGAAAAAATCCAAATGCAGACCCGCGGCCGTCGCCGGTGGTTCGCGGAAAGACGTTTTACGACCCTGACGCGGTCGATTGGAACCCCGGAAGTGTGTATCCGGCCTGGTGGGGGTCGAAGAAGGTGAAAAACCGAGAGGCAGAGCGCGTTCACAGAGAGCGAGACCAGGAGTCCGAGACGCTCTCCGACCGGAGGCCGGTGCGCACCAGGCGGCATCAGAGAGATCGTCCCGTCCTGGGCGACTGCGGAACCTTCCCCAGGGTAAATTTATTTACGTTGTCGTTAAATTAATTTGAGACGGCGATTCCATTGGGGAGGACATTTGTCACTCCCTTCCCGTAAGATTGGAGTAATGCAGTAAGATTGGCAGGACCGGCTCGTAATTAGAGCAATTTTGATTAAATGATGCAGGCTGCGGAGCCCTCCTGTGACGAGTCGAGTTTCGGAAGCGAGGACAGGGTGCACGTATTGAACGAGTGCGTGAAAAGCCCGAAGGCCTGGTCCGTCAACTTCATGGGTACTTCACTATTTGACGGAGTATGCATTCACAGTTCACACCGGTTGTTGTAAAATATCTGTGTCGATTCGGTATTTGTGTCTACGCTAGTACTACCGTGCGCAATGAGATCGGTTATGTGAATTTGGAATTCCATTTGTGGAAATATATCCAGGCCGGCCCCGGTCGGACGCACCGGGACCTGCTCCCCAGAAGAAGAGCGACGCGGTGCGAATCGCGGACTCGTTTCTGAAGAACAACGCGCTGCGCGAAATGTTCGACGGCTCTGCGAGCGCTGCGAGCGCTGCGGAGTTCGGTGCGGAGGCCTCTCGCGAGGCTGCGCATTTCGCCGCCGGTGGTTCGGCAAGTTTTGAGTCGGCCCGGCAGCGGCCGAACTCTTTCCACGACGCACACGTAATATCGGGATCACAGAGGAGCCGGAGGAGCCGGGGGAACAATCCATCGCATTCGGAGGAGTCGCAGTTCGGAGGAGCATCGGCATCCGAGGACCTGCAGAAAAAGCCGCGTCCGTTCCAGGTGCCGGGGCGCGAAGCGCGCGAAGCGCGCGAAGCGGAGGACGGCAAGGCCGGTCCCTGGACGATGAGCTACGACATGCACCAGAGTGACACCGACCAGCATTCGGAGAAAAACGTGGCGCCCGCCCCGCCGGAGAAAGCCTGGAGCAGCACCTACGACATGAATCGCGGGGCCCTAGAGCATGCGTGGAAGGAACCCTTTGTGGCGTGGAGCAACAACCGATGGGACAGCGGACCCTGTAAAATTAAAATTATTTTCGCTGATAATAATTTGTTAATTTCATTAATAACTGTACATTTATTTCTATTTTCTATTTGTGGATTGACTGAAATCGTACCCTTTGGGGAAGATTGCTCTAAAATCCGCAGCATCGGACTTGGAGGAGCTTCTGATCCGCGAAGAGATGGAGGTACGAAAGGCGGAGCTGGCGTATCCTTCGATGAGCGAGAATTCTCTGCGCCTGTAGCTTGTAATCACTCATGAGCGAGGATTCGGGCGAATCGGTGACGAATGTTCGGTTCGGTGAGAAAGTTCGATTGGTCCGCGACTTTTCGGATCCTGGGAGAGCGTGCGGCGTTTCTGGTGTGTCACATCCAGGCGTAATCTGCAATATCATGCGAAAATCACGCTCCCAGAGTCTGGGACTCGCGTCTCTTGTGTAGGCCTCTCGATTTCTGTATAGCAGGTGGGCACGCATGATTGTAATAGCAGATCAAAAGATTTATCCCATAGCACATTCAGTGGCGGTAGTTTCGCGCTAGATGCGTCACCGGCGCATGGAGGAAGAAGGCCCGGACGAATGTCCGGCCCCTCGGGGTCGTCTCCCGCGGAAGCGAGAGTCGATTTTTCGGTTGGCCACCACGCGGTCCGAAGCTTTCGTCCATAACATTGCGATATTGATTCCGAGTTTGGTCGCGTTGGCAGTTTTGCATTGGTTTTTATTGGGTCAAAAAAATCTAACATGCGTCACGTGGGCAGCGATGGAGTTGACTTGCATCACCCATGCGTTCATTTCCAACGACATCTTGAAAGCGGCAATGGTAGTCACCGTCGCGTCGGTGTGGTTTACACGCACGGTAGAAGGAGGTATTATTTCATTCCGTATAATGATGAGGGTATTCTCTGTTTGAGGTTTGGCTTGCTCTGCCGACAAGAAATTGTCTTGAAAATAGGTGTTTTATTTTTCTGCGGCCTGCAGCTTACAAGTTCCTCGACATTGTCTATCGGGTTTTTGGCCCTATTGGAAGGGGTTATTTTTGTCCCAAAGTGTTGGCCGTGGCTTTTGGCGTTACAGGAAGGTTATCGGCAAGTTTTTCGAGAAGGTCCCTTGCGGTGGGTTTCTCTCACACGGATTTTTAGGTCCGACGAGGTAAAGGCGCAGAAGGAAACGACGGGAGAGAAAACAAGGGACCTGGAAGAGCCGTTGCGTACCGCCTCCGCCTCGCAATTTTCCTCTCTGGATACAACAAATATTGCCAATGGAAGTGTGTTTCTGGAGCGAATCCGCGCGCATGAGGCATCCTCCACAGCAAAAAAGTTGTATTACGGGTGTGTCAAGATTTTGGGAACTCTTCGGGAAGCGTTGCTCTTTCCCGTCGTCGCGGGCGCGCTGCTCCTAGATCCGTATCTGCGGCGGTTCGTGGACCGAGCTCCGCGTGGGCCGGCGCACTACAGAATCATTTTGCACGGATCTGGGGCGAACTCGGGACAGTGGTTGCTGGGACGGTGCGCCATGACCGCGAAGGGGTTCGGCGACTACTGTTTGTGGCCGAACTATCTCGGCGGATTTTCGCACACGGGCGCGCGCGGTGGGGTCGACTTTCTCGCAGACACAATAATCCCGCAAATCGAGGAGGAGTTGGCAGAGCTGGCAACTGGCCTCGTGGGGTCCCCAAGAAAAATTGAAATCTCGCTGGTCGGGCACTCGTTGGGCGGCCTCTTGGTGGCCGAGATGATTCACAGGTGGTTTTTCTGCGCGGAGAAGCCTACAAAGGCTTTTTCGATGTCCGAGGGCGGTTCCGTGCAGATTCGGGACGTGGTGTGTCTTTCCGCGCCTTTTCGCGGGGCGCCTATCTTGTCTTTCCTGAAAAGGTGGGTTCCGTTTTCCGAAAAGCTGGACTTTTTCAACACGCAGCCGCATGTCGATTTTTTTCCGCGGTCCAGAAAAGTGCAGGAGTTGTCGTCCAACGTGCGGAAAGAGCTCCTGGCTGGAAGAGCCGTGCCGAAGCACGTGGGTCGGATTCTTGTAGTAGCCGGGGGGACGGATTGGATCGTGCCCCCACGAAGTGCGTTCTGCGTCGAGAACGGCGAGGACCGTAGCGACGAAACGGCGAAAATGGTGTATTTGGAGGGGCTCGGCCACTACAGTCTCGTCGCGGTCGGGTGGTTCTGGGATCTGTTGACAGACATTCTCCGGTAGCTACAAGTTAAAGTTTTCTGGGGGTGCAATGGGAACTAATTCTGAGTGTGCAGTATGAAATAAATCTGGCGCCGTCTTTGTTGCGTTTCGAAAGAAAGCGTAGTACCGATCCCGCACGAGAAGAAGCCCGTCCTATTTTGCAATCTTATGTCTCGGCGTTGCAATCGAAATCTTTCATCTACGTGTCGTTGAAGCCATTTCTCATGATTTGTTTTTCAAGTCTTATCATCGACATCGTCCATTCGAGGTCATTCATTCGAGACTGAAAAGTGAAATATCTCATCTTCATTGGAAAGATATGACCCTTTTGGCTGGTGCCATTCGGATTCTGGACATACCCAATACCACACAGGGTCGTACAGAGAGGTGTACAGGTGCACTCGAAATATGTCTTCTTCCAAGCTAGACGTGTTGTCGAGGTATACCACGGGGGTTGCTAATTCTTCCGACCGGAAGAAAAAGAGAAAGGAGAAACAGACCCTAACCATTCGGGACGACGATGACATGGATCTTCGGAAACGACGAAAGACCAAGAAAATCGATGAGATGGCTATCGAACGAGGCGATATCCAGATCGTCACTGAGGCGGAGCTGCAGGTCGCAGAGAAGAGACTCGGCAAGGAAATCAAGACATCATCCGTATTCTTTACGATATTAATTTAAATCCAAGTGACGATTGTTGTTGAGATTCAAAGGTCAGTCAATTGTAATTGAGACTCAATAAAATCAATCTGGATAGACATAGTAATTTTTACTAATTTAATTTCCCACTTAAGTTCGCTATCAAATAGAACAAACTTAGTAGTGGTTTGGGGATTGTGAAGAGCAAATTAATGATATTTTGCATCCAGGCTTTTCCCGCGGAAAAGCGGATAGTAAGATGATTTCGATATCCTAATTGAATTCACATCTGAGAGTTTTGCTTTTACAGTGTTATTGAACTTTATAAAACAAAGGTCACTGCCGACGCTGTGGAAAGTCGACGAGAGAATGTCCCCAGAAAAGCCGCGACGATCAGGAAATCTGCTGGCTCAGATAGCGATATGAGTCTCCCGAGGAAGCCTGCCAGAAAGTCGAACGGGGGCAACTCGGATAGTGACATGAGTTTCCCTAGGAAGCCTGTCGGAAAGCAGGGGGGTGGCAACTCGGATAGCGATATGAGTCTCCCGAGAAAGCCTGCTGGAAAGCAGAGGGGTGGCAACGCGGATAGCGATATGAGCCTTCCGAGAAAGCCTGCGGGGAAGCAGAGGGGTGGCGACTCGGATAGCGATATGAGTCTCCCGAGAAAGCCTGCCAGAAAGCAGGGGGGTGGCGACT
>JACKZZ010024015.1_pt1 | contig 26345 bp, 31 predicted proteins | sample 8027871 | NCBI WGS metagenome assembly JACKZZ01 (sample SAMN15724774, study PRJNA655200) | protist metagenome | isolation source: fluorescence activated cell sorting (FACS) single amplified genomes of... | place: USA: West Boothbay Harbor, Gulf of Maine | collected 2000-07-19 | reverse complement strand
TTACAGGCAGAGGCTGGGCTTGACTCCATGAAGCATGAAGTCGGCTGCGATGGGGATCACGCGTGGCTGATACTAAAGCGGCTACGTTATTTTACCCCTTTCCGCGTAGTTTGGCATATGGATATGTGACGGCAAAGAAGTCAATTAATGCTAATCTCATACACGAATATCTTTCACCGATTCTGATATTGAACAAATACCACTTAGGAAAAGCAAAAGCTTTACTTTTATCTCATTACAGGGAGATGGACCCCCCGGGGCGGAGGCGGAGATGCCGGACACGATCCTTACAAACGGCGATTCTCGAGACAACGCGATACTGTTCCCTGGCGTCGACGAACCTGTTTTCGAGAATGTGGACGAGGTATGATGTTTTTATTTTCATTTTTTCAGTTTTGGTCGCAGCAGTACTAAGATGAACGTATGCCGTCGCTTGTATCTGTGCGTCGTCGTGGGTCTCTTCCTACCCTCGGCCGTTTTCTCGCCCTCGCCTCTCGGTTCCTACCCGGAGAAGTCGAGTTTCGCGCCCTCCTTGCTTCGTGCATTGACTTCACTGTTTTGATGGAAGCTGAAGCCGGGTTTTCTTGAGGATGAGAAGCGGCGCTGAGCCGTTGTACGTCATATTCGCTTCCGCGGGCAAGGGATTGCCCGAAGATAGACCGTGAAGCGAAGACGTGCGGCGCGCTTTCGTGCTAGCAGGGGAAGCGTGGTCGTGATGCACCTGCCACAACACGACTGCACTGCACCGGCGAAATGCACTTGCAATGCTTCGTTGCAGGCCTGCATTTGGCTATATATTTTACTGGGAAAAAATGATATACGGTGGGTGCGATTCGTACTCGCTGCAATTTTGGATTAAAAGATGTAGCGCCCCCGAGCTCAGATTCGAGTTTTTTCGTTTACACACAACAGAGTGGGAAAGACGACGTGCTGGATCACCTCGAGAAGCTTCTCGGTGGTCCCGAAAGTATATTAAAGCCGGTTACAACTATTCACGCAAAGACATTTCTCACCGCAATCTTTGGCCTTGTGTACCGATTTGTACATGTGCATTTCGTATTTGTCGGCGTCGGGAAAAAAGGTAGCATCAATCTGTCTGTCGATTAATGCCACAGTGCAAACCTCATGGGCTGGTGCTAAAGAAATGCGAGGTTTTCGCCAGGTCGCACCTTTTTCTTGAATGCATGCGCGCAACACTCGAAGAAGTATTTTTCTCCATGCGGAGAACCAGCTATCTGTTTGCGTTTTTAGTACTGCTACTGCAAAGAACAAGGTGGGGAATCTCTTTTGTACTATAGCCCGCACGATTTTTGGCAAGGAAGAGTACGCGATTTTCTCGAGCCTTGCAGACGAAACCGGCCTGAGTCTTACGCAAGCAAAAATTTTGAACCAACCTTACAAGATGATAAAGCACATGAATTACTTATGAAAAGAGCGTGCATGAAGACATCTGTCCAGTATCATACAACTCCAAGAAGATTGGCCATGACGTACATTGAAGGCATTTGTATTTCGACTCCATCAAAAAGCTGCAAGCACTTCCATCTCCAACCGAATGTTGGAAGCGGAGTTGCAGGATGTGAAGAACAGCCGCATGGCTCGCGAAGGCGTTTGCGTGCTGCTGAGATTAGATGCGTGCGAGATAAGGGTGTAGTTTGTGACGTGTGCTTCATCGTCCCTAGCCTTAAAATTTCCTTGAATACTGCTGGGTGCTATGGATGGTGCGCACGAATACTTTGCCTGGCCGGAAAATCCGTCTGCTCCGTGTGGGGAGCAGACTCCCCACGGGAAGTTATGCCCCGCGTCGCGCGTGCTCAATTTGGAGTGGACAGGAGAGCCGAAGCGGTATACGGCTTCGTGGGTGATTCGGGGCGAAAAGTACAACAGTGACCCAGAAGGCAGCATGAGGTGGTGGGTGCCCGCGTCAACTTTTGAAGATCACGGCGTTGCTGCAGCAAGCCAGGACCCCGCTGGACTGATCACGGATGGGGTATTGCAATTTTTTTCCTTGAGGGAAACAGTGCAGGTAGGGCTTGTCCCTCAACACTACTGTGCACGACTCTACAGTTCTATTCGGCCTGTCCTTTCCACAGGAATAGGCCGAATAAATACTGCCTCATTTTTCTTTCTCTACACTTGAACGAACCATGACCATCAGTGTGGAGATGCGGATTACTCATGCATCCCAGATAGAAAATGAGGAAAGACAGACTTTGGCTAGGCAAGTCTGCAGGATAAGCACCAATATAATCACAGTCGCAGGACGAGGTCCTCGGCCTCGGGGGCGAGGAAGAGGCGGATGACCCAGCTGAAAACGTACAAGAAGCCGGTGACGAAGAAGATGAAGAAGAATACAAGGAGGTATTATTTTCAAATTTGCCGCGTAAATACTTCGACGCGACTCTATCCCAGACTACGGCTCTTCTTTTTTCGAAGTGCTGCCGTAGGCTCTTTACACTTGAAATATAAGCTGCTAGTGCCAGTGCTGGCCCGCTCTTACTGCGGGTGGAGGAAGGACAATTATTTGTATACGTGCCATGTTGCAGAGTTCGCGCTGGCGCTCCCACGGTGTCGGGACGATGCTGTGAATATCGTCCTTGAAACCCGAGAGCACTGGCACTTTGATGGCATCTTCATCTTTTGATCTTCACTTTGCTTTACTCCATTGTACTCACCAACATGAGCACTGGGTCACTCATAATATCTCTTCAGGACGACGAGTCCGCGCCCGCGGCAGCACGAGCCGCAGCCGCAGCCGCAGCAGCAGCAGCAGCAGCAGCAGCAGCAGCAGCAGCAGCAGCAGCAGCAGCAGCACCACCGCCACCACCAGAGCCCAGCCAGGTACTTTTTTTATTTTGCCCTCTCTTCCTCGCCGCATAGGCATACTTCGACGTGGAGCCTTTTCACCTGCTCCTCGTCGATGAACAAGAGCATAACATTTTTTGGATGTAACAGCGATTGCTCACACCTGAGTTCAACGTCGTGGTTGACGATCGGGAGAGGAATTTGTGTTGTATAAAGCCCAAGACTCACTCTTACCTTTTCATCGTATACTGATGTTTTGTAAAGCATGCTGGAAGGAAAAACACGCGTCTATCAGGTTGCCGAAGAAATGTTGCAAAGAATTGGAGGGGACCGAGTAGCTTTTATGATAACTATCGAGGACAAGATCGTTCACCGGGTTGACGGGAGGACGACGGCGTGGCTCAGTGCGCAAAGTGCTGTTGATGTGTCCAACGATGCCTACAAGGCATCGGCTTCGGCTCGCTTCACGCTCGAGCCGTCAACATCCCGCGCCGTGGAGCCGTTGTCCGAAGGTGCCGGCGATTATCAGCTGTGTGGAAAGCTGGCGGCGAGTGGAGTTGAACTGGGTTCCATTGATTACTTCGCGACCCGTCCCAAGTTCCGGACGCTTGGCGCTACTGGCTATGCGGCAGAGCTGACAAAAAAGCACGGTTTGGGGTCCTCCGTGTGTCTCAAATTCAATAACGGGATATGGTCAGTTGTGCACACGGACAGTCAAAGCCGCATGGTCGTAGTGGATATCGACGCGCGCCGCGCAAGACTATGTCAAGTAGGTTCCCACCGCTTTTCTTCGCCCTGTCGAGTATTGCGTTTGCGCATTTCGTCCCGTGCTTATTGAAGAACACTGCTATTCTGCATAGGCAATTGAATTATGCGCGAGGACCAGGCTCATTTATGATGGATGCTGATCAGTAGAGCAACCTGAACCATCTACGCCACGGGATTGGACGGAAATACAAATCAGAAAAATCTGTAGATGCTAAGTAGTTGTGTCATTGTCAGCAGGTAACCAAGTGCACAGCACAAAAACGAGAGGGCTAGTAGAATCGGTGGCAGTCTTAGGCCTGATACAGCGATTCGCTCGATGTACAAAACGTGCGATGGGCAAACGAGAAAGAGTTCCCTCAGCAGCAGAACACTGTACGGAAAGAATGCGCCCTACCTCTGCCACACGGCACGCCCAAGCGACGGCTCGCTTAACTAAGTATCCCTGCCGCGGAGGTCGTGCTAGCTTTGCGCAGAAAATGTGTAAGGTTCGGGTATTTATTGCATCTGTTGACTTGGAAACACCGAGATTTTCGTGGGCTTACGCCGCAGCATAGGCATACCACCTGCTTTGTCGTGTTGACCAAAAAACAACCTTCTTTCTTTGCTTCTGATGTCGTATTCTCGACAGGCAGGGGAGGAACGGGGATGTCGTGCTTTGGTCGAACCTGGCGAACAGTTTGAATTTTTGTATAGTAGCCTTGACTGATCACGCATGACCTATCACCTTTTTGTATACAGCTGTCGCAGAGACTCTAGGCATGAAATAGTTCAAAATACGGTTTGCGTTATTTGTGGAGAACGGAAGACAAGCACAAGCAATCCGGTTGCTGAGCTGGCTCCTTTTCCCACAGGAGACCGGCTTTGTTTCCGTCCGAGCCTTCCAGCACTGTCGGCCACCTACCAGAGCAGCGTTTTGTTCCCAGTTGAGATTAGTAGATGTTCTGCGGGAACTCATGTTCTGTTCATATGCCATGCCTGCGAAGGGGGGTGTTTTGCTGGTAGAGGTAGAGATTTCCTTTCCATAGACGCAAATCGATCTTCTGGTGGATGCAGAACATGACGATGACCCGGAGGCAGCTCAGGTACTATACCTATACAAAAAGAGGTAGAGTCAACAGGCGGCTTTTTAGTGCATTTCGTTTTTTGTAATCGTAATCGCCGTACTAGTGTACCAAACTACGACGTTGACTCCAACTCGTGGATGTCAACCCTTCTCTTCACGTCAACAACAGGCTCGCTCCAAGCACAATTACTACGGTGATGGCGGTGTTGTTTCGGACGATGACTACGACCATTATAACGGCGGCCAAGAAGGCACCCTCGTCCGCCAGAATCAGAACTTGTTTCCTACGGAAGAGGTACAGTTCCTTCACTGCTTTAATCTTTGCGATAGTTCACCAACATCGTTCAGCTGGACACTCATGTGTGTCGGCCGACTTTGCAACAACATAAGAAAGTGATTGCAGCCAGCATTTCGCGCCCAAATAGTAGATTCGTTCTGTCGCGCAGCAGTAGATCCCAGGGGCCCGCACGAGGACGTCAGTCTTCGATAGTTTCGCCTTTCCTATATAACCGTCACGCGCAATCGAAGAAGTTGGGCTTTTCTGTTGTGCTTTACTCCACTCTGTCGCTCACCAACATAAGTCGGAGGAATCCACAATAATATTCAAATCTCTTCACACACGATCAGACGAAGACTGCGACACCACAACACGATGAAACCGAAGAAGATGATGAAGGAAAACCTGAAGAAGAAGACGAGGACGACGACGCCGACGAGGGGCGTCAAGCTGATGCTGAGGCGTCTCGGCAAGGCTCACTTGATCCCGGGATTGCCCCGATTTCACAACAGCAAGAACCCGACGCGGGACGAGGGGCGAGCCTCTGGCCACAGGAGGTACTACGCGGACCTTGTCGTCCGTCTCTATTGGCTCAACCATGCATCGACAAAAGTGATATTTAATTTCAAAACTTCGTGCAAAGCGGCCCCCCACATGTAGCGCCTGAAGTGAAGAAGGACCGACTAGCAATGATAAAGATAAAAATGATGATGATTCTTGGGGAAGTGCAGGATGTCTAATTTCGAGAACCACGACCCGAATCAAGTGGTGCCACGCCGGTCTGCGTGGCACTATTCGATACTGAAAACTGCGCAAGCCTGGACTGTGTTTGATATCGGGAATAGTGTCAATGAACGATCGGGGAAAAAATTATACGTTTGTATCAGGTGCCTGAACAAGTCTTGGAACGCATTCTTGGTGGGGATGCTTTTATGATGACGATCGGGGGCAAGACCGTTCACCGGATTGATCCTGGTGCTGGGTTGTTGGGAACATCTTCACCGAAGCTCAGTGCTATGAAGCCAGAAGACGCGCAAAAATTAAGCGGACGAGGGCAAGCTGCGTTTCCGAACTTTTTCCTGCAAAGCGGGGTGGTGAAGGATGGCGACCAAGTGTGTGGGAAGTTGGTGGCGTTGGGCCCAGAAGATGACACGAAGGTGGGAAGTAGATACGTCAGTAGAGAGCGTCTAAAAGACCCATTGGCTTCATCCTTCAAGGCAGTGCTGACCCAGATGGACGGTCAAGGTTATGCTTCGAGGTTTGTTGGCGATCTTTCTTCGGACGTGTGTGTTGGGTGGGAAGCAAGCACCGGGCGATGGACAGTGATAAACACAGGGGACAAGAATAGTCGCCTGGTCGTGGAGGAGCGTACACGTGTATGCAAATAATTTTCGTGGTGACGCGTTTCGCCGAGTCCGGGCTTGCTCCTGCGCTTCGTGGGTAGAAAATATGAGTAGGCACATCGATTGAATGTTGCAGCCAGAATATTTATTGGATTAGCACCATGCAGCATTTGCTTTTGCATTCACGAGCCCGATTGTCATAGCTCGGGGCCAGTTGTAACCGGGGCGTGCCTTGTTCTGGCATTGTTATGCATGGGCCTTCGTGGAAGTAGATTGTCATGTGCGCTGCAAAAGCCCGGGCTCGTCGGCGTTGGCGCCTGTTTTGGACTTCATTCTATGGTGGAAATTCCGCACCGGGGGAGGAGAACGTGCGGTGGTTGCGAAATGGACCCACCGGTCAGGTGGTATGAAAAGGAGACTCGACGCTGCGTCTAGCACTACTTCGAAAACCGATGTTCGAACTCGAACAACACGCCAGAAGAATGTGTATGGCGCAGAAAATTTCTATTCGTTGATTTTCGTGGTCACGAGAATGTTCATCCTTAACCTGAGCACGAAAGCTGCGCAGGGTCCGTACATCCATTCCGCCGACAAATCCTGTCGCTGTCCTGCATGACGAAATGCCGTTGTGAATCATGATACTTATATAAAATTACCATAAGCAATTATTTCGCATTTTTCCCGAGGTCATTGTAGATAGTAACGTGAAATACAATGAGAATGAGTCTTCATGCGTATTCGGCAAAATCAAGTAGCATTGCAAGCGTTATGAGGACGACTTGTATCCTCTACGATTTTTTTACATGCACTCGTATTTCAACCTCCCATAGATACCGTCAGCCTCGTATAGAGGGATAAGTACAGTACACGTGATGGTGTGCTTTTTTCCTCGCGTGAAGAGACTAAGCATCTTCTCAGTCGGGCTTTGCCACAGCATGGCTATTGGTGTGGATCATCAGAGGTCTTGAAAACAATTCAGAATCTGCATACAATTCGCTGTTTCACTGTGCGAGTCGGCTTGAGTTGTACTAGTGCGAGAGGCGGCGTTTTCCTTCCTATAGACGCAAATCCACTTGGTGTTGCAGGGTTCCTCAGACGCTGCAAGAATGGCCCAAGGCCCAGTACTAGTACCAGCCCAAGCCGCAGAAAAACCAGAACCCGATGTCCAAGCCGCAGCAGCTGGGGCTGCAGAGGTACCACTGTGATTTCGCCTTATCTTCCTGACCGTATACTTCGTCGATTCAGAGCTATCATTGATGGACGAGCAACAGGTTCATCAATCAGCTCCCCGATTTCATAAAAGAACTTGTGAGGCGGCATGATTGACAAGCACCAGCTTCATTTTAGTTGATGCCATTAGTCAAAATGCTTACTTACTTTCCCTCATTATTATGTCAACAGGTGCTGGCGCCGGCGGTCTCCGCCCAAATTGCGCAGGGCAATCGGAAGTTTGACCCTTCCCAGCCGTTCACGATTAAATGGGCGCCGCTGCCTTCGGGGATCGACAGCGCCCTGCTGGGGACCGTCGCGCTCGTGAAGTCCGGCATCAAACCGGCAGCGCAGCTCCAAACGCTCACGGACAAGGAGATGAAGGCAGAGAGTGAGAAGAAGATTGCGTCGAGAGAAGTCACCAACCGATTCCAACTCGTGAACCCGGTTTACGAAGAAGGCACTGCAAGCGCACTAGTCACGAAAAAAGAGAAGATCTGCGGAAAGCTGCAGGCGTACTGGGGTAAATCGGCGGGGGTCGATAGTCGTCGGATGGTGGAGTGCCTGCAGGTTGAAAATTCCCAAACTAACCGGATGCCAAAACTGATACTGGGTGCAGACTGCGACGGAAGTGATGCGATATTATTCTGCATTAGCGAATCCGAATCAACGAATCCTGCTGGTGGATCTGAAACAACTTTCGAGATCGTCAGCGAGACCATCCCACGCCAGGGGTTTCTGTTGCAGACGGCTTTGGATCAGATCTGGGGCCGCGGCTCAAATAATATCAGAGAAAAAGATATGCTGCCACCCAGGTTGTGGGGGCCGCGGAGTTGATGGCGGTTTTTTTCGCACGAGATGCATGAATACTAGAAAAAGTTTACCCCTTGTAGTTTGTAAAAACGCGTGAAAATGCTTCGTTGCGTGTCAGCCCTGCGTGATGCAGCATGCGCAGCCTCGATATAGTTCTCATGCGTTGGAGACCGACGGGCCCCAGCGCGAGCCTACTCTCGCAAATCGCGCTGATAGTGGTAGATTCAGCAGTAAGCAGACCCTGAAGTAGTAAGAAGGTCCGTGACAGATCAGCGTCAGTGTGCGACCGTGCATCTAGATTAATTTTAAGCATGTGGACTTTCACGTGACTATCCGGGGTGGTGGGATATCTTGCCTCTTTGATGAGTTAGCGCAATTACGTTCGCTTACTGCAACGCTGGGAACACGTGGAATTACCGGTCGCGGTTGAAATTTTTCAGAGAAATAAAGAGAAAAGTTCTGACGTTTCTCTGATTCCTGCTGCAGAGCCAGAGCAGCACAAAGTCACGGTTCTTCCTACACGACAAGAATATATCGCAGAGCAGCCTGAGCGGGTCGTCCAGGTACTTCTTTGTCATTTCGTTTTTTGCTTGGCCCCTCAGAAAATAAGATCTGTCAGTGTTACATCCATCACGAAGTGCAACGTGATGAAGGCGAATTTGATTTTTCATATGCTCAACGAGACGGAAGCGGGACGCTGCTTTGCCCGCTTGTTTTTACAAATTCGAATTTTATTTCGGGGACAGTTGAGTGGGACTGGGACTTGTCATTTTTTGCCTCTGGGAGAAGCTTGTCCGGACTATCAAATTTCCTACTTGAGAATCCAAGTCTCCGCTTATTTCGGCCTTATTTCACCCTAGAAGTACGAGGCGTCCGTCGCGAACGACCTGACGAAGTGGTCTTGCGAAGCTAACAAGTGCTCCCAGTGTCGCACTCCGCGAAACGGAGCCGGGCTGTTGCACTGAGGTCGCCCCGGGGTCGCCCCCAAATGCTATGTGACGCGCCAACATTTTGCGCCGGAAGAGGCTTCGGCGTGTCGGCGCCGCGCGCCCTCTCCTTGGTAAGTACCCAAACCAGGCCGCGAAGACAGGCCGCAGGGACCGCCCAGCGGTGGCTTCAATTCCAGAGGCGTTTCGTTGTCTCCCTGCGCACTTGTGCATTTCGCGCAAATGAGCTGCTGTGGCAGCGCCATCGCGTAACGCACGTTACACGGCGGCTCTCTGTTTCACTTGTGCCTGCCGCTCGGCCGTGTCAATAGTGCTCCCCTTGGCGGCCGCTTTAATTTCAGAGGCATGTCCTTGCCTATATGCACGCATGCGCACGTTGCAAAAAGCTTGCCACCGCCGTGCCATCGTGTAACGCGCGTTACACGACGGCGTTGTCGTTTCGTCCTGTCGCCTGCTGCGCAGCTGTGGCATGCTTCCGGCTCCTGTAGAAGCACTGTTTCACCACAGAGCGAAACTCGCTCTCGCGTCCCCCCTCTGGCGCAACACCTCAAAGAAAGGCCTCCTTTCATGTCGTGCCGACAGCCGCGAGCACGGGCGCCCGCTCGGCTATAGGGGAAGCATGCTGCATCGCGCCCATCTTCGGTTGGTGTGCAAGCGTGTTTCTGTTTCCGTAGTGTTTAGTCGTCGCTGGGGTGGTTCGTCTCGGTGGGCTGCTGCCTCGCACCAACATGCAGCCAGCAACCACCTGAGCAGAATAAACCGGTGGAAGGCTCCTCCTACTGGGGCTGGGCCCTCATTGCCTGGCACCCCGGCGCCCTCTCGTATTGCCCCATCCGGGAATCGGCCCGACAAGTTCTGGGCAAGTTCTGTGCGAGTTCAGCGCCGCATACATCTAGACCCATGCTTTCGGAGTAAAACCCTAGAGGTACGACGCGTCCGTCGCGAACGACCCGACGAAGTGGAGCCTTTTCATCTCGCCATACGGTCGCGAGGCGGTCTCCGGTCCGGATACATATTTTTACCGAGCAGACGCAGGAGACGCGTCGTGCGCTGCTGTTTGCTTCTTTAACTGCAGGCGGAGGCCACCCGCAAATTAAAGCAGCTAACTGAACGACAGCCAGTTGTATTCTCCGTAACTAGAGAAGCCGCGTAAACGCAAAAGAGGCATTACGACACTCGGTCGCAAAGCAAAACTCGCTCAGCAAGACAATCTATCGTACTTACAACAGCCGCAACCGGTACAGCCGGCGCAACCGGAACAGCCGGAAGAAGAAGAAGAAGATGATGAATACAACTACGATTTGTTTCCCGGTGATCAGCAGGCCCGACGTCAAGGGGGCTGGGCACGGGAGCCTGGCTCCCCGCCCTTGCGGAATTATTACTCAAAGGTAAATAATCATGTTGCGTGTTTTTTGTTTCACAGCGCGGGGGCAGCTTTTTTTATTTCAACTTCACCCATCCGATCTTCACAAGCAGCACGGTCTCAGAACTTCTTCGGCGTACCATTGCGATCAGCAAAGACTTGTCGACTTTTTACGGTCACTCCTGCGGCTGCCGGTAGTTGTGCGTTAGTGTTTGGTAATATTAACGAGACTGCGGCACCAGGATTTGTATTTGGTGGCTCATGTTGGCTGCAAAAGGCGCCGCGCTCTCCCCCTCAGAGCTTTTTTCCACGTTAGAGCTTGATGCGCCGCGCAGAAGGCGTGTGCGTAGAAGCCGCAACCGCGTCAGGGCTTCCTTATTCACGAGATTTGCTGTCGGGTTTCCGGTACAAACAAGGGGAAAGCCAGGACCAGAACTGGGCCTCGATCATGGCAGGCCGGCCAAAAAGTGCAGGAAATGCGGCATCGCGTATAGCATGCGTCGCGTCGTAGTAAGTACCGGAACGCGTCACACACACAGCTACACTACTTATTACAACAGGAACCGTCTGTTCGCGAAGAAGAAGTTTACGAAGATGAATCGCCGGAAGACGAAGATGAAGAGGAACATCCACGTGAACGTCCGGACGAGGTACTCTTACTTTTGAATTTGCCATCCTGAAACACACTTTTTAGATACCTTTTGGCGCATGTGAGACAACTTGCTTGACGAGGATACACCGGAGCGCTGTTGTACTTCGTGGAAACTGACACTGTTTTTCGTGCAGAGCACATGCTTTTTCCAGGCTTGACATATCAGTTAAAATGTCTTTCCGCACGAGCGTCAATAAGAAGTGCACAGCGAATAGCTACACGTTGTAGTGCGGGCCGAAAAGTACTACGTAACGAAATTCGTTTTATTTCGCTCTGCTGGCTCGGTTTGGTTTCGCCACTTCGTGCGCGGCACACGAGGCGTTTATGGAGGAACCGAAGCCGAGACGACACTGGCTGGGTTCGAATCTTCGTGATGCTAGTAGTTGGTTTTTTTTTTACGTCAACGAACACCACGGGGCCGGCTCAAGAACCAGAAATTTCGGCCGCCGGAAGTATATCCACCGCCAACAACCTAGGGATATAATATTTCAGTGCGCCTAAAAACGTACAGTCAGACGGTATCGAAGTGCACGAGCCGGGACTTCTGCCTCCTTTGCCTGTTTGTGAAATGTGTCGTAAGCATGCGGCATTTGTATGCCTTTCCACTCTTTTTGAAACAGGTCCTCATCAATGACGATCTTTCCGACGGCGGGGCTTCAACGTACGCCGATGGTGATTCCCCGGTCGACGATGGTGGCGACGAGATGGGCGACTACGTCGATCCGGATATCGAGCACTGGACCGATAGTGCCATGCAAGAGGAAATGCAGGAGTCTGAGGTACCACGACTATCTTTTAGAACACTAGAAGATACTATCTTAAACTACGTAATTTCGTCATGGGAGAAGATAGAGAAGAGGTTCCTTTCCGGGACTATCTTGGCAACATCTCCATCCGGATGCCGAACTAGTCGTAACGTTTTCTGCAGCTGCCACTAGATGGTGGACGAAGTTTTTGTTTGCCGCATGCTGGCTGGCGTGAGGACGCTGCACGTGCAGGAGCTTTCTACTTCCTATCACACGTGGATGTCGGGAAGGGCTTTTCCCGTGTGGCCGATCGCTGCCATCGGCACTGGGGATCTGGTCTCGTCTAGAGAAGTGATGTAGAGGTGGAGCACTACAATTATGATAGGTTTGCCCGTTATTAATTCACATTGATATTCACAGCAACGGAGAGAATTCGGTTCTCCTCAAGTATACGAGCCGGAGTCGCCGGGGGCTCCCTGGGACGACGCCTCTTCTGCAGCCAGTGGGGACACGACGAGTTCAGCGGTACTGGCGATTGTAGCCTAACGATACTTACAACTCTCCCTAGGATGCTATTCTGATGTGCATCGGTCATTATAATTTCAGAATTGTTATTTGCGACGGCTACAACAAGCACGACCGAAGCAGTATCGCATCAATCGCTTGCTTCATTGCGTGAGCGTTTGGTGTTTTGCGTCCATTCTTCAATTGCCGGCAATCTCCTTATGCCTCAAGGGACGGAGCAGCCCAGTGAACCAATTCTGGTGCTGTGTGATATGCTAGATGAGCGTTTTTTGGTTTTTATTTTGCCATAGTTTCGATTTGCCGTCGTGAGCAGTGCTTACAGTTTATATGAAGCTCGCGCATCGTCTTAGAAAAAATTCCTCTATGCCAGTACTTTCCCGACCGATGCAGGCTTTGCTCCTTGTATCTATCCACGAATCGAGGCAACAAAATACATTCTTCGTTCGACTTTCGACTGAACTGTTAAGGAATTGGAAGTGTGCAAACCCATCAGGCCAAAAACATACAGGGCTCCAGGGGTGCTTTTGAGATCGTCGAGCAGACCCGTCCTCCGACCGACGAAGATTTGAACGGAGGTATGAGAACAAAAGCGGTAGTTTCGCTGTCGTCGCCCGAAGCTTTGCAGAAGGTAATTCTTATTCACTGAGCCACAGTTGTATTTAATTCTGTTCTTTAGTTACATATTTTTTACCCGCGCCAAACGGACAGCTGTATACTTGCAATTTTCCAATCATTGCGCAGCTGGCCCCGCGTCGTCGCATCGTTCAGGTTGTTCTGGACGTTTTTAGTGTTTCAGCATGATTACTTTTTTCATTTTGAGTGTAGCGCAGCCTTGGCCTTTTACATTTGCTATCACAGCCGCAGTCGCGTTCCGAAAAGGAAAAGGTCGTATAGTTGAACCATTGAGAACAGGGCGCAGATGGTCCCTTGTCGTATTTTTCTCACCGGAGGCGGACAGGTCGATCTGATGGCGTATGCGTTTTACATGGACGCACGACTAGCCACTTGGCTCAGTGTGCTACACTTTGACTACTTGGCTCTGCGCATGCTAGATGGGAACGTCCCGAGAGCCCGGAGACTGAGTTGCATTCTCACGTTTGATCACAGGTTCCGGTGAGTGGCGGTAGGGAGGAGCAGCCCATTCCTCAAGTCTTCCAAATCACATTTGAACAAGACCAGGAACCAGATCTCATCCTGATATGAATTTGCAAAAGAGTTGCAGGTCTGGCTTTGCAGGACATGCATAAGCCTGCTATTTGAAAGGGGTCCGCGGCAGTTGGTGGCTTCGTGTGTCAGCGGTCGTCCGATAGATTCCTGGTGGCCTGTTCGCTACTTTCTAGAGGCCGAAGAATATTTCGCTACGTGCGCTTTTTCTATCCCCCAACCCCCGAAGACGGCGAGAGTCCGCAGAGCGTAGGCTCATAAACATGTATAATGCTATTTATTTCCATTAGTTATTTGTTGTTGACGACACCGCACCGCAACGAACTGCGAGTCTGCGCCCAGGCTGACGCAACTTTTTTTCGATTGCATAACTGACGCGAACGATTTCCCGAACAAGTGCGAAAGGCTTATGTCAAGAAGAGAAATGGCGCGCGCCAGCCTCCATTGCAGGTGTGCCCAAATAAGGCTCAAGAAGAGGCAACCAGTGCCCCTTGCTATACGGCCGAGCAATACTAGTATGTGCAGTAGAGATGCCAAGAACGCTGCCACTGAAGTATTGCAATGGCGAGAGTGCGTGAAAGTGCAACCCCCAGCGCTATATGGTTGTTGCCGGTTCAGCACATTGCATTCACTCGTGCTTGCCTCGTTCTTGTCGTGTGTTGCATGCTTGTGTTCCGTTTGGCGCAGCAGGTCTAGTTTTGGTTAGTCACAGCGGGCCTGCTGGACATTCGTAGTTCGGCAGAGATGAGAGTGCCCGACGCGCCGTTTCTGTTTCATACACGAGTCCGGCGGGGCAGGGCGACGACCGCGACGTGCGCGTTGGCGTTGAAACCTTGGACTCGGCTACTGAGGCGCTATCACAGTGAAATAAGTAATTGACCTCGACGCCGGGTGTATGCGTGAGGAGTGCCGAAGCGCACTATGCCATGAGGAGTATGTTGATAAACAGAAGCAAAGCATGTGTCGCTGCGCCTCCGCTTTCAGTGGAAACAGCATCAGGTAACTGACGGCGAGCTGATCTTGGCCAGTACTTTTTCACTGTGATAGAGCGGGCTCAGGCATGTGGAGTGGGCCTTCAGGTTTGGGAAAATTGGCGAAGACAGGTGCGGGATGTTGTTATGCACTCCAGGCAAACCGGCAAACCGTGGCGTCGGAGCAGCTGCCTACTACCGGGAATGCTTGAAATGGCCTGCGGATGACAGCCCGGATGTGTCTTCGTTTACTGTTGCCAACTGCGCAGAATTTGCAGAGGATGAGTCCACAGTCCCAGCGGATTTGCGCTTTTGCCTGGGCGAAGAGGTCGTGAAGAAGGAGATTGCCGGGGGCTTTGCGTTAGAAACGTCGCTGTTGCGCCCGGAACTCGAATCGGATGGTGAACAAGATCGACGGAAGCTGACCGTTGATCAGACGAAGCTATCGGAGTGAAGTTAGCGCTTATTGTTGGATTTCCCTGCAGACACACACAGCACTGCCATACGTAATATTAGCTTGCATTTGTGTTTTCGCCCTTTCAGGCAATGCCAACTTCAGGCCAAAATGCGCTCTCATAGCGCTGTCGCATGTTTCTCAGCCGTAGACTATTGGCTGCGCGACACGCGTCGCGATATGTGGGGTCCGCAGGAAATCAAAATCTAACATGGCGACACATTTCAAACCGATACTGATACTCAAACGGCGGCGTCGGTTCATATGTTCCCGTTGTGATGGGGGAGAGCGAGGGGAAAGACGTGCGGCTAAAGTTGGTGCCGCTACCCATCGGTAAACCAAATCCCGCTTTGCCACCACAGGAACAGAAAGAAGAGATGTCGAAGGTTCAGCAGAGCGGCCTCTGGGAAGAGATGTTTATTAATACTGGGAGAAGAGATGTCGAAAGTCAAAGTGCAGAAGAGCAAGACGCGTATGCTGACAGCGGCGTTCCGCTCACGATCCACGACCCCCGAAAGTCACAGCAGAGCGACGACACAGTGCTTGCCGTGGTGGTAGATGCCAGCAACCACGCTGAGGGCAAGACAGCCACTTTTCAGGATCCCAGCAGAAAAGCAGAGATCAACTCCCGATGGCTGTTTGTGAAACATGTGCAGTATGCTGTAGAAAATCCCGCTTTTGCCTGCGTGTGTGGCGACTTACACCTAGCGAAGGCGGAGCCGACACAGTGGGGAGGGTGCTTGCAACAGCCCGATGACCAGGGTAGCGCCGACATTTACCGGACGACGGATTGTTCGCTAACGACCCGGCAGCTGGTTTGCCTCAGTATGATGCCGCTGAATACCAGAGAGGCGGAGAACCTCCCGCCGCCGCCTATTGCCAATCGACTTCGCCTCGAGCTCTCTTTCCTGGGCCCTAACGAGCGCAACGATGACGGGAGAGAATGTCCGCAAGGCCGGAAGTTTGGCGCCATGCGGGACTTCGCGATCCGGACGCCAGATGCCGTGCGAGCTGCGGACGACTCTCAGTTGGGATTTGTGCTCGAGCAATTGAACAAAGCCCGTACTGGCGTTGTCTGCTCGGAGGGCTTCAAAGTGAACAAAGGAAGCCTTAAAGCGGAGAGCGACTTGATGAAAGCGGCGTGCGACCTGAAACCGGAGGTGCTGGATCGGCTCGTGGGCTGCCTCGTGGATGAACAGGACACTTCATCTACTGAGCCTGGTGCAGCTGCGTTCGTTCAGGTACAAGCACTAGGAGGCGGCGATTGTCCTGCTTTTTCATTAAAGAACATGCCGCCCGAAGCGGGGTTGCACCCGCAGCTTAGCAGGGATGTCGTGCGTGGCTGGGTTGCGCTTCCGCAGGAGCGCTTCGCGCATGAGGCGCAAAAGCTTCTGGAGGGCTTGCAACCAGAGAGGGCGTTGCCCCTGTGCAGTGCGTTGTGGGAGGGCGGGCACCTGGAAAACCCCGACACTTCAGGCAGTATCTTGGAGCTTTGCGCCCGTGCTGCAGTCGACCTTGAAATAGCGGGGCGCGGTACGCCGGTCGAGAACACGGTCATGGCAAAGTTCCTCGCCGATGCGCGTACGCTTTCAAAGATCGGGCCGTCTGTATCACGTTGAAGAGTAAGCGCCCCCACGGTCTGAGGGTTAAGTGTTTCCCGGCGTGAGTTTTATAGACGAGCTAAGACCAGTATGCATGGAGAGCCTTTTGTCATGCGAGCCCGTAGCGCGTCGCTGTGGCTGTTCCGGCCGTAACGCAGCCCCGCCCTAGTTGTAGGCCCGGTCGCTTGCATGTACCGCACGCAGCTGCCCCTGGCTGCTTTGGGCATGTGGCTTGCTAGAGTATTCCGGGCAGCGGGCTTTGCCATGTGCAAATGCCAAAGGATGCGCGTTAATCTTGGCCGGGCGAGGGGGCGCTTTTAGTATGATGTCCTGCCGACTGGCAAGCAGAACACGTCTTCCGATTAAGTTTCGTCAATGGTTATACCGATGTTGATACGGTGCGGCACCAGCTGTTGGCCACCCGCAGGCCAGGTAGAGGGGATTTCAACTTGGTGCTGGAAAAGGAGCCCGAGAGCGACAGCCGAGATGCCCAAACGTGGTCACTTCTGTTGGGGGAGCAGAACAATGACGCGTACCTGTCGAAGTGTGGCGTCCTGGTTCCCGGGCGGGCTCCACAGGACGATGAGACGGTAATGTGTCTTGCGCCGTTTCTTCACCCAGACACGCGGGTGGGGGGCCGCCCGAAGTGGGGTTTGTACATGAAGGATTCGCAGCTGGCAGCCGGCGCTCAGCTTGAAACCACTTGCCACGTTTGGTGCTTCCACGCATGGCCTGGGCGGACAGTCGTATTGTCGTCCTGGACCGACGTGCCCGGAGCCCAACCGGCAGACAAACAAGAGATCTCTCTTGTGGCAAAGGCGAACGCACGTGGGTCACGGCGGACACGGGAGCTGCTATGTGTACCTTCGGAGGAGGCCGAGGCTGCATTTGCGGTCGAGGAAGGAGAGGGGGCGTGGACCCTTAGTGTCGACGCTGCTCGCGATCTCCACAAGCCTGACCAGAACTTATGCGTTGCAAATATGTCGGGGTCTAGAAGAAATCGAATTTGTGATGGTAGGTCTCGGAGTAGACACGAAGTTCTGTATTGCATGAGCAGCAAACGCACAATTTTGGCCACGCAAAGGCGGTACTTCTCATGCAGGGTAGGCATTGAGGAGCTTTGGTCAAAACTTGGGATACTATGTCGCGCATTCCAGTCCTCTGGGTCATGCTAAACCTGCGTAACCAGTCCAGGCCCAGACACTTTTGCCTTTGATAGAAATCCGACTACTACAAAAACTGGAAAAAGCTGAAAGAGGCGAAGCCGGACACCAAGGACAACGTGATCGAATTCGTGCACCAGAATTGGCATTTTGCCAACATCAATAACATGCCAAAGTGGACGCGGTATGCCAGTGCAAGATAGTGGCTAGCCAGGTTCCTTGGTCTGGTTGCAGAATCCGTTCTATGCATGGTGAAGCATCCTTTCCTCCCACTAACTGTCCGCCCCCATTTAGTTATGCCCAGCCGTGCGTATTTGCAAAGCTGCGCAGTTGGCCTGCCCCCGAGGGGGGCGCACCCTGGGGAGGTGGGGGGGCGCGAATTGCGTCTCGAGTGCTGCGTCTGTGAAGCACATACCCACGCGCCACCCGCGTTCCTGTAACATCTCCCCACGCCCCCTGCGCCGCGGCCCCACGACCTGCGTGCCACCTTCGTGCGGCTGGGCGGCTGATGCACGGGGTGGCTGCTCGGCAAATGCCTCTTCTGGGAAGGCCATTTAGCGTCCAGGCCCCGGCCTTTAGGGCCTCGGAGGCCAGCCGGCACGCCGGCCGGCCCCGAAATAGCAAGGGGCTTCCTCGTAAGGGGGGGAAGGGCTGCGCCGCCAGAGGGGAAGCACTTTCCCCGGCCGAGCATGCGGGAAACGCGTTCGCCGCACCAAGTTCAGGAGGTGTGGTGGAGAGTGCAGCTTTTATTTGGCGCAGCCGGCACGAAACGCGCTGCCGCCACATTGGCAGTCGCGCGAGTGGCCTCGGACGGCTTCTTTGTAAGTTGCAGAAAAAGTAGGACTTAGTGCCAAACAGACCCTTGGAATTGGGGTCCGCAATTCGTCTGCATATTCGAGACAGGATCGACAGCGGAGACAAGATGTGGTATTTCGTTGCGTTTGCCGATGACGGGGGCAGAAAGTTGCAGGACCAGGACATTGACGACGACACGGTTTGTGGCAAGGTAATAAGCCAGCCCGTCGCGGACACGGTGGACGGAGGGGGTGAGCAACCCGCGTGCCTCCAGCCAGGGTTCCGGAAGATGGGTCCGTGCCCTGCCGCTTTGCTTTGCCTGGAGCGTGAATTCATGAAGTTCGGCAGCGACGACAACGTGGAAATCAAGATTTTCTTTTTTGAAGGAGAACAGCGTAAGCTGGACGACCGGCGGTACCTAGCCGGGCCATTCGGCGACGCGTCGGAGGAAGCCGAGAGTGGTGGTGTTGCCATGACCGAGCTGCCACAGGCGACACCAGACTGGGATTCAGCTGTGGAGGTCAAAGTGGTAAAGCCAGGGCATGGCGAGGAAAAAGCACGGAAGCTCACGCTGCTCGTGCATCCCCCCAAACAAGCAAGCGTTTTGGGGGCTCCGTCCGAAAGGAAACACCCCCGCCCGCACGGAGACCATTACAACCACGGCAGTAGGGGCGAATTGCTTGCGGCGGACGATGTTGAGGACGAGGAAGCCAGGTTGCAAAACGAAGACCTGCGGGCGCAGTCACATTCAGATGACGGCAAGCCCAAGCCGCCGTGTGAGTTCGGTGTGCTCGGCTACTTTTTTCGCAACAAATGGGTTTATCCCGAGGGCAGCAATTGGTACTTCTCCACGACCACGCCCAAATTGCTTCGATCTGGTGCGGCGGCGCCCGCCCGGTTGCAGGTTGATGGGGACCTCCGCACGGAAATTATTGCGCACTGCGGATATGCGCGGCAAACTGGCCCTCCTCTGCCCGTAGCTGGAAAATCGTGCTTGACCGCATGCTGGTTCCATTTCAGTGTGCGAAAGTTCGCGAGCTGTGGCATCGACTGGCTCTTTGAGTCTTGTTCTGACGGATACTTAATCATGCAAGTAGTTTTTCAGTTTTTACACAAGTGGATGTGGAGCGCCGCTCAAAGGACCACTTTCTTCGTTCTATCATCTTTGCGCGCCCCTGACGACGGGGCCATAGAGGTTCTCACTTGTGAGTCGGGGGAGTAAGTACCGTCGCCGGCCCTGCAGCTGTGGCTTTGGGGATTTCTCCGCACAACTTCACGTGTCAAGCATGATAGATTTGGTGTTCCAATTTAGATTTAGGGCTTGGAGGGCGGGCTTGTTTGCCTTTCATACGAGGGGGTGCAAGATCATCTCACAATCTGGTTCCGAGAAATGGCTGCACTTACGCGGACGGCTTTTCCAGGCTTCTTTTAACAAAAATGGTTCTCCTGCAGCATTCTTGGAACAGACCACCGAAGGGTTAGTTTCCTATCAAAGTTGTAAAAAGTAGTAGTTCATCTGGTGCCACTTCTGCGCCAAGGGCGAATGCATGTTTGGCGCTAGCCTGCCGCAGTCGAGACCAAATGCGTTCTCCAAAGAGTGACTTCAGTCTCTACAGAGTTCTCTATTGCAGATGCCTACATTAAGCAAAACGGCCATGATGTAGAAGCTAGTGCGCAGCCCCTTTTTGAACTGCATGTGTTAGGCATCTGGTCCTTTACTTCGTAAACTAGAGTTGGTCCTACAATTCATGAAGATCTGCATCGATAAAGTCGCATGCTTGCATCTAGAGGCCCTGGGCGCAGCCCGCGTTGGTGCACGGGTGAGACTTTCAACTTTGATATGCTTGTGGATGTTCACGGAGAGGAGGAAGAAGCGGTCAAGTATTGGGCAACAAAATTTCTTGTGGAGCCAGGGCTCATCGAGAGGGAGTGCAGCCCTACCGGTTACGAAACTCGATGATGGGGGAGCCGCGATCAGAGCGCCGCACGCCTCTGACTTCTTCTCCAAGTGATCGAGGAAGCAATTTTCTCGCAATGAAGCTCAGCTGTTTGTATAGTGTTTTATTCCGAGTAAACAACTATTATTTGTCAACAGTAACATGTTTTGTAAGAAGTTGTGCGCCCACTGCACTAACGACGAAAGGAGCACTTGTTTCACATTTTTTCATTTTGAATTGCAAAGTCGACACCTCTTCCCGCTTCGTTTTTATGTTTTATGTGTATAAAAATAATCAACAAAATTATAATCGTTCTCTAATTCTAAGATGCTTTCTAATGTGAGGCGTGCATAAATACTTACTTTTGTTTAGCAGCTTTTCGTGTTTTCGGGCTCTTGCAGATCGGGTCCTCCTCGCAGACATGACCGAAAAGCTGAGTTATCTAAATGACAAAACTGGGGGGCGCCATCACTCCAGATACTTCGTTGATATTTAGTACCATTGTCATCGTCTGTCTTACAACTTTGATCGCAGCCACTCTCCCCTATTTCAGTACCAAGTTCTTTATCTCTTCTCGTGTTATTTTTTCTTTCCGGCGCAGGATAAAGTAAATCTAAATGCAGTAAGAGTCCAGTTTTGATGTCTGACGAAAAATGAGAGTCAGAATGCAGCAGGAAGACGCATTACCAGAAGAAGAAAGGACCGCGAATATCGTCGTCTGAATGCTAATCGAGCCATTACTGTGCAACTCTATTTACTTTCCGTGTGATGTGCGAACCTTTACCACGGTTTTTGATGAGTCGCTTTTTTTTTTTTTGAATCTCAGGTCGCATTTCCAAGAATGTTCTCTTTTTCCTTCACGGCATTCCGATTATTTTTTTTAAGATTGATCTTTAATCTTCGTCTTCCCAGAAGAAAAGCCCACACAGAAGCGTAGTCAAGGCCATCATAACTTTAACTAATGGACAAGAATTTTTGGGGACATCTTTTTACCACGAGCACGACCAAGAAAGGGTCGCGGCACTACGAAGCAGCTTTTTACTGAATTTATTCCATGCCTATTTCTCATCTGTTTCTATTTTTTATTTTTAGCTTTTCCTTTTTTTTCTTTTTCGATTTTGTATTCTTTCGTGATGCACATCGGCAAGAAGAAGAACATTGTGAACTACTATCCAAGTGCAAATTATATATATCTGTTGGACAAATGCTAATGCTAATAGTAAAAGTAATACCAAGGCCAGCAGGCTGGTAGTTGCGCACGCATTCGAAACAAGCAGGGGTAGGAGTACAGTTGCAACCAGAAACGAAAGCGTGCAGCCGATTCGATCTTGAAACAGCTTTTTTCAGGAGCGCTAGTAGCAAGAGTGGCCTGGCGTTTCTATTTTGCCGTTTCGTGGGCAACACTCTCTGCAGTTGCCTTTTCATGGTATTGATTTGTTTATTTCGTTATTGTTCATAGGTTGGCCGCCAGGTGGAGGTGCAGTCAGATACATACAAAGCGGCCTCTCTCGTCGGTCCTGCTACTCTATGTCGCTCGTTTTTTCGTGTTGTTTTTTATTTTTTCGCAACGTCCGCGTATGCCGTACACGCTCTCAATCGTCCCACTGTGTCCTTACTCGTTCGCATTTTTTGTCGTGGTTTTTTCTACTTGCCCGCACACATCGTCCAGTGGAAACTTCACCAGGTGGAAGGCATGATCATGTCACAGCAACGAAGGAGAGTCCTTTTTTTGTGAAACCATGTGCAGGCGGGTGTTAGCGCCCTTTTGTTTCGTTCTTAGACAAGAGGGAGCCTTTTTCAACTTCGTTCCCATATTATCCTACACAGAAACTACAGGTAGATCGTTAGCGGGCACGTTTCTTTGTTTAGAATTATCAGTGTCTTGCGCCACTCTGTTTCCTCCACTGTAGCAGCAGCAGTACCCCTGCGCAGCAGTAGTTTGCCATACCACTACTCGAGTAAATAAAAAAAAAACACGAAACCGCAAAACTAGAAGTACCAGCTTTGCTTTCACCAAAAAATTGTCCTCCTCGTATTGAAACTACAAAGCACAACACTGGTTGGAGCCTAGATAGATCGGTTGCGTTCAACTTCAAGCGCAAAGATGGACGAGGCCAGCAAGCTTTCCCCGGGGAAGACGGAGTCCACCGCCGTGCCCTCTCCCTCGACGAAGGGCGGCTCCCCCGAAAAGGCTTCGGAAGAAGAAGTGCGGGCAAGGCTGTTCAAGGTACACACAGTTTTTTTTCTTATCCCAGTAGCATGCTTGCCAAATAACAAAGAAATAAGGTTGTTGATCAGTTGTCGCTTCTAAGTAAACTGGTGACTCGCCAATCGGGGATTCTCTGCATCGTTACTTATTATTTAAGGAATCTAGACTTGAAAAACAAAAAATAAAAAATATCAGGGCCTCGGACGCGACCTCCTTTTGTCGATCAAAGAAGGCTATCGAATGCAAATATTTTCGTTTTCTTGGGTCTGCCTGAAACCCGTACTGAAAGTAAGTACTAATTTAAAGGTTCAACCATTTGCACGACCCCCGCGCGAGACGCTGCATGTTTTTTTGTAGGCGATATTATACGATGGAGCTCCACTTCTGCACGGTCACTAGGCATGAAAAATAAATTTTTCGGAGCCGGGGGTGTCATCTCAAAGCCCAGCAGCGGAACACTACATTCATATTGATCTCGTCTCGACCAAGATCGACGTATATTTGCAATCCATACGAGCGACATGCACAAGGCGCAAGGGCTGATCATGGGTGGCGTGGAGCTAGATGCCCGGGAGCCGGTGACCGGACGCACCGCTTTGCATCTCGCCGTGCAGATATCAGGGGAAAAACAAGTTTTGTTTCAGTGCAACAACGTGACGGATCAACGTCAAAGCGCCGTCTTCTACATCAAAACCCATAGGAGAAACTGATCGACGGCCATTTTTTCTGTCAGAATCTTCACGTTTAACAAACACAAACTTCTAGGGTAGAATATGTGCTGTCGTGCTTTCTATGATTTGCAAAAATGCGGAGCATTAAAGCTAAAGTTGCACTTCTGAGTAGAACATGCTTGTTATTTTCTGTCGATACCACAAGACCGCCATGGGGGTCGTGAAGCTGCTCGTGCAACACAAGATTGACGTGAACGCGGTGGACCGCATCGGTGAGGTCACAGCCCTGCACGTCGCTGCGCACCGCTATGCCAAAGAAAAAAGCTAGCCTAGCAGTATGATCGTTTGATTTGGAAAGCAAAATAAAGCGATATAGGCCGACGTGTGAAATATTTAAACTCTGTCATCATGGGCCGCGAGCTGTCTAGGGCATGGCCGTGTTCTTGGAACTGGGCAGGAGAAAGAAACAAAGTTTTTTTCGCAGCAAGTGATGTTTTCGCATGACAAATTCGACATGTGCAGTCGGGTATGCATGACAAATTCGACATGCTAGCTTCGATTTTCTGTTGGATAATTAAGGGCAGATGGTGATGCTGAAGCACTTGCTGGCCGCGAAGGCGAATTTAAACCTGGTGGGCGTGGAGGGCGATACTCCGTTGTCGCGGGCGGCGACGCAGGGCCACTTGAAGGTGCTCGACTCGCTTATCTCTAATGGGGCCATCTGTATCACACAGAAAAAACCTGGCAGGGCATATTTGTCATGCAAAAATAAATACACAAAAAAATCTGCGTTGCATACCCGAAGCCGCATGCTATGGGGCCACCGATGACAAATTTTTCTGTGTATTTATTTTTGCATTACAAATATGCCCTGCCAGCTTTTTTCTCTGGGATAATCTGCGACCTGAAGCAGCGGCAAAGCATCAACGAGTGGCAGCAGGCCGAGATCGAGATGAAGCAGCTGGCCCTCCTATCCTGAGCAAAAATGTACCCACCCCAGAGTTGTCATGCAGATTTGCAGCTACAGGAAGATTTGTAATGCGCATCCACATGAGAGGCATTTCCAATCGCGTTTTGCGCTTTGTAATGCTGTCAACAGGACGAGTAGATGGATTTGTGTTGCGGCTGTGCTTGCTAAACTGCACTACAATACAGAGACGAACTTGTCATGCTGGACCCCCAAAACTTCTCGATTTGTGTTGCGAGATCCCCAGCTTGACTCTGGTGTGGGGACGTTTTTACATAGGATACCTCCAGCAAAGCACGACGGCCTCCGGGTCCCAGCGCGGGCGGAGCCCCATATGACGGTGAACAACTCGCTCCCTCTTGTTCCTTCCTTGACTTGAATAAACGCATAATGTCTACTTGCAGCAGCAGAAGCAGCGCCACAAAAAACCAGTATAGCTTCTGCATGAGATTCACAATATCGAATAAATTCTGACAATGATTCATTAATCACAGTTCAATATTATTCGGGAGGTTCATCCTGGTCCGAAATTTGTTTATGTCGACAGTGTTTATTTCTTCAGGCAAGAAACAGTATGTATTTGGTACTTCTGATCATTTGCATTTACTTACATATGAGGGGAAATGATCGTAGTAGGGCGAGATGTTTACTGTCATACTCCACGCGCAGTATGCAGGGCCATGGCGACCGCGTCTTCCAGCCCGCCGTCCGGGACCGCCGGGAGCCGGTGTCTGCGCTAGTGAAGGCCGTGAAGCGAAACTGCGGCATTCCGGTGGTTAAAACGCTGCTTGAGATATGCAACGAGAAAAAACTGTGTTCGTGTCACTTGCTTGATATAATGGACTGACAGCATAACAAATTCACTCTGCGTGACAGACTTGAAGACGTGTCATGCCTTGCCAGGACGTGAATTTGAAAAGGAAACAAACACTCAGCTCGGAGTAGAAATCAATAGGTGCGCAAGTACCTAATCACCTAAGAACGGCCCACCTGGCCTCGCATGAGAACAAATCTACCTGTCTTGCTTGGGGTCGTGCAACTCGCTTACACTAAACAGAGTTTTTTCCCCTGGACAGGACATCGGGTGCGACTCCAATCGGACGGATGAAAAGATGAACCGACCACTCCACGTTGCGGCCCACTACGGAAACGCGAACACGTGCCGGCTCTTGCTCCACGCCAAGGCTGCGGTGAACGTCGGTAACCACCTGGGCCGCACGCCCCTGCACTTCGCGGCGCGTTCTGGCCACGCCCGAATCTTCCGCATGTTGCTCGACTACAAGGCCGAAATTAACGCCGAGGACCGGTTTGGGCAGACGCCACTGACCCTGTGCTGCGACACGATGATGTATCCACAGTAATTTTCAATTTGCATTACTACACTGTGACAAATTTTTGCACTTTTTCATAAAGAGAAAGTTCACCTCCTGCTAGCACTGCTTACTTTCATCCTACAACTCCGCGTCTAACATTGATAAGCACTGCAGGGTTTTGCTTTTGATGAAGATGTTATGTTCCTCTTTCGGAGGAAGTTCTTATACTTGCATATTGCACTGACTTGTCCTTGTGTGGTAAATTTGTAATTGCATAAGACGCAAAAGCTGGTGAAGGACAACGGTGGCACCCTCGGATACTCCGACGAGCACAACGATGTTTCGCCACCGGTTTCGCCCGCGCGGTCCCTGTCCCCCGCACGGAGCCCGAGCCCGGACACCGCGCCGCGATTCAACCCGGCCGGCGCCAGTGCCGGCAGCCAACCCGGCTCCCCCGCCACAAAACGGTCCCAGGCCAACAAGTTGCAGGGCTCTCCGGCCTTCTTCCAAGAGCGACACTAGTGGCGAAGGGTTGTCGATGTTGTATGTTTACCTATGATAAAAAGGGAAAAGTTTTTGTTTGGGTAGA
>JACKZZ010019347.1_pt1 | contig 26362 bp, 15 predicted proteins | sample 8027871 | NCBI WGS metagenome assembly JACKZZ01 (sample SAMN15724774, study PRJNA655200) | protist metagenome | isolation source: fluorescence activated cell sorting (FACS) single amplified genomes of... | place: USA: West Boothbay Harbor, Gulf of Maine | collected 2000-07-19 | reverse complement strand
CTTGTGCAGTTAGGCATTCCATTCGCTTTCCTTTATCATTTTAGGCCAGAACGCTTCCATACTTTGAAAATCGAGTCGGATTTTTTTTCGCGCCAAGGACACCGAACACTTTATTGAACAGCTGTCTATCAAAGCCTTTTACTTAACAAAAAACAACGACGGTCGTGTTTCTTCAGTTTTTAGAAAATGGGAATTTTGTCATTTTTTGTTGTAAGTTTGTGTTGAAATAAATTTCTTTCATTTTTACACCGAAAAGAAATGTTAATTAATTTTAAGAGATGCTGTGTTAATATAAAATACCGATTGCTAAAACAAAAAAAAGAAACAAAAAAATTGCAAAAGAACACTTGTTGTTGGTACATGCAACAAAAGTTGGTTCTTTTTTTAGTGCTGTGTATATGTATTTTACTTTTACCAAAATATATTGTTTGTTGTAACTTTTGTGTTGGAATATATTTCTTTCATTTTAATAACGAAGAGACTTGTTACTTTATTTTAAGAAATGCTGTGTATATATAAAATACCGATTGCAAACACAAAAACAAAAAACAAACAAAATGCAAAGGAAGAATTGTTGTTGTTAGTGGAATTGTAATAATTAGAAACATACGAAGCCCAGAATTACGTAAAATAAAATTTATTAAATGTGCAAGTACCGCGAATTTTATTAAATTATCGAAAGTCGACCCCTCCTCGTATTCAATGCTTTGGAGACTTAGAATTAATCTGGAAACAAGCGCATTTCAAAACAAAAAATATTGCAATTATCAATTTTACAAGGATTTTTTAATGAAAAAGAATCAAATGTTTATTGCACATCATGGTTTCTTAAAAGTTTCAGCTTGATATTTGAGGAGAGTGCGTGTTTTAATTTTTTGTTAAGCTCACTAAAAACTTGTCAAAATTTGTGACTGTCTTCCGTTTTGCGACTTCCGCTTCAAGGACGCTCTTCTTTCGAGTGTACCAATCGATAAACTTTGCTTGGACGTCCATCTCTGCGAACACATACTGCTCGTCGTCACACTCGAAAAGGACATCAATTTCATCATCGTCATCCTCGTCGCCACCATCATTTTTAGCCATTTTCTTTGCTTCCTCTTCGTAGCGTGCCAAAAACTCTTCTTCATTTTCCTCTTCCGATGCACCGGCGTCGCTATCGCCCTCTTCTTCCTCCTCTTCGTCATCTGACGACCCCGAAGAATCATCCTCGGACTCCTCGTCATCGTCGCTGTTGCCAATGTCATTCCAATCTTCTGTGATGTTCGAGACACAATTTGCAAACAAATCGCCGCACAGTCTGCGGTTTGCCGAAGAATAGTTATTTCCCAGGCCAATCATATTCACTAAACGCAACGCAGCCCACACTGCAATTTTCTGCCCCCGCGTTCGATTTATATTCGGCATTCCTTTATTGAAAACAATCAGAAGGTCGCCAAGGCTTCCCGCGTTCCTGGAAGCATTTATCGCAAGTTCTACGTTCCTAACGACAACATGACTAAGCAAGTACGTCATTTGAGCAAGCTGAAAGTCCGAAACGCTGTAGCTTGCACACGCCAAAGTCGAGGTCACGCATTGCTCGAGAAACGATTCATCCCAGTCATCCTTTTTATGGTTGAACAGAGAAATCAATATACGGCATGCAGCTTTGGGGGCTCTTCCAATCCCAGACTCCATCAATGGAAATGCCAATTGCATGAGTGCTTCAAAGGGAGAAGTTTGCGGGCCATCTTGCGATTTCGTAAAAAAACCTTCATGCCTACTGCAATACTTGGCCAACAAAACAAATGTTGGAAACTCATCGTCGGCCTGAATCAAATCATCCACGGAGCCCGACAAAGAGTTGCAGAATAGAAACGCCACGTTTCGAGCTTTTTCGCCCAACGAGGATTTTATTCTGTACTGTTCGCTTGGAGTTAGGGGTACTTCGTCGTCTTCACGCACCGGGCTAATGAAGCTAAGTATGCACCGAATCATGCTTCCTACATCTGGGTGGTACTCTATGTCAGGGGTGGTGTACAGCCGGAGCAAAATGTCTGCCATCTGATCGAACGCTTTCTCTATGACAGCCAGCGCTTGTATAACATCCCAGCCACTGGGAAGAGCGTCTTCGTCGTCCGCTTCAGCACTTTCCAGCTCATCTAGCAAGCCTTCGATGTTTTCGCCGAGAGAATTCATTGTCTTGAAAGCAGCAGAAGAAAGTAAGTCGCCTCCTTCGTTCAAGTCTGAAATGCAGCACTGGAACAAGTGGCCGCCGACTAGAGAAACGTATGGAACCACGTCAACTCCCGCAGATTCAAAGGTCGTAGCTAGCACGGTGTAATTCATTCGATCACAAGACAAGGAATCATCTGCATCGTTCGCTATTGCAATCATACTTTCAATGAGCACTTTTAACCGGTCCTTGATGTCTTCTCTCTCATCAAAATGGCACTCTATGGTGTTTCGAAGAGCATGCCCGGCAACCACACGGATTGGTTTCCAAGACGTAGGGGCATCATCGTCCACTTCTTCGACGTCTGGATCACGAGTGGACATCATTGCCAATGAGAGGTCAAACATTTCATTCGCCAAGGTCTGAATTGAAAAGTGTTCTGCAAACTGCGCCCCTACCCATAGGGCGTTTGCGGCCAAGTAAGGGCTTTGCTTCACTTTCCAATTCGGAAACGCCAGCATGACGCCGCTTTTGTCGCAAGCGGGCTGCACGTTGTTCCTGATAAAAGTGCTAATAGCCGCTCCTTTAGTAGACTTGCAAATGGCATCGGCCATTGCGCCGTAAGCTAGCAATATGGCATACTGTTTCTTTTCACGGTCCACCTCGAGCGCAGATCGTTCTTTTTCAGCTTCTTCAACAGGGCTCTTTGCGATTTCGTTGATGGAGGAAGTCAGGTTATGGTTGAGACGATCGATGTATTTCAAAACAATTTGAAAGTTTGGAGTGCTATGCTTGGAGCTGTTCCCTTTCCCTTTCTTACGCTTTTGTTTGCCACCGCCGGCCGGTTTGTTGCTGCCTTCAGAGTAGTCTGACATTACAGTCAAAAAGTTCATTGCCGATTTTCGTCCCGTATAAGATTCGATTTCATTGTCTTCGATTTCCATGTCCTCCAAGCTCAGGTTTGAGCGGACGTACTCATCCTCGTCCTCTAGCCAGCATTCTTTGTCCGTACTGGACAATTCGAGGTGTGGAAAAATGGACTTTTCTACAATTTCAGGGAAATGTTTCTTCACCAGTGCGTAGTGCGATTTATGCGCCGTCGTGGCTGCAAGAATATCAAAGCATTGTGAGTATATTCGGTCTGGCAAAGCTCCCCGCGGGCGCTGTGTCGCAAGCCTACAGAGGTCAACCAGACGGGCCATGTAAGGTTCTGCAAGTTGCCGATGGCGAGATTGGATAGACGTGAACAGCTTCAAAACTCTTTTATGCAATCGCCACTCTTGGGACAATTCTTCTTCGTCGATCATAAAGTCCTCATCTTGTACTTTCACGTCGTCTTGCATCCCTGCAGTGATGTCTGCCAAAATTATCATGCAAGCACCAAGAAAATCTGGGGCTACCGTTTTGGCAACGTCTGGAAGGTACGATCGGGTGATTCTAAAATACAATTTAGCAATCATCCTTAGCAGCCGTTTCTGTTCTTCAGGAAAGCTCGCGGCTGACCCCGAAGACATCATCTTCGTAAATATTGCAGTTAGTTTTGGAAGAACCGCGTCTGCAATCAGTTTCAACTCTGCAGGCGAATCCGATTTTGAATGCAACGGGTCAAAAAAGTACTCGTACCGCTTCACCACGACGTACACGAACAAGATTGCCCTCTCGAGGGTTGCAGGGTCTTCCTGCAAATTTTGAAAGATGCTGCTAATTTTTGAGGTGGCTTCTGGCCACTCCTTTGGAAAGTCTTCAAGAGCAATGAGGCGAATGCATTCTGCCAGCAGCGAAGACGCGCTTTTCCCGACTTTGAGGGAATTGTCAAGGAGTAAGTCCACCAGCGCCGTGCGTATCTCCGTCCTCTCTGCCTGAAGAAGAAACGTGCCTGATTTTAGTTTCCAGTGCTTCTTGATAAAATTTTTCAGGTAAGTACAGCACGCGAGGCATTTCCCACTAGACTGCCCTGACTGATTTGATTGTTTTACCACCGCGAATAGAGACACCACAAAACCAGGCTGCAATGACTTCTCCGACATCGATGCTGTGGCTGCTGTCCGCACATCAGTATTCGGGGACAGGGTGTCGAGCAGCAGTTGCCCAAGCTTCTCTGTAACATTTCCTTCGGCTAATGATGCCATTGATCTGTTTCACGCGTATAAAGTGTTGAATTATGTGCTTATCTTTATCTTTTCTGTGTATATTTATACTATAAAACCCAAATAATTTGATTTTTTTTTTCCAATTGAAGTTTTCTTAATCAACTATATCTGTATCGATCCAATAAAAAGCTTGAGTCACACTTTGTTTGCCAAAAACAAAAACTATAAAATAATAAAACAACTACTATATACCCGTACCAAGGGTAGTAGTAACAAAGTCGTTTTTTTCTTTTCTTCCCTTGAGATGGATGAATTCTGTCTAAAGTAAGGAATCAAATAATATAAATAATCAATTCCATATAATAGTATATATTGAAAATATAGTGATAAATATGGAATGTAAATCAAAGAGATAACTACACCTTAAATAGAAGAGACGTTTGAATTCAACAAACTTTTCTTCTTCTCGTGAAGAAAAAGAAAGAAAAAAAAAAAAGAAGTTTTGTTGTGAGGTTGTCGCTTGTCGTCTTTTTATATTTCATTTATCTGATGCGCTCTGTTACCAGTATAATAATATTATTTCTGTTTCTTTTATTATTTTTTAATGTGATGATGATTTAAAAAAATTATAATATAATAGTCGTCTAATATAATAATAGGGAGGGGAGGGGGGAGCAGTTAAAATTATTAAATTCTTAAAAAATTATTTATAAATATCAAGAAGAAGAAGAAGAAGGGTCATTGAAGAATGTGGTTTAAGAAGGAGGACGTCATCACAATACACCCACACAGGACCGGACGTCTGAGTTGAAATCGCGCGCATTTGAGGGGTAACCGGACACATGTTTTGTGGCTTGTAAATTTGTGCAGGTTTGTTGTAGAAGTATGGAAGTGAAATAGCTTTATATATGAGTTGGATCGACAAGCTTTGTCATTTCATGCCTCTTGTAAAAGTCGCCGAGATACTGCCATGAATACTGTATTTTAGAGTACCCAAGACTACAGTATGGCGTTTCCACTATCACTTTCCTTTTTGGGGCTTGTGGTATGTGCTCTTCTGCGAACCGGGCGATGTATAACCGTTCGGTACAAATTTATCGTCGAAAACTACCCTGAATTTGAACCTGATTTAATTCAGCAGCGCTACTACTCAAAGTCTGTGCTTGACGAGATTACGGACCAACTGCGGAAAATACCTCATATGACTGCCGCCATAATCACCGCGGACGGCCTTGATTTTGACAGCTACACTTGCGTTGGTCTTGCATGCCCCGAAGAATCAGGCGGAATGGACGTTAACACCACCATCATTGGGAGAAAAACCGTTTTAATCCAGTTCGGAAAGTTTGCACCTTCCCACGCATCGAGGCATAGAGCTGACCACGTTTTCACATTTTTATACAACCCTGTGCGTGCAGGTCCTCTTCTTGGCAGCCATACCGACAGTGTAAATTGCACTATTGTCGTTCCTTCGGAGCAGACAAAAAGCGACGTTGTCGGCCGTGGATTTCCAAGCGCAGATGTGTTTGTGCTGCCTTATGGAGTCGAGACGAATGTTTTTCGTCCCCTGCAGCTTAAGGAAAAGATAAAAGCGAGGTCCTGGCTGTTCTCCTTAATTTCTAGTAATCCCGAGGATACTATTGTGCTCTTTTTTGCTGGAAAAATGGTCTGGGGCGAAGGCATAGACGTTTTATTGCACTCTTTTGTTCAGTTTTTGAACAATGTAGAACTCAGCAAAAATTCCGCGAAAAAGCATGTTCTGCTTTTGAAAGGGTTCGGCAAGCGCTCGCGCGACCGGCTCGAGACGGCTGTAAAGGATACAAATGGGGCAATGCGGTGGTACAAAAGTGGAAACATTCTTTTCTTGGACACACTGTTTACCTCGATGGACTGGGTGAACACTTACAACTCGGTCGACGCCTATATATCTCCTCATCGTTTGCACGAGTATTCTGACCGTATTTTAGAAGCACTGTCATGCGGTACAGTTGTGATACACACGAACCAGTACTTCAAGAAACGCCCGGGCTACAGGTTTGTGGATATTCCGGTTTCTTTGCCAATTAATTCGACCGTACTAAACACATCAAGACACGGGGAAAAGTTTGAGTATTTCGAACCTTCGTCACCAAGTCTTACCGAGAGCTTACAGATGGCATTGGGCGACAACATAAAAATCCACTCTTACTTCAGTGGACCTCTTTTTGCTCGCATTTACTCGTCGATGGGCATTGTTGCGCAAATTTTTCTTGATTTGATTAAGGAAACATTGCACGATGGCGTTCCCTTTGTACGCGTTGAAAACTTGCACCCAAACCAAGTACTCCCAGTCACGGACCTTGGGAGCAGCATTTTTGAAACATTACTGATTCGGGCAATTTGGGGAAAACGTGGAGGTTCGACAGCATTGGTATGCGTGACGTTGACGAAGCCTGCTTCTATTTTGCATACATTGTCGGTCACCTCTGGTCGAGAGCTTCTGCAGGAAGTATGCAACAATATCTCGTCTGTAGAGTACAGATTTCCACTCAAAACTATATTTCCGATGACAGCTATTGACGGTGGTGCCCATCCTCTTAGTGCCAATTTGCAAGTTCATGTACGTGATCTGGGGTCAAATGCTTCTATTGCAGCCTCCAATATGTTTACAGTGCACTTCGTTCCCTGCAAAAGACTTGACGCGTGCGAAAACTATGCGCTTAATCTACTTGAATCAGGCGATCTGGATATGGCCCGCTTTCACTACACGAAAGTTCTCCACGACGCCGCCTATTTATCACACCGTTACATTCGCTTACTGATCACTCTACTGACGGTTGTTCCTCCAATTATGCCGAATGAAAATCAATTAAGAGATTTAAGTACCCAGACTTTAGAACGCTTGGAAAACCTTGTCGGACTAAACATCAGCTTTAATGATTTTACCGTAATCCCTGGCCAGGACCGTCGTGGATTTACCACGGCTACACCTGTGAACAAAGCCGGGAGAAGCTCGTATTCCTTAGTTCCAAATGTGTTTTTTTCGTACCACGGCAACGCTTCAAGGGATAATATTTATAGGCAATTGGTGTCGCAGCTTATGACATCCTGGGCTCCCAGATTCGAGTCAAAGTCCGAGGCTGTGGTCAGGCATGGTTCATCTTTAGCGTGCGGGAAAAATACCCCGCTGATCGGATTTGTTTCAACGACGCTTTATTTACATTCCGTCGGTAAATTATTCGCAGGGGTTGTGCACATATTGGCAAATTTAGAATCACTTTTTTGTGTCTATTTGTTTCTCCCCAAAGAGCTAATGTCACGGCAGGACGATCCAATTGTACAGCATTTGATTGGGTCGAAAGCACGGTTGTTTCCATTACCACAGGATAATTTTGCCAGTGCACACGAATTTTTGGCGTCCTTTGGCTTAGATGCGATAATATATACTGATCTTGGAATCGACCCACTGACTTACATGTTGTCCTTTCTGAGAATTGCCCCTACTCAGGCTGCCTTTTGGGGAAATCCTATACCACCTCAAAGCCCTTCTATTGACTATTTTATCCTAGGAGAACACCATAGCGTCAAACAAAGATTTTTTCAATCCCAAGTTGTCAGGCTGCGAGGGATTGGTGCGTACTATTTTCAGCCGATGATAACAAACCAAAAAGCACGGAAGCAAGACGTTGCGCAAATGATATACGGGGAAACTGGGAGACTCCTCGATTTAGGTACACACAACTTTGCTCTTGTGACTCAATCATTATGCAAGTTGCACCCTCAATTTGATACGACATTAAGGTCGCTTTTGTTGGCGAATCCCGCACTTATCGTTATTATAACTGCCGGAAAAGGTATGCTGTGGGGAAATCAGATCTGGCTAAGATTAAAAGCCCTTCAAAAATTACATGGACCAGGGGAATCCTGGCTAGATCGTATATTCATTCTCAAAAGGTTGGCGGCGAATGATTATATGAGCCTCATAAAATCGGCTACCTTAATGCTGGACTCATTTCCATATTCGGGATTTACTACCAGCATCGAAGCGTTGGTTCTTAACGTTCCCATTGTTGCCTTATCTGGCAGTTCTCCCAGCTCGAGCCAAACTGCGGGGCTCTATTCAAACATGGACCGTAAGTTTTTTGAGAAATGCTGCGTTGCTACGTCAACTGAAATATATTTGAAAATGTGCAACGATCTTATTCAACGACCTGAGTATAATCACTACGTAAGAAGGCATATCGGTACTACTGTACATAAGCTTTTCAAACAAGAGTCTGCGGTAAAGTCGTGGATTTCGTTTCTGTATCGCGCTGTAAATAAAATCCCACCAGCAGGAGCTCCATCCTGAAGTAAAAAAACCTAAAATTCAGTTTCCGTCCTGATGTAAAAATAAAATTTGAAAAACTTAACTCAATTTTACTTAAATAACAGCCAATTTTCTTGTTTTTAATAATTACTTAATAAATAACAGCCAATTTTCTTCTTGCTTTTAAAGAGAATAAATACAGCCAATTTTTTTATTTTAAAATTCGCAGTACTCGCAGTACATTAATTTTAATTACCTAAATAACAGCCAATTTTCTTATCATATTTAAATTAAATTAAAAAATAACAGCCAATTTTTTGTTTTTAAATAGGCCATTTATACAGTCATTTTCTTTTTGGTGGGCGAACGGCTTTCGAGAACGTTCGTAATTTTGTTCTGATCATTTCGTCAACCTTTAAGCTAGATAGTTCTTCTTCAATTTCTTTGATTGTCTGGGCTAATGCCACGTACTTGCCGTCGAGTTCCTCATCCACACGCGAGCTAGCCCGAGCTTTGAGCGTTGATTCCTCGCTTCCTACATCACCACTCTCCTCCGCGGCTTTCTCTTCCATTAATTTTAATTTCGCTTCATCCATAGACGTCATAATGACCCCAATAAATAAATTCAGTATCATCATGGACGCAAAAAAAATAAACGAAACCCAATATATTGCTGCAATCCCTCCCGATCTATGTGACTTAGTGCAGAGCGACATCATACTTTCATAGCCGTATACTTCACACCCGTACATGGACGTGTACATCAAGTCCGTCCAGTCCTCTAAAGTTGCAGCCCGAAATAGGGAGACTAAGGCTATGTGAAGGGAGCCTAAATTGACAGGCTATTGAGTAACATGATTGCAAGTTAGAATTAATGTCAAGCTGAGGCAATTGATAGTTACTACTTACGTCATTTCCCCCAAATGCGAGGACTCCGACGATAGCATAAATATAAAAGACAAGAAATAGCAACATGCCAATGTAACCTGCACATGTATATCGATATATGGAAAACGGCATGTTAGAAACTGGAACAGCTGTGCCTTAATAGTAAAAAGATACGGTACTCACCGATTGATTGGAACGACATGATCAGGCCTTGAACCAGAATTCTCAATTGAGGGAGTGCTTTGACTCTGTGAAGGTACGGGCGTTGGCGTTAGTATTTTGAAATAAAACGAGCGGTATTTCGTGCAACGAAGAGTACTTACAGCTTTAGAACACGAAGCAAACGAAGCAACCTCAAAGCCATGATTTCGCTGCCGCCAACAGGTAAAAAAGAGGCAGCTACAATAATGAAATCAAATATATTCCACGAAGAATAAAAAAAGTTCCAAGGGCGCGAACCTTCTGCTAAAAATTTTACGATTAGTTCGAACAAAAAAATTATCAGTATAATGAAGTCGAGGACTATCATTACAACTTTACCAGCGTGGCTGACATTGTACGTCCCGATTCCAACCAGTGCACTGGCAAGAATGATCACAATTGTGATAAATAGCTGGAACTTTGGAGAATCCCGCAGCTCCGCGAAATACCGCTTTTGATGTTTAGTGGGACAATTTGTTTGTTAACAAAGCAGAAGAATGAAGACGAAATGATGAAATGGGGAACTTACAATGATACTTTCATGACGGGGGAAAACTGAAAGAGAAACGTATTCTTGCTGCCTTCTTTCTCGTTCGCGCGTCTCTCTTTCCTTTTTTCGTTTTTGTTTCTCCAACTCTCTCGCCTTCCGTTGCTCTGGTGTCATTATACTTTCTTCATAAGCAAGCCTTCTCTTTTCTTGCACTTTCCGTATCGCAACCTTTGCAGAAATTGCAGCTGCCGCCATTGTTGTAGAAGTTCGCCAGCCAGTTTTCCAATCGTTATTTTACATTCAAGCGGCCAACCTTTATTGTAGGTACGGCAGCACACGTATATTCGTTTCTAATTCCTTTAATCGACAAATAAAATCCCCTTCACGCGAATACATTCAAAAAATGCTGTTTTAATATCCTATCCGATGTTTCAGAAATATGAATAAAAGATATTTCATTCGAGCATTAATAATTTATAAAGCATGTGAAACACAACAATAAAATAACAACGAAGAAAAGACATTTTAAATTATAAAAAAAAATATATTCCCTCATTACTTATTTATGAAAATAAAAATTAGAAGAATAAATATATGTGTCTGTTGGTCTTTTAGAAAAGGAGGAAAATGCATTACACTAGTCTACGAGAAGTTGTTCAATAAGTATAGAAATTAATATGAGAATAATTTAATTTAAATATCTTCACTCTATTCTATATTATTACAATAAATAAACAAATAAATAAAATATATTGAATAATGAAATAATAATAAATGACCTTTTATTCCACTGGTTGATGATGAGATTATATTTAAGCTATTTTTATTCTAGTCCTAATCACTTAGATTCTACATAAAAAAAGATGATGCAGGTAGTGTCCTCGTATTTCCCCTATTTTATACCCGCTATGTAGATATACGAGGAGTATTTATTATATATTATACAGGGAGTAGCCCCCCCCCCATATGATGACACCTGATGATGATCTTGAAAGGAATTTATACATGTGATACGCACTATTCTTTTTCTTACTTGGTAATAATATATATATAATCTATTTATCTTTTTTTTATAAATAAATATATGTGTAAAGTAGTGTTTCCAACGCGGAAGTTCTTAGTGAAAAGCATGACTTACTGGTTTCTACTTGGCAATAGAAGGATCTTTGAATCGTACTTTAGACGGACTGAAAAAAGTGTATATTAGATTGGTTAGGGGCAAGAATTTTTCTCTACACGAACAGAAGCATTTATTGTTTTGTCCCATCAACATTTTTCATTCAGAGAAATGTCCAGGTACAGAGTCAATACGGTTCCACCGCAAACGGGGGTTGGTTATCTATCCTCGCCCCCCAAAAAAAGCACACAGCAAGGTGGTCAAGTTCACGATGCATCAAAAGAAGTAGAATGGTTGGATGATTTTGGGAAAGACTTAGACGACGTGAAGTTTGCGCCTGTACAGATAAAGGACAAGTTTGCCTTGTCGCTGTTTCTGTTGCAGATATTTGTGTTGATCGTTTTGTTTTCGTTCATCTGGTCCCAAAACGAGCAACTCCAAGTGATTGATACAAGCATTGACAAGCCAACTGCTCTTAAAATATTTTCCAGTTGCTGTGCAGTTGCAGTCCTCAGTAGTACGCTCTGGCTCGTCATCCTGAAATCTTGCATTAAACGTGCCATCGTCATGACTCTTGCACTGACTTCAGTGGTCCTGATTGCTATTTCTGTTACCGCCGCGCATCACGGACAGGTGGGCTGGGCATTGTTTTGGGGTATAGTTTTGGGAATATTCGTATTTTACTTTTACCTTATTCGAAAGCGGATTCCGTTTGCCACGTATATATTGAAGTCTGCCATTAACATTGCATTTCGCTTCCCGTCAACAATAGCAGTGGCATATGGAGCAATGGTGGTCCAGATGTGCTGGATGGTGTTCTGGGCCCTATGCTACATGGTTATCTGGCCGTATTTTGGCAATAACCCTTTCATCGGGTTTGCTTTGTTGGTATCTCTGTTCTGGACATCGCAAGTCATCACCAACGTAGTTCATGTGACTGTGGCGGGAACAACGTCGTACTGGTATTTTTGTTACGATTGTATGCCCAAAAACCCAACCAGTCGTTCCTTAAAGAGAACTTTAACAGTCTCGCTCGGCTCTATTTCCATGGGCTCGCTGATCACATCGATTGTGAAGACAGTGCGGGTAATTCTTGAAGGTTTGAGAAGGTCAAACGATGGAAACCCCAGTTTCACCGTCATTATGGCGGGTGTAACACTAAAATGGGTGGAATCCTACGTTTCGTCTACACCAATGACCCTAGGGACGACAAGTCTGGGAGTTTTAACTTCTGGTACCATTTCTTCTTCTTTTTGGCCTCGTCATCTAACAGTGCCTTGTCTTCATCGTCGGAGCTAATATCAGCAAGCTGCTCTTCTGTTAACGTATCAAAATCATTTCTCATTTTGATGTCTTCTTCGTCTTCAGACGTTGTGTACTCCCCTACAGACGTATCGTCCGATTCTGTGCTGCTATCACTATCGATATCGGCAATGACACCCATCTCTTGCGCATCGGTCAACTTTTCGTAAAGATCTCGGTCGTTGTAATAAAGGGTATCGGGATCCTCAGCGAAACATACATATATCGTTAGCACAGCACTTTCCACTACGTTGAAAGTAATGACACCGAGAACGTACCCGAGAAGTGAGCAAGGGAGGCCGATGCCCCAAAACCAGTTTTCAATCCCTAAAATGTTGGCCCACGCGGCGCCAACAAAACCAGTCATGCTTGCAACCAAAAATGCGCTCAACATTATGGTTCCGCCAATGATGTCGTCGTTAATTATTACGTCTAGCCCGCACTTCCGAAGCATATCCCACGTCTTCTTTGCTGATGCCGTAAAATTCTTTCCATAAATAGCAATGTAGGTAAACGCGTAGGAGTTAAAGTAGCGGGATATGCCGATAAAGCCAAACATCGACGTAGAGGCCAAAAAGAAATTGGAAAAAGATTTAAAAATGTTAGGAGTGCCAGGGGCCGTTCCCCAACTGCCGAAGGGGGTGAAAAAAGGAAAATGTAAGTGGAACCCAGCAGCTAAACGAAAGAAAGGTTTGTGCCCCGTGGCAAAGTGTAAGAAGAGAAAAGCAGTCAAAGGCGAGTGTCTCAACCCGATATTCAGGGACAAACTGGGGGCGCGCTGCTGCACATTAGAAGAACCATCTGCGCTACCGCTTATTCTCCCACCCGGCGTCCCGACACCCAAATGCACATGTGAAAGTCCTCAAATAAAAATGGCAAAGAACGCTGCACTGGGGGCCATGGAAGCGTCAGAGGCTGCAAATACGATGCGCTTCGCGCGTGTAGACCAATGCAAGGTTTGTAGCAAACAAACGAAGTGGACGGATGCTCGATTGCTTGCACACGAATACGACGTGCGAAAAATCTGGAACATGACCAAACACCAATTTTTACACCATCTGGCCATGACTTTGTACGATTACGGAACGCTCGTCCGAAGAGCGGCACCAAAAGCAGCTACTGCATCTTGCAAAGAGTTCCGCGTATTAAACTTTATTTCCAGGGTAGATGCGTTGACATTCTTGGATCGGTTCAACAAAGACGAATTATGCGAGGGAATTCAAGGCTGCAAAGACTTTTCGTTTGAAGTTGCAGGGCAACCATCCCAGAGAGACCTGAAACGTGCCACCTGTGCAGACAAATCAGTGCGGAATAAACTTGAAACTAGCAAAATGCAGCGCCCATTGCAACTGTGTGATCTCGTACAAATAGGCCCAAATCCCAGGGCAGTGTACCGAGTCATGGAAGTAGACAAAGATGCAAAATCGATTCGAATCGATCGTCCGTTTCATGGTCATACTAGGGTGGAAGGCTTATCGATTCAATTGGTATCCGAGTACCCGGCCCAAAAGGCACTGCAGCTACTTGCTGAAAGGAAAATGAAATGTATCGATGACGATTGCATTAAATTAGTTGAGAAGACGGAAGAAGTTATAACCCTGTTCATCGGTGGCAAGCGACTATTGCAAAACTCTTTAAAGTCTGCCTTAAACAGTGCGTTTGGAAACAAAATAGGAAAAATAGGCCATCCTCCTATTCACTGCAACCCAGTTCACCTAGACTATGAAAATAAACAGTTGCACAAACAGAAATTCCCGAAATGGAAATCGACCAGTTGGGATTCCAGGAACAACAATCTGGATGCTGATGCGGAAACGGATCCAGAACCAGATGTTGAAGAGATTATTTCTGGCAGTAAGGACATAAATAGCCCAAGCACCAGAAAAGAGGAGGAGTATGCCTCTGTTTCCAACAGCAACATGCAAGATTTGATGCAGGAAGAGGCATGAGCGCGATCCCTAAAAGGTCGAGACTCCAAACAGGAGGACGATCCTTTCTATCGGTGTGTAAAAAACACTAATTACTTTTGGGAAAAATCCAAAATTCGTAAAATATCTCATAACTTCGTACGTTTTTAACTTAATTTATGATTAAATTGACAGCCAATTTTTTGTTTTTATATCAACATTTTTTAATTCGCTAAAAATTTACACCGTGTATGTAAAAAACAAAATGTGAATATGTGATTATTTAAAAAAAATGAAAATGCGGGGGACTTCAAACAAGCAGACGTTTGCTTTGGCTTTAGAAGACAGTCATAATATGAGTCGTAAGGGATCAAAGCGAAGAGGGCATTTCATCTAAAACATCTTGCAGCATGTTGGCAGCAACCAGCTCATCGATGACTCCGTCCTTTTTAAAATCCCGCTTCAGCAACATGATGCCCGTTTCTTCCACATCTTTTGTCGTATAACTCTCATCTCGAAGCAGCAGCGGTAACTGTGCCAGCTGCGGATGTTTCTTAAACGTGCCTGCAATTTGGTGATGTATCCGGCGACATTGGCGCCCCTCGTATGTAAAGTCTTCTAACGGCCACCCAACAACCAACCCATTTACGCCGTGAGTATTTACTAGGTCGAGTAAGTATTCTCCACTGTCGGCCAGGGAAGTATTTTTTGAGTGACGGAGCACTCCCATCGGTCTTGCAATGGACCGCTTTCTTGAAATAGCAAGACCAGTGATCCTACCACCAATATCCAACGCTAATATCTCACAGCCCGGCTTCACTAGTTTCCAAAATTCATCTGCGCACGCAGTCGCCGAGCAGTATTTCTGAAATAGTCTTCTGCGTATCGACATGCGTCCGCATGCCTTATTGCAACAAAGAACGTTCAAATGCCCCCCAATAAAAAAATTCGCTACCTGGTGCACTTATTTGTGTGAATGTCGTAACACAAAATCATGTAGTCCGACTTTCGTGTATGGGGTGGGGTTTCAGCAAGTATAAGCAGTAGCGGGAAAAGCAAATTTTATTCGCGTCGGAGGATCATCTTCGAGAAGAGAAGTAACTCGCGAAGAAGAAGAGGATTGTTGTTGTTGAAGATAAATAATAAAGGAGAAGAAGAAGAAGGAAGGGAAAAAAAAATGATGATGATGATAATAGATATCTTTTAATATATATTTACCTAACTTGGCAGCAGCAGGGAGGACGGACGGAAAAAATGATTACATTATAAATAATAAAAGAAAAGGAGTGGTGTACTGGTGTACTACGAGGATGTAATAGTAGGAAAAAAAAAAAAATTAATAATAATAATAAATAGACGACGACTACGAGGATATATATATAAAAAAAAAAGAAAAATAATAATATAATAAAATAATAATAATAAAAAAATAGAAAGCTAAAAAAGGTCGATAGCAAAGTAAGAGATAACTACAAGTATGCATGTGAATGCATTGAAGAAATATGTCATTCCAGATTCTTAACTTTCGCTCGTTGATTTCGATACAAGAGCAATAGAGGAGGTGTTAATCACAGAATTCTCTAGAATTAAATTGCAAGATGGGCAACTCAGTGTATTCCGAACAAGCTCACGACGCATGCCGAACCAAGAATATATACAAATTTAGCTCACTGCTGAAGGACGCACCAGATGGGCAAGAGGTGCTAGACTCTAGGGGAGAGGGTAATATGACCCCGCTAATGACTGCGTCGACCGTAGTTGGAAACCACGACCTTGTTGTTTTTCTTTTATCCAAAGGCGCAAAGATGGACCTGGTAGATAAGAATGGTTGGACAGCCATGCACCACGCTGCCTCTATCGCAGAGTTAGATATAATTAAAGTGCTGATAGAAAACGGAGCAAAAAAATATTTAAGGAACAACCTGGGGCTTACGCCTATGGATTTTTTTCTAGACCAACAGAAGTTAAAGGTTTTTGAATTAAGCGAGAGCAAAGAATCCGACGAGGGCCCGAGCGTATTGGTGCCCTCGTATGTAGTCCATGGAGCACAATTTAGCGTCGAGTATGCATGGGGTTCTTTTGCGTCTGGGGCGTACCTGCAGATATATACCCAATCAATGAAATGTTTGTGGAAAATTGTCCCTAGAATAGGGCACTTCAAATACATCCAAAGGCAAAGCTCAACGCCCGAAAAAGGGGAGGGGAATGCGTCTGCCATCGGTAGCATTTCATTTAGTTCGGATTTGCTAAAAACAGGAAAGTATTACAGAGTGCTTTTACACTTGTCTAGTTCTAAAGCAATCGCCTCCAGCAAGCCCTTTAAAGTGGTCCAGGACGACTCCAACGACGACCCAAATTTTGATTACGAGTTTAGCCTCGAAGAAGAGGGGATTGAAGACTATTAAAATGAATGTGCGCGCACTGTACGTTCGTCTGCGCGTTCGTACGTACGGTTTTATCACTTTACCTTTTTTCTGGTTGGTTCAAAACATTTTTCTTGTCAATTCGTTTCAAATGATATTATTATACAGTACCTGTAAAATAATAAATTAAGAAAGTGATATAGCTCTAGTCTAGTCTTTATAATAACTAAAATAATATAACACTGGTAATTTAAATTTAGTCTAATAAATAAAAAATATTATTATTATTTTTCTTCTTCTTCTTCTTCTTCTTCTTTCTTCTTCTTCTTCTTCTTCTTCTTTCTTCTTCTTCTCTAAATCAATTCATAACCAATTTTTTTTGAAGTTGGGCAATGAGCTGATACCTTGGTAGCTATTTAATGAAGAATGAAGAAGCAAGGAAAAACGTTGTCTTAATTTATTGATTTGTGCGTGTTCAGCATTTTTTGTAATTATTTACATTTAATAAATTCGTATTCAATAACAATTTATACCTATTAAAATAAAACATTAACTATCATAAAGTATAAAATCTTTCTCATTCTCTTCCTATCATCATTTACTATAATTAAATTATTTAATATATATAGCTGAATAGTGAGTCTTCTGCTAGCTTCTAGCTCCCTCCTACGAGATTATTGTTTTCAATGATTATTTTTATAAATGCTGTATACCTGTACTTTGAAATAAAAGCTTTTATAAATAAATAGTCCATCACTCTTCTTCTTCTTCTTCTTTTACCGCACCGGTACCGGTAGTACAAACATGCAAACAGCATTGAAGAAGAAAGAAAGTAAGTCGATGATGTTGAAATAGCGGGTGAATAATATGATGAAGAAGTGATCTCGAGCCTCAACAAGGAGGAGCGGCGATGGTGGCGAGCGAACGGCACAGGCGACGAGAAGAGGAGGTGGTGGTGGGATTTTCTACAGTATTCAATTCAAGCTTGAGAATTTAGGATGGAATAGACAATAGTTCAAAAGAAAGAACGGCGAATATCGAATTGCAGCGGGAAACTCTATAGCTTTGTCGCCTCATCAGTTAAAGCGATAAACACAATTTATATATTTGCTACCTGGTATTGCTGAGATGGACGAACCGAAGAAGGGTGCTTTGTTGGTTCCTGGCCTTGGGGTTGAAGGGGTTGACTCTAATATTCCAACAAATGCTCAACTTCGAGAAGAGGCGCCGCCAGCACCTTGTACATCCCCGCAAGGGCCTCCATTGCCGCCGAGGGAAAGAGCTGCATCACCGCCGCCGCCACCGCCTCCACCAGCACCCGTTGGCAAGGCTAGCGGTAAGCTTCCCACCCCCGAGTTAGCAGGCCAAGGAAAGGCTTTGCCGGTCGAGACGAAACCAAAAAACACTTTTGCTGAAGAGGTAGAGCACATTAAAAGTTACCAGAGACCGGAAGAGCCATCATTTGTTCTCGTTGGATCCATGGAAAACAAGAAAGACAAGAGAGCTGTGGCCGCACCGGCCGATGGCGCCACGCAGCAGCGAACTGGGAAAGGGAATACCGCTCAGCACGTTCTTAGTGTTGCCAGTGTTGCACCGCAAGGGGTGCGGCTGGACCAAACCATAGGGAATACGTGCAGTCACAACGGAAACCTTGCGGTAAACCCTGCAAACGGGAACATTGCCTACCCCGCAGGTCGCATTGTAGTCTTAGCTAGTGCGAATCTAAGCCATGAGCTCTTTCACTTCTACTGCAGAAAAGCAGTTAGTTCAATCTGCTGGTCTTCGGATGGCAGACTTATCGCAATCGGAGAGCGAGGCCATCACCCAGGAATATCGGTGTGGAGGGAAGAGAAAGCAGGATCCGACAAATTACTCTACAAGCAGATTGCTTACCTGCATAAGCACAAATTTGGGATAAAACGGGTAGCGTTTAATACAGAGGGGACCGTACTTGCAAGTATTGGGTTCAAGCACGACCACGCGGCTTCGTTCTGGAAAATTGACCCCCATGGTGGGATGCCCCAGTCGCTTCCCGTAGCTTCAGGCGACACCAGTACTGATAATTCTTGGGGTGGGAAGCTGCTAACATCGGTGCGACTTGGCTCAAACATTAACGCCATGGTAAGTGTAAAGAGTGAAAGAACTGCCCAGCCAATCCCTGAAAAAGGGGAAGATGAAGGCAAAACGAAGTGTGAAAATGCGGAAACATTCGTCGTTGCTGGTGAGGATGGGGTTGTAACTTACTGGTCTATGAAATTCGTCGACGACGAAAAAAATGTCTTGACTCTGTCGCCTCTGCCTGGAGGGTTACCGAAAGCGTTTCATAAAACCCACTTTGTTGACGTTGCGGCGGGGGAAAATGGCAGGGTCTATGCAATCACTCGAAAAGGCGTCCTTTGCGCGTTTTCTAAAAATCGTATGATGGAAAAATGGGTAAACTTGGATTCGGGAGCAGCCTTTTGTCTTAGTGTCAGCAAATCTTACGTCGCCGCCGGGTGCGCGGGCGGTGTTGTTCGTGTGTTCAAAAAAACATCGTTGAGCTACGTCTGTACATTATCCTACACTAATGACTGCGACGTTAGCAGCATAAATGGCGCGGAAAGCCCCGATGAAATAGCTGCACCAGATTGCCAGTGTGTCAAAATTAATGAAGTAGAAAACACGATAAATGTCGTTTACTCAAGTAGACTGATGAACGTTTGGAAACTGGAAGACAGCACTGAAGAAAATGCAAAGCCAATTCCTGAGCTTACGAAAAGCATTACTTGTCACAGCGATTGCATATGGGACGCTATCGTTCCTAACTCAAGAGCATCATCATTGTTTACGGAAAGCTACCGAAAGAGTGCAAAGCCCCCAAACGGAAGCGCTATTAGCATCCTGGATAATGTCATTACATGTTCGGCAGATGGTACTATGCGTTTTTGGGATTTCAGCAAACAGCATCAGCAATCGGGAAAACCTGCTTTACGGCGTACGATAAAAGGCGTCGTGAGCAAGGGCTTTGATAATGTTGCTGGTGAATCTCGAAAGGAACATCAACAAATGGAAAGTGAGGACAACTCTCGCGAGCTGCCACTGCTGCCAAACACTGCCAGCGGTATTAGGTGTTTTGATATTTCTGTCGACGGCTGCTGGATTGCTTGTGGGGATTATCACGGGAACCTGCATGTGTACGATCTCAAGGGCATGGCACCCGTTTCTAGCCTGCACGATGTTCATACTGCGGAAGTACTCTGCGCATCGTTTTCGTTCCACGCGGAGCAGCCACAGCATAACGGCATATCGGTCTCCCTGCTAGCTTCGGGTGGACGCGACGGGACTATTAACATATTTGATGTCAATGCAAAGTTTAAACTACTACAGACAGTTCAGTACCACTCACAGTCTGTGATGTGCGTTAGATTTTCTCTTGATGGTTCTCGTTTCATAAGTTGTGGAGGCGACAAAACAATTGTTCTGTCTGCTGTTGACAAAGGGGAAAGCTCTTCCTCATGGAAAATCACGAAAGAGAAAGTTATTAACTCTCCCCATGGAACATTTTACGATATGAACCTGCATGAAAATAATCGCTGGCTCATTACTGCCGGGAAGGACAGAAAAGTTCAGGTTTGGAGTTTAAACTCGGGAAAAAAGCTACGAAGCTGGAAGCCTACGGATAGTGTTTCTCAAGACATAGAAGTCTATAAAATCGTGTTGGACCCAACTGGGACCTATGCTGCGACGTGCTCCTTTGACAAATTCATCCGCATCTATGATTTCTTGTCCGGTGCTTGCATCGCCCGATTTACGGGCCACAGCGAAATTGTTTCTGGTATCTGCTTCACTGCCGATTGTAAGCGGCTCGTGACTGTCGGTGGTGACGGATGCGTACTAGTGTGGCGCTTGCCTTCGCCCATTGGTCGAGCAATCAGGGAAAGGAAGAAAGAGTGCATTGCAAAGAGACAGCGAGCACAGCTGAAGTTAGGACCTCAAAAGCCTGTCGATAATATGAAACCTCAAACCTCAACAGAAAAGATTGGTGCAGAATTGGAGAATGTCGACACACCCACGAAGGTACTGCGTAAGGATGAGCAGCATGCTGAAAACGACTTTAAGCTTCCCGAACCCATGGACGAATTGACTATTTCTGCAACACTGGATTCGGACATAGGGGATGGGCTGCCTGCTTGGGCAAAAACGGAACGGGATGTTGCCACCAAAGAAACTGTTGAACTAAGCAAGGACGCCGACCCTACGGTTAATGGTCCAACTAGCTCTCCGGCGAGGGTACCTACAAAAGGCGATTCGCCCCCACGTTTTATAGCACCGAAAACATTAGCGGAGGAGAGACGCTCCCTGGCACTGCGTCAGCAGGGGAAAGAAGCGAACGCAGCGGTGGCAAATATGCGTTCAAAGCTAGCAGAACTCGGAATCTTGCCCAAAACGGAAGCTGAACCAAGCAACATCGATCCACAACCAGACAGTGAAAGTGCGAATAATCAAGACAATGAACCCAGCAGCGAAGCGCCCAGTGCTGACATCTTTGAGAAACATGCTGATGTTGCGAACCAAACGATAGAATTGAATTCCTCGCAAACTTCGATGACGCCACTCACAATAGAATTACCAGACGAAACGGAGCAGTGCGTACCAATACCGGACCCCGAAGAAAACAAGAAGCGGGCCGAAAATTCACGCAACGTGGCAGAAACAAGTGAATCTTTAGAGGTTGTAACATCAGAAGCCAAAGTTCCAAAGTACGAGTCGGCAAAAGCTTCAGGGAAGGTCGCGTTTGATGGAAGGGTGTTGCCTCCTCCCCAGAGCTCTGCCTCCCCGAAGAGGAGCGCCGTGTCTCAAAAACCACCAGTCGACGTCCAATCTTCCCAACAACTAACCCATCCAGCGGAAGAGTACCGCCAGTCCCTCGTTGATCTGAGAGCTGCATTTAGTCGTGCTGTCAACATGTTCAAGGAAGTTGATGATGTAAGGCAGTCTTTGCCTTCTATTTCCGACAGAGAAGGCGTTGAAAAATTATTTGCAGAATTCCAGAATGAATTTCGTGAACTAAAATTAAATAGCCATGACATAGCCCGAGAGCAGCAAACGGCATTGGTGGAATCGGAAGACGACGCAGATTCAGACGACGAAGAAACCATTTCCACCCTTCTCGAACTCGCTGCAAGGTTGAAGAGGAAGAAACGGAAGAACCGGCGGAGTCTGTCCTCTTCTCTTACACGGAACAGCGAGTGAATTGTTATCTCATACTGCGGATTGTGAAATTAGCCAATTTTCTTGTTTTTAAAATTATTATTAAAATGTTAAAAAACTGAATGTATAAGAAGTCTTAGGTTTTAATAAGAAAATGCATATATTTTATTAAAAAGTGCAACCAATTTTAGAAGGGCATAATCTCTCCCGTTTAAAATCAGTTTAACCGCCAATTTAAACAAAAAAACTGTCTTTACTGGGGCCATTCCCCAAAAAGTAGAAGGGGTATCCTTTCGCGCGTTTAAAGAATCAAAAATCTACGTCAAGAGAGAAGCATTGTTCCTCCTCGTTAACACCGACCCCGGCTTTGGAGTACTCACCTACCCGCTTCTCAAAAAAATTGGTCTTTCCTTGCAGCGATATCATTTCCATCCAATCAAACGGATTGGTTGCGTTGTACATCTTTTCAACCCCCAAGGCCACCAACAATCGGTCTGCGCAGTACTCGATGTATTCGCACATCAAGGTGGAATTCATCCCTATCAATTCCACGGGCAATGCTTTGGACACGAAAACTTTTTCGATGTCCACAGCGTTCCCGATGATATCGTGAATGCGTTGTTGAGGGAGTTTATTTATCAAGTGGTCCTTGTACAGTAAGCACGCGAAATCACAGTGCAAGCCCTCGTCGCGGCTGATGAGCTCGTTGGAGAAGCACAAGCCGGGCATCAAACCCCGCTTCTTTAACCAGAACACGGCACAAAACGACCCGGAAAAGAAGATGCCCTCGCACGCGGCGAAAGCTACAACCCTTTCGGCAAACGACGCATTTTCGGCGTTGGTCCATCGAAGGCACCAATCGGCCTTTTGGCGGACCATGTCAATGTTATCGATGGCATTCAGCAACCTATCCTTTTCTTTTCCATTTTTAATGTACGTGTCAATAAGAAGAGAGTATACTTCTGCGTGGATGTTTTCAATGGCTATCTGGAACCCGTAGAAGCACCTTGCCTCCGGCAGTTGGACTTCGTTCGAGAAGTTCATCAACAGGTTCTCGTTTACAATGCCGTCAGAGGCTGCGAAAAAGGCCAGGACGTTGCTGATGAAGAACCGTTCGTTGTCCGTCATTTTATCCCAGTCTTTACTGTCTTGTGCCAAGTCCAGCTCTTCCGCAGTCCAGAACGAGGCTTCAGCTTTTTTGTACATTTGCCAAATATCGTTGTGCTGGATCGGGAACAAAACGAATCGTTTCGGGTTTTCCGTCAGAATTGGTTCCGGCTTCAGTTCCCCGGACATCTCTTGGCGTTTGAACTCGGAGACAACGCCGTTCATGTTAAACCCGGTGGATGGTGTATCTGCGTCTGCAGACATAGTCGCTTGTTGTTTAGCAGGGGAAGCGTAAGAAGTCATGCTGGGAATGTGTATAGGAATGTTTTTGAAATATTGGTGTTGGTATATGCAGTATGAATTTCTCTGTAATAAAAGTGTGATGTGTGTTAACAGTTGCCTGTGTGGGATAGAGAGAGAATGCTTTCAAACCTTCATCTCAACTTTAGACGTAACTATAATACCAAACTAAAAACACGCACGGAACGACTTCCTTCTTCTGTTGTTGCATTTGTATTGCATTGTTGTTGCATACGAAAGCAATAGCATTGAATCCAGGAAGGCGGTAAACCACATGGTCCAAAATTCATCCTGTTTTAAATGCTCTGCTGCTGTTAACTAAAAATATTATTTTGCATCTCCTCTACCCCTCCTTACTATTTGCATGTAAATAAACGAAGGAAGAATCTTCTTCTTTTTATTCGTGCTTTAATCGCGGCGAGCGAAAAAAATGGAAAATATAATTAAAAGGGACACAGTGCTGCTGGATTCATATTTTCAAATATTAGATTGATGCTACAATAGTGTTAAGATAAGCAATGCTACTTTCCTGTATAGAAGGGGAGGGAGGACAAGCTAGAAAAAGAATGCGGCATTTAATAATAATTTCAGAAAATATATTTTAAAGACTCTGTATTTACCTGTTGTTTGGATCTCAAGAGTTGGAATCTTTTTTTGTTTCTCAATAAAAAATAATATAAGAAAAAGTAGCTGAAACAAAAACAACAAGAAAAAGGAACAGAGACAGGAGAAAAAACAGAGTAACAACAAAAACAAATTTTTAAATCGTTTTTTTCCCAATTTATTTCAGAACGAAGAAATGCGGCTTGTTGTTCCCTGTTCCAATCAATTACAGGTACGTACGCAGAAATAGTAGAAAAGCAACCGAAAGGACGGTTTTTTTGAATATTAGTACTGAATTGTATTCTAATAAACTATTACCTAAAAAATGGTCAAGGTTCTTTTCCTTCCTGTCTTCTATTGAAGCAAGCGAGAGAGTGCAATTGTGAATTTTATCCCTATATTTATTTATTAAAGAAAAACACATTAAGTACACATAATGTACGAGTCGTTAGTGCAGGTTTTGATAGGGTTAAATATATATTACTACTACGAAATGGAACATTTACACAATCCAATAGAAAAGAAAAAAGAAAACAAAAAGTCCAGTATCCAGTAAGAGTAACAAACGAGCAAGTCGTCGAAATAACTTCAAGTTTTAGCGTCAATATTATATCTATTCGTTACATTGTGAGTGAGTCTCCTATTTAAATTCTTTTGTTATTATACTATAGGATTTGTATTAATTTTAGACGAAGAATATATTTGTGATGATGTTCCTCCAGAGTCTCCAGTTCTATTTGGACATGGAATATTATAAGTTCTAAGTGAATATATGGTACCGGTACCGGTATAATACCGGTAGTACGGGAACCGAATAATAATACCGAATACCATAAGGCACGGTACCTGGTACCGTACCCTACCTCCTATAATACCCCAGGTATGATGAATGAGATGATGATGAGTGTGAAACAGTGAAACGCGCAAAATAAATAAATATAAACAACAACATAAATAATAATAAAGAAACAACAAGACGATTGAAGAAAACAAACAAGAAGAAGTTGTAACATTTTGGTATTATTGTTACCACCAGTCCACCGGTCGGCAAAAAGATACGCATTGAAACCAAAAGAAAATCAAATTCGAACTTTAAACAAGAAGATCAAATCGTGTGTAATTGATACATACATCTAAACGCAGCGAACACAGCATATTAACTCCAATACCACAGAAGATGCCGAAACCAGTGGAAGCGCTTTCAGGTCGAATGCTACCGCCTTCCAATGTAACGTTTGGAAGGCACAAGCTGGGTTACGATTCTATTTCTAAGACAGCATATGAAATCGAAGGTGACCCCGCGACTGTTTTTGCAGGTCCAAATAGAGAAGGGGAGCGCGAGAAGGTACTGAAATTCGTTTCTGGCTCCCATTTTGTATTAGGAGATGAGGTGTTGAACTATAGCACATCGAAAGGACTTGCGGACAAAGGCTATGTTGGCGGTGGCCCCAGTTCATTTGACGTGTCGATGCTAAAAACGCTCCGGTCGTCCTCAATCACACTTGGTAACGACAAACCTCACTACCAATCTCAAATCAAGAGCGACTACATTAATAATTTTCAGGGGCCGAACAAATTGTACAGAGGGCAAGATGTACGCAGTGGCGGGGCGTTCGTGTTCGGGGACGATAAAACTACTTACGAAACCGAACAACGGCAACACTTTATCGACACAGCGAACAAGGGGGGCGTTGCAGATGGCAAGGGCGCCGTTACTTCTCTCAGCGGTCGCGCAATACCTCCCTCAAACGTGTATTTTGGAAGCAACAGCACCGTGTACAAAAGCACCAGTATTGCCCACAGAGATCACCCAGGCAAGGTCCGCCGCCAGCAGTCTACTGATGTCACTGGAATGTTGCGAGAAGCACACGTTGTTCTTGGAGACGATGTAGTAGATTATACCCGAAAGGTTTGAGATTCACGCCAAAAATGCAAAAGTGTGCCATGTGCCACCAAGGCTTACAGCGTGTGTGTTTGGATATAAAATTTTATCTCATATTTTTGTTTTTTATAAAAATTCACAACACCTATATCTATAAAATTCGTTCGGATTCTCACAACACTTCACACCGGCCAAGGTGGATCCACAAGTTTGCCACTTCTGACGAGTTTGTTGAACACTTTTACATCCCCCATTAAATTCCGTTCTATTTTTTTCATTTCTACAGTTTGCAAATCCTTCTCATACCGCCATGCCATCTTATGATGGTGATTTGTCTTGGATTGTTCGATTGATCTTGCACGATCCACCCATCGTTTATTCAACGAAGTTTTGACAATTTCTCTTGTCTCCTGCCGATTCATTTGTGCGTGCTTAATATGGCTTGATGCACGGGCCCGCTCGACCATTTTTATTCGGGTTTC
>JACKZZ010000893.1_pt1 | contig 26380 bp, 14 predicted proteins | sample 8027871 | NCBI WGS metagenome assembly JACKZZ01 (sample SAMN15724774, study PRJNA655200) | protist metagenome | isolation source: fluorescence activated cell sorting (FACS) single amplified genomes of... | place: USA: West Boothbay Harbor, Gulf of Maine | collected 2000-07-19 | reverse complement strand
ATCTCAATTCGCTACTGATTCAGGTACTTTTGACAAAGATACTACGTTAGTGCATGTTCAAAGTGCCCACGCCTCCGACTGTTCAAGAAGACCCATGAGAGCGATTCAGAAGAGAGAAATTGTGAATATTCCATCTGGTGCTGCTGCTGCGGCTTCTGGTGATGCTCCAGTCCAAAACAAGGGACATGTAAGACCAATGATGGTAGGTAATCCTTCAAAGGAGCCGGTCGTAGATGTACTCACTCGAGATGATTTCTATCGGTGTATTAAGGTGATCAACCCTTATTTAACAGAAAAGCAGATCGATCCGGTGTACAATGACGCGGTTGAGTGGGGGTTTGAAGCTGTACAGGGTATTCTCGAGCAGATCTGGACTAGGAGAGTAACTGACGATCCTAATAAAATCGAATCGTATTCAGGCCGACCTTACTACGTTAATAACAAAACAGGGAAGAGCCAATGGACTCGACCTTATCACAAGAAAGTGTTTCTGGCGAAGGAGATCGAAGAGGAAGCTTTTATGGCTATTGTAATCCAACACGACTTGCTCCCTGCCTGTCCTTTCTTAGAGTTATTACATCTTATTCCTAAGGATTTATGGCCACACAGTGATATGTTTCTTAAGCAAAAAGAGGCAAGGATCAAAAAAGAACAAGACAAGATTGCGGCTAAATTGGCTGCTGAGGAGGCGGATAGAAAGGCGATTATTAATGCTAAACTTGCTGCTGAAAAAGAAGAAGCTGATGCTCTTGCCGCACAGTTAGCAGAGGAGGCGGAAGAGAATGAGAAAAATCTGAAAAAGAAAAAGAAGGGGAAAGGAAAGGGCAGCAAAATGGCACAGAAAAAAGCTCAAAACAAAACGGACGAGAAGGTGAAGGAGGAGAAGAAAGAGAAAGAAGTTAGTCAATCGTTTTCCGGTTTTGGTGGTTTTGGTTTGTCTACTGTAGCCGATGGTTCGCCTGATGGTTCGCCAAATGTATCCCCCGTAGGATCACGACCTAATACTAGAGGTGATGATGGTATTACACCGTCATCACGACCGAAGGAGGCTACTTTAGATGAAGCATTCCCTTTTGATGAAGAGGAAGAGTACGTTGCTGATTTGACATTTAGTTTTGTAGACGCCATGGCGACTGGTGAGAAAAATCTTTTAAAAGCCGAATTAAATCTTCAGCACAAGTTAGCATTATAAATCTCGTGATAGTACATTATTTAAATAGTATTTTACTGCATTTACAGTTTTAAAAGTTAGAATTGGAATTCAATTAAAGAAATTACAGTGCATAAAAACAACAACAATAAAATTCTTGTTTGGTCACTATAATATTTTTCTTCTTCTATTTATTGAGGGCTCTACGCACGTCATCGGTAACAATGGCCATATGCTGATCAGCTTTGACATCAGCCACCTTGCGACCGTAGTATTTCAAGAGGGGCATAGTTTGCGTATGGAATGCGCCTAATCTTGAACGAAGTGCCTCCTCGTTATCATCTGATCTCTTGGTCAAAGGCTCTCCAGTGAGGTCATCCTTACCTTCAACCTTGGGAGGTGCGAAGAAGGTGTTGTATGAACGACCGGAGGCGGTATGAATTAGCCTACCAGTAATACGTCTTACCAGCACTTCATCAGGAACGGTGAGGTTGACGACTGTGTCAATCTCGATGCCTTTACGGTAAAGCATCTTGTCGAGCATCTTCGCTTGGGGGACAGTGCGAGGGAAGCCATCAAGAATAAAGCCCTGTTTGCATTCGGGAGTTTCGATTGCTTCACCAATAATACCAGATACGATATCATCAGAAACTAGTCCTCCTGCATCCATTACAGCCTTAGCCTTCTTGCCCATCTCACTACCTGCCTTCACTGCAGCACGCAGCATATCACCAGTAGATAGATGACACAAGCAGTGCTCTTCTTTGGCTATAGGCGCTTGAGTACCCTTACCAGCACCGGGGGGTCCAAAAAAGATGGTGTGTTTCTTGGGTTTATCCTCACACATTGTTCTTCTTGCAAGCTCCTTCATGAGTTCTTGCGTTGATACTGCCATAAGATTCATAGCCATCGTTCTAGCTTGTGAACTGTCCTCAAACAGAAAAAAATCCTCCTCTAAGAGCCGTGGAAATGAAAAGAGAGTCGCGCAATCATCTCAAAATATGAGTGGGTCATAGCCACTTATATTTTGATATTTCGCAATGCAACTTAGAAACAGAAAGTGTGCAATTGCTTCATATTGGTGTTGTTTGCTTGATCTACAATAAAATGACGATGATTCATCTTTGTTTTTATTACAAGTGATTTATATTAAACTGTTTTTAAACATGGATTTAGCAGCAGAAGCAGCTAGTGTTAGAGAAACCATCCAATCGGTTCTGTCACGCGGCGGTCACACCAGTGAAGTTACTGATACTGGTGAGTCGTATCTACATCTAGCAGTGAGATATGATATGCTTGACCTTGTCATGAAGTTAATTAATGCAGGGATTAAAGCTTATGTAAAAGACTCGAATGGAGTGACACCTTTAGCTCTAGCTAGAAGGCTAGGAAATCAACGAATGTTACAAATACTATCCAAATTGGACTCGCATCAGAGGCATATTAAACGCCTCGCACGACCAGCGTTCGATCGAGAGCTAAGCAGTGCTAGTCATTTTAGTATAATATCTTCACAATCCGTAGGAAACAAGAGCTCGATTGGGAGGAATAGCGATTTAGATGATGGTGATGATGATTTTGGCGGAGCACTATCAATACTAAGCGAGAATAAACGCGCTGTACTCGAATGGGATGTACAAGAGAAGTATTTATTCGATAACTATCTCGATTGGCCTGATGAAACTCATCGCCTCCAGCTGAAGGGTCTGATGGCTAATGTTGTGGCACATGAATATGAATTACAAAATGAAATTGAATTCTTAAAACGCAGAAAAGAATTAATTCGCCATTATTTGAAAACGGACATGTTTGAACAGCTACGGACCCGTGAACACGCATACTGCCTACGGATCTGGGCAGGGGTTGAAATCGAACGTAAAGCAAGAAGTACACTTGAATCTATTACAGACGACATAGTCACACTGAAACGAGCACTGGATTGTGCCAATACCACGGTTCTGTGGGACGGTTTCGCTAACTTGCGATCATGGAATGGATGGTTCTTCAAACGATGGCAAAATGTTCGCCTCCGAGTAACTGGTAGTTCTATTATAGTATATAGGTATCGAAGTAGGTTCGAATATGATACTTATGTAGCATCAACAAAAGCTGCTGCTGCGGCTGCAGCTGCTGCTGTAGCTTCTGCTGATAGTAGCAGCTTCAAGCGACCTGCCGCCGATCTAAAGAAAGAAAGGACTAAGCGAAAAGAGACCCGGGACTGGGCGCGGCTGCGAAAAAGACACATACTTACTCGCCTTCCTGACGTCGCCAGGGGTGGTATTAAAGTTATAGCTCACATTGATCTTCAATCTTTAGAGCAGATAGAGATTCAGGATAAGGATAAGGGTAGCAGCAGCAGTAATAGTAATAGTAATAGTAGTGGTAATGATGTACCTATTTGTATATATTGGCGAGAGAGGGACCCCAAGGTGCAGGATGATTCCCGGAAGATTCCTAACCCTAACCTCGAAGGCCTTGGGAAAAGTAGTTTTACTACTACCAATAGCACAAGCACGGGTCGCTCAAGTAGTATCTATCGTAATGCGACTCCTACTATAGGCTCCAGTCGAGCAGGGGGAGCGACAGGGGCAGGGGCAGGGGGAGGTATCCTCCGCAGTGTGTTTATGACGGTGCCAAGGTGGCAAGCTGCTGCCCTTGGTAGTGTCGCAGCCCATGAACCTCTCACTACTACTACTGGTACTACTACTGGCACTACTACTGGCACTACTACTGGTACTACTAGTGGTACTACTAGTGGTGTTAATGCCAGTGGTAGTGTCGGTGGTAGGGTCCATTCCCAGAATTGGGTGGCTGACCCATCGGCCGCGATCCCTCGCCCGGGCCCCCCTACCCCTACCCCTAACCCTAACCCTACTATTACTGACACTGGTACTGGTACTGGTACTGGTACTACGTATGGTGAAGATAGTATTTCTACTCTTTGCTCTGTTTTGAGCTTTGTTTTGCATACCCCTATCCATACCCCTACCTGTGTAGCTATAGGCAAGGGTATAGGTAGGGGTATAGATAGGGCCACTCCTCTGGTCAATGTTGAGCGCATCTCAGCGAAGTCATTCTTCTCTCCCTCTCTGTCAATGGACTTCTGGAGCTTCTTACCGTTTCTTCCGAGCGCTTTTGTTGGTGCGAGTTTGGTATCGACACCTATTACTACCACTACTAGTAGTAGTAGTGGTGGTAGTTGTAGTAATACTCTTGCGTTGTCTTCTTCTGCTGCTACTAGTGCAGCTACTGGTACTGTTGTCACCGGTACAACTGCTGGTAGTGCTATTGATAAGAGACGGGATAAGGTCGTAGGAGAGGGAGAGGACTCGGGAAATGATTTCGAATATGCTAGTTATAATATTAAGTATGACAGCTTCGTTCATGGAAGACCAGTTCCCCCAGTGGGCCAACAATTATACCCCGCTCCTTCTCATTCTCCTGCCCTAAACCTTACCGATAAGAAGGAGCCTTTTGCTACAACTAGCGCTGCTACTAAAAAGACTCAGATGCAGGGTCAAGATTGTGTACCTGTTTCTATTAATACCACTGCTTACGGTTCTCCTACTGATGCTGCTATTGCTAGTCCTGCTGCTCTATCCATTCAAACGATCGACAAGGATAAGAACATGAATAGGGATAGGGACAGTAGTGGTGATGGTGAAGGTGAAACAGAAGGGTATGGGGATGGGGAAGGTGAAGGGGAAGGGCGCACTACTCGCGGAACGGATACTAGTGGCAGTGACTGGGCGCAGACAAGGACTAGTGGTACTAGTACTGGTGCTGGTGCTGGTACTGGGGAAGATTGTGGACCAGGGTCGCCATCATTGTCTTCGTGCTCTCATTCTGCTTCATCTCCTTCTTCTCCTTATTCTCCACCATCCTTATCATACTTATCACTTGCTATCAGTGAACAGCAGCAACAAGGACAAGGACAAGGAGAAGAACAAGGCCGAGAATCGGAGTCGGAGTCGCGCGGTGTGAGTATTGTTACCGGTTTCACTGGTAGTGGGCGTACTGATATTACTGATACTGATAGAGATAGAGATAGCAATTGGCAGTCATTGAGCACCCGGTCAGCTTCTGCTGCGTCAATGTCATTATCTAACGGAAGATTAACTGTTGTATCTGCCTCTTCTGTTGGTGCTGCTAATGGTGCTACGACTTCTGGGCCTACTACTGATACTACGGGTCGTATGGTTTTTAATGCTGAACCTAACCCTACTACCACTGCTGTTGGTAGTAGTAGTTGTTGTAGTAGTAGTAAACCAACTCATATTTCAGATGGAAGCAAGACCAGTGGTGCTGGTGCTGGTACTGGTGACGAAGGCGATGGAGGACAAGGACAGAGGCAAGGTCAGAAGCAAGGACAGAAGCAAGGGCAGGGAGAGGGACAGGGGCAGGGGTTGGATGTTCTATCGATGTTGCAAGAAGTCATCGAAGAAAGCGAAGGGTCCTTGTATCCCTGCAATGGCAATCATACTTCTACTACTACTGCTGCTGCTGCTACTACTACTACTACTACTGGTGTTACTTCTGCTGGTGTTACTACTGCTGGTAATGGTAATGGTAGGGATAGTACTGTAGAGAGCTTGACTATGTCGCTGTCGCTGTCGCTGTCTACCTCCCAAGCAGTCTCAGTGTCTGTAACCGCTGATATGCAGGCATTCGTCTTTGCTGACCCTGACCCTGCCCCTGATGGAGATGGTACTGATGCTACTAGTGTCGGTTGTGTGGAAGGAGAGAGGAAGGGAGAAGGAGAAGGAGCGCAGTGCCTTTCATACAACAGTACTGGTACTGGTACTAGTACTAGTACTAGTGTAAGGGATAGTACCGGTATCAGCACCTCCTACTCCACCTCCTATGGTGCATCCTGCTACAGTGGGAGTATATGCGGCACTAGTATGAGTCTGCGCGATGGGTCGGTTCATTCGGCTCCTTCTAGCTCGACGTCCATGTCGAAGGGAGTAGGGCTAGGGGGAGGGGTAGGGGTGAAGGATGAGGACAAGAATCCCCGTGTCCTTACTCATAGCAGTGGTAGTTGTGCTCATGGTAGCGGCACTTCAAGAGCAAGCGAAGGCTCACCGGAAGGTCTGGAAAAATCCCGACAACTTTCTGCCCCTGCTTCCTGTCCTCTTCCTAATAGTAGTAGTAGTAATAGTAGTAGTAGTGCTGGTATGTCGCCATCGAAACATGCTTTACATGCTTTGAATGCATTGAACTTAAGTGTTGCTACTACTGCTGGTACTACTACTACTACTACTACTACTACTACTACTACTACTACTACTACTGGTGCTAGTACCGGTGAGGGAAAGGGAAATGTTACAGGAAGGACTAAAATAAAACCTACAGGACATCAAATGGTGTGCGGAGTATGCTGCCCACTCTCGTCATTTCTAGGAAATAACAAAACGGGCAATCATGTATCTTCTTTCGCATCTCTTGCCCCTATTGAGCTAGAAAACATGCTCGCTGAAGCAAGGAAAATACGTAAGCAATCTGAAGTATCTTTGATCGGTGCAATAACACTTCGAGAAAAGCTTCTAGAACGATTGCATTACATTCATGCTTTAAAACGAATTTGCTTGTTCCCCCCTAGTCATCCTTCTAGAAGACTCGGTCCTACCCATTCAGCTATCCCATCAGTGCCACTGGCGATGCTACTAGCCTTAGCTGAGGAGGAAAGCTCACGACAAGCCACGAGGAAGCAGCAAATGAAAGAAAATGCTGCTACTACTTCTGCTGCTACTACTACTGCAATTGGAGGTTATGATGTCGATTATGATGACAATTTCTTTACTTATGACTCTGAGTTCAGTAGTAGCAGTAGTGGTAGTAGTAGTGGTACAGATAACAGTAGCAGTAGTGAGAAGGATGATGGTGATGGTGATATCGGTGATAACGACGCATATGATTCTAGTAATGATAATACTAACACTGTGCTTATTCCTGGAAGATTCCTTGAATCGGTCGACATCGGTGGTGAGGAAGAAGAGAATAACAGTAGTAGAATTATCTCTACTGGTACTGGTACTACTGCTATTACTGGTACTGCTACTAGTACTACTAGTGCTAGTACTGCAGCTACTGCTGCTGCACTGCCTACCAGTAGTATTGATATGGGTACTACTGCTGGTGCTGTTGTGACTGCTAATGCGCCCATTCCTCCTACTACTAGTATTGCTACTACGACGACTACTACTACTACTACTGTTAGTGGCACTTCTGATGCTGCTAGTGCTTGTGCTAGTGGTACTTCTGCTACTACTACTACTAATAGTGGTAAGCTTAAATCGTGGAATGAATGTGCCACTCTTCCCAAGGACAGAGACTTAACTAGAGGTAGTAGTAAATGGAGGAACAGTAAACGCCAAGCACAAGGGAAAGGACAAGGTCAAGGTCAGGGTCAACATGAATCTTTATTTGTTACTGGTCTTTTGGCAGTCGCGACCAAGCAAGTTGAACATTCTGAGCACATTCTCAAGTCACATCGCATGGCTTCTAGAGTTTCATCTGAAGGTCAAATGTCCTTTGTTTCGAATTGTAGTAGTGGGAGCTTATATAAAGATGATATCATAAGTAATATTTCTATTACCGGTGGCCCAATAATTGGAGCAAATGATTATGATAACCGCGGTCACAGTGGTGGGTTTAATAGTCCTGGTACAGGTTTCATGACGGTCTCGTCGCGTTCTCATAATGCATCCACTACCGACATGTCATCATCTTTGCTAGATGACAGTCATTTGACGAATGACGATGTTTCCGTCTCTGGTGAGTACGATTACAATGGTTTTGATAGTGGTCAGATTCATGAAGAGTTATATGGCATCGGTGGGTTAAAGTCCACAAAAGATGATGACGTTTATGATAGTAATGAGGAAGAGGAAAGACAGCATCCGACTCCTTTGAGGTCATCTCCTGTTCACTTCAAGAGTAGCCATTCTATGACAAGACTCTCCTCTTCTTCACTCGATAGGATAGGAGGTACTGGTACTGGCACTGGCACTAGCTATAGACAGGGACGAGTTTCAAGCCAGGATCTTTCTCCCTTCAACTCTAACCCTAACCTCTACTCCTGCGGTAGTCGTAATAACAGTAGGGATATTGGTGCTGGTGCTGGTGCTGGAACTGGCACTGGTATAGGTAGGGCTCGACAGGGTAGCGGTGACTACTATCTTGATGGGGTCGACCTAGCTTCTAGCCCTACTGGATCACTGCATGACCCTCGCTTGATTGACTTCTCGATAGGCCATATACTGGAAGAGGAGGGAGATGAGGAGGAGGATGAGGGAGTAGGGGTAGGAGAGGGGGGAATGGAAGGGGACAAGGAAGAAGCTGAGACGGGGGACTGTGATGCAAGGCGCAAGGGTAAGGGTAAGGGTAGGAGCAAGTGTAAGAGCAGAACTGGGCGGAGTGCAAGCGTAGGCGGAAAAGTGACTAACCCCAGGTCTAGTACTAGTACTAGAGGAAGAGAGGGTGGTCGACCCAGTGCTAGTAGTGGTAAGGGTAGGGGTAGTTTTGGCCTACTTGGCATTGGTTCTGGTCTTGATAGACGGTCTATCACGCGACTGGCATCCCGAGCTCAATCCCTCTCTCTCATATCCAGCGCGACTCCTACTATTGACACGGCGGGCCTGGGCCTGAATGAGCTCCCACTGAGTCCTCACTTGCGGCAAAAACGGCTGGGCGCACCTCCTTTAGACCTAGCAGAGGACTTTGATAATGTGATGCAACAGTTACATAATTTATGGACGGCGGAGCAGAATTCATTTGAATGTTTGCGAAGATTTACTCGTATTTTACATCAGCGCGAGCACACGTGGCAATTGCTCAAGGTCCACGAGGAAAAGGAGGCGAGAAGCAGGAGTCGAGTTGAGCGGTCTTTCTCAAGAGACGACCGAAGCAATCGACTATTGTCCATTGTTTCCAATGTTTCTGCTGTTTCTGTTGCTACTTCTGCTAGAGGCTTAGCTACAGGAGGTAATAACCGCGGATCTGCTAGTGGTAGTGCTAGTGGTGGTGCTAGTGGTGGTGCTAGTGGTTGTGGTAATAGGGGATCGGGCGGAACTGTTGCTGCTGTTGCTAGAACTAGCTCACAATCAGGTCACGTTGGTCGTAGCATCTCGCTATCTGCTAGTAGTAGCGCCAGAAGAGATAATATCGATAAGTCTTTCATGGAAGGGACCCTTTACACGGACGATGGTGAAGAGATAAACAGGAGCGAGTTGTTTAATGTAGACATTTAGCTGATAATATTGCGCGAATTTGCGATTTAAAAGTACATGTTGTTTTGTGTGTGTACATGTCAGTGTTTAACTCATTAAGCACCGGAGAAATGAAACGAAAAATGAAAGAAGAAAAAAAATCTACTTCGTATTTTTTATCGAATGTTTATTTAATAACTCGTGGACATATAAATAAATAATATATGAGTCTATATGTTACATTAACATACTCTTCCTGCTTTCTTAACCTAATTTATGTGTTGTACTATTTATTTGTATACATGTATCACTTATTTATTCGAAAGGGTTTAGTATCTGCCTCATAATAATCGATTTTTCACCACCACTTCCTTTCTTTTTCGCTACATTCACAACTAAATTGACACTAAGCACCTCTCTCCACCCATCTTCACTCACAACTATTCCTTCAGATTCTTCTTTTGCTATAGCAACAGCATCAGAGCCAAGAGAAGAAGGGGGTATTTCAAGACAACACATAATCAAACCGGCATTAGAGAGTGTGTTTTTCGAAAACCCACTCAAATCGATCTCGCCATCTGTATGGAATGTCATGGAATTCGTACCTAAAGAATACTGCTTATTGGCCGTTTGTCCAAGAAGTTTAACCACCCTTGAGGAGGAACAATCTACCAATAACTTGACATTCCACCTCGCTTCTACAGTTCGAGAGAGCTTGAAGTCAATTTCCAAGGAAAGAGGGTTGGTAAGTGGTACTAAACTGCCATCCTCTTCAGAGCAAACACGAATTGCAGTGACATCTACTTCAACATCACCAAAATCATCATCTTTTGATTCCATTTTCGTCTCCTTGGAGTCTTTTGAATCAGGAGATGACCAACTTGCTTTCGAATCAGATTTTGACAGCTTCCGTTCCCCTCCTACTCCTATTTTCTTGCTTTCCAATGTACATTTGCTTTCTAATTTACTCTCCATTGCAACTCGGCCAGATCAAAGATTAATTCAATAAACAAAACCCACGGACACAAACGCGATTAATCCAAAATCAGTCTTCAGGGATTTCAGGCCACTCTCTCTTCTTTCAAGGTGTGCAATAATGGGAAGCTGTTTAGGAATCTGTTCCTATAGTGATTTGAGAAAGCGTGTCCTTGTGACAGACTTTAGAAAGCATGAAGATGTTTTTAAAGCGTCTTCCAAAGAAGTGCAATTGTCTTCGCTTGGTTTTGAGCTCGATAGTAAGTTTATGTAATACTTTACATTATTTTGGTATGTATACCACCCTATCCTTTTGTAACCATTGCAAATAACTAACATGGCATGTATGTTTATTTTTATTTACCATATTTTTTATTATTATTACTGCACCATTCTGAAATTATATTTTCCAGTTTACAAATGTGATAAGTTGAATTTGACTCGAAGTGGGGGTACGTTGCGCTTGTGTACCAAATTCAAACCATTTCTTTCTGTATTCATGGACCCTCCTGATCCTATTTTTGGCGATCAAAAACGTCATACTACGGGTAAGCGAACTATTCAAGGCTTCGGAAGCACTTGGGAACCGTCGGAGCATATGTCTTTTGCTCTGTCATTTAATGATAAAAATAATCCTGTCAGTGACAGCAAATTGAAATCTCCTCGTAAGATTAAAATTTGTATTATGGATGGTAACAACAAGATCATTTCCATGGCGCTTCTTAATTTAATGGATTTCGAACCAACTGGTGAGGCGAAACAAATAGAAGTGAGTTGCTTCAGTCCCCGTAATGGTAAGGCTGAAGGCCGTGTGTTTTTGGGTGTTACTGCAAGACCATTGAAAACTGCTATTAATATGAGATTTCAACAAGTAATGCAACTAGAACGCCGCATTCCGTCGCTCGGTTGGGGAAATAATTTCCTTCCATCTGATCCCAATTTTGGAAAATGCAACTTTTCCAATATGAATATGCTTGAATTTTCTGATAAAATAGATAAAGCATCTGAAGGCATTCCTCCAGAATGGGTTATTGAAACCCCTTGGACTGTTGACAATAAGGGTGGTGATGTAGATGGTTGGGTATACGGCCGTTCGCCCAAGTCAAGGGATTGGGTCCATGATCCTGATTTCACTAAAAATTGCCGCCGACGTGGATGGTATCGCTATTTACGTGCACCTACGGCGCAAGATAAGAAAGATGCCCGCGAGAAAGAAGCTGAAAAGAATAGGGAAGAAAAGGCAGCCCTAAAGGCAGAAAAGGATAAGCAAAGACGCATTGAATTGCAAAATGAAGCTACGAATGAAAAATAATAATAATGAAAGAGAGGTACTTGTAATTAAAATACTACACGTTTCTGTATAGTTCTATTCTCATTTCATTGGCAGAGTGGTTTATTATTTATTTTTATCCCTTTTTTTGAAAATCGATGAATTAAATGGGTGTAAGATGTAAAAAGATTTTGTTTTGTTATTGTACATTGTTGATCGGCTAGAAAGGTAAAGGGGGGTCACATGGATCTGTTTTAGATCTGGTCTGTCTGTTTATCTGAAAGGAAATAAAAATATCCGTCAAAAGCAGTTAACAAAGATAGATGAGATTCTATAACTAAATTTAGCAGCATCCTTTCTTTTTCTCCTCAACAGGCTCATCAATAAGCATTATAGTAGGTGTCCTCGATGTTCCTCTTCCAGCACCAGCCCCCCCCTGTGTGAGACCACCCTTTGCTGAGCGACCAGCTATCATTTTCTCTGTCAATTTTACAAAAGTTTCTTCCAAATTCTTGTCGGTTTTTGCACTAGTTAAATGGTGTGTAGCACCAACAGAATTGGCAAACTCGATGGCCTTCTCAGCATTAACGGTGCGGTGCTTCTCCAAATCGGACTTATTCCCACATATACTTATACAAATATTTGGGCCTACAATTTTCTTTAATTCTTTAATCCACGACTTCACTTTTTCAAATGATGCGGCGTCAGTAATATCATAAACAAGTAGTGCGCCGTCTTTTGTTTTCATTTTATTTATTCATTTATTGGTGAATGAAGGATGGAAGGATAGAAGAAAAACAAGATAAAAAAGAAGTGAAAATATGTGTCAGAAATCAGTATAAATGAATACCATTCGAATTCTAACTAATATCACGTTCAAAATAAATATAAATATATAAAGGGAAGGAAATATATATCGATAAACTTACGAGCATCTCTGTAGTAAATGGGCCCGAGAGCATGGAAGCGCTCTTGTCCAGCTGTATCCCAAATAGATAGCACCTGCTCCTTCCCACTAACTGTAAGTTTCTTGTCTAAATAAGATGCTTGAAGTGTGCTCACTTGCTTGTCGCTGTACTCTCCTCGAGTGTAGCGAAGCAAAATACTCGTCTTTCCTACACGTCCCTCACCCAGAATTACCACTTTAAATCGATTATTTTGCATCTATTCCAACTCAACTAACTCCGAACTTATATCAACCACCAAAAGAAAGGATTGATTTACAAACTCGAAACCACTGCCCAGACTGGATGATTTTTTTTTTTTAATTGGTTTAATAGTTGCCCTATTGACTTCATTTGTCAATGGCAGACTCAGATAAATTACTGAGCGACCCTTTACTCGGGTCTGAAAAGCATGAAGATGATTTACTTGGAAGTGATAATCAAGCCTATAAAGCATTTTGTCGACGAAAGAATCTAATTTGGGGAACTGTTTGTGGTGCGATTGTGCTTGCTGTCTTCCTTTCTATATTACTTACATTAGATATTATAGATCAAGGTGATAGTGGTGATAACGACTCTACCAATTTCTTGTATTGGTGCCGTGGTAATTGTGATATTGATGTGAAACCTGCTTACACGATGCCTGGCGCTTGTTTAATGGGAGGTGGAGTCGACTCTGACGAACTGTTTCAATGGCAAATCAAGAATACAAATGGTGGCGATTTCCTTATCTTATCTGCTGCTGATTATGAAGACGAATATAACGATTATGTGTGGGATTTATCAAACCAAGTGGGCAGTACTCCTGTGAATTCTGTCACTACTATTCAAGTTCTTAACAGAGATGCTTCATTTGATGAAACTGTACTATCAAACATACGTAAAGCTGATGGTATCTTCTTTGAAGGTGGCGATCAATCTAGATATATATCGTGGTGGACAGGTACTGAGGTGCAAAGTCTTTTACAAGGGAAAGTTCATAATGTCACTCTTGGAGGTACGAGTGCTGGTTTGGCGATCCTCGGGAATTGGGTTTTCAGTGCTGAATATGGTAGTATTAATAGCTATGAAGCTATGGCAGATCCATATGCTGCTGCTGTTGATATTGTCAATGCTTTTTTACATATTCCTTTCCTGGAGACTATACTAATTGACACTCATTTCCAAGAACGCGATCGTATGGGTAGAATGTCGACCTTTCTTGCTCGTATTCTAAGAGATAACAACCTTCCGAGTGCGAGTTTACCAATTGTGCGTGTTTTGGGTGTAAATGAGCCGACTGGGATCATATTAAACATCACATCTGGAGATATTCGATTAGTTGGGGAGGGTCATGCATATCTATGCGAGTCAGATCATTCTCCGAATGTATGCGAACCAGATACAAATCTAACATTTACCAAAATAAATTGTACGCAATTTGATGTAGGCGATACTTATAATTTCCAAACCTTCTTGCGACCACCCCTTACAGGCGCTGATTATGTGAATAGTGTAGTGGATGGCAATTTTACAGATGGTACTACTGTTTATGGCCCATATCCCTAAAAAGGATTGGAGAGGAGAGGAAATCGAGAGGGGTGGAGAGAAGAGAAGTGAGTGATGGTTATAAAGATAGCGACACATAACATGTAAATATTATAAAGATAGATAACAAAGAGATATATTGTAAAAATTGTAGGAAGGGAAATAATAAATAATAATAGACGAAGTAAATACATACGAAATATTTAAAGAAGTTCTCTTGTTTGCTGATGGTTTCATCGAAAAAGTCTTGTTTTTTTGGCTTTGCTGACAAAGTATTAATTAAAATTTGTGAATTTGCCCAGCAATTAAACATATACAGGAAAAAAAATATGATATGTATTGTTTATTGAGAGACGTGGTTATAATATTTGAGTACATGAAAATAAGTAGTGCCACTATAGCCCAATCTTCAGCGCTTCGCTCCAATCCATGTCCTGTACCCCCTTCCCAAGACCAGGCCTCTGTCTCAAGGCCTCACAGTGCGGTCGGTCGTGTGAGTGTATGTATTCCAGTGCTGCTGCCCAGTCGTAGGGAGCAGAATATGGCTTACATTTTGGACACATTAATGGCACAGGTAATAACACAACACCATCATCAGTAGCACAACTACCAGCAGCAGCACGATGAGGAACCTTCATTACCCCAGCACCTACCGCCGCCACTGCAGTCATACCATTGCTGTAGAGAACAGCATTCGAGGCGAGGATTCGGGCCCGCAATGCGGCTTGTAAAAAGGGCTCTTTTGCTATTTTTAAAGCCATGCTAATGTATTCATCTTGTGTATTAGTAACTAATCCATAATCCGATCCTTTCCTAGCAGTATTTCCACTACTAGTATCACTATTATCACTAGTATCACTATTATTACTACCATTACTACTAGTTGTAGTGGGACCCCTCCACATGTCCATTGCTCGATAAAAACCAGAAGTGAGCTGGAGAATGGATGTACGAGCATACAGAACCACGATGGGTGTACCAGTTGCAAGAATTTCAAGGCTGCTGCGACCACCACCTACAGGGAAAGTATCTAAAACAACATCTGCAAGACCTACAAATGTGTTGTACTGTTGTGTGTTCATATAAGGAAGAAAAACAATTCTAGATTTGATTTGCCCTGGATTTGACGGCTCATGTTCATCGATGAATCTTTCTAGTCGCGATGCGGACATTTCTATCCAACTAGCTTCAGTTTGTCCTTGTGGAACCATAACCCATCCTAAAGGGTCTTTTCGCAATATGTCAAGTATTATTGAATCAAAATCAGGGTGCAGTTTATAAATTGTTTGAGGAATTGCATACACTCGTTGCGGTCCTATCATCGTCGATTCTTTATCATCTTCTTTATCTTCTTCTTCTTCGTTGTCATTATTAATATTATTAGAATTTGACATCGATTCAAACCCTCCCTTGACCTCAGGCATGAGAGAAACAAGGAAATCTCGACGAAGTTGCAATCTCTGTCTAATAGTAGACAAGAAGTTTGCTATATATGCTTCTGGATTTTGACTCGCTTTGATACCATATGGATCAAACCGGGACCCTCCAAGAACGTAAGGGTCGCGCGATTCTATGCTACCAATCGGAAGATTTTTAACACTAGGTCTACGGAATCCAACACCAAGACCTGATATATGCAGTAAACGCTCGGTATAATTCCTTTGTTTGCTCGCCTCTTCAATTAATGATGACGAGAAGAAATAATCCACCCCTCCAGCGTGACAAGGATGGTATGATGGATCACGATAGTGCTCTTCAAATGTACCGCGAACAACCATGCTACTAGCCGCGTTACTAGCACTACTCGTAAAGGTCTCATTCCATTCTTTTGTTCCTGTTTGTGGCTCTACTTCAGCAACAAAAGAATCACTACTACCACCACCACTACTACTACTATGACCTTGGCCCGTGGGAGTGCGTTTCTCAGGATCCATTTGATCAGCTAAAAAGGATACCTGTTTACCCGTTAATACCTCCCGAATATCCATAGGGGTGACACCACTAGTAGTAGCATGGCCCCAAAAGGCTACTGTTTTGCGTGCTAGACGAGCGAAACTCATGAAATACGTATCGATGCCCATTCCGATCTCACCAAATACAAGCACATCGGCTCGCAATGCGGCAATTTGCGCTCTTTTCTGTTCAAGATCAGCATTAGCGTCGATAATAACCACTGGGGACTGGATATTACCCGTATATCCGGTCCCTCTTTGCTCTAGGTATGTATCTTTATAGGGGTGTTTATCTATTATTGGGGCACGGGAGGTCATGCCAGACCCAAGCCTGCGGGTAACATCATCACCTTGATGTGGAGCTGTTGCCGCATAACCCACAATAGCACCACCTTGGGATGAGTCGCGCACCAGTTGGCCATTTAAAACACAAAGAATAACATCAAAGTGCTCTGGTAGATTAGGAATGACAGACTCGAGAAGGAGCCCAACCGAATGGTGATACCAGTACTCCGATAAAAAGACAACTCGGATACGTTCCTTTGGTTTTATTTCACTATCATCCTTTTCCTTTTCCTTTTCCTTTTCCTGTTCCTGCTCTTTTTCCTGCTCCTGTTCCTGCTCCTTTTCCTGCTGCTGCTGCTGCTGCTGCTGCTGCTGCTGTTTCTTCCACTCCATTATCCTCGCCAACTCTTCCTCCTCCTGGACCCACAGAGCGCTATAAGTCAGCTTATAGGCGGCAGCGCGGTAGACACGTGCTAACAACCGCCGAGGGTAATAATTATCACCACCATCGTATAATAAATAATACCCCAAGGAAGTACAGCCAAGTGCGCCGCGTGGTGACGGTAGTTGTAAACCATAAGCCAATGGATCTTGTTCTATTGAGTCAGATAAAGAGTTCACTTCAGATTTATACCAATCTTCAGCAGCTTTAACTCTTTGTAGTTTTTTCGCTGTTTTCCTTTCTTCTCTCTCCTCAGCAGATAAATGCACTTCTTCGCGTGAATAAAAGTTATCTTCATCCTTTATTTCATCTGCTGCTTGTACTTTAACTTCAAATTCCTCTTTCATCATCTGATCTCGTCTCAATTTTGCACTTCTTAATACTTCTGTGTCCTCAGGAACACCATATCCTTTCATATAATACTCATTACCGACGAGTTGACGAAGACCAAAAACAGATACTGAAGCATTATATAATAAAACTAGATTCTCTAGATATTCTGTACGTTTTATTTCAGCCTCAGTGGTACTAGTGATTACTTGCGGTAGCACACCAGCAAGTTTAGTAAATAAGGCAATACTTAACATATTTCTTTGTTTTATTCTTTCGCTTTTATAACCATTGCCCGATTTACCAATCATCGTGATGGCTTTATCGAGGGTTTCTACTGAGGCTTGATAATCGCCACTGGAGCACTGTAATGCGGAAACATCAAATAATGTAGGGAGTTCAATTGGATTGAAATCTTCAAGTTCTACTGCTTTTAACCATACACCAAAGGCACCTTCTAGCCCTTTTTCATACTTATGCCCACTCTGATACAGATATGATCCATAATTATGTAAAACATGAGGTTCTAAAGATTTCCCTTTCGCTTCATCGATAATTTCCAAGAATATTCTGTTCGCTTCTCTCGTCTGCCCTTGAGAAAGTAACAGTGATGCTAAATTAGTCAAAGTTGCAATCCTCAAATCCGAAGTCGGTAATGCATATTTTAGTGCTTTTCGATATGCTTCCTCTGCTTCTGCAAAAAATGCCCCGCCGACATATAATAAAGCTAAGTCATTCAATATACCTGGAAGGTTAAATCGCTCTCCGATTAATGCTACAAAGGCCGGCTCAGGCAATTCTTCAGCACTTGCTCCACTGAAAATTTTATCTACTAGATCGCTGGTTAAATTAACTGCCCGACTGTAACTCACAATAGCTCTCTCTTTGCACATCCTGGTATCAGTTGGTAAAAGGCCCCAAAGGGCAATTTCATGGTGCTGTAGTTCTGTCATGCCCATTTCATCCTCTTTTCTTTTAAACTCAGAAGTTTGCCATTCAGTTAAATTTTGAATCATAATTTCTCGTCTCACTTGTTTTTTGCGCTCCATTTCTCGTTTTTTCATTTCTATTTCGACTCTTTTTTCCAGAATAACTTCATCGACGAGTCCGATGTCAACACCTACATCAATCACCTCAAATACTTCCTCATCTTCCTCTGTACGTAACCTAGAAGCACTACCACTACTACTATCAGTATCAATATCAATGCCGCTACTAATGCTACTAGAAGCCCTACTACTACTCCAATCAATAGCCTCTAAGACTTCTTCTATCCTAGCCAGTTCATTCTGTATTGTCTCGTATATAGAAGCTTCTACTGCTAACCAATCATCATAGAACCGAGGCTTTCTCCTCTCCCTATGATCTAACAACTGTGGACAATAATAGTTATTCATCATACCGTGATAAAAATGAATCATTCCAGACTTGGGGTACTGCTGCATTCCCCAAATTAGCCAGGCATTGCTCTCACCCATCAGATTGGAATCAATCATGGCTTCACTCACTTCAAAGATACCCATACCGCCCATGTTGTGATCAGGCATATTCTCAGCTATCATAGTAAACACAAATATCATAGCTTTTACCATTCCTACTTTAAGTACGCTTTCATTCCAGACATCTCTCAATAGTTTTGGTTGCCCTTGAGACCCATCAGCAGGAGGTAAATCAATCTCTGTGATGAGTCCTTCATGCACACCGGCCATATATGCTCTATGAGCATCAGTGAGAAACTCTTCTTTGACTCCATACCTCTCTAATGAACTCTTTTTACCGAAATAATAGACAGGACCAGGCATAAAGTTATGTTCGCTAGGTTTAGTGGCATCATTACCATCATCGATAATAGTTGGGGTCGTCTTAGCTTCCTTATAAATTTCCTCTGACACTATAGTCAGCACTACAGTCAATAATATCACATACAGCAGCTTCATGGCGAGATTTTTCTTCGTATTAATTAGAGGTTCTTGTTGTAATGCTTAGGATGAGCTGTGATCCAAACCTAGCCTTGGAAATATTGATTAAAACCAAGTACCAAAGGGAATCTTTAAAATAAGATATACTAAAATAGCACTCGAAGTTAAAGAGGTCGAGACAACCCGAATTCTTTGCTAAATTCTTTTATTCATTGTTCTTCGAGTCTTTTTTGCAATAAGTAGTGAACGTACACTGATGATGAGAAAGAGGTAGGGTTAAGACAGTACATTACAAACCAATTTCAGATGGTCGCTGCCGAGTTAAAGCGCGACAACCACGTATGGGACCCTTCACCTATTGGTTATATGAAGGCCTTAACATTTTCGAGATTCGGCACGGCCGAAGTTCTTGAGTATATCGATGTTCCTATTCCTTCATTAGGAAAGAATGAAGTCAAAATTAAGATGATAGCAATTGGTTTAAGTTATGATGATATCTACACAAGGAAAGGGAATTATACATTAAAGGGGACACCACCCTACATTGCTGGATACGAAGGCAGTGGGGTAGTCGTTGAAAGTAAGTGTACAAATATAGCTGTGGGCACTAATGTTGCATTTACAGATGTTCCTTTTAGTAATGCTGATTTTGTTATCGTGCCACTAGCCAATGTTATATTATTGCCTGATGATATAGATCACGCCATGAGAGCATACATACTACAACAAGGCTTGACCGCGCATTACTTATGTACAGACAGCTATCCTATACGTTCCTCAGATCCTCATCGTACTGTTTTGATTCACGCCGCTGCTGGAGGGGTAGGGAAGCTACTAACATAGATGTGTAAGCTAAAAGGTGCTACTGTTTTAGGCCTTAGTCAAAATAGTCATGAACTACAAGTGATCTTGGATAACGGAGCTGATTACGCAATCCCCTTCGATCCAGACTGGATATCAAAAGTTTTTGTACTTACAGCTGGAAAAGGTGTTGATGTTGTTTTTGCTAAAGGCGGATCGACTTTAAATGATAGTTTAGAAGTGACGAAAAGTTGTGGAAAGGTCGTATTCTATGGTATGAGCGGTGGTGATCCAACCCCCACCGACACCCGAATTTCGATGGATACCTCCTTTCGTTTAATAGGAGGGGATTTATGGAGTTATGTTACAACTTATCAAGAAAGAAATACGAGGGCTAATATATTATTTAATTGGATCAGGGAAGGGAAATTAAAACTGGAAAAACCTATGTTCTTCAAGTTATCAGAAGGTAGAGAAGCACATGAATTCCTTGAACGTGGCTCTAGTGCTTGTAAAGTCCTATTAATTCCCGACGACGAATTTTATGATTATTGTCCTTTTTATTGGAAAACCCGCTCGCAATTTGAAACCTATTTGCCAAAAGCGTCCTTGCGGCTGGAACTTCTCATGTTGAAAAGGATGGCAAGGATAAAGGAAAAAATTGATGGAGGTGATATTGAACAACTTGAACAACTGAAATTATGGAAGCGGATGGAACTTAGGTGGAAAATTGATGTTGAAAGCAAATGAATATAATCCGTTTAAAAAGATATTGAACTACATATTAAATAGATATTGAACTACATTATGATTTAATTTCATAACTTTATTTCTAATCATTCTTAATAAATTACTGTACGTAATTGAATTCTATTTTTGTTTAAAATTATTAATAATACTGATATATAGCTTGTATATCTACAACTTGTTTTAAAATGAAATCTAATCTTAGTCTCTTCAATGAATGAATAAATAAATAAATGAATGCATGCTGATCTGTTCGATATTACAGGTTGTCAACCTATTTTTGGTATTTTAATGTTTATTTGCTATCAAGTTCAGTCTTCTCTGAGGATTCATATGCCTGTCCACTAAGATGGGCTGCATAACGTCCTTCAATATCATGCTTTTTTGCAACAGCGTCGTAGAAATCCATTTGTTTTCTGGAGTATTTCCTCTTTTCAGGATAAGGACCGTGGAAAAATGATCTCTTAAAACCGTTAATTACAATTTCTTTCAGTTGTTTAGGCGTTAAATTGAAAGTTTCAACAGTTTTTCTGAGTTCCAGACAAGTCGTGGTTTGACTCACCAGTCTATTATCAGTATTAATAGAAACACAGACACCAGCCTGAATCATTCGACCAACAGGGTGATCCCTCAATACAAGACCAGGCATTGTGCCTAGGTTACTAGTGGGGCACACTTCAAGACATATACGTCTATCACTGATGAATTTAACAAGTTTGTTAATAAAGTCTTCAGGGTCTTTATGCCTGACACGATCTGAAACCATATCCGTAGAGAAAAGATGGAATCCATGACCAATTCGTTCAGCATGCAAATCCCGTATGGCTTGATTAATAGACTCAGGACCAAAGCCTTCACCAGCATGAGCAGTTTTATTGAAAAACAACTCATGTGCAAGATCAAATGCTTCCTTGTGGTTTTTATTTGGATAACCATCTTCTGCTCCAGCGATGTCTACTGCGACAACAGGAATACCATCCTGATCTCTACACCTGGCTGCAGTGGACACAAGGGCAGAGGAAGCCATGCCACTAAGGCGTTCATCACTGACATCAGGGTGGACAATACGTAGCATATCGTAATAAGGGCCCGGTGGGAAGCTTCTTAGCGCACATACGATAATACCGTAGTCATACGGTGGTGGCTCAGGTGCACCTTCTAAGTCTAATAGACGCTTTTGAGTAGAATTCCACTCAATCTTAGCCTTCTCTAATCCTCGGTATACAGCGTGAATAACTTCACGCATACCGAAGTTATCAGATGCATTCACACTTGCATGTAGCTGGGGGGCATACCGAACCTCGAAGTAACGCACCCCCTCGTCGTAATTATCACATGCGAATTCGTACGCAATACGCTCCACTGCATCAGGAGTGCGCATTACAGCACATGTATACTGAAAACCTGCTAAATACTCAACAAGGTTGCTGAACTTTCCACTAAAAATCCCTTCATGAAGTTCACTCTCAACAAATGATGGCAACTCTACTTTCTGCTCCTGAGCGAGTTCTATTAAACTTTTCAAACGCAATGAACCATCTAAATGCACATGCAAATCAGTCTTGGGGATATCTTGTAAAAATTCGTCCGTTAACCAAACCATCTCGCTACAAAACAAAATCGTACTCAACATCAAGGAGCGACCGAAAAAAAACTGGCTTCCAGAGAAAAAATGAAGCAGCAGCGGTAAAAAATCATTAGAAATTGGTTCCGTTTCTTTAATAACATTTAGACGATTTACTCATAAATTAAGATGTTAAAACAATTACTTCGTATAATAAATTTTGACTCGACTCGTTACCCGTCCTGTCCCAGTTAAGATACCATCCATACGCCGACCTACACCTTCTCCCCGAACTGCTGCTCCACTCAACGCATCTCCGTTTCCCTTCTCCTTCTCCGTTCCATTCTCTCTCTTCCCCTCCACTCTATATGTATACAATGAACTATACACTTTAGACATTACCTAGACTAGTATGCTTCAGAATCGATCACCTCTCTCATGTCACCACTGCTACTACCCTTACTACTACTACTAGGGTTACTACGCTGATGCTTACGACTACTACTCCATAGCCCAGCTGCAGTACCGACTCGCTCCTCATCTGGAGTTTTATCATCGTCCTCATCCTCCTCCTGTTGCCCCTGGTCTTGCTCATCGTTGTCGGAATCAGCAATAATCCTCTTTTTACCACGACTTTTACCGTTACCATTACCATTAGTACGATTTACCAGACGAGCATTGTTCTCCTTTTCTTTCCCATCATCATTACTTTCACCATCATCATTATCATCATCATCATCATCATCATCATTATTATCATCATCATCATCATTATCATCATCATCATTATCATCATCATCACCACAATTATCACCTTGCTCTTCCTCCTCTTCTTCCTCTTGGATGTGGCGAGGTCGTTTACCCCCTACCCTATCACTAAGTCCACGACCCTGACCTTGACCCCTGATGCGGCTCTTACTACTACTACTACTACTACTACCCCTCCCAGGGGTAGAGCGAGGTGTGTGACCAGGTACCGCCATCTCTTGGCGCCACCGCTCCCTTAGCCGCTCCCTGTCGTCATCGGCAACGATTTCAAGATCACTTCCTTCCCCTTCCGCTTCTTCCTCCTCCTCTTCCTCGCTACAAGTACTAACACCATTACCATCACCCTCATCATCGTATTGATCAATTTCCTCTCCTTCACTGTCACTAAGCTCTAGGCGCTTGTCGAGCAAAACCTGACCATCAATCCTCCTCTTCTTCAGCGACGCCGACTCGAAATAGCCAAGCTTTTGGTGCTCAGCTAGCAAGGCTTTAGCTTTATAAAGTAACAATTCAAGGACACGCTTGATGGCTGGAACATCACGACTAGTCTTGGGGTCACTCCTATCTTTGAAATGGTTACAAATATGCTGTAACTGTCGAGTCGCCTTTTGTAATACTTTGATGCAATTCAAAATATCACTATAAAAAATATCGAATAATTCAGAAATGACACGAAAAGATTTAATAAACCCTTCGACGAATTTGCGGCCTTCTTTTAAAGCTATAGCAAGCAAAGTCTCCTTTCTATTCACAATTGCACTACATTTTGTGATTTGCACTAAATGGTTGAAAAAAGTCACTAATGAACTCATGGTGGTGACAGTCACTTGACCGCCACCTGCTGTAGTAGTAGTACGCATTAATTCAACCCAGCGCTCGCGAATAACAGTAAAGAGTGTAGTGAAGTAGATGGGGAATGACTGAAGGGACAGAGTGTGATAATCGGGATGAGTCAGAATGTTTACAGATCGTGTGCTCTTACCTTTGCTAACTTCCTTGCTCTTACCCCTACCCATACTCACATCCTTCCCCCCTACCTTTCCCTTCCCTTTGCCAGCAATTGGACTACCACTAGGTGAATCGCGACCCTGACCCATGCATGACTCCGACTCAAGTCCTTCTAATTCTTCAATGAACGAATACATGACTCCTGTTTCGCTCTCTTCAACAAAGTCGCCAACTGACGATATGCCCCGAACACTCCACTTAATACAGATTCTTAGCACTTCTCCAAGATCGTGTTGGTTGTATTTCCTTATTTTAGTGGTTGGTGCGGGTAGTGATGCTAGAATTGCTGCTTCTTGGGTGTAATTAGTGAAATTAGTTGCAGACATTTGACTATCATCTCTTCTAGCATGTCCCTGTCCCTGTCCAGCTCCACGCCCTGATCCCATCCCCGTATCCATATCACCACCACTACACGATATATTCCCCTCTGCTCTCCAGCCGCAGCGTAACACCATATCAGCTCGCTCAGAAATTAGCTTCTTAGTGCAGAACAAGTTTAACGCGAGGGATTTTTTCAATTCATTGAGGTCAGATAGGCTGCAGTTATTTCCTCTATTCGAACCACTAGCAGTACTAGCACCACCAGTAGCAGCAGAGATGAGGATTTCAACGTGTGTCAAGCACTCGTCTATCAAAGAAGCAGCCTTTTCTGCTGCTTTCAGCAGTGCCACGGCGAGGGGAAACACCCCAGCCCCATCGTCCCCATCCATGCTAGCCACGGCACCTGTTAGTAGGCCTACAGTCACTTTCAACACATCACCTATATATGATGGTGGCTGTTCTACACTACTAATTTTATTCGTTACTTGGGCTAGTAGGCGTAGTAGTAGGGGTGCCTTGGGTAGGGCAAGCATGATAGAGGGGTGCAGGCCGGGTAGCTGGGTGAAGGGGGTTTGAGTGATTTGACTCGGCGAATCTTCATTCTCATTCTCATTCTCATTCTCATCCTGCCCCTGTCCCTGTCCCTGCCCCTGTTCAAGCGTACTATCCCCAACTGCATCTCCATCATCGTCATCACCACCACCCCCCCCCCAAAGCATTGGAACAAGATCGAATAAATGGTGCTAATCCCCGAACTAGATCCAAGCGGAGTGTCGGTGAGGTTAGTAGCGCGTCTAGTAGCCGTGCTAAAAGCATGAAGGACGGTACACTGTTGTCACGATCAGTACCAAGATCACTATCTTCTAATGCAAGGCCCGCTCCTGTGAAAGTTCCCAGGAACGTTATTAGCAGCTGGTTAATAGTAAGAAACGCATTTGATCCGTATAAAAAGGATGCGAAGTGGCGGGTATCGTGAGAAATACTACCACTACTGATCGCAGTAGTATTAGTAGTAGTGGGGGTATATGGGCCTTCGCAGCCTACTAATTGCAGTAGAACTGTAGTAGTATGGCTCAGTAGACGATGGAGGGATTCAGTAGAAAGGGTCGCGGTCGCGGGTGCATGACCCCTACTACTACCAGTACCACTACTGCTAGTGAATGGGAGAGGTAGGGGGTTAAGACCCAAGCCGAGTAATCCGCAAACGGAGGGTCGAAGCGGCTTCAGACCAAGCCTTGCTGCCAATGCCCCATCCAAATCCCCACCCGCCTCCTTTTCCCTCTCCTTTTCCCTCTCCTTGTCCTTATCACCACCACTACTACTACTCGTAGTACTAGCAGTACTAGCAGTACTACTACTAAAGATATAGGCAGGAAAGCGCTGCAGAAGGGCGGTCAGCACCTCCTCAGCCTCTACTAGGTGGTTGACCCGCAGTACTAGCACACCTGGCGCTACTCCTACCACCCCTGCATCTACTACTGCTGTTGAAGAGGGAGTAGGTAGTGTAAGGGTTGCAGAAAGGGCAGTCCAGTCAGCACTATCACTACTAATACTACTAGTAGTAGTAGTAGCAGTAGCAGTAGCAGTGAATGCCCCAATCAGTTCTCTCAGCCAGCCCACTGCTATATGTGCTGCCCCTACCATCACCCCGCGTTGCTGGGCACTAAATGACTCGGAACAGAGGTCGTCCAGACCTACACTATGTGGAAGCAATAGTGGACAGGAGAGAAGCCAGGCAAGGCCAGTGGCCTCGAGAGCTGATGGTGGTGATGGTTGTGATGCTAGTGGTGGTAAAAAGGGAATTAACCCTGCACCAGCACCAGTAGCAGCAGCAGTAGCAGTAGCAGTACCATTAGTAGCGGTAGAAGTAGCGGCTGCTATGGCGGATATGCACCTCAGTGCCGATGGCAGAGATGAGTGAAGAGGCATACCACCACTACCACTACCACTACCACTACCACCACTAGCACTAGCAACAGCAGCAGCAGCAGTAGCAGTAGCAGTAGCAGTAGCAGTACCAGCAGCGGAGGTGAAGTCGCAAAACATAAGATCGGCAGCTACTTCAAGTATAGCAATAGCAAACACTCCACTGCTGCTACTACTACTACTATTATTATTATTACTACTACTACTAGTGGTAGGCTTTACTGTATATTCGAGTGTGGAT